>Ga0209991_10001132_pt1 | contig 12052 bp, 10 predicted proteins | sample ChitaG_FD_183167 | JGI IMG/M metagenome (GOLD analysis project Ga0209991, IMG submission 183167) | Deep subsurface microbial communities from South Pacific Ocean to uncover new lineages of life (NeLLi) - Chile_00310 metaG (SPAdes)... | ecosystem: Environmental > Aquatic > Marine > Oceanic >...
GGCATCGCCTGCGGTAAAGCCAGAGCCATTCTCTTCAAAAAGGGCAAAAAGATTAGAACTATAGAGGAAAAGGATTTTCTAACGACACTAATGGCAGAGGTGGAGAGGTTCTAATTATGGGAGATGGAACAAAAGAAAATCCCTTTACCCGTGAAGATGTCCTCAGACTGATAGAGGAAAACGGTGGCACAGCTGAGGGGCTTGACCTGTCTAGAAAGGTTTTCAAAGTGGCAATTGACCTTAGTAGCCTCGATCTTAGGGGAATCATTCTCGAAAAGGCCATGTTTCCTGTGCACTTTGCTGGTGAAAAAACGTCGGGAGCCAGATTTAACGCGTCTAGATTATGGAATGCCCATCTTGAGAAGGCCGATTTACAGCATGCTCACTTTGAGGCGGCTGAATTAACGGGAGCTCACCTTGAGGAGGCCATTTTAGCAAGTTCTCATCTTGAGGGAGCTGATTTAATCGGTGCTCACCTTGAGGGAGCTGATTTAAGCATTACTCATCTTGAAGGAGCTGATTTTGGGGATGCTCACCTTAAGGGGGCTTTTTTATGGGGCGCTAAATTCTCGTCCTACACCAAATTAGAAGGTGTGGATTGGGGTGATTACATTCTGGGAGACGAAAAAGACGAGAAAAAAGTGGGGGAAAGAGAAGAGTATCTTATTCTTTGGTCGGTAGATAATCCCTACAGGCGGCTAAAGTTATGGTATACAGAATATGGTATATATAACGTGGCAGGTGAATTCTTCTTTAGGGAGATGACAATTAGAAGAAAAGTACTGAAATGGTGGCCCCATCCTCTCCCTAGAGCATGGTCTAAGTTTATTTCTCTTATCTGTGGTTATGGTGAAAGACCACTGAGGGTTATTGGATGGGCAGCGTCGGTTGTATTAGGTTTAGCATTTATCTATTTTATTGTTGGTTCAGTGTGGGAATGGTGGGCTTTTTGGAAATCTCTTTATTTTAGTGCAGCGTCTTTCACGGCTTTGGGCTATGGCAGTTGGTTAGAAATAACTAATGACTGGATAAAGGGAATCGGCGCCTTTGAGTCGTTCATCGGAGTTTTCACTATGGCACTATTTCTGATAACCTTTGTTAGGAAGATGACAAGATAGGGAAAGTTTGAAGGGACGAAGCCCCTTCATAAAACCACTATCCCCCTTCCCCTTGATAAGGGGAAGGGGGATAAAGGGGGATGGGGTATAATAGATATAAATGGAGTAGAAAATGCGTATATCAAAGCTATTTGGTAAGACCCAAAGAGAGGTACCGGCTGAGGCAGAGACAGTCAGCCACCAGCTACTGCTGAAGGCGGGGATGATACATCAGGTAGCGGCTGGTGTTTATTCCTATTTACCTCTAGCCTGGCGGGTGCTCAAAAAGATAGAGAATATAATCCGTGACGAAATGGATAAAGCCGGCGGGCAGGAACTAAATATGCCGGTTCTACAGCCTCTGGAGATATGGCAGGAAACAGGGCGAGACCTCGCTTTCGGCAAAGGGCTGTTTACTCTCTCCGACCGCAGAGACCGCAAGCTAGCCCTGGGACCAACCCACGAAGAGGTCATCACTGAACTTGTCAGCCACAATGTGCAGAGTTACCGTGACCTGCCTTTACTGCTATACCAAATCCAGACCAAGTTCCGAGATGAGCCTCGCCCCAGAGCCGGGCTGATACGAGTCCGTGAGTTTACTATGAAAGACCTCTATAGCTTTGATGCCGACGAAGAGGAGTTAGACCAAAGCTATAATAAGATGCTTCAGGCATATCACAATATCTACGCTCGCTGCGGACTGCCTGCTCTCCTTGTTGAAGCCGATAGTGGTGCCATCGGGGGCAAGGATTCCCACGAGTTCATGGTTATCGCTGAAAATGGTGAGGATGAGGTTATCTATTGCGATAACTGTAAATATGCCGCCAATGCCGAGAAGGCTGAAAGCGTTAAGAGTAAGCTAGAAGCCGAGACACCACTGCCACTGGAGGAAGTGGCGACACCGGGTGTCACCACTATTGACCAGGTATCACATTTTCTGAATGTGCCTCAAGGTCATACTCTTAAAGCGGTGTTTTACCTGGCTGATGGAAAAGTGGTCTTTGTGATTCTCAGAGGTGACCTTGAGGTAAACGAGGTAAAGCTAAAGAACGTTCTGCACTGTTATGAACTGCGTCTTGCCACCGAAGCTGAGGTAGCAGCGGCAGGTATAGTTGCTGGCTCCGCCTCCCCGGTAGGCATAGGTGGTATCAAGGTTGTCGCCGATGATTCTATAACCCTGGGGGCGAACTTTGTTGCCGGCGCCAATAAACCGGATACCCACCTTAGGAATGTCAACTACCCCAGGGATTTTAAAGTTGACCTGCTTACAGATATAGCCCGGGCTCAAGCTGGAGAAGGATGCCCTAAGTGCGGCAGCAGATTGTCATCTATGCGGGGGATTGAGGTAGGGCACGTCTTCAAACTTGGCACCTTCCTCAGTGAGAAGCTGGGGGCATTGTTTGCTGATGTCAGCGGTGTATCTCACCCGATTGTCATGGGATGCTATGGCATTGGTCTTGGTAGATTGCTAGCTGCTGCCATAGAGCACAACCACGATGATAAAGGCATTATCTGGCCGCTAACCATTGCCCCGTATCACATCTACCTTTGTCCGTTATATCTGGAGAATTCTCAGGTGCCAGCTACTGCTGAAAATCTCTATGCCGACCTTGAGGCACAGGGCTTGGAGGTGCTCTTTGACGACCGCAAAGAGTCCCCCGGAGTAAAGTTTAATGATGCTGACCTCCTGGGGATACCTATCCGGGTTACCATTAGCCCCCGAACTCTAGAGACTAATAGCGTAGAGATAAAAAAGCGCTCGGAAAAAGAATCTGAGCTTATACCACTAGAGGGAATAGCTGTAAGACTAAAGGAGCTTATTAGCCAGGGTTTATCCAAGTTGTCTAATTCGGTTTGACCCCATAAACTTTTATGCTTATAACCGAACTGGCAACCTCTTCTACTTCTTCAGGTAGTATTCTTAAATTCTCAATGATTGTCTTTGCCGTTGGGTCATTAGCCATACACTCAATAGGGAAAGACGTCTCATCAATTATTCCGACCTCCTGAAATCCAGCCGCTTCTATAGCCGCTATGTATTCGCCTCTCATCATCGCCCCAGAAAGACAACCAATATATGCTTCAATAGAGCTCTTTATGAAATCCGGAAGTTCCTTCACCAAAACCATATCTGAGAGCATCAGCCTACCGCCTGGTTTTAGCACCCTGAATGCTTCCATGAAGACCCTTCTTTTGTCAGGCGCGAGATTGATAACGCAGTTTGAGATGACTACATCAACCAAATTATCAGCAACCGGTAGATTCTCAATCTCCCCGAGTCTGAACTCTACATTCCTGTAGTTGCCTTTCCTGGCGTTTTCTCTTGCCTTTTCAATCATCTCTAGCGTCATATCTACGCCGATAACTCTTCCCTTCTCACCAACCTTGTCAGCAGCAAGAAAGCAATCAAATCCCGCGCCCGAACCAAGGTCAAGAACAGTCTCGCCTTCTCTTAAAGAAGCCAGAGCCACCGGATTCCCACAGCCAAGACCTAAATTTGTCCCTTGAGGAACCGAAGTAAGTTCTTCCTCGGTATATCCTATGCTCTTGCCAATATCCTGGGCTAAATCAGTGCTACCACAGCACGAAGTCACCGGACCGCAACAGGAACTATCCTGTTTGGCAATTTTGGCGTAACCCTCTCTTACCACCTTCTTTATTTCTTTTTTCCTCATCTTCACTCACCCGAAGTTATTTGCCTTCGTTCTGATTATACCCTGGGGGCTGGCGAAAGGGCAATTTTACTTAACTTCTGATAAACAACCTGAGGTTAATATCAGGTGCGCAGGGTAGCCCCAAGCTCACTAGATAGTTTGCTCAGGATTTGCTGCTGAACTTTGTTTACCTCTTCATCGGTTAGGGTGTGAGTTGGAGACTGGTAGACAATTCTATAGGCAACAGACTTCTTGCCCGGTGGGACTTGCTCACCAATGTAGACATCAAATAAAGCAACCCTATTCACTAGCGGAAAACTCTTAATAATGTCCTGTACTTCCCGATGGCTTGTTCCGACATCAATAACCAGAGCCACATCCCTAACTATGGCAGGAAAGCGTGGTATCGGCTGGAACATTTTATGACCAATGGTAAAGGGTAAAAGGGCGGATACATTGAGCTCAAATAGATAAACAGCCCCAGAAATTTCAAAAGCCTCTGATACCTTGGGGTGTAGCTCACCGACAACGCCCAGTTTACTACCGCCTATGACTATAGCCGCCTGCCTGCTCGGGTGTAAGCTTTCATCGTGGCACTCCTCAAAGCTAACTTCCACAGCCAGCTGATTAAGTAAGCCTTCTACCACCCCCTTGGCATCATAGAAATCAAGTAATCCGTCACCACCCTGCCACCATTGTTCAAATCTAGTTCCACTTAGTATGCCACACAGCACCTCAGGCTCATCAGGTAAGTCCTTTGGTCGTGGTAGATATACCTTGCCCAGCTCAAAAAGCCTAATACTGCCATCTTCATGCTTCTGATTAGCCGATAGGGCAGCTAAAAGGTTAGGCCGCAGGTTAGGGCGAAGATACTCCTGGTCAGCCGTCATAGGATTAGCCACACGAAGGGGCATAGGTCCAACGGGATGGGAGTCAGGTGATAGTTTATTCAGCATTTCCAAACTGGTTAATGAATAGGTAATCACCTCCTGAAAGCCATAGCCGGCAAGGCTACGGCTTATTTCTTGTTTGAGGCTAAGGATAGGGTCTGGGTTTTGTCTGGGCAGTGGTTGACTGAGCATAGTGGTTGGAATCTCATCATAGCCAATAATGCGGGCTACCTCTTCTATAAGGTCAACCGCCTGATGTATGTCACTTCGCCAATAAGGAGCAGTAACCAAAACTTCTGAAGCTTTTACTTCACAATTAAAGCCCAAGGAGGTCAACGTTTCTACAATCTGGTCAAGACTAAACTCAACACCTAAGAGTCGCTTTACCTCGCTCATTGGTAGCAAGATAGGCTCTTGGTCTTGTTTACCGGGATAAGCATCAACAAAGCCCTTAGCTACTTCACCACCGGCTAGCTGCATAATCAATTGAGTCGCTCGTTTAAGGGCTGGCATAGTCAGCTCAGGACTGATGCCACGCTCAAATCGCATACGGGCTTCACTAGGCAAACGCAAGGTATTACCAGTATGATGGATGCTCGCCGGGTTAAAATTAGCTGATTCCAGCAGTATCGAGGTGGTCTGCTCAGTCACCTCGCTGTCGGCACCACCCATAACACCGGCGATAGCCACTGCCCGTTCCTCATCGGCGATAACCAGCATATCCTCGGAAAGAGCCCGCTTCTCCTCGTCCAGGGTAACTATAGCTTCACCACTAGTAGCCCGGCGCACAATAATTTTCTTACCCTTGATTTTATGGTAGTCAAAGGCGTGCAGTGGCTGTCCGTATTCCAGCATGACATAGTTGGTAACATCTACAATATTATTTATGGGGCGCATACCACAGGCCAGTAATCGTTGCTGCATCCACCTCGGGGAGTCAGCCATTTTTACCCCTGTAATCAGACTAGCGCAATACCTGGGACACAGGTCAGGGGCAACAATTTCTACCGATATTTGCTGGTCTATAGGGTATGCCGCTTCATCATACCTAACCTCAGGAAGATGCAAACCTTGCCCGGTCAGGGTAGCAACCTCTCTAGCTATCCCAATTATAGACAGGCAATCAGGTCGATTAGGTGTTATATCTAAGTCAAAAATAGTGTCACCGAGATAATCAGCCAGCGGGATGCCTACGGATGCCTCCGCTGGCAAAACCATGATTCCCTCGTGACTATCAGAGATACCAAGCTCCTTTTCCGAGCAAGCCATGCCATTAGAGACCACACCACGGATCTTAGCTGGCTTTAAGCGAAACGCCTGTCCGCTATGCCCATCTATAAGTTGGGCACCAACATGGGCAAAGGCTACCTTATCACCAAGCCTGAGGTTTGGTGCCCCGGTGACTACAGTCTGCTGCTCCGTGCCTAAATCTATAGTAGCCAGACTAAGGCGGTCAGCATTTGGATGTGGGTTGATAGCTGTTATTTGCCCAACAACAATGTGTTCCCAACTATCACCACCAATGACCTGTAACCCCTTAACCTCGGTGCCAGCCATGGTCAGCCTGCTGGCCAGGTCAGCCGGGGGCAGAGTAATATCTATATATTCCTGAAGCCATTTTAGTGAAATCTTCATCTCCCCAACCTCAGAACTGCCTTAGGAATCTAAGGTCACTACTATAAAATAGTCTGGTATCATCAATACCGTAGCGGAGCATGGGCAAGCGGTCTATGCCCATGCCAAAGGCAAAACCAGTATAAACCTTCGGGTCAAGACCACCGCGCCGAAGCACTTGGGGATGCGTCATTCCAGCACCCAGTATTTCAATCCAGCCGGTGTTGCCGCATAAACGACAGCCTTTACCACCACAGACCGAGCATTCTATAGCCATCTCAACCCCAGGCTCAACAAAGGGGAAGTAGTCACAGCGGAAGCGTACCTTCCTATCCTCGCCAAAGAAACGACGAGCAAACTCATAAAGTGTTCCCTTCAGGTCAGCCATAGTAATGCCTTTATCTACAGTTTGACCATCAATCTGATAGAACATAGGAGTATGGGTGGCATCACTAGCCTCATAGCGATAGACCTTGCCTGGCTCAACCACTCTTATTGGGGGTTGCATGGTCTCAATAATCCTAGCACTTACTGAGGTAGTGTGAGTGCGCAGTAACATGGGTCTTTCAGCACCCTCTGTCTCAAAATCAATCCAGGATGTCGACATGGTATCACGAGCTGGATGTTCCTTGGGAATGTTTAACGCCTCAAAATTGTAATACTCCCACTCTACCTCTGGTCCCTCCACTACCTGAAAACCCATAGAGCCAAATATATCGCATATTTCATACAGGGTCTGAGTAATAGGATGCAAGCGACCCATCAGAAGAGGATGACCAGGCAGGGTAATATCAATGCCTTCCTCTTTAGCCGATGCTACTAGTTGCGCCTCACGGAGAACCTGCTCCTTCTGCCTTAAACTATCCTCCAAATTGGACTTGACCTGGTTAGCATAGGCACCGACGGTCTTTCTCTCGGCTAAAGGTAGTGTGGACAAGCTACGTAGAAGCTTAGTCAGATGGCTCTTCTTACTCAAATAGCGAACCCGCCAGGATTCTAATTCCTTAATGTTGCCAATGCCATCTAACTCCTGTAGCGCATTTAACTTTAGTTCTTCAAGTTGTTTTAACATAGTCGTCTTGAATTATAGGCTATCAGCAACAATTGGGTCAAGAAAATGCAGTAGAGGGAATTTAAGAGAGGCTTCGCCCCTCTTAAAAATTATCTTCCCCTTCCCCTTATCAAGGGGAAGGGGATACAGGGGATAGGGTTAATAAACAATTTCATATTTTAGTCTTGGACTTTGCCCTTGACTATAGTCACCAGATTGGCAAAAGCCTCTGGTTCCCTAACCGCCATATCGGCTAGCATTTTGCGGTTGATTTCAACCCCGGACTTTTTTAAGGCATCTATAAACTGGCTATAGATAAGCCCCTGGGCTCTACTAGCAGCACTAATCCGTAAAATCCACAGTCGCCTCATATCACCCTTTCGCTCTCGGCGGTGGCTGTAGGCATAACTCAGCGACTTAAGCATAGACTCATGAGCTCGGCGATAGAGGGAGTGTTTAGTTGCCCTATGTCCCTTAGTCAGGGCTAGCACTTTCTTATGTCGGCGATGACCGGTTATACCTCTTTTTACTCGTGGCAAAATATCCCCCTATCTACTTTACTCCGTAGGGTAAAAGCCTTTTTAGCCGAGCCTTATCACTAGGAGCTACAGGTATCATCTCATCAAAAAGGCGCTTAGTCCGCTTTGCTTTTCGGCGACGCAAATGACTTTTTCCACCCTTAGTCCGCATGATTTTGCCACTACCTGTAATATGGAAGCGGCTCTGTGCCCCCTTATGGGTTTTAATTTTCGGCACCTTAGGATTCCTTTACCTCTTCTTTAATTTTAGTTTTCTGGGTAACTACTGGCGACAGAACTATGTTCATTCTTTTCCCCTCCATCGATGGTTGCCGGTCAAGGGAAGCTATCCCCGTCAATGACTCTGCCGTCCTCTGTAGTAACTTCAAGCCAATCTCAGGATGTGTGATTTCACGCCCTCTAAACATTACTGTCACCTTAACCTTGTCCCCAGCCCCTAGTAGTTTCCTAACTAACCTGGTCTTAGCCTCAAAATCGTGATTATCAATCTTAGGTCGCAACCGGACTTCCCGTAAAAGTGAAACCCGCTGGCTCCGTCTGAGCTCACGCTCCTTCTTAGCTTGCTCATACTTATACTTTCCGTAGTCAAGAAGGCGGCACACCGGCGGGACTGCAGTAGCAGCTACCTCAACTAGGTCAAGATTATGCCTCCTTGCTGTCTCTAGTGCCTGGCTCAAGGGCATAATCCCTAACTGCTCCCCCTTCTCTCCCACGAGGCGAACCTCTCTAGCCCTAATCCTCTCATTAACACGAAGATACTTAATTATGTCTCTATTTACCTCCTCCAAGTAAAGGTATGTTACAGGCAAAAACTATAGCATATTCCCTCACACTAATCAAATTATAACCTTAAGTCCCTTACCTTATTTACTATGGCTATCCTGACTGTTTCCTTGAAACTATCAAAGGGTTGGGAAGCTAGTTGTTCTCCGCTGCGCAAACGGACTGAAACGGTAAAAGCCTCCGCCTCCTTATCACCTACTACAAGCATGTACGGTATTTTATCAAGTTGCGCCTGCCGAATTTTGAAGTTTACTCTTTCCGACCGAGCATCAACTCCTACACGTATACCCTCGCTCTTAAGTTCAGCTTCCAGCTTATGAGCATAGTCTAGGTGGCGGTCAGCCACTGGAATCACCATTACTTGAACTGGTGCAAGCCACACCGGGAAGGCACCTCCATAGTGCTCAATAAGCGAAGCAAGAAAGCGTTCCATACTGCCCAGCACAGTACGATGTACCATGGCTACCAAATGCTCCTGTCCATCTTGACCAATATAAGTAACATCGAAGCGCTGTGGAAGGTTAAAGTCAATTTGAATAGTGGGACCCTGCCACCCCTCAAACTTAATATCTATTTTAGGTCCGTAAAATACACCCTCGCCCGGGTCTATATCATAGGCAAGCCTTAGGCGAGCCAGAGCCTGCTTTAAGGTTTCAGTAGCCTCTTCCCAAACCTGAATAGTGCCGGCATATTTCTCAGGCCGAGTAGACAGTAACACCTGATAATCGGCAAAACCAAAGGTATCTATCATGAAGCAAGCCAAATCTAATACCCCGGCTACCTCGTCTTCCAACTGGTCAAAGCGGCAAAAAATATGGGCATCATCCTGGGTAAAGCCCCTGACTCTGGATAGACCATGTAACACACCAGAACGCTCATAACGATAAACAGTACCCAGCTCAGCATAACGCAATGGTAGTTCACGGTAGCTATGCTGCCTTGTTTTATAAATTAAGATATGACCCAGGCAATTCATTGGTTTAATAATATACTCCTGCCCCTCTACCTCCATCGGGCTATACAGGTAATCGCGATAAAATTCCCAGTGACCGCTGGTTTTCCATAAATCTAATTTGGCAATATGAGGGGTGTATACAATATCATAGCCACGCTTAATATGCTCATCCTGCCAGAAATTCTCAATAACCCGGCGTATCACTGCCCCCCTGGGGTGCCAATGAACCAGCCCCGGACCAGCCTCCTCATGGATACTAAATAGGTCAAGCTCTCTGCCTAATTTCCTATGGTCGCGTCTTGCCGCTTCTTCAAGTTTTTTCAAGTGCTCAGCCAGAGCCTCCTTGGTATCAAAAGCAACGCCATATATTCGCTGTAACATGGGCTGGTGTTCATCACCCCGCCAGTAGGCACCGGCAATACTAACTAGCTTAAACACCTTGATTTCTCCAGTAGAACTCACGTGAGGTCCACGACACAAATCAATAAACGAACCCTGCCGATACAAGCCGACCTTATCATCCGGGATTTCATCAATTAACTCCAGTTTATACGGCTGAGCAGCAAATAGTTGTCGAGCCTTTTCCTTGGTCACTTGCTGACTAACAAAAGGCACATTTGAAGCGATTATTTCACCCATCTTAGCCTCAATGAGGGGCAAATCATCAGGAGTCAACGAGCGGGGTAAATCAAAATCATAATAAAAGCCATTTTCAATGGCTGGTCCAATGCCAAACTTAGCCTCAGGGAAAATAGACTGAACTGCCTCTGCCATAACATGAGCTGCAGAATGTCGTATTATCTCCAGCCTTTTCTCTTCAGTTACCTGCTGACTGTTATCAAAAACTATTGCTGAAATCCTCCCATCTTAAATAAAAACCTCCCACCCTGTTTGGGGACGAGAGATTGTAACCACCCCACCATTATTCTGGTTTAACAAAATCTATAAATTTGCTTATATGCAATAATCTGACCAAGATACAACCCATTGCCTACAAACCTTATTATACCAGCCACAAGCTACAAGTGCAATCATCTCAACTTAGAGATAGCCTGAAGTAGCCCAGATTCCTTGAGAAAGTGCTTAAGGTGTTCAAGCCTCTCTCCTAGCTCTTTATCCAGTTGTCCTATACTCCTCTGCCCTACATTGCCGGGATGCCATAAGGCAAAGTGCATGCGCCTTGAACTTCTTTTATCAACCTCACCCCCTTAATCCCCCTCTCCTTTATAAGGGAAAGGGGATAAAGGGGATAGGGTTAAACAATCTCTTAGATTGCCAAGTTCAGCGTTAAGGTACTATAATGCTTAAGATGCCCACATGATAAAGAAAGCTTTCCCTGTCCTAGCTCTATCTATCTTCTCCTCCATGCTAGGAGTTGGCATAATAGCTCCACTATTGCCTCTCTACGCCGAGAACCTGGGAGCCACTGGAATCTGGATAGGTATAATCTTTGCCAGTTTCTCTGTCTCTCGAGCTATAATTACGCCTATTGCCGGAAGGCTCTCTGACCGCAGCGGACGAAAGCTGTTTCTCAGTATTGGTCTTCTTAGCTACTCAATTATCTCACTGGGCTATATATGGGCGGATAGCGTCTCACAGCTGACCTTTATCCGCTTAATTCAAGGGGCTGCTGGTGGCATGATTATTCCTATCGCTCAGGCTTATGTTGGTGATATTTCACCAGAGGGCGAAGAAGGGAAATGGATGGGCTACTTCAATGCCGCCTTTTTCACCGGCTTTGGCTTTGGTCCTTTAATGGGTGGAGTGCTAACTGACCACTTCGGGATGAATGTCGCCTTCTCCACAATGGGTGGTCTTAATCTGCTGGCTTTCTTGATAGTTACTCTTTTCCTTCATGAGGTTAGACAGAGAAAAATGGCAGCAGGCTTCCATCCCTCCTTTAAAGAAATGAGCACTAGTAACATGATAAAGGGTATTTTCAGTTTCCGACTGGCATTTTCCCTGGGCATGGGAACCGTCGCCGCCTTTCTTCCCATTTTCGCCGGTATATATATTGGCTTAAGCCCAACTCTCATTGGAATACTGATAGCAGTTAATATCTTACTGATGTCGCTACTTGGGATATATGGTGGTAATATTGCCGACAGGCTCAATCGGAGAATCCTGGTAATCGTTGGCAGCCTTGCCAACCTCACCTACCTGGCTCTGATTCCCCTGGGAGGCACCTTCTGGCAGCTATTAGGGATATGCGCTCTTGGTGGTGTTAGTGGTGCAATTGCCATGCCCGCCGCCTCAGCCCTGACCGTAGAGGAGGGCAGAAAATTTGGCATGGGGTCAACTATGGCTATATTTGGCATGGCAATGAGCATAGGTATGGCTATAGGACCACTTTTAGCTGGGGTAATAACAGATTTCGCCAACATTAACGCCGTGTTTTACTTTGGAGCCGGTATCGGGCTTGTGGGAACTAGCCTATTTATCTGGTTCACTAGGTAATATGAAGTGGGC
>Ga0209991_10001133_pt1 | contig 12040 bp, 12 predicted proteins | sample ChitaG_FD_183167 | JGI IMG/M metagenome (GOLD analysis project Ga0209991, IMG submission 183167) | Deep subsurface microbial communities from South Pacific Ocean to uncover new lineages of life (NeLLi) - Chile_00310 metaG (SPAdes)... | ecosystem: Environmental > Aquatic > Marine > Oceanic >...
GCGCTCCTCACTGGTAACAGGTAGCCCCTGGACACGGCGCAGCACTGCCTGCACCCGCGCTATCAGTTCAATATGGCTGAATGGCTTTACTATATAATCGTCTGCCCCCAGCTCAAGCCCCTTGGCTATGTCTGTGTCCTCGCCCTTTACCGTTAGCATTATCACCGGCACTTGAGAGAAGCGCCGTATCTCGCGGAGAACCTGGAAGCCGTCCATGTCGGGTAGCCCTATATCTAGGATAACCACATCAGGGCTCTCGGCTTCAATAAGCTCCAGCCCCTTGGCACCATCGCCTGCCGAAACCACCGTAGTGCCACTCCAGCGCAACTGGAAACACAGAGTGACAACCTCGGCGATGTCAGGAACGTCATCAATTACTACTACTTTCATTCAGTTTCCATCCTGGGCAGGGAGAAAAAGAAACTGCTGCCCTGCCCGACTACGCTCTCTACCCAAATCTTACCATTGTGGAGCTCAACGAGAAATTTAGTGATGGCTAGCCCAAGCCCGCTGTCACGGTACTTTCTCCCCTTATCCGGCTTAACCTGGTAAAAAGGTTGAAAGATTCGTTCCTGCTCCTCAGGTGGGATGCCTATCCCGGTGTCGCTTACCTTAACCACTGAGCCTGTGCTATCCTGCCAGGCGCTTACCTTTATTTGACCTTGTTCTGGGGTGAAATTGCTGGCATTGGTTAGTAGATTTAGCAAAATCTGCTCTAGGTATCGCCTATCTGCCTTGACTAAGGGCAGAGAATCGGGTAATTCCAGTGTCAGGGATTGTCTTCGGTGTTGAATGATGGGATAAAGCCGTGCCGCCACATTACGGATAACCTGCCCCATTTCAACCAACTCCGGTTGAAACCGGGAATCCTCGACTCGCAATTTGGCTATTTCGGTGGGGAGGGAGAGCTTTTCATTTATGCTGTGGGCGTTTCGGATAATGCTTTGAATAAGTCTTCCGGTTGTGCTTTTCTCGTCTGGTTGGAGTTCATCAGCCAGGAGTTCGGCTGAGGCAATAATGGCGGTGAGGGAGGTCTTGAGCTCGTGTATGATGGCGGCAACAAAATCTCCCTTTTCTTCGTTTTGTCCTGTCATTTGGCTACTTTCGCCTCCCGATTATCCAAAGCTTAACCTCGCACCAGGCGGCGAATTCCGTTAACTGCTATTAGAAACCCGGCTACCATGACTACAATGCCTAACACGGCAAATGGGTCATGGATTAACCTGGCTATGTCATTTATTATTAAAACCCATGCCCCCAGGAAACCCTGCCAGTCAAGCTCAGGGCTTCGCCACATGCCAAGCCCCGTGACAAAAAGAATCAGACCACCAAGGAAAAAGATTGTTCCCCTTAACCTGCCCATAACCTCACCCCTTGGCTTCAATGGAGTCTCATTTTTTCAAGCGACCGTTTATATTACGGTAAGGCAATTACTCAAGCTTACTGTTAGCTGCTTTCTTTGCTCATACCCTTGGCAATACTCTTTAAGATGGCAAGAACTCCAATAACAGCACGCTGCACATCAATCGGCTCTCGAGCTAACAGGCTGGCTACGTAAGGGTCCAATCGCCCGCCGCTATACTCTGGACTCCCTTCGGCTACACCTAGAGGTTGGGGGGACAGGTAGCCGGCAAAGGTAAATAATTCATCCTCATCAAAGTCCAGAGGCTTGGCAATCTTGCGCAGAATACGGGCTGAGGGGAAGCGTTCCCCCCTCTCTATGCGACCCAGGTGGGACGAGGATACACCTGACAGTGCCGCCAACTCCTGTAATGTCAGCGGTACCGTAACCCTTCGCTGCTTGATTATTTTGCCTAGGTGGTTTGTAGAACTATTGTCCATAAAATATATTATAATTCGCCAATTGGCAAATGTCAATAGGCAATTTTATCAACCCCGAAATGGCTTGTTTCGGGGTCAACCCATTCCTTGACGGCTGAGGCGATGAATTATACAATAAGACCGTTGAAAAACGCAATTCTTCAACAGAGACTAGTGCTGGGTAGCTTTGCTGAAAAAGCGTGAAGGACTTTTTAGTAGTTTAAAAAGTACTGCTGAATAGGATGACTAGAAAATACGACGTTATCATTGTGGGTGGTGGTCCGGCGGGTATCTTTGCCGCTTTAGAGCTGTCTCAGGTTTCCGACCTAAGTGTTCTGCTTATAGAGAAGGGTAAGGATATTGATAGACGCCTGTGCCCAGTTCGTGACACGGGTGGTCTTTGTATTTCTTGCTCACCTTGTGACCTGGTTTGTGGTTTAGGCGGGGCTGGCGCTTTTAGTGATGGTAAGCTGACACTGTCGTCACGAGTAGGTGGTCGGCTCGGGGATTATCTCGGGGAGAGTGGTGCTGAAGCCCTGACTAAGTATGTTGACGATATATACCTCAAGTTTGGCGCCTCAAATAAGCTCTACGGGGTTGGGGGTGAGGTTGACGAGTTATGTCGTAGGGCTTCCCTTGTCGAATTACGCTTGATACCGATGCCTCTTCGTCATTTAGGTACTGAACATTGTCGTTCGGTGCTCAAGGCTATGCGTGATTACCTTATTTCACGCCTGGAATTCAAGCTTGAGGTTGCCGCTTCCTCTATCATTGTTGACAATGGTGAGGTTAGGGGGATTGAAACTGAGGCTGGGGATAGGTTTGACTGTAATTATCTGATTCTAGCTCCGGGTAGGGAGGGAGCGGATTGGTTATCTAAGGAAGCTAAGCGACTTAGCCTAACCATGCATATTAACCCTATTGATGTCGGGGTTAGGGTGGAGGTGCCAGTGGCAGTGATGGAGGACTTGACCGATGTGCTATATGAGGCAAAGCTGGAGTTACTTTCAAGGAGCTTTGACGACCGGGTTAGAACATTCTGTATGTGTCCTGCTGGCGAGGTTATTACCGAATCTACCGGGGGTTGTGACCCGGTAATCACGGTTAACGGGCATAGCTATGCCGACCGGAGGAGTAGCAACACTAATTTTGCTCTGTTGGTGAGCACAACCTTTACTAAGCCATTTGGGGAGCCTATTGCCTATGGTAAGTATCTGGCTAGACTAGCCAATATTCTTAGTGGCGGGGTGCTGGTGCAACGCCTTGGTGACCTGATGCAAGGTCGACGTTCAACCCCAGCCCGCATTAAGCGGGGCTTAGTTCAGCCCACCCTTAAGAGTGCCACCCCTGGTGACCTCAGTTTTGTCCTTCCCTATCGTCACCTTACCGGTCTTATGGAGATGCTTCAGGCGATGGATAAGCTGGCTCCGGGTGTGGCGTCACGCCATACCTTGCTCTACGGGGTTGAGGTCAAATTCTATTCCAGCCGACCTCAGCTTAGCCCGTGCCTGGAGACCGAGGTTAGTAATATGTTTGCTGCTGGTGATGGCGCTGGTGTTAGTCGTGGTTTAATCCAGGCGTCAGCTTCTGGTGTGGTGGCGGCTCGTGAGATATTGAGGAGGAGCGGGCATTAAGATTGTTTATCCACCCTATCCCCTTTATCCCCTTCCCCTTCAAAGGGGAAGGGGAAGCTAAATAAAGAGGGGCTAACGCCCCTCTAAAACTCCATGACTACTCTAGAATGTGAGAGTCAAAGAGAGGCTTCGCCTCTCTTACATAACAATTCCCCCTTTCCTTATTAAGGAGAGGGGGATTAAGGGGGTGAGGTTAATAAACAACCTTCGACCTCAAAAAAGGGTTGGGTTTTTGGGCATTGACCTTACCTCAGTTGAGGCTAAGCCTAGCGCCTGTCTAGGGCTGGATAGAGGGCTACACCTTATATATTCTGATTTTCTATATCAAGATTCAGACATCCTGGGGGTGGTGAGTAGGCATGGGTTCGAGGTGGTGGCTATTGATGCCCCGATTACTCTACCTGCCGGGCTGTGCTGCCTAGAAGAGAGCTGCCCATGTCAGCCACAGGCTGGGGTTAAGGGCAGGAGCTGTGAGCGGGAGCTGGCTAGGCTAGGCATCCCTTGCTATTTCACCACCAAAAAATCTATTATCAAGGCTATGGTTTACCGAGGTATTAGACTTAAGGCTGAGCTTGAATCTATGGGTTGTGAGGTTATTGAGGTCTATCCCTATGCCAGTAAGGTTCGCCTGTGGGGCAAACCCATTCCACCTAAGCCAAAACCAGTCGGTCTAGCCTTCTTGAAGCAACATATTAGCCACCTGTTGCCCAATATTGCTCCCTATGTAGATGGGTTCAAGCACGATATGTGTGATGCGGCTATAGCTGCTTACACTGCCTATTTATACTATCACGGTAAAACGGAGCTATGTGGTGACCCTGAGGAGGGAGCAATCTGTCTGCCTTTTCTTGACAGGGTGGCTTACGCTGCCTAAAATAAATATGGTTATAGGAGCTGTTTGTCAGCCCCGAAATGGCTTGTCCCGTAAGAGCGAGTTACGGGACTTGTTTCGGGGTCAGCCTTTCCTTAATAAGCAATCGAGGTATTATAGGCGAGGTTATGAGAAGGGGATGATGCTATGTGACTAACGTAGTAGGTGGTCAGGGTGAGGGCTTTGAGAGTTTGTTCAAGCGGTTTAGCAGAAAGGTGCAGCAGGATGGTATCCTGTCTGAGGCACGCCGTCGAGAACACTTTGAAAAGCCCAGTGTTAAGCGTAAGCGGAAGGAAGCAGCTAAGAAACGGAAGACGGCTAAAGCATTTAGAAGGTAGCAAATATTAATGAGATTTTCTACCAACCCCCCAATTGGATTTCCTGTGGACTACTGCGGTCACCCTCTGGGCTTAAGCCCGCTAGGGCAGAGCCGCAGGGGAGAAGTCCTTGGCGTCTTTAACCTTCCCCTAACAAGTATTATCTAAATACGAGGCCTATTGTGGAGCAGGAAGCAGAATTAAAGCAAAAGCTAATGGATGACCTTAAGCAGGCGATGAGGGGTGGGGATAAGGTGAGGCGCTCAGTTATCCGATTGGTGATGGCAGCCATTAAGAATGCTGAAATCGCCCGGCAGGCTGCTTTAGACGACACGGATATCCTTGGCATTATCGCCAAGGAGGTTAGGCAGCGTCGTGAGAGTATCGAAGCCTTTAGGTTGGGGAACCGCCCCGACTTGGTGGCTCAAGAAGAGGCAGAGCTGGCTATCCTAAACGAGTATTTACCTAAACAGATGACCCGGGAGGAGATTATTGTAGCTGCTCGCCAGGTTATTGAGGAGGTAGGGGCACAGGGACCTGGTGATAAAGGCAAGGTTATGCCTAAGCTCATCGCTCAACTTAAAGGCAGAGCCGATGGGCGTGAGATAAATGCGGTAGTAACCGAATTGCTTAGTTCATAGCCGTATCCTGTGCATCTCCCTACCATCGATGAGTAATCCTTTTTCTTTGGAGGTGAGTTATGCCAATTGACAAGCGAATTTTAGACGAAGTGGCTCTAAGTCAGCAGGAGTATGAACTTATCGTCCATAGGTTGGGTCGAGAGCCTACACTTGTGGAGATAGGCATGATTGGCTCGCTGTGGAGTGAGCACTGTGGCTATAAACACTCTAAACCCTTGTTTAAGATGTTCCCGGCACGTAGCAAGAAGGTATTAGCCGAGTTGGGGTCGGAAAACGCAGGGGTGGTGGATATTGGCGATGGGCTAGCAGTGGTAATGAAGATTGAGTCGCATAATCACCCATCGGCGATTGAACCCTACCACGGGGCAGCTAGTGGGTTAGGGGGTGTGGTAAGAGATATTCTGACCATGGGGGCTCGTCCTATTGCTGGTATTGATTCCTTGCGCATTGGTCCGTTAGCTGATTCCCATAACCAATATCTGTTTAGTAGGGCAGTGGCTGGTTTTACTGACTATGGGAATAAACTTGGTATCCCCAATATGGCTGGGGAGTCCTATTTTTCCAGTTCATATTCAACCAATCCATTGGTTAATGCTATGTGTGTGGGAATCGTGGAGGTTAAGAAATTAGTCTGGGCTAGAGCTAGCGGTGTGGGTAACCTGCTGATGATGGTCGGTGCTGAAACGGGGCGTGACGGAGTTCACGGCGCCTCGGGGCTGGCATCAAGAACCTTTGAGGCTGAGCCTGAGCCAAGTACTGCGGTTCAAGCCAGCGACCCGGTTCTGGAAAAGCTGCTTATCGGGGCTTGTCTGGAGCTGGCTGATACTGACTGGATTGTAGGCATGCAGGATTTAGGCGCTGCCGGCTTAACGTCCTCCTCGGTTGAGATGGCGGCTAGAGCCGGCAATGGGATGGAGCTTGATGTGCTGAAGGTGCCTCGCCGGGATACAGGGATAACCCCCTATGAGATTATGCTCTCTGAAACACAGGAGCGGATGCTAGTAATCGTCAAGGAGGGATATCAGGATAAGGTGGCAGACCTGCTTCACCGCTGGGGGCTTCGCTGCGATATTATTGGCAAGGTTACTGACGACGGGCTGGCTAGGGTTAAAGAGGGTAGCGAGGTGGTAGCCGAGGCGCCGGTAAAGCTATTCACTGAGCCGCCGATGTATAGTTATCGGGTAAGTAAGCCGGCTTGGCTAAAACAAGTCCAGTCCCTTGACCTAAAAGCTATTCCTGCCCTGACCCCAGATAAAGCCGAATCTGTTTTTCTACAATTGTTGACATCAGCCAACGTTTGCAGTCGGGGCTGGGTATTCAAGCACGCTAACTATACTAACCTGACTGATGTGGTTGCTCCGCCCGGTGGCGATGCCGGGGTGTTACGGGTAAAAGGTGGCAGGAAGGGACTTTCGCTTACCGTGGATGGGAATGGACGCTATTGTTATCTTGACCCCTATATGGGTGCGGCTATAGTTGTGGCTGAGGCAGCGCGAAATCTGGTATGCACCGGGGCTAGACCCTTGGCGGTTACCGATTGTCTTAACCTGGGCAACCCAGAGAAAAAAGATGTTTACTACCAGCTTAAGGAGACCATTCGTGGCATCAGTAGAGCCTGTCGCAAGTTAAATATTCCGGTAATCAGCGGCAATGTTAGCCTTTACAATGAAGGCAAGGAAGGAGCTATCTATCCGACGCCGATATGTGGCATGGTTGGTCTTAATGAGGATATAAGTCGGCGATGTGATATGAGTTTTGTTGGCGAGGGTGATCAGGTATTTTTGCTGGGTAGCGGCTTTGATGGTGGGGGGTTGGGGGGTAGTGAGTACCTTGAGCTGGTTCATGGTCTGGTTAGGGGCAGACCTTATATTGACCTTGACCTGGAAAAGAGGGTGCAATCTTGTTGCTTGAAGGCTATCAGACAGGGGATTATTAGTTCAGCTCATGACTGCTCTGATGGTGGTCTAGCTATTACCTTGGCTGAGTGCTGTTTAAGTGGAGGTCTTGGTTTTAAGGGGGAGGGGTGGCAGTTTGAGGGTAGACTAGATGCCGCCTTGTTTGGTGAAGTGCAGTCAAGAATTATTGTTTCAGTAAGACCAGAGAAGGTTAAACGATTAGAGGAGATGGCAGCTGCCAGCCGAGTGCCGGTAACCAGATTAGGAGTGGTGGGGGGTAAGAGGTTTGTTGTTGATAAGTATATAGACCTGCCTCTGGAGCAGATTGAACCAGTGTGGCGAGAGAGCTTAAGCAAGGTATTAGGTAGAATATAATTAGCTATGATATTGACCTGAGCCTAAGCCAAGGCTCTATCTAGCTCCAGCTTATTCTAACTTCCCCGTTTATTTCCAGCATTTATTAAGCAGCCGGGCGTTTATAGGTATTACTTTATCGGCTACTTTCCTTAACTGCATGGAAGTTCGCTCTTTGCCAAATAGTGCTACTTCTAAGTTCTTCCCGTTATCCTTTATCGCCTGGATGGCACCCACATAATCATTGTCGCCGGCAACCAGGATAGCCTCATCATAATTGTTCTTAAAGCTATGAGTTATCATATCGGTAGCTAGCAGTATATCAACTCCCTTTTCATAGGGCGGGCCGGACGGCCAATTGTTATAAACCAAACGTCCCAGACGCAGTTCACAGTATGGTACGGCGGTTATACCGGCGAAGAATTTTTGCTGGTCATGGTATCGCTCTGGCTCTTCCCGTTGTCCCACCCTGGCATTATAGTAATAGATTCTTATCAATCGGCGCTTTCCCAGGAGCTTCTGGCTGAACTTGCCGATGTCTATGTCAGTCCGCTTAAAAAAACCTTTAAGGGAATGGTAAAGGTTGCTGCCATCAATAAATATCATTACCCTATCTGCCATATATCACCTCCCACTTTATTATGTTACTCCATTATATAGCCTATTGGGGGAAATTGCGAATATAGGTAGGCGTGTTATAGTATCAACGCGATAAGAAGAGACGGATTTCAGAAGCTAGTCTCTTTGCCTGATGGCTTCGTTTGTAACATAGTTTAGTATACTTGTGGTAATACCAAGCACAAGCTCAGCATCATCCGCCTCTCTCGTCATAGGAGGATGCGAACCTTTCTTCGAGTTTAATCCATGTAGTAGTACTAGCAATTTTTCAAAGGTTTCGGTAAATTCTTCCTCACGTTTTCCCAATATCCCTTGCTTAGAAAGCTCTGTTGCTGCTTCCCTAACCTTTTCCTTACCAGTCAATGTTTTGAGGGCAGACATCAGAGCATTACGACAATTTGCCTTGCAACCTGAATAGCCGACAGCAGTCTTGGTGTCAAACCTGGCTTTTGCTTCTTGAATATATTGGTATGATTCGCTAAAAGCGAGCTTATCAAGAACGGCAGGCGGACTTCGGCTATCTCTACCGGCCTCTCGTTCCTTCCTCCTATCTACCTCAATATGATAGCCACTTGGAGTGTCCAGCACCATTTTCCCGTCGACACTTTTTTCATAAAGGTCGAGGGTAACTTGCTTTACTGAACCTAATTCTTTCTCATCTATTTTAATATTTAGCTTTTTCAATTTACTTCTTCTTCCGTGGAGGGGGTGCGAGTTTTCTTCCTGACCTTGCTGAAATGTACTCTATGCCTTTCGGTGTAACCTTTGAGATTACAGGCGTAGCCCGTGTTTTCGTAGCCCCTTGTTTTAATCTTCCCAAGTCTTTAACCGAAGGTGATGCAGGCGTGCCTTTGCGGGAAGATTTAACTTGAATATCCCATTTAGTGCCTGTAGAAAATTTGACTCTTAAGTCGGCAGCACCCTTGCTGCCCTTACTGACCTTTACACTAGCTCCCTTACCTCTCAATGATTGAGCAACTTTTATTTCTTTGTCTCTCCCTTTTTCATACGGACTTTTTGGCATCATATCACCTCCTTTCTGCTATAATAGCCTTCTTTACATTTAATTATACACGATTCCGTGTATTTTGTCAAGAGTTCTTTAAGTTTAGCACTTAGTATACCCGCAGCTGGGGCAGATGAAGCAGCCCTCCTGATAGACCAGCAGGTTACCGCAGTCGGGGCACTGCCCGGCTAGATTTTTGGCTAAGCCGTAGTCCTGGAGCTTGGGCTTAGTATCACCGCCACTTATATGTTTTTCCAAAACGCTGGCAATGGCATCGGCGCAGGAGAGGATGGACTTACCCTCCCCCCAGGCGATGGATGGGCAGCGGATACCACGGAGCTGTCTCACCACTGAGGCAACATCTACCCCAGACCTTAAAGCCAGAGAGATAAGTCGGCAGGTGGCTTCAAGCTGGGCTGAGGCACAGCCACCGGCTTTGCCCAGATGGGAGAAGACCTCGCATATTCCCCGCTCATCAGAGTTCACGGTTACATACATATAACCGCAGCCTGTATTTACCCGCTTGGTGCGCCCTTCTGTTTCCTCTGGCCTCTTCCTGGGAGTACGCCCAGCGCCTTCAACCTTCTCTACTTGAACAGTGCTTAACGGTTGCGCTTCACGACTCCTATCCCGGTAAATAGTTATCCCCTTTAATCCCTCTTCATAAGCCATCAGATACACCTTAGCTATGTCTTCTTCGGTAGCCTCATGGGGGAAGTTGACCGTTTTGGAAACGGCGTTATGTGTGGACTTCTGGAAGGCAGCCTGCATCCTGACATGCCATTCCGGTTGTATTTCATGGGCAGTAACAAATAACCGTTTGATTTTCTCGGGGATGCCTTCTATAGTGTGGAGTCGGCTACCAGAGGCTAGCTGTTGCATAAGCTCTTCAGAATAGAAATCTTCGCTTTTAGCCACTTCCTCAAAATAGGGGTTTACCTCTACCAGCTGGGCGCCATCCAGGATATTTCTTATATAGCTCAGGGCAAAGAGAGGCTCAATGCCACTGGAGCAACCGGCTATTATACTCAGGGTGCCGGTGGGAGCGATGGTGGTGCAGGAGGCGTTTCTTATCCTGAGACCGCTGGGGACATCATAGATGCTTCCGTTAAAGGCAGGGAAGACGCTGCGCTCCTTAGCTAATTCTACCGAGGCTTGGCACGCTTCTTTATGTATAAAGTGCATGATATCGGAGGCAATCTGTAGCGCCTCTTCTGAGTCATAAGGGATGCCTAGCTTGATTAACATATCAGCAAACCCCATCACGCCCAGTCCTATTTTCCTAGACTTCTTGGTCATATCATCTATTTCGGGGAGGGGGAACTTATTGACATCAATGACATTATCTAAAAACCTCACCACAATCTTTACTGTCTCGGCTAGCTTGGAATAGTCAATCTCGGTAGTTCCGTTTGTCCTTCGTAGCATCCTGGCTAGATTGATGGAGCCTAGATTACATGACTCATAAGGCAGTAAGGGCTGCTCGCCGCAGGGGTTGGTGCTTTCAATTTTGCCCAGGTGGGGGGTGGGATTATCCTGATTTATTCGGTCAATGAAGACAATACCCGGGTCGCCTGTCTTCCACGCCATAGCTACTATCTTGTTGAACACCTCTTTAGCATTGAGCTTACCCGCTATCTCTTTAGTGTGTGGATTTACCAGGTTATAGTCGGTGCCAGCCTTAACTGCTTCCATAAATTCATTGGTTACGGCTACTGAGAGATTAAAGTTGGTAAAGGCAGTAGGGTCTTCCTTAGCCACTATAAAGCTCATAATATCGGGGTGGTCAACATTAAGGATAGCCATGTTTGCTCCGCGGCGCATCCCCCCTTGCTTAATAACATCGGTGGCGATATCAAAGGCTCGCATAAAGGAAACCGGGCCACTGGCTACTCCACCGGTAGAGCCGACCCTATCTTGTTCTGGTCGTAGTCTGGAGAAGGAAAACCCGGTTCCGCCACCGCTCTTGTGGATAAGGGCAGTATTCTTTACTGCATCAAAGATGGACTCCATTGAATCGTCAACGGGAAGGACGAAGCAGGCTGACAGTTGCCCTAGCTCCCTCCCCGCATTCATCAAAGTCGGCGAGTTAGGTAGGAACTCTAGATTAGCCATCAACTGATAGAATTCCTCCTCCTTAGCCTTGGTATCTGCCTTAGGCTCGGCAGAGGCAATAGCCTGGGCCACACGGCGGAACATCTCCTCTGGTGTCTCGATAATTTGCCCTTGTTTATCCTTCTTCAGATACCTTCTTTCCAAAACGCGACGGGCGTTTTCACTAAGATTGGTGTCGGTGGTAGGCTGGATCTTTGGCTTGACTGTGGTAACCGTCTCCATTTTTGGTTTAACCTCCTCTGCTGGTATCGGTTCTTCGGTATCTAAAAATTCCTTCACTAGAGCCAGGATTTCAGACTTGGTAGTTGTGCGTTCCTGTTGGCGCTGAGACTTGGGTACCAGGTATTCCATCCCGGGCAGGGGCTGTGGCTGCCCCACGGTTTCCATCCCAGGTACGGGTGGTGTTTGCTCTAGGCGTTCAATCACCTGCTGGGTAAGCTTCTCTATTTGCTGTCTATCAGACATACCCATAGACTCGGCAGCGGCAAAAATAGCCCTGGCAATCTGGGTTCGATTGAGGAATCTTCTGCCGTCATCTCTTTTACCATAATTGATTGACATAGGGTCCTCCAGATTTAGTATTCTTGTTTTACTTCATCTCTCGGGAAGGCTAGAGAAATAACGTATCTGGTTTCACCGCGACCAAAACCTTTGGATTCCATAGGTAAATGCTTAACATCAGTACCTCGTTTAAAAAGTTTATGACATTTAACAGGGCTGTCGTATTCGTAAGCTTTATGCAATGTGGATGGAGGTCGCACATATGTG
>Ga0209991_10001134_pt1 | contig 12032 bp, 11 predicted proteins | sample ChitaG_FD_183167 | JGI IMG/M metagenome (GOLD analysis project Ga0209991, IMG submission 183167) | Deep subsurface microbial communities from South Pacific Ocean to uncover new lineages of life (NeLLi) - Chile_00310 metaG (SPAdes)... | ecosystem: Environmental > Aquatic > Marine > Oceanic >...
GTCGCGCAACCTCAAATGTCTGCTTTTGACCCAAAGCGGACATTGGCTACGTATTGACATTCGGTGCGACTGTACCGTTTGGCGAACTGTCGCTAAGTGAACCGCTTAGCGCTCCTTGTTTGCTCTAACGCGTATTGATCTCGCTTGGCTCCGGCGAAAGGGCAATTTGAGTTCAGAGCTACCGGCCAATTCACTCATACTCGGTCGACAGTCACCACAGGGACGCCGAAAAGGCGTAAACTAATTTGGGTTCGACTCCGGCCATCTCAGGCGTAAGCCCATAGGGCAAGAACGGTGGACACCATCGACGAGCAGAAAAAGTTGGCTCTCGCGAAGCGGCAGGTGGCCAAGATCATGGGTTTTTACATCCACCTTGCCGCCTTTGTTCTCGTGATGACCCTGCTGTTTGTCGCAAACCTGATACTGAGCCCCAATTTGTGGTTGGTTCAGTGGCCGTTTCTGGTCTGGGGTGTCGGCCTTTTGGCGCACGGATTGTGCGCATTTGGACGAATGCCTCGGCTGATCAGCAATTGGCGACAGAGGAAAACAGGAGGCGGGGAAGGACGGGTCATGAAAGCTACCGTGGCAATTTCAGCGATACTCGCAGCCCTGATCTTCGTCTGGTATCTCGCAGCGGACCGGTTAACGCCTTACACATCGAACGTCCGCGTCAAAGGGATGGTCATCGACATCGTTCCCAAGGTCACCGGCGAAGTTGCCGCGGTGGCCGTAAGCAACGGCCAGGTCGTCGAGCGCGGCGATCTCCTGGCGCGCATTGATCCCCGGCCCTTTCAGCTCAAGGTGGAGCGCGCGCGCGCGGCGCTCGACCTCGCCACACAGAGCGTCGGGGCTGAATCGTCCAAGGTCGACGTCGCTGTCGCGAACCTCGCCACCGCCCGCGCCAATCTCGAGAATGTCGAGGCCCAGACGGCGCGTACACTTGAACTCGTGAGCCGTGGCGTGCAGTCGCGCGCGAGGGGGGACAACGCTCGTGCTACGCTCGCGGTCGCGCAAAGCGCAGTCAAGGCCGCAGAGGCCGATCTCGAGCGCGCGCGCAGTGAACTCGGCGTTGAGGGCGCTGGCAACGCCGAAATCCGCGATGCCGTGGCCGCCCTCGGCGAGGCCGAGCTGGCGCTTGAGTGGGCCGAGCTGCGCGCTCCGGCCCGCGGCGTTATCGTTGATCTCGACGTCACGAACGGCGTTTTCGCACGAGAGGGGAGCCGTTTGCTCACCTTCGTGTCCTTCGAAGAGGTCTGGGTCGAGGCCTACATGACGGAGAATAACATCGCGAACATCGACATCGGCGACCCCGCCGAGATCTCGCTGGATCTCTACCCTAGCTTGATTTTCAACGGCGTAGTGGCCAGCATCTCATTCGCCGCCTCTGACAGAACGAGCAGCGGCAGCCTACCCAGCGCGCCCCGAGTGGACGGCTGGATGCGTGATCCGCAGCGCTTCCCGGTCCGCATCGCCATGACAGACTACGAAGTGGGCAGCGAGGCCTCCGACATCCGGCGCATGATCAACGGGCAGGCCGACGTCATCGTCTACACCGGCCAGTCCCGATTCTTGAACGCGCTTGCTGCCGCGTGGATTCGGTTCATGGGCGTGCTCTCCTATGCATACTGAAGCAAGTACGTCGGCGACCGACGACGCTCACCGCATTCTCGACCGTCGCGCGCTGCGTCTTGGAGTCGGGGTCACGGCGATCTTCCTTATAGCTGCTTATTTTCAGTGGACACTCGCCTATCTCGCACCAATCTTCCTGCCGCTTTTGCTTCGGGGGGCGCGGCCGATGCGCGCTGCGGAGGCAATTAAGCTGCTCGTCGCCCTCCTCGCCGTGATGATCGGCACTTATGTGCTCTCGGCGATGTCACGGCAGATGCCGCTGCTTTTTGCGCTGCTTCTGTTGCCACTGATGTTTGCCACCTTTCGGTGGTGGTTCCGCGGCGCGCCTGTGATGGTTTTCCTGATGGTCCTGATCGGCCTCGTGCTGACCCCGCTCATGGCGAAAGCATCACTCGATGCGGCATGGGACGTCTCGATGTCCTTCGTTTGGAACATCGGACTGTGCGTGGTCATGAGCTACGTGCTCTTCGTCCTCTTTCCATCCTTGCCGGGTGAGCCGGAGGCGAAGCCGGCTTCAGTCCTCCCAGCCAGAGAGGCCAGTTGGCATGCGGCCGCGCTCGCGGTGATTGTCGGTGGCTTCACGATCGCCTATTTGGCTTTCGATTGGCACAATGTGCATACACCCCTCTATATTGCCGTCTACGCCATAACCCTTGGTTTTTCACGCACCGCAGGTCTCGCCGCGGGGATACTCGTCGCAAATGTCGTCGGCGGGGTCACCGCGACGGTGATGTACGAACTGACGGCGATGGCCCCGTCCTTCGCTTTCCTTGCGGTCCTTACGCTGCCGGTAATGGTCATTTTCGCGCGCGCCGTCGTTTCGGAGGCTCCGTGGGCCCCGCTCGCCAGCTTCGCGATGAGCGTCGTGCTTCTGATTTTCGGCGCAGCAATCGGATCGTACGACCCTGACACGGGTGCGGAGGACATGGCCTACCGCTTATTCGAGTTGGGGATAGCAGCGATCATCGCAGTGGCGGCGACCTTTGTCCTTGAGGCATTTCGGCCGGCAGCGCCACCGGCGACGCCGTAATGGGTCCGATCCCTTTCATGTCGCATTCGCGTACAACGTTCTGGTCCTTTGTTCTCAGCTTTTTCAATTTGTCGAACGTCTGCGCGTCAGAACACGATCTGCGAAGTAGATTCGAATGCCGCCGCCAGTCGCCGGTGGCGGTGGCTATGCTGAGCAGCAGACCCTCAATGCGCACGTATTCTATGAGCTTCATCAGTAGGCCCCTAGCGGACAGGAATGGCCCGCCAAGGGTTCCCCTGGCGGGCCTCGCTATTGACTGTGCTGCCTCAGAAGTATGAAATTCGCAATTGTCGGCGCCTGGCCCCACGAAGCGGTGCCAGTTCCCAACTTAGATTTCGGAAAGATTTCTTGACCTGCTTGCAATATCCCCGTCGGTCAAGAAAAAGGTGGTCGCGTTGAAGAAGCGCAGGTCAGGCAACGGGCGCAAGTTTGATCACGAGATCCTGTTATTCCAAGGTGGCGGTGCACTTGGCGCCTATCACGCCGGCGTTTACGAGGGGCTCGTGGAGGCAGGACGCGAGCCAACCTGGGTGGTCGGCGTCTCGATCGGCGGCATCACATCCGCCCTGATCGCCGGCAACCCGCCCGAAACTCGGGTCGAGCGTCTACGGGCATTCTGGGACCGGGTCTCCAGTTACAACGTATCGTACGCGCCCACATGGCTCGAGCCACTACGCCCGACTTTCAACTATTTCAGCGCCGCGACAGTCGCCGCCTTTGGCAGCCCTGGCTTTTTCGAGCCGAGGGTGCCTCCGCCGTTTTTCTGGCCGGTCGGCGGCCCCGAGGCAACGAGCTTTTACGACACGAGCCCACTGAGGCGCACACTTGAGGAATTCGTCGATTTCGACCGGATCAACAGTGGCAAGATGCGCATCTCGCTGGGCGCAGCAAATGTTCGGACCGGTGCGTCGGTCTATTTCGATAATCGAAGCACGGCCATCACTCCGGAGCACGTGATGGCCAGCGGCGCCCTTCCGCCAGGCTTCCCGGCAGTCGAGATCGACGGCGAGCATTACTGGGACGGCGGCGTGGTGTCGAATTCACCGCTGACCTATGTGTGGGACGAACGGCCGCTGACTTCCGCGTTCATCCTACAGGTCGATCTCTTCAATGCGTCGGGGGAACTGCCGCGTAATCTCGACGAGGTGCTCGAGCGGCACAAGGACATCCAGTATTCGAGCAAGCAGCGTTTCAACACAGCTCGCATTAAGGAACTAGGAACGGTCTGGGGCGCGCTGAACCGGCTGATGACCAAGCTGCCCCATGAGCTTCAAGACGATCCCGATGCAAAGGCTCTGGCTGCGCTCGGCGACAACAGGCAATGGACTATCGCCCGCTTGATCAATCAGCGCCTTCCGCATGTCTCGTGCACCAAAGACTACGAATTCTCGCGAGCGACGGTGCTCGAGCACTGGGCGGCGGGACTCGAGGACGTGCGCCTCTCAATCGCCAACCGCAAGGAACTTACACCGTGGGAGCTCAGTCCAGGTGTCCAAATCTACAACCTTCCTGGCTGACGTCGTCAGCCACCTCCGGGAGTCGAAGCGATGACTGAAGACGAGGTCAGGAAACGGGCTTTTGCGATGCCTCTGACGAGCCCGGCCTACCCTCCGGGCCCCTACCGCTTCTACGATCGCGAGTTCTTCATCATCACCTATCGCACAGACCCGGAGGCACTGCGCAAAGTGATCCCGGCGCCGCTCGAATTCGGTGAGCCGGTGGTCAAATACGAGTTCATCCGCATGCCTGACTCGACAGGTTTCGGCGACTACACTGAGAGCGGTCAAGTGATTCCAGTCACCTTCCGCGGCGAGCGCGGTAGCTACGTTCACGCAATGTATCTCGATTGCGACCCGCCGATCGCCGGCGGGCGCGAGATCTGGGGGTTTCCTAAAAAGCTGGCTTCGCCTCAACTCAGCGTTGACAAGGACACGCTGGTCGGCGTGCTTCGGTTCGGACCCGTTCCGGTGGCCGTGGCCACGATGGGCTACAAGCACCGGGCGCTGTCGAACGAAGCGGTCAAAGCGTCGCTGGAGGCGCCGAACTTCCTCCTCAAGATCATCCCGCATGTCGACGGGTCACCCCGCATCTGCGAACTGGTCCGGTACTGCTCCGGCGACGTCACCGTGAAGGGCGCCTGGGAGGGACCGGCTGCGCTCGAGCTTTTTCACCACGCCCTCGCACCAGTTGCCGCACTCCCGGTGCTGGAAGTGCTGTCGGCGTCTCACATTCTTTCTGACCTCACGCTTCAACTCGGAACCGTCGTGCACGACTACCTCTCCCCAGATTAGAGAACGCAATGAGACTCGAGGACAAGATCGAAGCCATACTGTTCTGCGCGGCCTTCCGTCCAACGCGGCGACAGGTCAATCCTTCGTCGTCAGCCACGGCTGGTTCATGCAGCAGGAGCAGGCCATTCCGATACCCGGCACAACGCTTTGCATGATCCATCTCTTCAAAACCCCGTTCCAAAGGAGCAAAACCTCATGAAAGTAATCATCGTAGGTGGCGTAGCCGGTGGTGCATCTTGCGCAGCGCGGCTGCGCAGGCTCGACGAGAATGCCGAGATACTGATGGTCGAGCGCGGTCCGTATGTCTCCTATGCGAACTGCGGCCTCCCCTATCACACCAGCGGGATCATCGAAAAAGAATCGGCGCTCCTGGTCGCCGACGAAGAGACGTTCCGCTCGCAGTTCGCGATCGATGTGCGGACTCGCTGCGAGGCGATCGCCATCGACGCCGACAAGAAGACAGTTGATCTGCGCAATAACGAGACGGGCGAGGTGACCACCGAATCTTACGACAGGCTCGTACTCTCCCCCGGCGCGCCCTCAGTACGTCCGCCGCTGCCCGGCATCGACCTGCCGGGCATATTCCAGGTGCGGACCGTGCCAGATGCGCGGGCGATCCGCGAGTGGCTCGAGAAAGGCTCGCTGTTCCTCACTGGAATGGACCACTATTCTGGATTCCAGACAGCGAAGCCTAAGCCCCGTGCCGTTGTCGTCGGCGGTGGCTTCATCGGCATCGAGATGGTGGAGAACCTGGTCCATCGCGGCTTGGATGTGACGCTTGTCGAGTTGCTCGATCAGGTCCTCGCCCCGCTTGACCCAGAGAACGCCCGCGTCATCGAGGCTCACATGAAGCTGCATGGCGTGCACTTGGCGCTGAGCGATGGCGTTGCCGGCTTTGAGCAAACCGAAAGCGGCGCGCTCACAGTCAAGACCCAATCTGGAAAATCCTACCCGGCCGACATTGTGATCCTCGCGCTCGGGGTGCGGCCCGACACCACGCTCGCAAAAATGGCTGGCCTCGAGATTGGCGAACGCGGTGGCATCCGCGTCGACGATCAGATGCGCACAAGCAACCCCAACATCTTCGCCGTCGGCGATGCGATCGAGGTGAAGGATTTTGTCACCGGTGAGTGGAGTCTCGTGGCATTGGCGGGACCTGCGAACCGTCAGGGCCGGATCGCAGCCGACGTGATTGCCGGGCGCGACTCTCACTTCCGCGGGACTCAGGGCACATCGATCGTGGGCATCTTTGGCGGCGCGGCCGCCTGGACCGGCGTCAATGAAAAGACGCTGAAGCGGCGCGGTGATACGGATTACGAGAAGATCTACCTCTATCCGAATTCGCACGCCGGCTATTACCCGGGCGCCAAGCCGATCGCCATGAAGGTGATCTTTCGCAAGTCCGACGGCCGCCTCCTCGGGGCCCAGGCGCTCGGTGAGGATAATGTCGATAAGCGGATCAGCGCGCTGGCGGTGGCCATACAAATGGGCGCGACGATATATGATCTTGAGGAAGCCGAGCTGTGCTATGCGCCCCAATTCGGAAGCGCAAAGGACCCGGTCAATTTCGCAGGCATGGTGGCAGCCGGCGTCCTTCGCGGCGACATGCCGCTCAGTCACTGGGACACGGCCGATGGTGGCTTCCTGCTCGATGTGCGCGAGCCGGCTGAACTCGCCGTGGAGAATGTTCCCGGTGCTGTCAACATCCCGCTGGGCAAACTTCGCGCGCGCCTCGACGAACTGCCCCGTGATCGCGACATTCTTGTCATCTGTCGTTCTGGCCAGCGCGCCTACTACGCAACGCGCGTCCTTCTGCAAAACGGTTTCAAGGCCCGCAACCTTGCTGGTGGCATGCTGTCACACTATCACACCGGGATACTCTAGAGGTGCAAGTGATGGATGTCCTTGTAGAAGCCTTTCAACGTATCTGGGAAAACCTTATGGCGCGGCCGAGCGGGCCACTAGCGTTTCGTTTAGTTATTCAGCCGCTTGTGGCCACGACATTCGCGATTTTGGATGGTGTCAGGGACGGACGCGCTGGACGTTCGCTTAACCTGTGGACTTTCCTGATACAGGGAGATCAGCGACGCAAATATTGGGGCGAGGGCCTTAAAGCGACTGGAAGGATCATGGTGTTTGCGTTTGTGCTGGACACGATCTACCAGGTCATCGTGCTTAAAGCCTTCTATCCCGGCGAAGCGCTCATTATTGCCGCGGTTCTAGGATTCTTGCCCTATGTGCTTGTCCGCGGCCCCGTTGCGGGTTTCGTCCGCCGAAGACACGGTCAGCCAAAGGCGGGACTTCAGTGATGCGCAGATCAGAGCTGATCGCACTCTGCCATGACACGCCTCAGCTTAGGACGGTGGGCGCCACCCTAAAACCTGGCGGAGAAGACCAAGGGACAACCGTCTGCCAATTCAAAGCATTCAAGAAGAGCCTCATAGTGGTGCACCAATGAGCAAAAAAGAACTTAGCGGCAAGTCTGCGATCGTGACTGGCTCGACCAGCGGAATAGGACTCGGTGTCGCCCGCGCCTTCGCGGAAGCGGGTATGAACGTGATGCTTAATGGTTTCGGTGACACGGCTGAAATCGAGCAGGCACGTGCAGACCTGGAGAAGACATTTGGGGTTCAGGCTGCCTATTCGGCAGCCGACATGTCGAAAGCAGACGACATTGTGAGCATGGTGGAAGATGCTCGCAAAGCCTTTGGCAAGATTGATGTCCTCGTCAATAATGCAGGCATCCAACACGTCGAGGCCATCGAGACGTTTCCGGTCGCCAAGTGGGATGCCATCATTGCCATTAATCTCTCGGCCGCGTTTCATTCGATGCGCGCCGTGGTACCCGAGATGAAAGAGCGCAAGTGGGGTCGGATCATCAACGTGGCATCGGCCCATGCGCTTGTCGCCTCGCCTTTTAAATCAGCGTATGTGGCGTCAAAGCATGGTATTGCAGGCCTAACCAAGACCGTCGCGCTGGAGACGGCCGAGCACGGCGTCACTGTGAATGCCATATGCCCCGGCTACGTGCTGACCCCTTTGGTCGAGAAGCAGATCCCGGAGACGGCGCAAGCACGTCATCTCACCGAAGAGCAAGTCGTACGGGATGTCCTGCTGCATGCGCAGCCGACGCGCAAGTTTGTGACGACAGAGGAGATCGGCGCCTTGGCTATATTCTTGTGCACCAAGGCGGGCGCCTCCATCACTGGGGCCGCCATTCCAATCGAAGGCGGATGGACTGCACAATAACGACTGATGACAGCGCGCCGTCGCGGTCTTCGGCTCGTTGCACCGTTAGTGTGGTCACGCCTCGCCAGCTAAGTGGACAACACGCGAATCGAGAAGCTCGCGGAGAAGCGCTCACCTGGCGGTACACTGACAACGTCCCAGCCGCCCTCGAACGGGTTCGTCGCCTCCTCGTAAAGTCATGGAATCCCCTCCCGCATCGCTCTCAGCTATGCTGACCTTTCTCTGGCAGCTTGGAGCGCCGGGATTGTATCGTTGACGGAGTGGCAGGAGCTGTCGGTCCGGCCCAGAGCGGAGGGAAAGATCGATGGCGCAGCACTTGATGGAAGGCGGCTTCCCGCCCATCTCCGACTACGCTTTGCTGAGCGACTGTCATTCGCTGGCTCTCGTTTCCCGTGACGGATCGATCGAATGGGCGACCTTCCACCGCTTCGATGGGCGTCCCGTCTTCGCGCGCATCCTCGACCGCGACATCGGCGGCTACTTCCGCATCGCGCCCAGCGACCCGGACGCTACGATCGCACGGCGCTACCTGCCGGGCACGAATGTCCTGGAGACGACCTTCATGACATCCACCGGGCAGGTTGCAGTGATCGACTTCATGCCCGCCGCGGCTGGTAAGGACGACATCGGCCAGGTCGTCCGACCGCTCGGATCGCGACACACGCTGATCAGGGTTATCCGCGGCGTCAGCGGCGAGGTGGAGGTCGACCTGGAGTTCAAGCCGCGGTTCGAGTACGGCTTGACGACGCCCTTCGTGGAGCTCCTCGCAGACGACCTCGCGCTGGCGACCGGAAGCGCGGACGCCCTGTTGCTGGAGAGCGAGATCTCGCCGCTCGTGGCCGATGCGTTGGGTGGCTTGAAGGCCCACTTACCTATCTCCACCGGTGATGAACGGGTCGTCGTCGTCACCTGGTCGACGCCGAGCCGCCTGGAGACGTCGAGGGTGCCGCGTGACAGAGCCCTTGCGCAACTGGACGCCACGGTTCGCTTCTGGCGGGCCTGGAATGCGGGCACGAGATATGAGGGGCCGTACCGCGCCGCCGTCGAGCGTAGCGCGCTGACCCTCAAGGGCCTCACCTACGAACGAACTGGCGCCATCATCGCCGCTGCGACGACTTCGCTCCCGGAGACGATCGGAGGCGGACGCAACTGGGACTATCGGTACACCTGGATGCGCGACTCGGCGACAATCATTGCTTCACTGATGCGCCTCGGGCATCGCTATGAAGCGCGGCGCTTCGGGAAGTGGATCCGCCAAACCACAGCCGGTCGTGCTGGGGAACTTCAGATCATGTACGGCATCGGTGGTGAGCGTATCCTGACCGAGGCGGAGCTCCCGCACCTAAGCGGCTACCGCGACTCGCGACCCGTGCGAATCGGCAATGGCGCCTGGGACCAAACCCAGCTGGACACGGTCGGCTGGCTCCTCGCTGCCAGCTGGTACATGAACGAGTATGTTCTGGAGCAGGGCGAGCAGATCAACCCGCAGATGGCGAGGTTCTTGCGTGAGGTCGTCGACGGCGCCATCGACCAATTTGATACGAAGGACGAGGGCATTTGGGAGGTCCGCGGAGGACGGAAGCACTTCCTCCACTCAAAGCTCATGATGTGGCTAGCCGTGGACCTCGGTATCCGGCTTGTGGAGCGCAGACGGATCGCCGCTGAGGTGCCCGACCGCTGGGCCGACGCCCGAGAGCGAATGCGTCATCGCATCGAAACTGAGGGCGTCGATCCTGATCGCGGGGTCTTCACGCAGGCGTTTGGTTCGCGAGAACTGGACGCTGCCACGCTTCAAGTACCCCTGTTGGGCTTCCTTCCTGGTGACGATCCCCGGGTTTTGGCCACGATCGATGCCATTGATAGGGAGCTTGGTGTCGACGGCCATATCTATCGCTACCGGAGCGACGACGGCTTAGCCGGCGAAGAGGGGACGTTCGTGTTCTGCACACTCTGGATGGCCAGCGCCCTGGCCAAGAGCGGCCAAGTCGAGCGTGCCAAGGAGCGTCTGGAGATGGTTCTCTCGCACGCCAATGATCTGGGTTTGCTGGCTGAGGAGATCCACCCCCAGTCGGGAGAACAGCTCGGCAACTTCCCGCAGGCTTTCAGTCATGTGGGCATCATCGCGGCGGCGCTCAACATCGAGGCGGCTGAACAAGGCGATACAGGCTCGCTCATTGGTCCCTAACGTTCGACATTCGGTCTCCGGTTGAGGAGGTTCTCAACACCATGTGCGAGCAGGTCGAGAAGTTGGCTGGCATCGACGGCCTGGAGAGTCTGTTATGATCCAACGGATTGTGCTGTTCGGTGCGTCCGGTGACCTAGCCGCCCGTCTGTTGATGCCGGCCGTCGCGCAGATTGCGGCAGGGGGCCTGCTACCCAGTGGGCTCAGCATTTTGGGTTCTGCGGTCACCGACTGGACGCCCAATGAGTTTCGCGACCATATGGCTGCGGCCCTTGACCAGCATGCTTCATCCGTCGCCCCTGACGTAAGGCGCACCGTTGTCGAAAAGCTCGACTTCCGCCCCGCAGACGTCACCAATCCGGTCGACGTGAAGGCGGTTATCGGCGACGCCCACGAACCGACACTTGTGTACCTCGCTCTCCCGACTGGTTTGCTCGAAAGGACACTCACTGCCTTATCCGACGCGGATCTGACTGCAAATGACGCCGTTGCCATCGAGAAGCCCTTCGGGACCGACCTGACGTCGGCCCAGCGGCTCAATGAGATCCTTCGGTCCCAGATACCAAAACCCACCATCTTCCGGATCGATCACTTCCTGAGCAACGAACTGGTACGACGCATTCTTGCATTGCGCTTCGCGAATCGTGTCTTCGAGCCACTTCTTTGCGCGCAGCACGTCGAACGAGTTGACATCAGCTACCTTGAGAGCCTCACGCTCGAGGGCCGGGCCTCCTACTACGACGGGGCCGGAGCCCTGAAAGACATGGTCCAGAACCACCTATTAGAAACCCTCAGCCTAGTGGTGATGGAGCAACCGGCGCGGCTCGATGACGCCTCCTTCCGCGGGAACCGCGTTGAAGCGCTGCGTGCCGTGGCAACGCCGACGCCCGAATCGATCCGGAACGGAACCATTCGGGCACGCTACGCGGCCGGCACGATCGGAACGCGTTCGGTGCCTGCTTACGTCGAAGAACCGGGCGTCGATCCCTCCCGCAACACGGAAACCTATGCGGCCATCGACCTGGAGGTACCAAGCTCCCGCTGGTATGGGACCCGGTTCACCCTGAGATCGGGAAAGGCATTGGCCAGGGACTCCGCTGAGATCGCGTTTCATTTCAAGAAAGTGCGGGGCTATCTCAGCAACGTATCGATCGACGTTGCGCCAAACGTTCTCCGAATCGGGCTCATGAAACCCTATGTCCGTTTGGAAACCACGATAAACGGCCCTGAATTCACACCCCTCAACCAGACGCTGGAGATGTTGGCGGAAGAACCGCGTCGCAAGGCCTATGCGAATCTCATCGTCGAGATGCTGAACAACCGCCCGTTACTGTTTATTAGAGGTGACGAGGCAGAGGAAGCATGGCGCGTCATCGACCCGATAGCCACGGCATGGGCCAACGACGAGGTGCCCATGCAGACTTATCCGGCTGGGGGCGAGGCACTCATCATGTCTCGATGACGAGCCCTGATACTCCAACGGCCAATGTTCATCAGCGACGATGATGAGGGTATTGGGCTTTGCTATCTTGCACCAACGCCACCGGAGCGGCGAAATTGCCGACGAGCATTGGTGCTGCACCGTCCATGCGAATCCCCCTTGGAGTTCTTTGTTACCATTTCGGCACGCCGATACTGTTACTGGCTCCGC
>Ga0209991_10001135_pt1 | contig 12013 bp, 10 predicted proteins | sample ChitaG_FD_183167 | JGI IMG/M metagenome (GOLD analysis project Ga0209991, IMG submission 183167) | Deep subsurface microbial communities from South Pacific Ocean to uncover new lineages of life (NeLLi) - Chile_00310 metaG (SPAdes)... | ecosystem: Environmental > Aquatic > Marine > Oceanic >...
TTTCAAATACTCTACGGGCTATATTCTGGGATATTTCAAAGATCATATCTTCTATGTTATCAAAGGTTAAATCTTTTATCTCTGTATCTACCTTGACCTGGGGGAAAGTTATTGTTATAGTATCCATGGGTGTAGCTTACCTCCTTTTTTGTAAAGGGTTTTTTGTATATATAGGTAAGTCTACACCTTTTTATTATATTTTTACAATCCTTCTCTTGTTACTAGTCTTATTACTAACAAAAGAAAGTATTATTAATATACAATATATTTTCTTCTAACTACCCCACTAAAGTTTACACTAACAAGTTGCATAGTAATTTAATAACTCTATTAAAAGTATAAGTGTTATCTATGCGGAAAAGATCCTTAATATCTTTTTTAATATATGAATGGACTGCATTTTTTAGATATTCAATTTTCCCTTCTTTACTTAAAAGAGGAACACCCCGGGGAGGCCTTGGAAGAAACGAGTTTTCTCCTAATCATCGGTATTTAAAAAACCTGTCAGGTCTTTTCTATCTTTAAATCCAAAAAACTCACCAAAATCAAGAAGATAAATCTTAAATATCTTTTTTCTCCCTACTAATGAATCCTTAAACTTACTCCTTGTAGAAAAGGACAATAAACCGTTTACCACAACGTTAATTTCCTTATGATGGTCTACCAGAATCTTTAGAGAGTTGCTCGGATTTTCTATATACGATGTTCCATCAAAAGAAACAAAGCATTTCTCCTTTAAATCTAATCCGCTTGCAGCAAGGAAAGCAATGAACTCTTCAAAACCATGCTTTGCTACTTCTAATAAATTCATATCTTCCAGGTCAAAATAAAGGGTTTTGGACGTTCTTACTACTTCAGTTTTGAAAGTGCAAGAGCAAAATAATTTAGATATATTGGTTAGTACTATGTGATATTATTTGTATTATTTTTAAAATATAGGTACTTTTTGGGTTGTAATCATATTTATTTTATTTATAATTTTTATTTATTTTATATTCAATTGGCTTTATTAACCAAAATATGAATCCTATTACACCTCCAATTAAATTAAAAGCAATAAAAAGCATAACTGAATATGAAATTGCCAGTTCTTTTTCCATGCCTAATATCGAAGAAAATAAAAACATCAATATTAACTCTCTACTTCCTATTCCTGAAATAGAAATGGGCAAAAAAGTTATAATATTTGTAATGGACATAATTAAAATTATATTAATATAGCTAATATTTATACTTAATGAGATTAAAATAAATTTACAATGTGCAAAGAAAAAAGAGTATGCAATTGATGTGAGTAAAAACCCCAGCAATATTTGTTTAATACTTATAATATTCCTAATTTCTTTAATGTAAGTAATGAAGAACTTATCAACCTTTATAAATTTTTTTAAAAAATGTAATTTATCTAATATTTTTTTTAAAATTCTATAGTTAAAAAATATATAAGGGAATATTAGAATAATACAAAAAATCATATAAGCAAGATAATTAAATCTCTGTAAAATATTATAATAAATACATCCTAATATTCCTAAAATTACTAAAAAATATAAATCATAAAATCTATCTAATATGATTGGTGGAAATGACTTTGATGTTGAAATATTCTTTTCTTGTTTAAGGTAAATTATCTTAGCAAATTCCCCTATCCTTCCCGGAGTAATAAATCCTAAAAAATTGCTGCTAAAATAAATAATAAAAACATTAAATATACTATATCTAATCCCCTGTGACAATAATATATTATACAGTCTAAGGGACTTAAAAAAATAAAGGGGGAATAATAAAAAAAGAGATAAAATATATATTTTTCCATTAGTCTGTTTAACATAGTATATTATTTTATTTACATCTACAAACTGATATAATATAAATAATAAAACTACCAGGCTTACTATTTTAATGATATTTTTAAATTTCATATTATACTTTTTTTAAACCTTGACACATTGTTTTACTTATCCTATTAATGTATTTAATCGGAATAATATATATTAAACTTCTTAAAATTTTATTTTTTCCTATAAGCAGGCAAAGATAAAGCAAGAAAGCAATAAAATTCTCACATAAAGATAATTTTTTTAGGGATAAATTATAATCAGGTATATTCGCCATTAATTTTGTCCTCAACCAAAACCATTTCTTTTTATATTTTAAAAGCTGTTTTTGAGTAGTATATATATCATTTTCTTCTGATTTTTCTAAATAAACATTTTCATTAAGTAGTACTTTATCAATTATTTTTTTGCCTTTTGCTGTCCTTACAATTACTCTTGACCATCCTTTCCCATTTTTTTCCCATGCATCACCTATTGATATATCAGCAAATTCACTTGTAAGGTCGTAACACAACCAACATCTTTTGGGTGAATATAATATGTTTAAATAATTATACGAATCTTTATCTACAAAATATTTTTTATCAGATTTTGTTATCACTCTGAAACCTGTTATATTTTCTTTTGCCCTATATTCTAATTTTTTTATATTATCTTTTTTTATTCCCATTTTTTTAAGTAAAAATTCTGTACCTTCAAAATACATATTGAAACCGCAAAATAATCCAATGTAGATACATATTTTAGATGTTAATTCTGGGCATATTTTTTTTAATTTCCTCATTCCTTGAATTTGGCAAGGCAATCCTACATAAGCATATTTTCCTTTTAATTGTTTTAATTGTTTAATTATTTTATTAGTCGGTATTAAAACATATTTTGATTGAGACGATTTTATTATTTCATCAATAGTAACAGAAATTTTTACATCAAATTTATATGGTAAATTTTCAACTTTTGATATTGTAATCGCACCATCTATAATCTTATTTTCCAATAAATATACTAAAATTGAGGTTACAATTCCTCCCGATGCACCATTTCTCCTTATTAGAGAATTGTTGCTATATCCTCTATAGATATCATTATAATATCCCAAATCCATATTTATATCTTCGTAATTAACATTAAATAATTCCTTATTAAATTTTTTAAAATCAAAAGATTTACCCGAACAAACTTTCATACAAAGCCCACAATCTATACAACTTTCTGCATTACCCCTTATTTTTTCTCCATCAAAATAAATTACATTCTCCGGACAAATCCCAATACAAGTTCCACAACTTGTGCAATATCCTTTGTCAATTATTTCTTCTTTAAGATTAATCCAACTTTTCATGCTTCACCAATACTTCTTTTGATTCTAAATCAAATATTTGCATTATCTTTACGTTTGTGATATTTTTTAAATGTATCCTTTTTTTATGAATAATTTCAGTATTTTTAAAAAACTTCCCGGATGCTACATGTCTTAATGACAAACTATTAGCAGATTTTAAGTCTATTGGTTTTTTACTATTAATCATGTCTATTAGAATAATTGAAGCTTTTTTAAATTTTATTTTTCTAATAAATTCAATACTATCGTGTTTACTTATAAATATTAATTTTTTCTTTAATAAACCAATGATTGATTTTCCAAATAAAAAAGAAAGAATTCTTAAAACAAAATGTTTTAAAGGTGTTGATATTTGCAATTTTATTATATTAAAATGTCCAGATACTTTAGCTGTATTTAGACCATCCCAACATATTTTATAATCATTATCTAACCAATTTGTTATTGATATCTTATTTTTTCCTTTAATAACCCTATAACCAAAATCCGTAAACTCTTCTTTATATTTATAAAATACCTTTATTATTCCACCCTTTTTTAATGATATAATGCTATAATAGTTTTTTTTGCTATTACAAATAAGACCAGCTTCTTTAAAATATTTAATACATGCTGATTCATTTGGTAGATAAATTTTTTCCATGTTTATATTCTTTTCTTTCTCTAAAGCCCTTAAAAAGGAATGCATTACATAGTGAGAAAAATATCTATCGTCAATTGAATATAAAAAATGTTTATCATTATAAATATTTTGATATATTTTTCTTTTGATTGCAAAAGCATCTTTACTTCCTAAATTAATCATTATTTCTAGTCCATTTGGTAAAAAATATTCTGTATTTCTTGAACCATATTCTCCACCAATAGTTCCATCTGGATGCACAAAGTATTTTATAAATTCTATAATTTTTTCTAAAGGTGCGATTACTCTATTGTCTTTACTTTGATAATAATATTCAGCTAACATATCTAAAGTTACGCTTAAATATCCAAAATCGCAACCTCCATATTCAGGAAACCAGCCTTCTTTTGATTGATATTTTAGTACTCTTTTTAATTTATAATTTATACCATCGATAATCCAAGTTTCATTTATAATAGAACATAGAGAATAAAGAGCGGTAATTGATGCAATTTCTTGATTAAATGCATCCTTTTCAATGTTATTTACTAAACATTTACCACTTTTTTTAAAAGAACTTATTAAATTTTTATCATTAAGATTCAACTGTTTATAGATTTCACAAGAAGAAAATAAAGTAAATGCAGTTGGTGGGAAACCATGTTCGTTTGGATAATATTCATTAAAACTTCCATCTTTTAATTGAATTTTCTTCCAATAATCAACAGTAGCCTTAGCCCATTTAAATGCATTATTATTTTTATAAAAGTAATTACCATTAAAATTTAGATTATAAAGTAAAGCTATTGTTAAACCTGCTTGCTGTAGAGTGGCGGAAGAAAAATCTCTTATTTTCAAATGCCAAAAATTTCTATCACAACTTCCAAATGTAGGTGAATCTTCATCTCGATCAATCTGTGTACATAATTTGGAAACATTTTTTAATATAAAATTTATATATATACTATCTTTTATCATTTTTTAAGTAACTCTTTTAGTTCTATTTTTTTTATTTTGTATAATATTTCTTCATTCAATTTTCTATTATGATTTATAACATCGGCTAAAAATCCAATTATGTATACCAATATTGCAATAATTATCATACTTGTACCTAAAATTATTGAAGGTATATAAGTTCTATCATCACTGCTATTAAGCAGGTATACTAAAATTAAAAATCTTATACCTAAAGATAAGCCAAAAAGCATAAATAAATTTCCTAAAAATGCGAAAAATTTTAAAGGTTCATAAAACGCAAATATTCTTATTATAGTATCAATTGAGCGGTATATATATTTCCATGTACTATTAAATAATCTCGATTCTCTTAATTTTTTATTAGTTCTAATTGGAATAGAATCTATTATCATATCACTCCTGCCTGCTTGTATAATTGTCTCTAAAGTATAAGTGTATTTAGTTAATACATTTATTCTTAGTGCTGTTTCTCTACTGTATGCCCTAAATCCACTGGTTACATCTGGAATATCAGTTTTTGATATTAATCTTACAACCATACTTCCTAATTTTTGAAGTTTCTTTTTAATAAATGAAAAATCGTTTATACTTTCAATATCTCTTTCCCCAACTACAATATCAGATTGTCCTTTTAATATTGGTTTTACTAGCTTTTCAATATCTTCACCTTTATATTGATTGTCTGCATCTGTATTCACAATAATATCTGCCCCAAGTTCTAAACAATTTTGAATTCCAATTCTAAATGCATTTGCCAATCCTTTATTTTTATTAATATTTACTATATGATTTACTCTATTATTTTTTGCAACTTCAACTGTGTTATCTGTGCTTCCATCATTAATAATTAATATCTCAATTTCATCAATCCCTTGTACTTTTTGTGGTAAATGCTCTAATGTAATCTGCAACGTTTTTTCTTCATTATAACAAGGTATCTGTATAATCAGTTTCATTTTATCCTCCTCTTTAAAAAATAATTTAAAAAATAATTGACAAATATCATTTGTATTATTTTGCAGATAAAATAATTTAAGAGTAATTTTCTACGTTGTTAATAATGCAATTTATTTGAATATTTAATTATAATAATTTTAAAACTAACACCTTCGATAAAATATATTGATTAAAAATTCTTTTAGTGGTAAGTTTAACATCAAAACTAGATTCAATTTCTAAAACTTCACATTTAATAGCCTCTTTAATTATGGAACTCATCTGTTTTCCTCCAATGCAGCTATCCCAATTCTTATCTTCATATACAATATATCTATAGTTTCCTTCTTGAAGTACTTGCTTAAAATCATTTATATTCTCTATGGCAGGCCAATCAACCTCACCGCTAAGTCGGGGATCAGCTCTTCGATATGAGCGATTTAAATAATAGCTTTGTCCCATATCAACAATAACAAGAAATTTTGCATTTTTAAGAGTTGCCTGATTTACATATTTATAAACATCATAAAACCATGTATTTTGATGAAATGCTTCCTTATCGTTGTTGATTAAATATTGAAAATATTCCTGAGAATATCTTGCATTAACTAAAATACAACATAGACAAAATATAATAAATAAATAGATAGCAATTTTTTTTATCAATTTATAATTAATTAATTTATTTACAAGTGGGATACACGAAATAATAATTGGAATTATTATATAAAGAATAGTTCGAGACCTAATTTTTGGCCTTACAATAATGGCGGTTAAAAAAAATAAAAAAATAAACTGGACTAATTTCATTATACGAATATTTTTCCAAATAAGACTTGCTATTATCAATAAAACTAACAAAATAGGTATTGGAAAAATCGGTAAAGACATCAGCAAATTTTTAATTTCTGGTATAATTATTTTTATACTAAATGACCCCATAATATTACTAGTAAATTTAGCTGCTACTTGATCTGCATATGTATTTAATCCATTAAATAACGGAATCATGAAAGGCCAAATTGGGTTTTTAAAATTTATTAAATTAAATATGTAAAATGGTGAACTTAAAATTATTGCACAAACTGAACCGATAGAATAGGGAAGTATCGCTTCGATTTTAATTTGCTTTCTAAATAGTAATATTATTATATATAATGTGATAGCTGTCCCTATTATAAAAGCTTGATACCGGCTTTGTATTCCAATCCATGCCCCAAAGCCTAATAATATATAAATATTTTTATTCATCTTTAACATCGATACGATTGCTAAAGATATGCATGATACTACAAAAATTATATACATATCTGGAAATGCGGTAGTAGCGGTTTTTAACATAAATGGTAGACTTACAAAGAATAGGCAGGATAATATTGCAACATTTTTTGAAGTGTATCTTATTGCTAATCTATATAATATCATACACGTAATAATAAAAAGACCTAAATTCAAGAGATGGGCTACTTGTGGTATTCCTAAAAACTCATATGGTAAATAATTAAAACTCCAACCAAAGGGGAAAGCGTAACAATAATCAAAAATTGGTTCCCAGCCACGATCGATGATAATTTGTCGAATATGTGCTAAATGATACCGCATAACATCTGCATCACGGGGCGGCATAATTGCAATAATCCAGTAGAATGTTAGTATACCTGATGCTAATATTAAAATTTTTAAATTATCTTTTAATAAATTTTTATACTTTTTTATAGCTACTTTTAATTCTGTGAAATTCATAAACAAATAATAAATTAAGGCAATAGCAGATAAAAAGATACATATAAATATTCCTAAAGTAACCAATCTCATAGCAGCGAAAACGGAATATAATGTTGCAGTAATAGCACTCCCTATTAATATTGAAAATCCAATTCTTAATAATTTATTATCTATGCTTAAAAATCTAAAGAAAAAACTTCCAATTGCTATCCAAGATAATATTTGTAATATAGCTAATAAAGTAATTAAAAAACCAAAAATTATTTGTTGAAACATTTTTCTTTTCCTTCGCTTATAAACAGACGGTCTTCATTTGTTTAGTATTTTTAATATTCCTAATCTCTTCAATATAAGTAATAAAGAACTTATCAACCTTTCAAAAATTTGATATTAACTGGCTTTAAAAACCAAGCCGCTGTGCCCATTAACTCGCCCGAAACAAAAAATACCAGTAGAACTTCCATGGAATAAGCAAATACCAATTCCAGGCTGATGCCTCTTGGAAGCAGTAAAAAAGAGAGAACCGCCTCTCTTGTGCCTAGATCGGAAATGGAAATCGGCAAAAATGTAAAAATATTGGTAATTGCCATAATCAGAATAATTTCCATATAAGTTATAGGTAGTCCAATGCCCTTTACTATTAGAAAACACTGAAGAAAAAATAATGACCTGCTGAATAAAGTCAACAGACCGGCATTGTATATTCGCCATGTCATCAACTCCCGCATACCTTTCAAGAATTGTTCAACACCCTCTTTCGCATCTTTAGACAGTTTAAAAACTAAAACTTTCTGATAAATCCACGAAAAAAACAATTGGGTCCTTGACGAAAACAAAAAATGAGCGGAACAGCTATTGCCCCTTCAAGTCCTGACCAACCAAAAGCATCCGCTCCCTCCCACAGAACTAATGATATAAAACCGGCCATGGCCAGCAAAAAAAGTAGATAAAGATCACAAAGGCGGTCAATAAGAACGCTGGAAAAGCCATGACTTACGCTTGTAATGCCTTCCTGGTTCAGATATATTGCCTTTGCGAATTTTCCTAAGCGGCCGGGTGTTACAATCCCAAGATAAAGAGAGCTCACATACAACAGAAAAACCTCTCTATTCCCTATGGTTTTATTTTGTATGGCAAGCAAAAACTACCAGCGGGTTGATTTAAGCCATAGGTTAGGAATATTTATCAAAGTGGCAATTATTATCCATTGCAAATTTGATCTCTTCAGCACACTTGTCATCTGAGACCAATCGACTTTGTATAGGATATATACAAAAATTATCAGGCCTAAAAGGCGCCATACTTTATATTTCAGCATCGTGCAACAAGCAGTTGATTGGCCATCAGAAAATTAAGGCGTAGCCTTCGTATAATTTTTTCAAAACCAAACTCAAAGGGCATTCCAACAGGCGAAAGCATAAATTTTTGCGTCTTTAACACTACAAAACCGCTTGTTTTCGCCAAATCGCGCAATTGAACAAGATTCATGACCTCATTATGCTTACCATTCTTTAGGTGCCTTACCATGGTTGCTATATGTTCCCAAAATGGATCAGGAGCTGTTAAAACCAAAATTCCCCCTGATCTTAGTACTCTTTTTACCTCGCGCATGGCTTTGCGGGGATTTTGCAGATGCTCTATCACAGCAGTTGCTATGGCCACATCAAAAGAATTATCAGGAAAGTCAAGTGATTGGATATCACCCTGGCTGATATCCAATCTCGGAAAATTTGCTTTCCCAAAATCAACCAGCTCCTGATTATATTCCACGCCTGCACAATGAGCATCTGGATATTTTTGATGTACCATATCAAGCATCCTGCCATCAGCAGTCCCAAGATCTATTATATCCCGTGGTGGATTTGAGCAGAACTCATCAATTGCCACCAATACCTCACGTGTTCTTCTCCACAGACGGTAACGCAAGGATTTTTTTATGGCCCTTCCCTTAGCATATTCCATATCCAGCGAGCCTGTATGATTTGATTCATTCATAATCGGATCATCCTTTCTTTTGCAATCCTTCCATTTTTATTAATGTGTTCTAATCGCCATTCTTTCAATTTTATATCACAAACATTATTAAGATTATCTGTGCCAATTACTTTATTGTTCGTTTTTAAAAGAAGTTCAACAACTTTTGATGCAAAAAATCCTGCACAACCGGTAATTAAAATCTTCATTATTTTCTCCCTACCCCCTCATAGATAAATCCTAAGGATTTAACTTTTTCTGGGTCGTATAAGTTTCTTAAATCGAGTAGGATGGGAGATTTGAGTAATTTTTTTATTTTTAATAAATTTAAGTTTCGAAATTGATTCCATTCGGTTAAAATAACCAATGCATGACTGTTTCGTGCCGTATCATATTCATCCTGGCAATAAGTTAAATCAGGAAGGATTTTGCGAGTATTTTCCATTGCCAAGGGGTCAAAGCATCTGATACGCACGCCTTCTTTAAGTAAGAGTTGGATAACATCAATTGCCGGAGACTTTCGAATATCATCGGTATTTTGTTTAAAAGCCAGGCCTAAAATGGCAATGGTTTTTCCTTTGAGGTTGCCGAGATGAGGTTTAATTTTTTCTACCATAAGTTCTCTTTGACGTTTGTTGGCAGAGATTGCCCCTTTTAGGAGTTTAAAATCATATCCGCAGGTGGAGGCAAAATGATAAAGTGCTTCGGTATCTTTAGGGAAACAGGAGCCACCATAGCCAGGACCGGGATGGAGAAATTTAGGACTGATACGGCCATCCAAACCCATAGCTTTGGCTATCTGATGCACATCTGCACCTACTTTGTCACAGAGATTGGCAATTTCATTGATAAAAGTAATTTTGGTAGCTAGGAAGGCATTACAGGCATATTTGATTAACTCCGCAGTTTCAGGATTTGTAATCACAAAAGGTGTATCAATTAAGTAGAGAGGGCGATAGATTTCCTGCATTATCTTTAAAGCTTTAGAGCTGTTGGTGCCGATTACTATTTTATCAGGATGGGTAAAATCATAGACTGCTGCGCCTTCTCGGAGGAATTCTGGGTTGGAGACGACGTCGAAGGGAATAGGATAGACAGGCGAGACGCCTGTCCTACGGTTGAGATTGGGATTGCTTTGGTCGCTCTGCTTTCTCGCAATGACAGATGAAGGGATTGCCGCGCTCCCTTCGGTCGCTCGCAATGACAGAGTCTGATATTTATTAATTATTTCTTCGATTTTGGCGGCGGTGCCGATGGGGACTGTGCTTTTGTTGACTACTACTTTATATTCATTTAAGAAGGCAGCAATCTGTTGGGCAACTTTTTCAATCTGCCCGAGATTTGCTGAACCATCGTGGTTGGGAGGAGTGCCTACGGTAATAAATATGACTTTAGATTGTTTTACCGCTTTTTCAAGGTTAGTGATAAAGGTAAGACGGCCAGCTGAGACATTTTTCTTAATTAAAGCTTCTAAGTTCGGTTCATAGATGGGAACTTTACCAGAATTAAGGCATTCGATTTTTTTAATATCCTTATCTACACATATTACATCTAATCCGAAATCGGAAAGACAAGTTCCAGTGACAAGGCCAACATAGCCAACGCCCACAATTGTTACTTTCATAATATTTACCCCTTATTAATTAATCAATCTGACAATTGATCGAACTTCCAATTGTATTTAATCTGCCAATCGATCAATCAATTACCGGATCTTAAGTAAGTCATTAACCCACTTATTTGTTGGGCAATTTTCTTTGCTTCTACATACATTTTTTTAAATTCCTCTTCGGAAATATATTTTTAAATCCAAAGCGATAAATTAATTGTCCAATTTACTAATTAAGAAAAAAATAAATAAAACAATTAAAATCGTATAAATCTAAAAATTCAATTAAATTCAGCTCTTTTTCTAAATACTTTTCTATATATCTCTAAAAGCCTATCTACTGAACTGTCCATTGAAAATATTTTTTCAGCATACTTTTTCCCTCTCATCCCCATTTCCTGAATTTTATCTGGAGATCTTATAATATTTCTAATTTCTGAAATATATTTTTTAGATCCCCCAGTAAGATCTACAGTAATCCCTCCACCACTCTGCTCGACTACTTCTATTACCCCCCCCGCCCTCGATGAAATCACAGGAGTACCGCAAGCCAGAAATTCTATCCCTGCAAGAGATAAAGCTTCTGCACATAATGATGGTAGCACCGCGCAAGCCGATTTAGATATAATATCATAAACTTTATCCGAAGGTAATTTACCCCACATTCTTACATTTTTAAACTCTCCACTCTCGCAAAAAGTTTTTAATGTACTAAAATCGGGCCCATCACCGATAATATTAATTGGAACATCGGGCATTTGATAAATAATATCTTTTAATATTTTGGTCCCTTTTGACGGAGTCAGTCTTCCAACAAATGTTATTCCCTTTTTATTGCAAACTTTAATTTCTTTTGCTGTAATATTTTTCAATTCAATTCCATTATATTTTATAAGTATTTTATCCTCCGGAAATCCTGCCTGTATATATTTGTCTCTAAGAAAATTAGAAACAGCCAGAAAATAATCAACTAAATTAAATAAAAT
>Ga0209991_10001136_pt1 | contig 12009 bp, 8 predicted proteins | sample ChitaG_FD_183167 | JGI IMG/M metagenome (GOLD analysis project Ga0209991, IMG submission 183167) | Deep subsurface microbial communities from South Pacific Ocean to uncover new lineages of life (NeLLi) - Chile_00310 metaG (SPAdes)... | ecosystem: Environmental > Aquatic > Marine > Oceanic >...
CATTCTGAGTATGACCTGCTTCATTGTTGTTATCTCTTTCTGCATATTTTCTCCAGACCCCCGTCCTCAGACGGAGAAAAGAGCCCGACTCTCACGCATATTAAGTCGCAAAGATTTCTGGATAATGGCTATCCTCTGGATTTTTGCCGCGTCAAACAGCCTTGGCCTCTACAATTTGATTCCCTTATTTCTCGTCAAAGAAAAGGGGATATCCCTTGAAATGGCAAATACAATCTTTGGTATTTCCCGGACAGGGGGTTTTTTTATTGTCATCCTAGCCGGATTTCTCGTGGATCGGTATGGGGCCAAAAAGATTCTGTTCCTTATATTGTTAACTACAGGACTTACAACAGTTGGCCTAGCTTTAGCTCAGACCCTTCCACGTCTGGTGGCGATGCTCATTCTTCAGGCAACCGTTTGTGCCGGGTTCTTTCCGGTTGCTTTTGTGGCCATCTCCAAAATCACGAGCTTCAATGAACGAAGCATCTTTACCGGAACAACCATAGCCATCGGGGTTATCTTTGGACTTGGGCTTACTCCATTCGTCTTGGGTGCAGTAGCCGACGTCTGGAATTTCCAGTATGGTATTTTTGTCCTGGGAGTGGTTACGGCGCTGTCCTGCATATTACTGAGAGGTATTGGAGAGATCTAGAGCAAAGTTTCTCTGCTGGCATTACTAGGATAGGGATAAAGGAGCACTGAATGCCCCGTTCGGAAGCATGCAGATGATATACGTTATATTGGAAATCCTATATATGGCCAAAGAGAAACCTGTCTTATAGTTTTTGATCGTGTTTTTATTCCCTGGGAGAGGGTATTCATGTGCGGGGAAATTGAGTATACTAGAAGTTTCATTGCACGATTTGCCAAGACCCACAAGATGAACTGCGGTGGGGCATGTAAGGTAGGTTTTATGGATTTAATCATTGGTGCAACTCAACTTATAGCTGAATACCATGGCCTTTCAAAGGCCTCTCACATTGCAAATAGGATAACCAGGATGATTCAATTAAGCAACACGTCCCTTGCCTGTGCTATTGCTGCTGCCCACAAGGGAAAGGAGGAACCAATTGGTTCCGGCGTTTTTATGCCGGATGAGGCAATGAGTAACCTGGCAAAACTTAATACAAATGAGGGTTTCTGGGAACTCCTATCCTTAGCTGGGGATATTGCAGGGGGAATTGCAGTCACTATGCCGCCTGAAATGGAGTTGGAAAATCCAGAAATAGGTGAATATGTGTCTAAATATCTTAAATCCGCGGCTTCTGCAAAAAAGAGGATGAGGATTGTGAAGTTCCTTCAGAACTGGGTTGCAGGGTTGCATGGTGTGGGAACCTATCAGGGAGCCGGTCCAAGCCAAAACCAAATGTTAATCCTTTACCGTATAACAGATTTGGAAGAAAAAAAGCGGATGGCCGAGGAACTGGCCAATATATTTGAATAATGTCAGAGAAAATAGATAACCTGTATACACTGAAGAAAGGAATAAAGGATAAGATAAGGCTCATAGAGGTAACTGGCATTACTGGCTCTGCCTTGGTCTTTCTATTATCTCACCTCCTTATCGAAGTAGATCATCCCTGTTTGATAATTCTCCCTAACTCTGAGGAGTCAGGAAAATTTTACAAAGATTTGAATTTTTTTCTACCCAGACAGAATAATGGGTCTTCCCAAGACTACAGGAGACTATTCCTTTTTCCTTCCTATGATATCTCTCCCCTTACAGGCTTGAGTCCACCAAAAGAGTTGGTAAGCCAGAGGATAGAGGCACTTTATGCTCTTTCAACCTTGCGAGATGCGGTTGTAGTTACATCATTAGAGGCCATTATAAGTCGTCTTTTGCCAAAAAAGATGCTCCTTAACTCAGTTGACTACATTGCTATTAATGAGGAGATCGACAGGGATGATTTGATAAAAAAATTACTGACTTTTGGTTATCTCCGGACTTCATTAGTAGAGGAGAGAGGTGATTTTTCTGTAAGGGGCGGCGTTATTGATCTATACCCGCCGTTATACAATTCAGCAGTCAGGGTTGAATTCTGGGGAAACACTGTGGAATCCATAAGACTCTTTAATCCAGCCGATCAAAGATCGAAGTCTGATTTAAAAGAGCTAATTATTCTCCCTGCAAATGAGATTATTCTGGGACCTTCAAACATCAAAAGAGCCAGATCAATGGGGAGACTTCCATCGCCTTTGGAATCAGTAGGGAGTTTTCCAGGGATTGAGGCGTGGTTGCAACATTTTTATCCCCATCTTGATACCATCTTTAGCTATCTTCCTAAAGAGGCTTATATTTGCATTGCTCAATCAGATAATTTTACAGATAGAGCCAGCTCTATCTTGGATAAGCTTAACAAGGAGAAAGGAAGATTTAAGGATGAGTGCTTGGAGAAAGGAAAACCCTTTCCTCAAACCGATGGACTTTTTCTCGAGGCAAAAGAGCTGAAAATGACCATGTCTGGATATCCCAAGATTTCTTTCTTCGATCTTAATATCAACACCGGTTTTAGAAAGGAAGGATTGGTAATAGATTTCAAGGAATCACTGGTGACAGAAACGGAATATGACTATAAAGATATCACTCTGCCGAAGGTCTCACTTGCCCCTCTGGCAGTCAAAGTTAAGAAATGGATTGATGAGGGAAATCAGATCGTACTCATATGTAGAACAGAACAGCAGGCAGGACGGCTAAAAGAAATCTTGCTCAATTATCAAATTATTGCCCAAGAAATATTCTCTGATTGGTCAAAGATTAAAAGGAAAAAGGGATTATACATCTGTTTAGGATACCTTTCACAAGGATTTAGGTTTCTGGCCTCAAACCTGATCATAATTACAGAAGATGAGATATTCGGAGAAAAAAGTGGGAGAGAAAGAAGAAAAAAAGATGACAGGGTTCAGGCCATTCCATGGACAGGATTCAGTCAATTGAAGGTAGGCGATTTAGTTGTTCATCAGGATCATGGCGTTGGGCGTTATGGTGGACTTTTAAAGATGGAGATCGCCAGCAGGGTAAGAGATTTTGTAATTATTGAATATGCCGGCAATGATCGCCTTTATCTCCCAGCAGATAGGATAAACATCATCCAGAAATATATTGGTTTAGATGATGATAATCCTCAATTAGACAGACTAGGTGGAAAATCATGGTTAATAGCGAAAAAGAAGGCCAAGAAGTCAATAGAAAAGATAGCCAAAGACCTTGTTAAAATCTATGCCATGAGAAAGTTCCTTAAAGGTTTTTCCTTTTCAAAAGTAGATAATTACTATAGGGAGTTTGAGGCAACCTTTGATTATGAGGAAACTCCGGATCAAATCAAGGCTATTGATGATATACTTTCTGATATGGAATCAGGCAGACCAATGGATCGGCTCATTTGTGGCGACGTAGGTTTTGGTAAAACAGAAGTAGCCATGAGGGCTGCTTTTAAAGCTGTTATGGATGGAAAACAGGTAGCTATCCTTGCCCCAACAACTGTTTTAGTTGAGCAGCATCACCAGACTTTCTCAAAGCGCTTTGCCTCATATCCTGTCAGGATTGCTGTGCTGAGTCGCTTCATTTCGAAGCCAGAGCAAAAAGGGATAATACGTGATTTATATTTGGGGAAGATTGATATTATTATTGGAACTCATAGAATCCTCTCTGATGATGTTATATTTAAAGATCTGGGCCTATTTATAATTGATGAGGAACAGCGCTTTGGTGTTAAGGACAAGGAAAAAATAAAAAAATATCGGCACTCCATTGATATCATTGCCATGACAGCCACACCTATTCCAAGGACCTTACATATGTCCTTGATGGGGGTCAGGGATCTGAGCATCATTCAAACCCCGCCTGCTGACAGACTCTCTATTCAGACATATGTGGCCAGGTTTGATGAAGATATTATATCTCATGCAATAGAAAAGGAATTAGATAGAGGGGGACAGACCTTTTTTGTCCACAATCGGGTTCAAACTATTGAGACAATGGCGGATAAATTGAGCAGGCTTGTTCCCATGGCCAGAATTGACATTGCCCATGGTCAGATGAAAGAGAGGGATTTAGAGAAGGCGATGATTAAATTCTTGGCCAAGGAGACAGATGTCCTTGTGTGCACTACCATAATAGACTCAGGTCTGGATATACCTTCAGCCAATACTATAATTATTAATAAGGTAGATCGCTTTGGCCTGGCTGAGATCTATCAGCTCAGGGGGAGAGTCGGTAGGTCTAATGTGAAGGCCTATGCATATCTCCTAATTTCAGATGGCTCTAATTTGACAAATGATGCCCAGAAAAGATTGAAGGTTTTGATGGATTTTTCTTGCTTAGGCTCAGGGGTCAACATTGCCTTAAATGATTTAAGGATAAGAGGAGGGGGAAACATACTTGGATTCTCTCAATCAGGGCATATCAAGGCTATTGGTTATGAACTGTATCTAAAACTGATAGAACAGGCAATTGCAGAACTAAAGGGTGAGGTGTGGCATGAGGAGATATTCCCTGAGATAAACACTGATCTACCAGTGTTTATTCCTCGCAGCTACATTGAGGAGGGCGATGTCAGGCTTGATATATACAGACGTTTATCTACCATTAAGGGGGATTTGGAATTAAAGGAGATGGTACGGGAAATTGAAGATAGGTTTGGATCTTTGCCAAAAGAGGTTCTCAATCTTATCTCTGTTATTAAGATCAAAATAGGCCTGAAGAAAATCGGCTCAATAGGCTTAGACATTAAAGATGACCATATGATCTTTTCCTTCTCTAAGGATACCCATGTTTCATCATCCAGCTTGGTTGATTTAGCTTGTAGTCATCCAGATAAATTCTCTTTCTTATCCGATCAAAAACTAAAGATTGTTAGCAAAAAAAGGGGGGCCATTGCTACCCTTGATGAGGCAGAGAAGATAATAGGTCAATTTAATCACTATATAGTAGAAAATTGATCCAAATTCTTCTTGCATTTCCCATAATAATATTGCAATTTAAATAAGTTATGCTATCTTTTATAAATTTATCTATGATTAATATCAATATGAAGAGGTATTTCATTTCTCCATTTCTTTGTCTCTTTATTCCTTTTACCTTGTCAGCATGCTCCCCCAACACAGAGTCAAGTCAATGTGTTGTTATCAAAGTAGAAGATCGATTAGTTACAGTGGGAGACATAGAGAGAGAAGTGAACATTGCCTCGCTTGAAAATGAAATCCCTAAAAAGGCAGTATGGGCCTCTATCAATAGTCTTATAGATAGAATTGTGGATGACTCTCTTGTGCTTGAATATGGAAAAGAAAAAGGCATTACCTTAAGTGAGATTGAATTGGAAAGGGCTATAAAAAATATTGTCAAGGATTACCCAGACAGTAGCTTTAATGAAACGCTTTCATCCAGGTGCATAGATTATAATGAATGGAAGGAGAGATTCAGGGAACACCTTTTAATTAAAAAGATTGTTAAGGAGCAGACTGAGTCTCTAGCTCCTATTTCCTATCATCTTATTAAGTCTTACTATCAGGAGAAGAAAGAGGATTTCTGGTATCCTCCAAGGGCCAAATTTATGCATATCGTTACTAAAACAAGAAAAGAGGCTAAGGTTGTGCTCGCCCGGCTTAAAAGAGGAGAAGACATGACAAAATTAGTTAAGGAACAATCTCTGCGCTCTGGAATCCAGGGAGATTATGGTATGCACTGGAAAACCAAGGAGATACTTCCTTCTCCCCTATCTGATATCATATTTTCAATTCATGTTGGTAAGCTCAGCAACATTATTAAAACCCCCTATGGCTTCCATATTATAAAAGTTCTAAAAAGAGAACCGGCAGGGATAAAAGGGCTTCTAGAAGTAAAGGATGAAATAGAAAATAGGCTTCTTGAGGAGGCAATGGAAAGGCAATATACAGCTTGGCTTAAAGAACTGAGGAATAATTATCTTGTTAAAGTCAACTACACTTTATTAGGAAAAATAAGGACTGCTAATGAAGAAAACTAAATTAATTATCCCTTTTAAGCTATTGCTTGTTTTCTTTGCGTTAGCTCCTGGTTATCTCTGGGCCGAGATAACAAACAGAATTGTAGCTACAGTTAACAGCGATATAATTACCCTCCATGAGCTCAATGCCTCAATCAAAGAGTTAACCGGGTTGAGTGCCAAGGATTTGCAACTAAGAAATGAGAAAAAATTCTATGAGATGCGCAGGGCTATTTTGGATAACCTGGTCAATGAAAAGATAACAGAACAACAAATAATTAACTTGGGAATAAAGGTAACAGTAAAGGATGTAGAGGAGGCAATTGAGAAGGTAAAAAAGGAAAACAATTTAACACAGGAGGAGTTAATCTATAACCTAAAGTTAGAAGGGGTAACCCTAAAGGAGTATAAAGAAAAGATAAAAAAGGAGATTGAGCGCTTTCGGTTGGTAAATTATGAGGTAAAATCAAAGATAGTTATAACCGAAGAGGATATGAAAAAATATTATCAAAAACATTCCAAAGAATATACTGAGGCCTCTAAAGTTAGGCTAGCTAGAATTTTCTTAAAGGTTAAAAAACCAGATGATAAGCAAGAGATTACTCACGTAAAGTCCTTAGGAAAAGAGATATTGAGGAGGCTTAAACAAGGCCACGATTTTTCCGAGATGGCCAGGACATATTCTCAGGGGCCGGCAGGTCCAGAGGGAGGTCATCTGGGATGGATAAAAACAAGCCAGCTCGAACCCACATTAAGAAAAAAAATAGCTATTCTTTCAGTTGGGGACCATACTGATTTAGATATTGCTCCGTCTGGATTTCAAATATTGAAGTTAGTAGAAGAGAAAAAAAGAAGGTTAAACCCTTTTGAAGAGATCCAGGATGCAATCTATTCCAAATTATTTAAGGAAAAAGTCGAAAAAAGATATGCTACCTGGTTAAATAAACTTAGGAAGGAGTCCTTTATTAAGGTCATATTTTAATATGGAAAAACCTACCAACAAAAAAAAGGAAAAGGAAACAACAGACAATATTAGCCTGGGCAGTCTTTTAAGAAAAGCCAGAGAAGAGCGCCATATTGAATTAGATGAAATATTTGAGGTTACAAGGATAAGACGGCATAATCTTGAAGCATTAGAAAATGAAGAATGGAGTAAACTGCCTTCACAGATCTTTGTTAAAGGCTTTCTGAGGTCCTATGCTGAATTTTTAGGGCTGGACAAAGAAACAATAATACATCATTACCTGAGGACCTCCTCTTTTCAAAAATCTAACCCCGAAGTGTCAAAGAAAATAAGACCACAATCAGGTAGACCATATCTTATCATCATTATTCCTGTTTTGGCTTTGGCCCTTATTATCGCTCTTATTTATCTAAACAGGAGCAATATTTCAATTATTGAGAAGGCCTTTCAGTATCTCGGGACACAAAGCCCTGTAGAAAAAAAGGGAAATATACCAGAAAGGGCGGCTAACAAAGGTCAGGATAATAAAGAGAAGGAAATACTTATTCTAGAGGATGAAAGAGTGGTAGATGAGGTGAGTGAAACCGCTTTAAAATCTAAACCCGTTGATGATGCTATAGTCCTTGAGGGGCCAACAATTCCGCTTGAGAAAAAAGATGAAAAACCTCTATCACCTGGGTTTATTCTTACTGCCAATGTCAATAGCCGGACCTGGATTGCCATTTGCATTGATGATAAACCAATTAAAGAGTACCTTTTCCGGCCAGGGCAAACTCCTCGATGGACGGCAGATAAGGGCTTTAACATTCTGGTAGGCAATGCAGGTGGAATTGAGTTTTTCTTAAATGGAAAGGAGGTTGGTTACCTCGGCACTAAAGGACAGGTAGTAAGGGTAAAGCTTCCAGAGGGATAGGAGAGGTGTATGATATTATAACTTAAGCTGATAATTACTACTGGGGGGATTAATTGAGAAATATGTATGATATCTTTAAGGAAAGAGGCTTTATTGAACAGATAACTGATGAAAATATGCTCATGGAGCTCTTGAGCAAACCAATTACCTGTTATATCGGCTTTGACCCAACAGCAAAAAGCCTACATGTTGGTAGCTTGCTTCCTATTATGTCCCTTGCCCACATGCAGAGAGAAGGGCATAGGCCAATAGCTTTAGTCGGGGGTGGTACGTCCCTTGTGGGCGATCCCAGTGGTAAGGATGAAATTAGAGCTGTCATGACAAGGGAGGAGATCGATATCAATGCTGAAGGCATTAAGAGACAACTATCCCGGTTTATTGATTTCACTAATGGGAAGGCCCTTATGCTCAACAACGCTGACTGGCTTGCCCCTTTAAACTACATAGACTTTTTAAGGGATATAGGGAGACATTTCAGTGTAAACAGGATGTTGGCAGCCGAAAGCTACCGCCAGAGGCTAGAGACTGGCCTCAGCTTTTTAGAATTTAATTATATGCTCCTTCAGGCTTATGATTTCTGGCATCTTTATAAAAACTACAACTGTCTCCTGCAGATGGGAGGAAACGATCAGTGGGGGAATATCTTAGCTGGTGCTGACTTGACTAGAAGAATTGAAGGCAAAATTATCCATGGCCTTACCTTTCCCTTGATAACTACTGCTGATGGTTATAAAATGGGCAAAACTCAGAAAGGTGCCGTATGGCTTGATCCTGAATTGACATCTCCCTATGAATATTACCAATACTGGGTAAATATAGATGATAGGGACGTAAGGAGGTTCCTTTCTTATTTTACCTTCCTCCCCATGCATGAGATTGAAAAACTTTCTAGTCTAAAAGGTGAGAATTTACGAGAGGCAAAGGATGTTTTAGCATATGAGGCAACAAAAATATGTCACGGTCAAGAGGCAGCGGATAATGCTCGAAGCTCTGCCAGACAGTTATTCAGTCAAGGAATTATTAAGGACATTGGGGCAATTCCCACATACTCTATAACAAGGAATGATTTAGGTGAAGGAATTGAGGCCTACATTCTTTTTCAAAAAACTGGTCTATGTAAAACGAGGAGTGAGGCAAGGAGGTTAATATCCCAGAGGGGTGCATATATAAATGGGCAAACAGTCCCATCCTTTGAAACAATAGTTGGGCCGGATGATATCCAGAGTAATATTATTTTGTTAAGAACAGGAAAAAAGAAATATCTCAGAGTTCATATTCAAAATTCATAACCCCTACCCCATCTCTCCATTGCCCCAAGCCTCCAAGAGTAAATGAAAGTGAAAAAGAAAAAAGATAGAAATGCTCAAAAAGAAATAGATGATCTATCTACAGATGCCCAGTATGACCTCAGGCCTGTTCCGAAAGAGCAGGATGGCTCCTTAGTCGCCTACGATCCTTTGCAAATGTATTTATGGGAAATGAGGAAGTACAAGCTTCTTACCAAAGCCGAAGAGATAGAACTTACTATTAGGTACAGACAAAAAAATGATCGGGAGGCAGCCCATAAGCTTATTCTATCCAACCTAAGATTAGTAGTAAAAATCGCAATGGATTTTCATAGGTACTGGATGAAAAACCTTATGGATTTAATCCAGGAAGGAAATGTTGGGTTAATGCAAGCAGTAAAGAAATTTGATCCACACAAGGGTGTTAAGTTTTCTTATTATGCCTCATTTTGGATAAAGGCTTACATCCTTAAGTTTATCATGGAGAATTGGAAGTTGGTCAAGATCGGGACTACTCAGGCTCAAAGAAAGCTTTTTTTCAATCTTGCAAAGGAGAAAGAGAGATTGCTATCTTTAGGTTATGACCCTGAACCCAAACTCCTTGCAGAGCGATTAGATGTAAAAAAAGATGAAATAATAGAAATGGCGCAACGACTAGGTGGATGGGAGGTTTCTCTTGATGCACCGGTTAAAGAAGATGCTAAGCAAGATTATGGATCTTTTCTGCCCTCTCCAGAAATTGGTATAGATCAACAGATATCTGTAAAGGAAAGAAAAGAGTTACTTCAGGAAAAATTGGAGGAATATAGGAAAACCCTTTCAGGGAAACACGGGGATATATTTGATAACAGAATATTGGCCGAACACCCCTTGACCCTTCAGGAGCTTGGAGATAAATATAACATTTCCAGGGAAAGGGTTCGACAGATTCAGGAAAAGATCCTTAAAAATGCCAAGAAATGGTTGGTTGCAAATATACCAAATTTTGAAGAAGACTTTTCTGACCTTTCAAATGAATAAAGCAATTAAAAAGATACCTATTTCATCTTTGTTTGTTTTAATAGTACTTGCCCTGTCGTGTGTGTGGATAGAAGAAAAATTTCCCTCAAAACAAGGCCCTATCCTATCAAGAGAAATTAACGATAAAAAAGATTTCACCCAATATGCCTATCAAAATTATGCCTTCGCCAGTATAGCTATAACAAACGGCAATTACAAAGAGGCGGAAATCTATCTAAAAGAAGCACTGAAACATGACAAAGACTCCCCATATCTACTTATAAAATTGTCTGAAGTATTGGTTGAAAACGGCAAGATGGAAGATGCCTTAAATTTTGCCAAAAAGACAGTCGACCTTACACCTAATGATCTTAAGGCACAGGAGTTCCTGGCAGAAATTTACTCTCAGCTAAAGAAATTTGACTTGGCTATATCCCAGTACAGGGGAATCCTGAAAAAGGACCCAGATAACAGGGAAGTAAGGCTTCATCTATCGACACTTTTTATCAGGTTGAAAAAATATGATCTTGCACTAAATCAGCTATCCATTCTGACAAAGAATGAACCTGAGCTGACAATAGCTCATTATTATAAAGGGAGAATAAATCTGGAGCTCAAAGAATATAACAGAGCAAAGGAGGCATTTCTTAAGGTACTTGAAATAAATCCCAGATTCCTTCCAGCCCTTTTCGATTTGGCAACCCTTTTTAATAAAACTGCTAACGTTGATATGGAAATAGAAACCTATAAAAAAATAGTGCTCTTATACCCTAACAATACAATAGCTAGGGAAAGACTTATTGCCCTTTACTACAAGGTTGGCCAAGACGAATTTGCTGAAGAACATATGGATGAGATGAAAAAGATATTAGGCCCTGGAGATCTAAAAAGAAAAAGACTTGGCCTTATATACCTCAAATATGGAAAATTGAGTGAGTCTATTGCAGAACTTACATCAATAGTGTCTGCATGGCCAGATGATCAGGAGGCTAAATATTATCTAGGAGCCGCCCTGGAAGAGAATGGAGATTTTGATAAGGCCTATCAAAACCTTAATCTTATTAATCCCGATAGCAGTTATTTTGTAGATGCCAGGATGCGTATGGCCTATATCTTGGAAAGGCAAAAAAAATCTGATAAGGCCATAAACCTCCTTAAAAAAACCATTAATCATAAGAAGGAAAACCCTCAACTATATTTGATGTTGGCCTCACTCTATGAAATCAAAGATGAATTTCATAATGCTATGGATATCTTAAAGGAGGGACTAAAATACAATGAAAAAAATACTGGCCTTCTATACAGGCTTGGCATTGTATTGGATAAATTAAAAAGAAACGAAGAATGTATCCAACAAATGGAAATGGTAATAAAGATAAATCCTAAGCATGCCGATGCCCTTAACTACATTGGCTATACCTATGCTGATAAGGGCATTTATCTTGATAAGGCACAGGAGTTAATTAAAAGGGCTCTGCAGTACAAACCCAATAGCGGTTATATAATTGATAGCCTGGGATGGGTTTATTTTCGGAAAGGACTTTACGATAAGGCCCTTATTGAGCTGAAAAGGGCTGTTGAATTGGCCCCTGAAGATCCTGCTATTAATGAACATTTAGGTGATGTTTATTTCAAAAAAAAAGATTATGAAAAGGCCTTGAAAATTTACAAAAAGGCACTTTCTTTAAAGAATGCGAATCAGGAGACCCTTAATAAAAAAATAAAAGATGTTATGGGGCATCTGAAAGGTAATGCGCCTTGATATCTTACAAAATATTGAACAATTTTTTATCATATCTCTCTATTTTTCTTTTAACTCTGGTTTTAGGATGTGCTCCCCTTGTACCTTTTCCATCGGCTAAACCTTTCTCCCAACAAGAGTCCGTC
>Ga0209991_10001138_pt1 | contig 12004 bp, 9 predicted proteins | sample ChitaG_FD_183167 | JGI IMG/M metagenome (GOLD analysis project Ga0209991, IMG submission 183167) | Deep subsurface microbial communities from South Pacific Ocean to uncover new lineages of life (NeLLi) - Chile_00310 metaG (SPAdes)... | ecosystem: Environmental > Aquatic > Marine > Oceanic >...
TCCAGAGAAACGGGCTGAGTTTTGACTTCATGATTTCATAAGAGGCTGAGAATTCCCCCCTAATTATAGAAAAGGGACAAGCTAAAAGCAATTTATGGGGATCCAGATAACAAAACGCTATTTTGTGTAATCAGGCATCCGGTCGGCAAAATAATACGAAAGTGTGGCGGTAGATGAAAACTAGTTTGACAGATCTTATCAACAGAGTATATAATGCGTTTACAAAGTATTTGAGGAAGAATCTAATGTATCCCACTGGTAGACCATAGTAATACACTTCGTTTATAGTATTTCCCGTCGCCTTGGTAACTGTCTGAGAAAAATATATTCGTGGTAAGAGCAAAAAGCATCCAATACTGGTTCAAGGTGAGAACCTCTAGCTGATTCTTTGGCCTCCCGTACGAGCTTTAAACCGTACCGTAGTTCATCTATATTATCACCAAAGCGAATATAGTATGCACCCACGGTATCCTTTCGCTCAACACTAGCACTTGATTCAAATTCTTTTAAGTATTGCTTGGCTAATTGTATATCTTCGTATGTAGGTTCATATAAGTCACTAACATAATAGACATAATCATTCATGTCACGATCCTCTTTTGTAACCTGTATTAAATACCGCATATCATCTACCGCATGTCGTGTTTTGTGAAATGCCCACCGTAGCAAAGCTCGAATCCGTAATGAGGAAATATACTCTTGCTTATCAGCTTTCTTCTCAGCTTGGTTTACGAGATAACTAGCACAGCTTAATGCCTGCTCTTGTTTGTACCGACTTTCGCAACATAGCGCAAGAAGCGCAAGACCTATGGTATAGGTGAGGTCGATTCCATTGATTCGAGGGTATTGTTCCAATACTTTTTCTAGTTTGTCTATATCAGATTGTTGCCACTGTTCGACATTTTTCTTATCTATTCCCAGCTGTTTTCTTTGGTCACCACTCAGAGTGACATAAAATATCAATCGGCAAGCTGCCTCTCTCAGTTCTCGATGTATAAATTGCTCTTCAAAAATTCGGTCGCGCAACAATAGAGTTTGATTATCAATACTAGCTAGGCTGTCACTAATAAGCTTCATATGGTGTCGAAGGTCGGGATCGGTATCTAATGCTCTATAAGTAATATCATGGGTTTTGAAGTCCCATCCGGCTTCTAGCGTTGTTTTAATCTGCAGTTCAAACTGTTCGTTTTCAGAACCATCAGGCAGACTACGTGCTTTAGCAATATTCTGTTTAAGCTTCAAGCAAACATGATACGCTCTATACCCAGTTTTGTATGCCCTTTCTTGTCGTTCTTTTTCACTTGCTTTTCTAGGGGTGACTATCTTGAAATATATTCGTCCCCCCTTACTACTATATAACCAATCAATTACATCTTGTACATCGTCTGGATACGGGCAAATTACCTGCGCGCCAATTAGATCTTCGAGACAACTCACATCGTAAGAGGTTCCCCCAGTGCGCCTATGGTCATTAATCTTCTCAATTATTCTATCTATACTCTTTATCTTTTCGCGTTTGCGAAAGTTGCTAATATGCCTTTCGATCTCATGAGTACTGCTTAAGATGTCAAGTATTGCCTCCTGTGTTTTCGAAAGGAGCTTTATTCTAGACGGCTTTTCCAGCGCCTGTTGGAGTAGTCCAATTTCCTGAGGAGTAAGCTCAGGCGAATGCGGTTTGTCTGTCATACAACACCTCAACAGCCACGGACTCATAGAGTGCGTATTATTAATAGGTAATAGTTTGTAATCCTATTACAGAAATTGTAGCACATAACTAGGCAAGGTAAAACATTAGATATCTCCCCTTGTAACTTATTGCAGCTCAGCGCATTCTGTGTGACTCACAAGAGGTAACAAAAAGCCATAAAGTGCAATTAAGGTAGCATATTGCTGACATTCTACTAGGGGATGTTCTATCCTGCCTATAAAAAGGAGGTAGATTAAATGCAAGCATACTGTGTGAAATGCCGAGCCAAAAAAGAAATGAAGGATGCTAAGGCGATAACCATGAAGAATGGTAAGCCGGCGACTCAAGGTGTATGCCCAACATGCGGCACCAAGATGTTCAGAATCGGGAAGAGTTAAACCAATAAGAAACCGTCAATAATCAGTGAAAGGCTGGATATCTATACAGAACGGAGAATCCGGCCTTTCTTTTGCTTCATAGGAAACGAGTGTTGTCCTTTGGTATATCATCTTGTATCTGTGATGACTATGCCACCAATGCTTAAATTCTCCCAATCGATATGGTGAACCTTAGCTAGACGTGCTAGGTAAAGGTATGCATAGCAGTACTTGGTAAGGCTTACGTGCCTCGTCAACTTCTGTTGACAGTGGAACATATGAATCATTAAAAAGCCTTGGGCGTTCCTTTGCATAGCAAATAGCATACACCGGATACTCATTTGACTCAGGGACTCTTTTTCTCAAAAACTTGACCAAGTTCCCCAGCGAGAATCTTGCGAGTGGTTCAAGGTAGGGACCGGCATGTGTTGGCTTATGTTGTAAGAAACGTTGGAATGCATCTTGCGCTGCTGCGAATCTTACGCGAGGCAGCTTTTTGAACGGCGGTAGGAATAGTTCTGTCTTGTACCGGGGAGGAGCGTATCCCCATATGGCTCGCCATGTGGGGCTATTGGTCTGCTTTTTATCAGGTATCTTAGGCAGCCAGACTGCTGAAAGCACAATTGCATTCCAGATATCAAGTTCTTGCACTAGTCGCCTTGCCATTGTGGATACTGACACGAAGAATGTCCCCGCTATACTTATCAATATCTCAGGGCGCGGCTCTCTCTTCCCTTGGCTATCCAATCGTTCAATAGCCCTAAGTACGGATTGGTGTGGCATTAACAACTCAGAGGCTATTAGATTACAAATCTCCTCTTCATCCGCCACTGGAAAGGGGCTAGGATACAATCGAGTGGGAGGTGATGTTTCTATATTGTAGAAAAAGGTGTGTCCTATCTCATGAGCTATGGTGAAATGTTCACGAACCTTGTAGGAAGACCGATAAAGAATGGTAAATCCCCCTTTATCAACGCAAAGCGACCCATCTGTTTCCAAGCTTCTTGATGGTCTTGCTCCAAGTATGCGTCGGGGTGCAAACAGGTAAGATAACTTCACTGGAGGCTCAGACTGTCCACCTATACACAAAAGGTGGCTGGCCAGTTTTTCAATTTCATTCTTAACAGAGACTGTGATCACTTCGTACCTTTACAACTAGTGAGCACTGCTTTCTTTTGAACTATGAAGCTTCCTCCTGATCCAGTCATCAGTAATTTTGTCCTTTGTCCCGCGTCTCAAGGCAACTGCCTCCCTTTTCACCTCATCTGCTAGCTTAAGACCGGCTGATTCCTCTCGGCCAATGTCAATAATCCGTTTCCAAGTGGCCTCGTCTAGTTTCTTATCTCTCTCCGCTGACGACGTTGATGCCAAAGCAGCGCTCATCTCAACGAGATGCTCTTTCAATCTCTCTTCCTCACAGATTTTTGGAGATGCAAACACGTTGAGGCTCCAAAGAGCATCATGCGATTTGAGAATTGAATCCATCCCTCTATAAGTAGCCAAGTCTTCTTCCTCTCGAATGTCCTTGAGCTCTTTGATATTACTGATCTCTGTACCCCATGTCACTAACATTGATGCGTATTTTTTATTCATGTCACAGGAGGGACAACAGATAAGAACATCACCTGGGTCACCTCCCACAAGGCGAGCAAGCTCATCCTCCATAGCCACTCTGCTATCTGGTTTCTCAAGAAATTCTGCTTCCAAAATGGTGGTTATCCTTTTTGCATCCGCTTCTGCGCGCGAGAATGAATATATCAGTTTGTGAAGAGATCTCTCTCTAATAGCGCCTACAAGCTTTGTCGCTACTTGATTAGACTGTTCCACCAAGGAAAGAATGACTTCATCGCCTTGAGAGAATAAGTCTTGGTCACTTAACTTGTGTTCTCCGGGTGCTTCTCTTGCAGACGATATTGCCCGAGCAACCATAACACCAGATGCTAACTTAGTGGGGTGGAAATACACCCTCTCCGCAAGGGTATAACGAACCCGTAGAAGGTTTAGGAGCTCAGACAGCACATCCCGCCTCGGATAGTACCTGTGATCCTTCTGTTTCCAAAGTCTTACTACGAGCCGTTTTGCCTTTTGAGGCTTTTTTGTCTCGATATCCACTGCCTCGACATTTTCTAAAAACAGATATTTTAAAAACCGCTCACCGAACCCTTCCGTTAAGTAGCAAAAATACAGGTCTCTTTGTAGGTAGTCTATTAAGTCTGCACATAATGTGTTGTTTACAATATCAGCAATATATGCGATTTCGCCCAACTGAGGCACTTTCGAGTGCTCTGAGGATAATATCTTAATCAATCTAGAGTAGCTATCCTCCCCTATTTTTTCTAATAGCTTTCTTCCTATGTTGCTACCACGCCCGAGAAATGCTTCGCGCCGTTCATTATCTTCAGTGTGTGTCACATAAAGAACCCTGGTCTCATCTTCTAAAGTATGACCAAACGGCACATGACCGATGTCGTGCAGTAAGGCAGCCAATCTAATGAGAAGATCATCGTCATATGAAATTGCTTTCTGATCGGGAGAACTTTGAGGGTTTCGTTTGATATTCTCTATGAAGCGGCTAGCCTCATGAAGTGTGCCCAGACTATGGTCAAAACGCGTATGTAATGCCGTGGGATAGACTAGATAGGCCGTACCTAGTTGCTTTATGTATCGCAATCGTTGAAAATCGCGTGTATCAACGATTTCTGTCTCTAGCTTCGTTAGGGTCACATCTCCCGAGACAGCGATCCTGAATGTCTTATAAGGTTCCAAGAGTTTTTGTGATGCTTCGCCAATCAGCCGGGCGCTGGTACCTCCCTCGGATCCCCTGCTCTTTTTTGTGTTAACCATACATGGCCTCCCTTCCCATACAGGCGAAACCTACGGTTATGTCAAACTTTCTTAGTATCATATTAAATGCTGTGCGTGCCAGAGTCAACTGTTATGTGCCTAAGATGGTTAAAAAGTGACCTACTCCCAATAATCGTACCACCTTTATTAAGTTAGAGTTGCGGGCACTATAGCTTCCGAAGCAGGTAAGCTTCATATGCCCAGTAAGCCTAAGCGCAGCAATCTAGAAGGATATGATAGATATCAATGGAATGTCCTAGTTTAATTTGCTCATGCTCGCTGATCCATTCTAAGGGGAAAACATCTATTACTATTTTATCATATTGTGGGGACTTTAAACACAATTGTTCTGCATTCTCGTTAATAACTTTCTTCACTTGATCTTTCCAGTGAATCAATGAGTCACTCTGGACATAACCGAGCATAGCTGCTTCATCATATCTTGAAGTATATCGACCGCTTATGAAGCATCCCACACCATCTGAATCAATATACTTGTTTGCTTCGAACCCATTTGTTCTTAAACGCTTTGCTTCAAATACGTACTCAGGCCGCCCTCCTAAGTTTGTTTCAATAATAATATCAGGCCTGGGTCTAGACCTGCCCGAGCGACCGTTTGCCGCTATCGGCGAGTCTTCATGAACAAAGTAATATACACACCATGGTGGCCTATTTGTTCTCAGCTGAGCTCTAATAGCTTCTGTAATATAGCCGGTAATATTTGTTTCCTCTTCGTTAGTTGATTGTATTTTATGGCGAGCACTAGTATGTCCCCAAGCGATCAATTGATGCACTTGAAGTCTAAACAAACTACGGTACACTTCAAAGTACATTTCGCTAGGCTTAGTCGTTATTGTGTTATTAGTATTCATGTGCTTGTTATTACTTGTCCGATGATGTCAGCAGCATCGTCCATCGCTTGGGTTCGTGTCCAATCAACTAAATGCGGAGCCTTGTAAATATTGACTTTAGGCCCATCATAAAGACGCAGTCCACGCTGCACATAAACCCATTGGCTAACTCGCTGTCGCAGGCTCTGACTAAGTTTTTCTAATAGTCTGGCAGTGGTCAAGTCTCCGCTCTTGATGCTATCCTCATCTATCACAATAGGGACATTTTCTTTGGTGATTTCAACTACACATTGAATCAAATCGTTAGAATGAGTGATATTTACTCGATGACAGGCTGTACCCGTGGTAAAATTATCAAGCTCCTTTTGGAGTTGTCTAGCATAAGCTAATAATACTTCTTCGGTAGGCTTTCTGGTTATTTTTTCTCTATCTGAGGGCTTGTCTAGAAACAAACGAGTCTGAATAAACTCGTTTGCCAGAATCTTAACGTCTTCAGGGATTTCCAGAAGGTCGTTTACCATATTATCGATATCTCTCTGTAGCTCCTCGTTATTTTCCCGGACGAAATGATCGATTTCCTGTTTTTCCCTACTTGTAAGTATTTTCGTGTCCTTTGACAACGGAGAGTTTATTTCCGCAGTGTTAAATTGGCCAAAAGTCTTTCGTCTCTTTAGCAGGTCCGAGATAAAGTGAGTTTTACCACGGTGTTCTCTCTTAACTAACTCCCTATGGAAATCTGCGAGCTCTTTTGCTTGTTTCATGGGGAAAATAGGTGTCGGTATTTTTTGAACCTCCCTCGTTATCACACTTCCTCGTTGGCTGAAAATTCCCCACTGAGGTACTTGGAAGAAAAGATAATAGGCAACTAGACTGGAACTGAGATAGATCGTCAATGCTCGCAGGTAATCTTCATTCTCACTTGGTGTCCTTGGCGCTGAGATGACCATTTGTCGCGGAGGAGTAATGAAATCATCATCACTGTATATAGCGAAGTTCTGCCAGCTAGCGGACAAGATGACATGAGGAGCTGATGTTGTAAGATACAATGTATCTTCGCCTGTCCGTATATATTGATCTTCTGTAATTTCTTGGAGGATATTGGAATATGGTATTGAGAAACGGAAGCGTGGCATTATAGAGTTTAAAATTTTTGTATCGAATCTTTTTTGCCCCTTAACTTGAGCTTTAGGCCACCGAGGATTTTCACATTGCGGTCGGAGTTCTGCACCTTGCCTTGGTAAACCTGTTCCCCATCCTCTAGCTTTACAAAAGTCGGCCAACGTATTTGGGAAAAGGTACTTGATACGCTCTATGGTCCGCCTGTCCCGATGTGTTCCCCAAAGCGCTAATTTCCAGGTTAACATTTCTCCTTGTTCGGCTTCATAAGGTGATATCGGCTTGATTTCGCTTTCATTGATTGTAATAACCCACGGTTTGTCTCTCCTCGTAGTAATCTGGTTGATGGAGAATGGCCCGTAATGTATGATGTGTGACTTGTGGTTTGAACTTACTGATGGACGATAAACCATGGTCATAGCTGGTAATACACCGCTTTTCTCTCTACCGAAGAGAATGTCTCTAAGGTTTGCGAAATTTGTAACTCGCATAACTTCCTGCTTAGTAAAGAAAGATTTTCTAAATCTTCCAGATTCCCGATTGAAAAGACTTGTAGCTGGTAGTATGAGTCCGACAAGCCCATCCTGGTTTAGCAAGTCAGTCACAAGCCAGCTAAATGCTTCGGCCACCCGGTTACCACCAACAGGACGATCCTGCTTGTTATTGGGGTTTTCAATCCAAGCTCTGATACATTCCACTCCCTCTGTATCTGGCTTTAGTTCAATCCACGGAGGATTACCGGTAATCCAATCAAACTTTAGTCCCCTTTGCCAAAACTTGGCTCCATTTTTTTCACCTTCGATATCGAAGAAATCGCATTCGAATATTTGCGTATTGTGTAATGCAGGGAATTTAAACTTTAGATTATTCAAATCGCGCGGCTCTGTATAATGTAGCAAGGTCAGGATCAAACTGAATTCAGCTACATAACAAGCATCACGTTCCCGCTCGATTCCATAGATGCTTTCTAATAAAATATCACGCAGCATTTCAGGTTTTAGTTTTTCGGTTAGACCTAAATGGCGTATCTCTTTTTCAATAAGACGTCGATAAGCTAGCACTAGAAACACACCTGATCCACACGCAGGATCTAGCACTTTCATATGTCGTTCAAGAGGCTTAGTCCATTCCATTTCTGAAAGTACGTAGTCAGCCAAGACTTCGGGTGTGTAAATTGCTCCCTTCTCTTTCCTATCACGGATGAACTGCTCATAAATAGCTGAAAGAGTCTCGACAGGGATATAACTGAAATCATAGGCTCGGAATGGAAAACATAGCTGATAAACTGATTCCGGAGCATCTTTTATGACTTTAGATCCACTAAATACCGAGGCTACCCAAGATATATGTTTATCCTGAAGAGTCTTTTCCTTTTGAAAATCTATAGGAAAGATCCTGCCATTGAAGCGTTCTTCTAAAGCTACTACTAGCTTTTTCAAACTGGCCACATTTGCATCAGGCGAAAAAACGCCTTGGGGCATTATTTGCTGTTGTCTAATCCACTCGTCTGTTAAGATTCCCCGACTTTTTAGGTAGCTCAAGTAAACATATTTACCGATTAAGGCGTGAGCTAGTTCGTCAGGAAGACCCGAATCCTCCAAGGCTTTGCCCAATTGTTCCAGGTTACTAAGTAGACGTCTATCTACTCGCTGATCTTGATCTATTTCTCTATAGTATTTTGATTCCCAGATGAATCCGGTATCAATCGAGTGAGCCTTAAAATCAGACAATAGATCAACAAGCTGCTTCAGATTATTGGCTACATCCAATAAACCTTGTTCTTCCGATTCTTCTGAATAATCAAAGCCTGTATAAATCCTAACTTGATGCGGTAGTAAAATGAGTAAGAATGGAGCATATCCGAGATTCCACAGACTGCGATGAATTTGCCTTGCTTCTTCTTCAGTATTTGCTCGAGCCACGTAAACAACGGGTCTCGGGCTCAGTAATTTATACGTGTCGATTGGGCTTGCTTCAAACACGTAAATGCCGCTAACCCCTGCATCACGAGCGGCACGGAATAGATGTGCTGTTTCAACGTCAGTCGGTCCATCTGTCCGCTTGTAATGTAAAGACGTATCGTAATCTAGTTTATTAAGAAGATCGCTTAGTTCTATCATGGTCATCTATATCTGTTGGGTCTACGCCAAGTGCTTTAGCTAGCTTGTGTATTGTCAGAGGTTGTGGTGTATGTTGGTTGTTCTCGATCGCCACTATTGTGGTTCTACTAACACCGGATAGTTTGGCTAGCTTGGCTTGGCTTAACAGCCTGTTTAGTCGTAATTCCCTAAGTGTTGCCATCTTGTCCATAATGTACCATATACTACTACATTATGCAATATTAAACAATGTGCGACAAATCTGGTCTAAGGACCACTTGAGACGTCACATTTCATCTGATTGTTAAGCCCACTTTACGAAAATCGAATCAATCAGATAAACGCAAACTCCGCTCTGAAAGTTCTATATATTGAACAACTTGGGCTACCAATAAGTAACTAATGAGAGCAGATTTGCTCCCATTTCATATCGTATATTTAAATAATTACTCAATTAGACTTATAACTCTTGCGCTAATGTAAGGAATTCGCTGATTATCTCCGCAAGTTCATGATGCTCATTTCCATCAGTATCTTCCCAACGGTCACGTTCTAAGATTTCCTCGACAGTCATATGTTTGACTAAACCACAGCAACGTGGGCCAAGTTGGTTCTTAATATCAGAAAAATCATCAATAGTAACGGTCTTTCCTAATATTCGATTTACTACATCGGGATGCAGATAATTCTCAATTTCTCGCTTTCTTGTAAAGTGAACAATCGCTCCATCAGCCTCACACTCTTCTTTCCACCTCTGTCTATCATCAGGCAAGCAATCAACCTCACTTCGTTTGTCGCTATCAACAAAAAGTCCATACCGCTTAGTTAGAGAGCGCATAGCTCGCCTGTTAATCCAAAGCTTATTCCCTACCTATCTCACTGTTGGCCTAATATGGGCAACTAGAGAATACCTAGTTGCTATCACAGATGATGTCTTTGCCCCTTGGGCTAATAGCGTGGACTAAACCCAAGGCGTGAGGGAAACACATACTAGCCGTAACCTTAGTCTTCCTCATAGTCAAAGCTGATAAGTGTTCCCTTTAGGTCATGGACAAACTCGAAGTCATCCTCTGAGGGGACTACACCTCGAACCGGGTGCATCACGTTTCTACGTATCGTGTTGAGGCGAACCAGCTTACGTCGCAAATCTTGCTTGTTGGCGGTCATTTTATCCGGCAGGACCTTACTCAATATTGTCCATTGCTTATCTAGGATGTACCAAAGGTCCATTAGGTCAGTGTAACAATACGGGTCTGGTACAGGTTCGGGATCTTCTTCTTGACGAATTACGCAGCTCTTTCTTATGGTTTCTGGAACGCCTTGCCGCCACCAACCTAACTCATTTGCCTCATATTCATCTAAGAGCGTTTGGCGAATAACTCCGTGTAGATATGTCTCTATGGTTCTTATGTCTTCGTACATGTCTCCTAGGGCATGACGTGCATCCCCGTACTTCAATACTGTTTGGACGTCTTCTGGGTCTATGTTAATCCCAGGTCGCGTCACAACCCTAGGGTCTTCGCCTGGTAACACAATAAAGGCTTGCCGTATTTCCCTGGGAACGGAAAAAAGGATGTCCGACCGTCGTAAATCTCCTCGGCCAACGAGCTGGTCAAGATAACCAAGTGTAGTATTGATGTTTACGCCTCGCTTGCGCGAGATTTCTTTAGGTGAAAGACCGGCACGAAGCATGTCTAGTGTTTCTTCTCTAACACCCATTATATGTACCAACCCTCTTATTCCAACAAGTTTGCACTATTAAGTTTGTTTATGTACCCACACCATTGGCAGTTCGGTGAGCATTCAGGTGCTTCAGGCAATTCTAGTACATCTAGTACTTCATCAATAAAGTCTAAGAAGCCTTGCTCATCCTTTGCTATTTCAATCCAAGTGATTTCAGCTCCATAATTAAGCCGGTCGATGCTCTGTTGACTAATATTGTCAGGGTAGAAGTATAAAAGCCCTAATTTTGTAACTGGAGACAAAGCCAATGCACGGGGAGCTGGATGCTCCAGAGCATACGCATATGCGTGCAGTTGACGAATATAAAGGTTAATCGCTTCGGTGTTTGGATTGCCCGTCTTGAAATCTATGACACCGTAAGTCCCATCGTCAAAACTAACCACAATGTCAAACCTCCCACTGATATAGCATGTGGCATCGTGATGTGGTAGTTGAATAACGTTTGACCTAACGCTCCTTTCACCGTACGTCACAGTCCCCGGAGGAAGGGCAACGTGCAATTCGCTCGTGCGCTTGCCATGATAATAGTTCTTTAAGAGGCTGGCTATTTTGCTGAAGATAGAGGGTATAGGAATTGATGGTTGAGCTATGTTATGAACCACCTTTAGATAGTAACACCGCTTGCATCCTTCGTATGAGAAGGTAAGGTCTGATGGGCTTAGTTTGAAGTTCATTTATTGTCCCCTGACAGCTTACTCATCTAGCATATCCCGCTAAAAGTCCAGCTAATAAGAGCTCCTACAAGGAGGCCTAGTACGAACAAAAGCCACCCCAAGCGCTTTGCTGTTGACAGCTTTTGCCTCAAATCGTCCAGTTCCTTGTCCCTTGTTTCGTCTGAGGTAATTTGCGTAGTTTTTTTCGGCATATTAGCTCCTTTTCTTGGCTGTGATTTTCTCTCACTATTCTACCACACATAGAACTCAAAGCATTTGGGAAAGAGAACCCTCTTAACAGTTGTGTAAATAATGTTAAGTCACACACACGAAAACACCGGGGGTAGACGTCACTGTTTCTGAACAGTTGCCCACATCCGTTAAGTAAATTGTTGCCATATCGATGTTCCAGCGGTTAATTCATGGGCTTATAACCTCTGGGCATCCGGAATGTAGTTACGACAATTGAGAGGGAGATGGTATTAGCTAGGGACTAAGGTAACATTTCGTCAAAATGTAAAGCGGGTAAAGCTATGTAACGTAGAGATTGGTGCCATGGATGCAGGTAAAAGAAAAGAGACCCGAGAGGCCTCGGTCTTTTAACAAGGGATGCCGAGGTGTTAAATCAGCCTTC
>Ga0209991_10001139_pt1 | contig 12003 bp, 8 predicted proteins | sample ChitaG_FD_183167 | JGI IMG/M metagenome (GOLD analysis project Ga0209991, IMG submission 183167) | Deep subsurface microbial communities from South Pacific Ocean to uncover new lineages of life (NeLLi) - Chile_00310 metaG (SPAdes)... | ecosystem: Environmental > Aquatic > Marine > Oceanic >...
CGCCTAAGATGAAAATAGGGCCACCACTGAAGTGCTCAATTTGCTTTATATCTTGAGCAACCGATTTCGGAGAGCGGAAGACAGTCCTTTCTCGATTATAAAAGTTTCGGAAGGCGGCGGCAGAGCCTCCACAGACAACGCAATTTTCGGAGCAACCACGACAGGTAAGCACAGCGGTTATTGGATAACGTAGCCAGCCCTTAAAAGGAGTATAGTTAGCAAGGTCACGGTGTTTAATCACAGAGTGCAAGGTATGAGTATAGTATTTGACCATAACATTGCTGAGGTCAGATGGGACATGGGTGAAGGGATTTTCCCGTATTCTACCCTGGCTATCGCGCCAAACAAGGTTGGGCACTGCTTCAGGCTCCCTGCATTTCACTATGCAATCCATTAGCTGTCGGAGTGGCTCTTCTGTAGAGTCACCCCTCACCACATAGTCAATCTCAGGGTATTGGAGCAGCTCCTTATAGTAATAAGAGGCTGAAAGCCCTCCTACTACTAGTTTTGCCTCCGGGTGGTATCTTTTTACTATCTGTGCTACCTCAATAGCACCGTGAGCGTGGACTAGCCAGTGTAAATCAATGCCAAAGACTAGCGACCTCAGGCGCTTTATCAGTCTGTCAACATTGAAGTTCTTATCGTTCAGCATGCGCACAGCGAGGTTAACAATACGCACCCGATATCCAGCACGTTCCAGATATTCAGCAATACTAGTGAAGCCAATGGGATACATCTCGAAAATAGGGGAGGAGGGAATCAGGTCACTAACCGGTCCATAAAGGCTCGTTTTCTGGCGAAAGTCGTATACGCTGGGCGGATGCAGCAAAATTAGGTCAACTGACATCACCTTACTCCACTTAACATAAAGTAAATTTGAGCTTCTATTAGAAAACGCCGGCCAGGATATAGCCGATGCCCAGAAGAAATTGAGTTAAGAGGACAACCAGAACATTATTGCCCATAGCTGGCACTAGCCCACTTATCTCTTGATGCTTCAGGGCACCCCGAATAGCCTTTATGGCGAAGGGAAGTGTTAACAAGGCTATTAGACAGAATAGCGGCATTTTTCCTGCCACTACGCCACCAATTATCCACAGGTAAACTACCACAGTCAGAATTGAATAGACAATGCTTGCTCTTGCTTTTCCCATCACTATGGGCAGGGTTTTTCTGTCTGCTTTCTTGTCGGCTTCTACATCGGGAAATTCGTTCAAAAGAAGCAGGTTATGCACCAAAATGCCGGAGGGTATTGCCGCCACAACAGCAGGCAGAGTGTAGGCAGCGGTCTGAACAAAGTAAGCTCCGAGAACCGGCAAAGTTCCCATCCCTATCCCAGGTGCCCACTCAGGCCATTTCAGCCTGGTTATGAAGGGGGTATAAAGTAAAATGCATATTGCAGCTATTAAAAGTAGCGGTAGCAGAAGCCAGCCTCTGACCATCACAAAATAAACACCTATAGGTATAGCTAACAGGAAAGAGACCAGCCCTAACCACAAGACCTGCCTTGGTTTAAGGAGACCGGCAGGGAGAATACCGCTGCCCCCGCTGAAGGGGGTTCTTTTAGCTTCCAGGTCTATCCCGCTTCTATAGTCAAAGTAATCATTAAGTACATTGACACTGATATGAGCCAAAAGCAGCCCGATGAAAGCCAGCAGCGCATAACCGAGATAAAAAACACCATCGTACCAGGCAATACAGGTTCCCAGAAATGCTAGCACGATGGAAAGAAGCAAAAACTGGGGCCTGGTCTCTAAAAACCATATTTTCAGCTTCACTGAGCTCTTCTCTCTGCCCTGCTCATAGGTTCACATTCTTCTCTGTGGCGTCCCTGGAGGGATTCGAACCCACGACCCGCTGCTTAGAAGGCAGCCGCTCTGTCCACTGAGCTACAGGGACACGATTCAGGATGCAGACGGCAATAACCTCCTTTGTTGCACTCTCCATAGCAAGCCGTATGACGGAGCCACCATCTTGGCTATGGCTCGAAGCCGGTAAAGCTCTATGCGCCCCGTAAGAGATGGTATAGCCATCTGCTCAACAACCCATCAATAAAGAACGGTGTCGAGTGCTGACACGGCTTTTAGCTTGGTGACCTCTCAATATCATTATACAATAACAGAATATCAATGGCGATCAGCATTTGTCAATTAGCTACTTCGTCGGCTCTCGTAATGAGATATCCAACCCATTGAAGTTGCCCGGAACAATCACATGAGCAACTGGCTGATGAGCGAAATGGTCAAATCCTTGAGTTGTATCAGAGGTGCTGGACAGAGCAGCAGATTGCCAAGGAAGTAGGGTTAAAACAACCCCAAGTCCATAGTCTGATTATTGGTTTTTACAAAAATGCACAAAATAGCGTAATGTTACTCTAATCCCCCCGCCAATACCGCCTTCCTTCTCAAAGTCGTAACTATGTTGTACACGCAGATAGGTTCATCTTTTGCAAGCAAAGGCGAATGGAAAAAGTGCGCTATCGTGTCCATGCCATAAGTGTCCTAACACCTCCTCTCTGTCCAAAGTTCATAGCTACATTCCGCAAGTCTAGGGGTTCATCTCTATCTGGGGTATTGACAATTGCATTAGTAGGACTATAATTGAAGTCGCAGTATGTGAAACAGCCTTAAAATAAAATATCGGTCTTAGGAGTTAAACGGATGAAAGAGGGGCACTGGAATCGCTAGTAACACGGCGGTGGCTGGTGCCCAGAATCTGTTGAAGCTGAGGCTACTAAGGTATGACCGAAGAGACCGGAAGGCTTATTGGCGGCGAAGGGTGAACTGAAATCTATCAAGGGGTATCCAGGATAGAAAATGCCTGTGCCCTAAATGGGCTAGAATTCTTTTGAGGGAAAAAACGGCTCCCTACTTGACAAGGGGGGATAGCGATATAGGATTTTTCTCAGGTGGGCTGAAAAATAACCAGCTTTTGAACGCTACCCGAGTACATTGTCTTGACAAAGTTATCTCGGCTGTCTATACTTCGGGTGGTAGAATGAGTGGTTAAGATGCTTCGGATATTCCGGGGTACTGCCTAACCAAGTTAACAATTATATGATAGGGAAAGGGGGATGGAGAAATGTAAAAGATAGTTGTCTTCCCATAAGGAGGTGAGAAGGGATGTGAGATTACGTGATAATTATGATAACAAGACCTATAACCATCTTAGGAAGGAGGAGAAATAAATGAAAAAGAAAGTATTGTTTGGTTTGTTGGTGTTTACACTGGTTGCATTGCCTTTGCTCGCTGCCTGTGCCGCACCAACACCGGCACCAACCCCGACTCCGACCCCGACCCCGACCCCAACACCACCAGCCCCGCCAGAAAAAGATTCAATCGTTATTGGCGCGGCCAGACCTCTCTCCGGTCCAAACGCTCCTATCGGAGACGCGGCATTAGGGCCAATCATGAAGTTGTGGGAGCAAAAGATCAATGCCGAGGGCGGGATATATGTGGAAGAGTACGGCAAGAAATTGCCCCTAGAGTTCATCATATATGATGATGCCAGTGATATAGGCGCCATGGTGAGGCTGACCGAAAAGCTGATAGTGGAGGACAAGGTTGACATCCTGTTCTCCGCCTGTAGCACCCCTTTCATTGCTGCTCAAGCCGCCATAGCCAATAAATACGGGAAGGTACTCATCACGTGCGAGGGCGGCGCCACCGTTATGAGGGACGTGCTTTATGGCCTGCCCTACGTATTTATCGCCCTGCCTTTCTCCGACCACTACCAGTTGCCGGTTTTCGCTGACATGTGTGCTGCCAAGGGCGCCAAGACGGCGTATATAATCACCATTGCCGACCTCCACGGCGTGGAGTATGGCGGCGTGGCGAATATGGAATTCGGCAGGGTAGGAATTGATGTACTCGCTAACAAAAGCGTTCCAATAACCTATACGGACTTCTCCCTCTTAGTTAAGGAAGCCAAGGCGGCTAATCCCGATGTCTTTTGCGTTTTTGCCTATCCCCCTATAGTCCTGCCGGTTACCGGTGAGATGATGGCAATTGGCTTTAACCCGCCGGCCGTTATCATGGGCCCTGGAGCCAATTTCGGCTTTTATGCAGTCTCGTTTGGTGATGACCCCAACATAATAAACGGGGTATCCTGTTTTGCCGCTGCGAACAGCAAAACATCTTCCGAATTTGCAAGACATTTTAGTGAGCTGGAGGAACTCGTCGGCTTTCCAAATCTGGATTGGTGGGGAACTCCATTCTACGAACCCATGTGTGACATCTGGGAGCAGGCTATCCTGGCGACCGGAACCCTTGACCAGGCCGTGATAAGAGATTACATAGCTACACATCATTTCGAAACCATTCTGGGAGATACCTGGTTCGAGATGTCCGGTGATGGCGGCGGGTTTTTGGCCAAGGAAACCCATCCCGGTGAGATTGGTCAGTGGCAGGATGGGATGATGGAAATCGTAGGCGGCGGTGACTGGCCTGGCGTGATCCTTACCGCAGACTGGATCTATCCCAAGCCGGATTGGCCAACACCTTAGTAAAACTAGAACATAGCAACAGTTAGTGCTAAAATAGTGTAACGATATAATAAGCAGGCTGTCTAGAGGGTGTAAAGATAACAACTCTTGAGAGAGTGGTTGTTTTCTCCAGAGGACGTATCCTGCGCCTTTTGGGCAGCCTGTACCTATAATTGCCAAAGCTAGGAAGTTATCATTATGCCTGAAAGCATTGTAACCATCCTTGATGTAGCGATTGGCGGTTTGCTGCTGGGCGGTATCTATGCCCTGATTGCTATGGGCTTGAGCCTGCAGTACGGTGTTGCCCGGGTGCTGAATATCGCTCACGGCGAATTCATTATGCTCGGGGCTTTCGCCACCTTTACGCTTTACACCGTGGTTGGTATTAACCCCCTTATTTGTCTTGCCATTGTTGGTCCTATTATATTCATAATCGGTTTTCTACTTCAGCGGACTCTGTTCACCCGTCTTAGAATCTCGGCGCCAAACCCGGGTGCCTTTGAGGCCAGTTCTCTGCTAGCCACTTTTGGTCTCCTCTTCATCATCCAAAATCTAGTTTTGCTAGGGTGGGGTGCCGACTACAGGGCGTACTCTTACTTAAATTTTGGGGTCGATTTGGGGGGGGCGATATTTAGTGCCAACAAGCTGGTAATCCTCGGCTTTGCTATAGGCATAGGTTTAGCCTTCTACCTATTTTTAGCCCGTACCCGCATGGGAAAGGGAATCCGGGCAGCCGCTCAAGACCCGGCGACGGCCGGACTCATGGGGGTAAACATTAACCGGGTGCTGGCTATATGCTTTGGCCTTGGTGCTTCAATGGCCGGTTTGGCCGGCGTACTTTACAGCATGCGGATCCCCCTCAATCCAGCTATGGGTCTGCAATATACCATCATCGCCATCATAGTTATCGTCTTGGGCGGGCTGGGCAGTATCCCCGGCGCTTTTCTCGGAGGTCTTATACTAGGTATTATAGGCGAAATAGTAACTTATATAGACCCGAGCTTATCACTGGCTGCCTACTATTTCATCTTCATGCTCCTGCTCCTGGTGAGACCGAAGGGTATTTTTGGGAAGTAAAGAAATGAATATTACCACGTTTACATCTAAAAAGTTCTGGGTACCGGGGTTACTTCTTGTAATCTTAGTTGCATTAGTCACACTACCCATCTATGGCTCGCTTTATAATGTCATACTGGCAACCTCCATCTTGATGTATATCATCCTTGCGGTGAGTTGGGCCCTTTTTTCCGGCTCCACCGGCTACATGTCACTGGCCACGGCCGCCTTCTTCGGGGTCGGTATCTATGCTTCAGCCCTATTACTGCCGGCCACGGGGCAGGTACTACCCCTGCTGGTGGTAGTCGTTCTTGGCGGTCTTGTAAGCAGCATAGTCGCCCTTGGCGTTGGCGCTCTGACTTTAAGGCTGAGGGGCATATATTTTGCTATCTTCACCTTCGGACTCGTTGTGCTCATCCTGGAGCTTCTCAACTGGTGGGAGCATACTGTAATCCATATACGTGGTCGATTCGTCATGTTGGTGGATAACGACGTTATTTTTTACGTCATGCTGGCTATTTTTATCTTGTTAATGCTCACCACCTACTTTATCAAGCGCTCCAAATTCGGTTTAGCCCTGCAGAGCATCGGTGAAAATGAGGAGGCGGCGGCTCACCGAGGCATTAATGTAACCCTGGTGAAGGTCATCACCTTCGCCATCAGCGCTTTCTTTATGGGAGCCGCCGGGACAGTCTGGGCCACAAAATTAACATATATTGACCCATATGTCGCCTTTAATCCACTCTTTTCTTTCATGCCGGTGTTGATGGCTATCTTCGGCGGTATGGGGCTAATTTACGGTCCGGTAATAGGCGCCGGTATTTTTGCCTACCTGCAAGAAACGCTACAAACCGAGTTCCCCGAGGTATATATGCTCATTTTCGGTATCGTATTAGTGGCTGCTATCTTATACCTGCCCAATGGACTGGTAGGACTGATACCAAGGTTGATACGAAGGTGGCGGAAAGGAGGTTTGAAGCAGCAACATGCGGATACTTGAAGGTGAAGGGGTGACCAAGTATTTTGGCGGGTTAGCCGCCGTATCCGACGTTGACTTCCATGTCGACCAGGGCGAAGTCGTTGGTCTGATTGGTCCCAATGGAGCTGGCAAAACAACGCTGTTTAATTTAATATCGGCGGCTCTTGTTCCTAAACCAGGGGTGATAAGATTTAAAGGCGAAAAGATTACCGGCTTAAAGCCGTATAAAATCTGCAGGATGGGAGTGGCCAGAACTTTTCAATCGGTTAAAGTCTTTGGCAATATGCCGGTTCTCCAGAATGTCTTGCTGGGCTCTTTATTCGGGATGTCACCTGGTATGTCCTCGGCAGATGCTGCCAGGGAAGCTACGGAGTTATTGGAGTTTGTGGGGTTGTCGGCGGTGAGAGCGACCCCGGCTAAAGACTTAACCCTGGCTAACCAGAAGCGACTTGAAGTAGCTGGAGCATTGGCAACCAAGCCAGAACTATTGATGCTTGATGAGCTGATGGCGGGGTTAACCCCCACTGAGGTAGCCCAGGGTATGGAACTGGTAACCAGGATTCGGGACAAAGGGATTACCATTGTTATGATTGAGCATGTCATGAAAGCAATTATGAGCGTATGTGACCGAATTATTGTGCTCCATCACGGTGAGAAGATTGCTGAAGGAACGCCGAAGGAGATTACCACCAGCAAAACAGTTATTGAGGTGTATTTGGGGGAGTAGGCTTATGCTGAAAGTTAGCAATATAAACACCTTTTATGGAAAGCTTCAGGCTTTATGGGATGTTTCTTTCCGAGTTGAGGAGAAGGAAATAGTCGCTTTAGTTGGTGCTAACGGGGCTGGTAAAACTACGATACTTAATACTATATCTAATTTGTTATATCCGGCTTCAGGTACTGTGGAGTTTCTTGGCAGGAGAATAGATAAAATGCCAGCTTACCGTATTGTTGAACTAGGTATTTCCCATGTGCCAGAGGGCAAAAAACTTTTTCCAGATATGACGGTGCGTGAAAACCTAGAGATGGGCGCGTATACTCACCAAGCGTGGAAGAGGAAGGAAGAAACGCTTGAGCAGGTTTATCAAATTTTCCCCATACTAAAAGAAAAAGCAGGGCAATTAGCTAGAACATTAAGCGGTGGCGAGCAGCAAATGTTAGCCATGGGTCGAGGTCTAATGTCAAGACCAAGACTGTGCATGTTTGATGAGCCATCATCTGGGCTGGCACCTATATTGATGATGGAAGTTTTCGAGGTCATAAAGAAGCTGCGTGAGCAGGGAACTACTATCTTACTAGTTGAGCAAAATGTTCAACGTGCCCTAGAGATAGCTGATCGGGCATACGTGCTAGAAAACGGGCGGATTGCTTTAGAGGGAGAAAGTAAGGAGCTTCTACAGGAGGAACTTGTAAGAAAAGCCTATTTGGGGCTCTAAGGTAATGCCTCCCGCCACCGACGGTGGTGTGGTATCAAGTGGGGTTCTCTACCGATTTACCAACAGAACAATGGACTGGATTTCGGATTAGTCATATAGATAATAATGATACGCTTAATGAAGTTATCAATATAGATTGGAGTCACTAGCAAATATAGCGTGGCAGGTGCCTTTTTCGTTTAGTCGGCTTGCTTAATGTGTTTTACATGTCTATAAATATAAAAAGCAATAAGGGCAATGATTAGAACACCGATGGATAGGTCAAAAGGGCGCATGACAGTTCGTATTTGTTCCCAGTGCTCGCCTAGTAAGTAACCCCCGTAGGCCAACCCAGTACACCAGATAAAAGAGCCGATAAATGTGTAGATTAAGAACTGGGCAAAATGCATCTTGGCTATCCCAGCAGGTAAGCTGATAAAGGTGCGCACTACTGGCAGTAGCCGAGAGATAAAGATTGCCCAACTGCCTCTCTTATCAAACCATTGGACAGCTAGGTCAAGATCGCGGCGAGATATGAGAACGTACTTTCCATATTTCTCCAAAAAGGGGCGGCCACCCCACATACCTACCGCATAGGCTATGATTGAGCCAATAGTGCAGCCTAAAGCCCCGTAGGCGCCGGCTACTAGCGTATATATAGCGGCTAGAGACTTTTCTTTAATAAGCATCCAGCCGGCAAGAGGCATGATTAGCTCACTGGGTAAGGGAATACATGCACTCTCTATAGCCATAAGTACCACTACCCCAGGCCATTGTATCAGGCTATAGGTATAACTTATAAAATAAAGTAGCCCTTGCTCCAGAGATGACACTTCGGGAGTGTAGCAGATAGGCGCTAAAGCGTCAAGCTAGGTTACTGAGGAATCAGCTTGACAATCATTTATCGACATTGTTAGTATGAGGTCGTTAGATTTAATTGTGACCGGGCTAGTGATGCCAAGATTACTGGATAGAATAGATAACCCCACTGATTTGAAGGGATTGGCACAGCAGGAGCTTAAGCAATTGGCTGTTGAGCTCAGGCAGGAACTGGTGACTACAGTAACTGCCAATGGAGGTCATCTAGCTTCCAATCTGGGTGCGGTTGAGCTTACTATAGCCTTGCATCGGGTATTTGACAGCCCAAGAGATAAGATTATCTGGGATGTGGGGCATCAAAGCTATGTGCATAAACTGCTTACTGGCAGGAGGCAGCAGTTTGCTTCGCTGCGTCAATATGGAGGGTTATCCGGCTTTACCTGCCGCAGTGAGAGCCAGCATGACCCGTTTGGCGCTGGTCACGCCAGCACCTCAGTTTCTGCTGCCCTTGGTATAGCTATCGCCCGTGACCTTTCCGGCGATGACTATCACGTGGTGGCTGTTATCGGCGATGGTGCTATAACCGGGGGGATGGCTTATGAGGCACTAAATCAGGTAGGGCACTTAGGCTCCAGGCTTATCGTGGTTCTAAATGATAATGGGATGTCAATCTCACCTTCTGTTGGAGCCTTAGCTAAGTTGCTAAACAGGGTGCGGTTCGACCATCGCTACCGTCAGGCAAAGGAGGAAAGCAGGCAGGTAATTAGTGCTTTCCCCCTAGGTAAAAAACTGTGGCAGGCAAGTCAATGGATTCAGAACGGACTTAAGGGCTTAGTTATGCCAACGGTACTCTGGGAAGAACTTGGCTTTACCTATATGGGACCTATTGATGGGCATGATATTTCTGAACTGGAAACAGCCCTTACCCAGGCACGGGATTACCATGTAAAGCCAGCTTTTGTTCATGTTATTACCACTAAGGGTAAGGGTTATTACCCAGCGGAGGATGATGCCGTTTACTTTCATGGTGTGGCAGCTAAGGGTGCAGTCACCAAGGTGATACCGACTTACAGTGAGGTATTTGCCCAAACTGTGCTCCGCCTAGCGCGCGAAAATCCCAAACTGGTGGCGGTTACCCCGGCTATGCCTGAGGGAAATTGTTTGGGTATCGTTGAGGCTGAATTTCCCCAGCGCGTGTTTGATGTCGGCATCTGTGAGCAACACGCTGTTACCTTTGCTGCCGGACTGGCTACCCAAGGTTTCATACCTATTGTGGCTATATATTCTACTTTCTTGCAGCGTGCTTACGACCAGATTATACATGATGTTTGCCTTCAGGAACTCCCTGTTGTTTTTGCTATTGACCGTGGTGGTATTGTTGGTGATGATGGCAAGACGCATCAGGGTGCTTTTGATATTTCCTATCTAACACTAATTCCTAATCTGATTGTATCTGCACCCAAGGATGAGAATGAGCTTCAGCACTTGCTTTACACAGCAGTGAAATTAGACCATCCTATGGCCATACGATACTCGCGTGACTCTGGATTAGGAGTTGAATTAGATACAGAGCTACACGAAATTCCTATAGGTAAAGGGGAAATAGTAAGGTATGGGGAGGATGTAGCCATTCTAGCTATAGGTGCTACTGTGGCTACTGCTGTTGAGGCAGCCCGGGAATTAGCCTCAAACGGGATTGAGGCTACAGTAGTTAACGCTCGCTTTGCCAAACCCTTAGACTCTGAACTTATAATAGACCTGGCTAGTCGTATCAAGCGCCTGGTTACGGTTGAGGAGAATGCTCTCAGCGGTGGCTTTGGCAGCAGCGTAGTTGCCCTCCTTCAAAAATCAGGTATGCCTGATGTTCGAGTAAAAAGCATTGGTATCCCTGATGAGTTTGTGGAGCAAGGTACTCAGGCTATTCTTCGCTCTAAATATGGTCTTGATGCCAAAGGGGTAGTCCGGCAGGTCTTAACCCTATTTCCTACCCCTGATTCCTTACCCACCAGCAAGGGCGAGGAGAGCCTTTATTAAGGGAAGAATGAAGGAGCGAAACCCCCTTCAAAACCTGTGCCCCCTCTCCTTTAAGGGAGAGGTTATAAATAGTCTCGAGGATGTATGGCTTTATGGACTATGAAGGTGGGATAAAGTATCAGGTAGCGAGTTTGCGCCTGATATTTTTGTATTTGAGCTTATAAATGCCGTTTATCAAAGGAAGATTGAAGGGGGTAAGGTTGTTAAGCAATGGATAAGATGACAGTCAGGGACATAGAAGTTAGTGGCAAAAGAGTTTTGGTCAGAGTTGACTTCAATGTTCCTCTGGACAAAAAGATGCGGGTTATAACTGATGATAGCCGTATTCAAGCTACACTGCCTACTATTAGATATCTTATTGACCGGGGAGCGAGGGTTATCCTGATTTCTCATCTGGGTCGACCTAAAGGAAGGGTAGTTGACAAATTGCGGCTGAATATTATTGCCCAGCGCCTGTCAGCAATTTTGGGGCAACAGGTGGGAGTTGCTACAGATTGTATTGGTCCTGAAGTGGAGAATTCAGTAGCAAGCTTGCAGAGTGGCGATGTTTTGCTCTTGGAAAATCTTCGCTTTCACTCTTATGAAGAAACAGGCAGCACTTCCTTTGCTCAAGCCTTAGCCCGCTTAGCCGACGTATTCGTTAATGATGCCTTCGGCACTTCTCACCGGGCTCACGCTTCAATAGTAGAGATTACTAATTATCTTCCTGCAGTAGCTGGCCTGCTGCTAGAAAAGGAGATTAATACCTTAAGTAGCATCTTGGAAAATCCAGCTCATCCCTTCGCTGCACTTCTCGGCGGTGCCAAAATAAGTGACAAGGTTGCTATGTTAGAAAATATTATAGGTAAGGTAGACTGCCTTCTGATTGGTGGTGGCATGGCAGCTACCTTCCTGAAAGCTAAATCCTATGAGGTAGGTCAGTCCTTAATTGAAGCCGAAATGCTGGATACCGCCGTCAGGTTAATGGAAAGGGCAGCAGGGAATGGTGTGCGCTTACTATTACCGGTTGATGTGGTTATTACTGGTGAACTTGGGGCTAAAGCTAAAGGAGAAATTGTATCTATAGAGAATATACCGAAGGATAAGAGGATTGTAGATATAGGTCCGCAAACTATTAGAAGCTTCCGTAGAGAATTGCGAAGGTCTCAAACAGTTTTTTGGAACGGACCAATGGGCATATATGAAATAACTCGGTTCGCTAAGGGAACCAGAGCTAT
>Ga0209991_10001140_pt1 | contig 11998 bp, 15 predicted proteins | sample ChitaG_FD_183167 | JGI IMG/M metagenome (GOLD analysis project Ga0209991, IMG submission 183167) | Deep subsurface microbial communities from South Pacific Ocean to uncover new lineages of life (NeLLi) - Chile_00310 metaG (SPAdes)... | ecosystem: Environmental > Aquatic > Marine > Oceanic >...
ATCATCAGTGCGCCCAACACTCGTCCTGCCATGTGTGGCAGTCCGTGCTCCTCCAGCATGTCGCCGGCGTCCTCGATGAACTGCCGCCGTGCCTCTTGTTTGTCGCTCACGATTACTCCTTTTCGACGTCCGGGGAATGATAAACGTTTTAGAAGTTTTGTCAAGTCTGAATATTCGAAATACAGCAGGGATGCTCGGCCTGCGAATATAAAAACGGGTCTCTAAAAGATGTCTTGATCCATATTACGACCCTGCGCGCTTATCCACACCCTCGTGCTCTGCAAATCAGCAGTGAGCACTCATTCAGTGGACGAAGGGTTTTGTTGTGCATCGCCCTTCCGCGTTGCCAACGTCAGGCCACCGAGGACAAGCGCTCCGCCCACGCCTGTGCGCCAGGTAAACGCCTCTCCCAGGACAATCACCCCGAGTAGCACGGCCACTACGGTTGTGAACGGGATGATCAGACCCGCTCTCACCGGACCGATCTGCTTGAGCAACCAATAGAGGAGCACGAATGCCAATGCGGAGCCAATGAATGCCATGTACAACAATGAGGTCCACGCCATTGCCGTCCAATGGAAGTGAATGGGCGAGCCTTCCAAAACCAGGCCCAGGGCAACGAGTGGGATGCAGCCGGCGGTCATTTGAATCGTTGTCAGGACCATCGGGTCGAGATGCTGTGCAAACCGCCGCACGAGAACGGAGGAGATGGCCGCCGCAAGTGCCGCCCCCAGAACGGCCAACGACCCCCAGAACGCCAGTGCATCGGCCAGCTGCAATTGTTTGGAGAAGATGAGCGTCACCCCGGCAAGTCCCACCAGAATGCCGCCCAGACTCCATCGCGTCATCCGCTCATTACGAAGAAAAAAGTGGGCCAACAGAAGCACGAATAGCGGAAGGGTCGAGAAAAGGATCGAGGTCAGTCCGGCGGGGATGTGGTTTTCGCCCCAGTAGATCAGGCCGTAATCCATGCTAAAGGTGAGCAACCCCGTTCCGACCATCACGAGCCAATCCCGCCGAATCCTTGGAAGGCGAACACGCCGCACCCACAGAATCACCCAGAGGAAAACCGACGCGATGACGAAGCGCAGACCGGCAAACAGAAACGGAGGAAGATCCTCCAACCCGAGCTTGATGAACAGCCAAGTCGAACCCCAGATGATTCCAAGCAGCAACCAGACCAGCGATGTCTTCTTCAATCCAGGCACTCTCCGTCCAGTGGGAGTCTATCCGATCGAATAGTCAGCCGCACGATTGAACGCTCACTCAGAAAGGCTGTAGAAGGATTTTCGTTGCTTAAGCTCAGTTTGGACGCCTCGGTACAGTGTCCTTCAAACATATCGCATCAGCAAAAATGTCAAGAGACAAGTTGGGAGGGGCATGGGGTCACACCTTCATTCTTGGTGTGGAATCTACAGGAATCGGAACGAGATGAATCGTTCGAGGAAAGCCTTTTCTAAACTGGGTTATCTTTGTTGGCTCCCCGTAGAGGACTACTTTCAAACTCGGCACGGCCTTGCCATATCTGTCAACCTGACCGCCTCTTGAAGCGAGAGATACTGTGGCTCAGCTCGCGTTTAGAAGGAACTCGCCAAAGCCGCTGGCGTTCCCCATGACGTGACCTGCATTTGTGTGGAAAACCCGCCGTTAAAAAGGCTGATTCGACAAACTCGCGCGAACAACGAATTTGGAATGCGCTATATAGGAATAGAAAAGGGGTTTAGAGAATGAGGCATTCATCACCTTTTTGCCATAGAGAGAGCCTTGGGAACGTATTAGATAGTGAGGGGAAAGGTTTCCTGTGTTTGTAGACAAGCAGGTATAGAAAAAAGGTGACAAAGCTCACTGTGCGAAAAGGCTTGTTTCGCAGGTTACTAATAGTGTAGGAAAAGAAAATGCGAAAATTCTTCCTTAAAACTACGGGTAAAATTCAAGCGAAAGTGCCAGGTCAAGGCCTCTTTTACCTGAAATGTCATAGGAAATCCTATGTGGCTAAAATCGGAGAAATGACCATAACTCCGAAAAAGGTGACGAATGTCCAGAGATATATTTCAATCTTAATTCATGCTGAACAGTACAGAAATAGAGAGTTTCCCTTCTATGTAAAAAAGGTGATGAATGTCTTGGGCCAAAAACTGTGCAGAGAGGCATCTGGATGCGGCTTACTATATGTAGGGAAATAAAAAAGTGAAATATATGCCTCGAAATTTTCCCACGGTCCAAGTTGGATATTCGATGAAATCTCAGAATTCTGTGACAAGTGAGGAAAAGCACGTAAGCCGTGTGAGCCACACAGCCATTTTTTATCAAGAAAAGTGTGATAGGTAGCCTTCAGGCTGCAATCGAAAATACTGCAACAAGCGTTGCAAAGGGGGTTTGAATGAATTCCGTTGGCGAATCGTTGCGCATAGCACGCAGGATTAAAGGTATGACAATGGAGGAAGCGGGGGCTGAACTTGGCTTTACGCGACGGGCTGTTGGGAGCTGGGAACGAGGAGAGCGACAACCGCATCCAGTACACGAACGCATTATCAAGGAAGCAACCGCGCGGTGGTTACGAGAGGCCGCTGGGCTTGCATAGTTCCTACAGCGCGATCCGGTGAACGAAGGTGATACGATGCAATCTGAAACTTTGTGGAACAAAGAAGGCCCTGCGCTCGATGAGCTCAAGGTACAGGCAATCTGGCCCGACATAGAAAAAATCATTGAGCGTCTTGATCGTTTTCCGGTAGGAGGGCGAATCCTCAAAGAGCATCCACTCTATAGCAAAACCGAGGATGGGGATTATAGTTTCCTCAAGGACGTGACTGCTGGCCTCTGCATCGAAAAGGTTTTCCCGCAATGGAAACCACAGGCTAGATTCGGCTTCAAGGCATGGTGGAGCATCTTTGGGTACAAGATTCTACGTGATGAAGTCAATAAAGAAATTGCAAGAACCGACGTAAATCTCCTGGGAACCTACGACCCTCGTAAACGGCGCTGGAAAGTGGATGAAGCTGTTAAGTTCTCGGTTGATCCTGTATCTACTGAGACATACGGAGCGAAAGCCTATATTCTCAAGGGCAAACGAGTTTCGCCAGCTAAGCGACGGTTTCAACTGGCGAGGTATTTTGCGCTCATCGCCGATGAGATAACAGCTAAACAGTGGCGGAAAATCCTACCGGACGATGAAGCTCTTTTGATTGCGGATTATATCGACTCCGAAGGAGACATTAGCCTTTGTGCATTCAATTGGGGTTTGTCGGAGAGCGGCGTTCGGAAAAAGATACCCCGAATTTGTGGCAAGGCGTGGAGGGCGATTCAGTCTACGCAAGATGAGCGTTTAGGGCTTTCCAACATTCCCGATTGGGACGAAGCAACACTTGAACTGAAGCGACTAGAACGCGAAATGAGCAGAGCACCACAATACGCTCGATCCGCTTCAAGGCATCGGACACCCAGTGAAGCCTGGGAGCCGTATGAACCCCCAGCTACGGCAATTGAAGTGCGTCAGTCCCACAAGCCCGTACCAGTCTCACAAGAGCGCCTTGATTGGGGAAAGCTAGCTATAGAACGTGATGAGAAGAGATTCCAGAAACTTGAAGACATGAGCGATGGCTAGACAATTCGCGTTTTTCACAAGAGAAAAGGAGGAAGAATGAAGGACGCTAAATCGTGCGTTCTTGACCGAGTGCCTTTTACTCTATACCTTGATCGGATGGAGTTAGTAGGGCTACAAATTCTGTCGGAACAAAACCACCATTTCGACCCACACATTGAGGCCAGGGAAGCCATAGCGGATCGGATTCTTAAAAAGGTTGAGGCCGGAATGCTGTGTGCCTCGGAACCGAACTAGGATTAAGCATTCCCTTAGCATCAATGTACTTGACAAAACACGCATCTTCTTTGTTTCCGCTGTATACAAGAACCCCGCTTAAATAACCGACAGTACCTGCGTTTCCGCTTTTTGCTTGACCATCTATCGTTAGTTTCGCTGTGAGGTCCCCTTGGGTTTATCGCCTATTCTAACCATTTCCGATGAGAGACAAGCTACGCTCGATAGCCTAAGCTATAGGGAATATCTGCAAACGCCGGAGTGGGCACAGATCAGAAAAGCAGCGCTCGAAGCTCAGCCTTGGTGCTCACTCTGTAACTCAAGCGCTGGGCTTGAAGTCCACCACAACACCTACTCCAGGCATCGCGCCCAGGAGACATTAGCCATGCTCGCTGTGCTCTGTGATTTGTGCCATACCACGTTTCATCACCGTTTAACCGCAAGTGATCCACGGCTTCAGGGGCTTCGCCTAGTCCTGCAAAACGAGCGGAACCCGGATTGGGTATGGATTCTGGAAGGATACCGTACACAACTCTTGGAGGAAGGCGTGAGCACCACCGAATAAAAACCCAAAATTAAGGAGCAACATGAAAACTGATGAAATTTTGACGTATTTTAAAAATGTGGGACAAACGGGGCTGAAGCAGTGGACGGCTGCTTGCCCAGCACATGATGACAAAGTACCCAGCCTCTCAATCTCAGAGGGCGAAGACGGTAAAACCCTTTTACACTGTCAGGCTGGATGTGATACGGCGGCAGTGCTCAAAGCGCTGGGCCTCAAGGCCAGCGATCTCTTCGTGTATACACGGGAGACTAGCCGCATTGTTGAAACTTACCCGTACTCAAGTGAAACGGGCAAGGTGCTCTTTGAGGTTTGTCGAAAGGAGCCAAAAGGCTTCGTACAACGACGGCCAGATGGTAACGGCAAGTGGATCTACGACCTAAAAGGCGTTCGCCGCGTCCTTTATCGCCTACCGAAACTCCTCCATGCAGACGCAGACACGGTTATCTGGATCGTTGAAGGCGAGAATGATTGCAACAAGCTCGTCGAGCTTGGCTTGGTTGCCACTTGTAACTCAGGCGGTGCCGGCCAATGGCGCGAGGACTATAACGAGCATCTGCGAGGCCGCCACGTAGCCATTATTCCCGATTGTGATGAGGTCGGGCGCTCTCATGCAGCTAACGTAGCTAAGGCTCTACAGGACACCGCAGAATCAATTAAGATTGTTGAATTACCCGGCCTTCCGCCTAGTGGTGACGTTTCAGATTTCCTCGATGGTCACACAAAAGAGGATTTGTTGGCGTTGGTTGAGGATACCCCCGCCTGGACGCCTACAAACTCAACCGCAAGAGGAGAACAAAAGACTTGGGACGTGACTTCAACAGCCTCTACGAGCTTTCACTTGACCGATTCCGGAAACGCACAAAGGTTAGTCGCACTGCACGGAAACGATCTGCGATATTGCTACGGCCGAGGTCGTTGGTTCGCGTGGGATGGTAAACACTGGGCAGTAGATGAAAGCGGCGCAGTCATCCGCAAGGCAAAGGATACCATACGCCGGCTGTACGCCGATGCGAGTAAGCTTACTGACAGCGCCGAACGGAAGGCGGTCGCTCAATGGGCTGTGCGCTCTGAGTCCGATCACCTCTTGCGCTCGATGGTTTCGCTCGCACAGTCAGAGCCGTCAATCCCGATTCAACTAGATGAATTCAATCGAGATCCATGGCTGCTGAACGTTGCCAACGGCACTGTTAATCTTCGTACAGGAGCGTGTGAACGTCACAAACGAGGGGATCTCATTAACAAGATCGCCCCGACAAACTATCAAGTAGAGGCTGCTTGTCCGCTCTGGGATTCGTTTCTTAATCGGATTCTCGATAGTGACCGGGAGCTGATTGCATTTGTGCAACGGGCCGTTGGATACGCATTGACGGGCAGCGTCCGTGAGCAGGTATTCTTCTTGTTATATGGGACCGGCGCTAACGGTAAGTCAACCTTTCTGGAGACACTGAGAGCGTTGCTGGGAGACTACGCACAACATGCTAACTTTGCAACGTTCCTTGCACAGTCCAGTGACCGACCTCGAAACGACATAGCCCGTTTGGGCGGAGCGCGCTTTGTGACCGCACAAGAGATCGAGAACGGGCGGCGCTTCTCTGAGTCTACCCTGAAACAATTGACAGGCGAAGACACGGTAACGGCACGTTTTCTGTACACAGAGAGCTTCGAGTTCCGGCCTACCTTCAAGCTGTTTCTCGCGGCAAATCACAAACCCATAATTCGCGGCACCGACCTGGCAATATGGCGTCGTGTCTGCCTAGTTCCCTTCACAGTGACGATCCCTGAGAGCGAGCAGAATAAGGAACTTTCTGCAAAGCTACGCGGTGAACTTCCAGGAATTCTCAACTGGGTGTTAGATGGATGCAGACAGTGGCAAGCCATCGGGCTCAAGCCGCCGAAGGCGGTAACCGATGCCACGGCTGTGTATCGGTCAGAAATGGACATACTGGGTCAGTTTTTAGCTGAGAGATGTATACACTCAAAGATGTTTCAGGCAACGGCGAAGGAACTGTACCAAGCCTACCTGATATGGTGCGAAGAAGCTGGAGATAAAGCTATCAGCAAGCGTGCTTTCGGATTAGCCCTTGCAGAGCGAGGATTGATAAAAAGCAAAAGTCATAGCCGTGTTATCTGGAGCGGGATCGGCTTGCTTGCGGGTGACGAAGGTGACGATAATGGCTATTTTCCACAAAAGTCCCTTACGAAGGAAGATATGGAAAAAGTTGTGGAAAAACGCTCACATCGTCACCTAGGGTACCCGACCCAAGCCGCCGAAGGTAGGGAGATATAATGGACACCTTTGATTACAGCGAGGTCGCTTGGAGCGGCCCTATTTGTATTAAGCGCGATCCTACCCGCAATGTTATCCAGCTCGAAGCCTGGGCTGCCGTGGGGGGTGAAAGTAGGATCGTTCGCTCGTTCTCGCTCTACGTTGATCGCCTCGATTTGGGCGCGGTGAAAATTCTCGAAGCTGCGATTGCCAAGAGACGAGATAACACGGCGTATACACGCCACGACAACGATAACAAATAAAACTTAAAAGGAGTTACGAAAATGAAGGAGTTAGCAGAAGCTTTACGGTATTACTGTAAGAACTTAGCAGTGTATGACGATCAGATAAATTACGTCGTTAAGAGAGTAGACCAGCTCATAACAGAAAAAGGATTTACCCCTAAACAAGCCACACTTGCCGCAGCGGCTGAAGACCCTGGCGTAGCGCGTGAGCCGGAGATGGAATTCAAACTGCTGCCTAACCACTACCTGGAAACACTGGCCCTTGTAATCTCCGTCGATAGAAACATCGATCCTTTCGATGCGCTAGCGGTGGTACGGAAACAGCATCCGCGATTGACGGTGCTTGCGGACATTTTGGAGCAAAGCTATGGAGTTTTTAGAGAGGGGTGTATCCGAGCAGGCCACCGACTCGGCACCGACGACTATCCAGCCGTCACAGATGCTGGGTTGATTGAGCTCATCATTTTCAAGGCAGGTGAAGTGATGTTGGAAAGTGAACATAAAGGTTGGCCGGAGGAGCGCACATTAGCACCGGGCGAACCCATACCTGCAAAGGCGGCGAAGTGATATGCCGCTGAGCAGACAAGAGCAAATAGAGCGGAATGAGCGGCGGTTAACACAGATCGGGAGTGAGTTGGAAGAGATCGTTCAGATACAGACGCAATCAACTGACCCAGACGAGCAACGAAGTTGCCTAGACCAGTTAAACACTTTAGAGGGCGAACGGCGAGCGCTTGAAAACGCTAATGTGGCCTTGAAGAGAGAATTAGAAGAGGCGGAACGTGAAAGGATTAAAACCAACGCACGGATTTGGCTAGAAGAAGAACGTCCACAAGCTGAGAAAGAGCGTGATGCAGCTTGTGGGAAAATCTTCGGGAAAATACGCGCCTTGAAAAAGGCCTACGATGCGCTGAGAGAGGTTGAAGCGCGCTGGCGTGAGAAATGGGATGAGCGTGGTAGGCCTCAATATCTCAATCAGGATCGACCGTTTGTGACATCGGCGCGACGTGACATTTACAGTTTCTTAGGGATGGGTACAAAGCCTCGAATCTCCCAAACCAGCGATCAGAAAGAGATAGTGAAGATTCTAGGCCCCACAGCGCAAATAGCAGGAATAGTAGGTGCCGAAAAGAGAAGAGTGGCCCGCAGGGAATCAGCGGAAGTCGAGAAACTTCGGGCAGAGACTTCGCCCCAAGGCGAACAGGTTGAGGGCAAACAACCCACAGAGAATGCGGCAGATGGAACCGACGGCTAAGCAAAGAGGATGCAGTATAACGTCAGATGTTGCAGCACGGTCCGCCATGGAGTGAGGCGGCGCTCTATCTAGAGCAGCACGGCATTCTGGCGCGATCATGGATTTAAGTAACAGCAAGAATATAGAGGGGCAGTAGCAAGAAGACGCGGACTTCTGTCGAGAAACGGGCGGCCCCGATAGCCGGATCCAAGTAACTCTTGCCGACATTCTAGGCAGTTCTAATAGTGCGTCACTCAATACCAATGAGTGACGCGGCAGCATCCTAGTGCCGTAGTTATGGACGTTGTGGGGATTCGTGAGGGGCGAAGCGGTGCGACAGTGAACATTGCGGGATCGATGTCTCATTGATCCAAGGGACATCGGCAGCTTTCCTTGGTGGTCTGTGACCCTGGTATTGCACTGGACTTACTTATAACCTCCCCTAGCCTCGGTGCATCGGCGAATTTGCGCTAGACTAGAAAGGAGACTAACGTATAAATGGAAACAACGAAACCACATATTATTACCTCCCCTGATTTTAAGACCTATTCCGTCGATGACTGGAAGGAGTACATCCATCTACATCTTGAACATGCTGTGATTAGGGAGTGCGAGCGTGTACTTGCTGAGGAGATTGCGGTACTTCCCCCAGGCCAAATGCGTCAACGAATGTGGGCGGCCTTCAAAGAAGTGCCGTGCTATATTGCGAACGGTGGTGCGAAGATTCTCATAGAGCTAGGCTCCGAACTTGATAGCTGACTCAGGATGGTCTTCAAGTTGTTGTTTTATATCCGCCAGCGCTTTCTCGGTTAGCGATATCCGGTTAACTGAGCTTGCCCCAGGATCTGATAATGAATAACCATAATTCTTGAAATCGATCCATTCATACAAAAGAATTAGCTCAACAGCTTCTAGCACGGTTTTCCAGGGTGGATCGTCGGCGCCGATGTCGCTTGCTAAGAGCCAAGCGTGAGTTTGTGGTTTAGGTCCCGTGATTTGTTCCCAACAATTCTGGATAACCCAGTCGGCGGCATTGAACTTATCCCATTCGTCTTTCATGACTCTCTCCCCGTTTGTGCTATTCTATTCCCTTTGCAGTATTTAATGAAGGGGGAACGGAATATACAAACGCCGTCGCGCGGCGAAAGGCTTGAGTGTCTGCCGTCTCAGCTTGCGGGTTATACAGCGAACGCCCTCCCTATTCCATGCCAAACTTTCAACTCGCTTGCCGGCTTCCTACCGATATAGACCAACAACTGAGACGGGTTAGAATGTCCAGTCACTTGCGCTGTCACAACAGGATCACCGCCTGAGTTATCATAGGCAACAGTGGCGAACGTCTTACGCATGGTGTGTGTCCCATAGCGCCCTCTTAATCCGCAGCCTTCACACCACGCCTTAACCAAGCGCCGCACTTGCTCCCTGGTTATGGTGAAGAGCCTGTTGCCGTCCTCCAGGTTCTCACGGTAGCTGTCAATCGCTTGGCGCGCTATCGGTGCAACCAAGATAGTCCTTCCTTTGCCAGTCTTCTTTTCCTTGACTGTGATAGATTCTGCAACTTCGCCTTCCGGTGTAAGAAGATCGGACAACCTCAGACTGAGAAGATCAGACACTCGAAGGCCCGTTGTGATGCCCAGAGCCCACAGTAAGACGTTGCGCTTGTTGCCTAGTCCCTTGAGATAGGTGAGGACTAGAGACGCTTGCTTACACGTTAAGGCCTCTACTCTTTTAGCGCCGCCTTTGTAACGCTCCATGCTGTACCTCCTTCTTTGTTTTGCATAGAGAATTATACGGTATGCAACCTATCTTGTCAAGAGGTTCTCTGAAACGCCGGCAGGAAGGGAAAGCGCAGGTTGCAGAATGATAAAAAGCAACCTTACGCTCCGATGCTCTCAGAGGCCTGTTCTCGCTTTTACCCCGCTTCTCTCCTATCCCGTCTACCACAAGGGCCTTTAAATGGTCTTGAGGGGATCGACCCGGGCAAAGGCACGGCTCGATCGGTCAACTTGACCAGCAACCATGGCCAGGCTAGTCGGCAGCCTCCAGGGGCGTCCGCAGCATGAGGTTAGCCGCCCAGGGGTAGTTACCCAGGCCTTCCAACGCTCACAGTAGACACAAGAACGACGGTAGCCACTAACAAGTAGGGCAAAGCACACAGAGCAGAGGGCAAACAACAGGTTTGCAGATAAGCTACTGGAAGCCGTGTTGCCGTGTGCTAAAGCCGTAGTCAAGCAGCCTACAGTTTATGAGTGAAGGTCGTGCGTTAACTTCTCTTATACCCTCCCCCAGTCTATGTTCCTCAACGCAAACGCCCGAGAGGGCCTTCCGCTGTAGAAAATACCTGGGTTCTCAGCTTTTAGCACGAAAATCATCCCGCGTTTCAGCGTGGGGTGGTCCATATATCACCTTTTCCGAATCCGGGCGGGGTGTTCGTTTTTCTCTTTTTCAGCGCGCTCCGCCCACTCTTTCCTGAAAAAATGGAAAAAATTTCTAGGCCGAATGCAGAGTATTGGAGAACTATTCCTTGTTCATCTTACCTCGCTACGGCGGGGATTCTCGCTGCGTAGAGGGTCCCCGCCACTCTCAAGAACGACTTGAGCAGCTCTTCAAGGGTGAAGGGCGGTCTATATAAAAACCAATCCAACACATTTAGAGGTGATTCGATGTCAAGCAGTGAAGGAGGCAACAAATGAGTATTGGAATTTCCGTTGTATTACCCGATCTGGAGAAGGAACAGGAGGTGTTAGCGTGTCATACGCCATCGGTCTGACCGTTCCTGACGGCGTTCTCGTTGTGTCAGATTCTCGCGCTAGTAAGCTTACCTCCGCCGGTGAGTATGTCTACGATGGCGAGGGCAAGATCGAGGTTATAGCGCCAAATGTAGTCTGCGTTGCCGCTGGAATCCTTCAACTGGCGAACGCCGTAATTGACGACATGCGTATGCAGTTCGCCTCCCTCGACACTTTAGCAGCGATAAGAGAAACGCAGAGCGAGCTGATGGACACGGCTTGGAAAGTCTTGACTGCGCATCGCGCGGGCCTCGATCCTGACGCGCTGGTCATAGGGGTTTTGACAATAGGCTTACGCGATGGAGGACCATTTCTGGTTGCGTCGCTTCGCCACGAAATTGAGGGCGCAATGGCCAAGGACGTGGCCCTCGACCAACCATGGGGCTTTTGGAGTATCGGCGCGGTTGACGAAAAGACTCAAACCAAGTTCCGTTCCGCAATACGAACTATAAACCACAGTTGCCAGTATGACTCAGCGTGTGGCCCTGCCAATGCGTACCTAAACCTTGCCTTGACGGCTTCAAGCGCGGCCATTAGGGAGACTGAGGAACAAGTTCCAAATCTTGTGGGGGGGCCTATTACGGCGGTGATCGTGCGTCGAGATTTCGGTATACATCGTCTCAATGTGGAGGAAGAATTATGAGGATTATCGGCAAGTTAATGGTGATGTACTTCGACAGAAATTCAGTAGTGACTTACGGCAAGATCGCGGCCAACGCGGTTCGCACCAACGAGCTCTATCTGGATGCCGATCTACAATTCAAGCCTGGGGCAACTTACAATAAGATCCTTGGATGTGATGCTATCTATCACAAGGATAGTACAACGGATTATCAGACTGAGCCTTACGTCGCTCTTTTCAGCAACCAAATATCTATCTCCGCTGGGACAGGTGGGAGTACTTATATAAAAGGCCCTGGATATCTTGATCTTGTTTCAAGCGGCGGTGATGTAAAGATTGATGCTGGCGATGACATCATTCTCGATGTCGCTGATGCAGACTACCCTATGTACATCAAAGATTGGTGGACCACAGGAGGAGCGCAGGGAACAGCAGCGGGTAGGGTAAAGCTAATCTCGAATGG
>Ga0209991_10001141_pt1 | contig 11989 bp, 9 predicted proteins | sample ChitaG_FD_183167 | JGI IMG/M metagenome (GOLD analysis project Ga0209991, IMG submission 183167) | Deep subsurface microbial communities from South Pacific Ocean to uncover new lineages of life (NeLLi) - Chile_00310 metaG (SPAdes)... | ecosystem: Environmental > Aquatic > Marine > Oceanic >...
GGCGCGAGCTTTTCAAGAGGCTAGCCAAGACCGCTGACATTGTTATCGAATCCTTTGCACCGGGGCATATGGATGAGTTAGGCCTGGGGTATTCAATGCTCAGCCAGATAAATGAAGGGCTCGTAATGACCTCTATTACTCCCTTTGGACAGGAGGCTGGCCCTTACAGTAATTACAAGGCTTCTGACATTGGGATTATGGCTATGAGCGGTTGTATGTATCTCTTAGGCGACCCTGACCGTCCTCCAGTGCGAACTAGTATTCCAGTGTCCTACATGTGGGCTGGAGCCTATGCAGCCTTGGGAACGCTAATGGCACTCTTCCATCGCCAAATTACGGGGACAGGCCAACAAGTAGATGTTTCAGCACAGGCGAGTGCAGCTTGGGGTGCAGATACAGCTCCGTTTTACTGGGAAGCAGAAGGTACGATGTCAAAGCGAGTGGGAAACGCCATCGCCGGGCGCAGCATCCATGGGGCAGTCATGCGGGCGGCATACCCTTGCCAGGATGGTTACATCTGCTGGCTCATATATGGAGCCAGGTCAGGAGCCGTCACCAACCGTGAGACGGTAAAATGGATGGATGAGAAGGGGATGGCTACCGACTGGCTGAAGGCACAGGACTGGGACAAGTTCGACCCTGCTCGTGCAACTCAAGAGGACTTTGATCAGATTATGGGGCCGGTGGCTAACCTCCTCCAAGGGCTTACTAAAAGGGAATTCCTAGGGGAAGCGGTGAAAAAGAGGATAATGGGTTACCCTGTGTCCACAGCCGAGGACATAATGGAGAACCCCCAGCTCGCAGCTAGAGAGGTGTGGCAGGAGGTGGAGCATCCAGAGTTAAGCACCACCATCACCTATCCTGGACCCTGGGCCAAACTGTCTCAGTCTTCTTGCGGGATTCGACGTCGAGCTCCGCTCATTGGGGAGCACAACCACGATATTTACGTGAAGGAGCTGGGCATGTCTGAGGATGAGCTAGTGCTATTAAAGCAGGCAGGGATTATCTGATCGATAAAGGGGAGGAATATGGAAGGCAAAGGGATATTTGAGGATGTAAAGATTCTCGAGTTTGGGCAGATTGTTGCTGGCCCGCTCATTGCTACGTATCTGGCTGACTATGGAGCGGAAGTAGTCCATATAGAGTCACGCACCCGACCCGATCAATACCGGTTGTATCCACCTTTTAAAGACAATAAGCCGGGGATAAATCGTGGCTATGATTTTGCCATTTACAGTCATAATAAGTATGGCATAACTCTCAACCTGAGACACCCTAAAGGTGTCGAGGTGGCTAAAAGGATTGTAAAGAACTGGGCTAATGTTGTCACCGAAAACTTCACCCCGGGCGTAATGGGAAGGCTGGGGGTGGATTACGAAGAATTGAGGAAGATCAAGCCCGATATTATAATGCTTAGCACCTGCAACCTGGGACAGACAGGGCCCCATGCAGTGCACCCTGGTATGGGTTCTCATCTGACCCACTTGAGCGGGTTCACCCATCTTAGCGGATGGCCTGACCGAGACCCTTTGATCCTTTACGGTCCATATATAGACTTCATCGGGGTGGTCTATGGCACAATCGCCCTGGTGGCGGCTCTTGAGTACCGGCGTCAAACAGGGAAGGGTCAGCTTATAGATATTGCCCAATTTGAGAGTGGTATTCAGTTCCTGATTCCTACCTTGCTGGATTATGCTGTGAATGGACGTATTCAGGGGAGGAAAGGCAATCGTTGTGACTATGCTGCTCCCCATGGAGTGTATCCGTGCCAGGGTGAGGATAGATGGTGCGTCATCACCGTATTCACCGACAAGGAGTGGAGGAATTTATGCCGGGTTATGGGTGACCCTGATTGGACAAACGACCCTAAACTGGCTACCCTGCTGGGCAGGAAGCGGAATGAGGAAGAGCTGGATAGATTGGTAGGCGAGTGGACGTCGAACTTCACCGCGGAAGAAGTCATGGCTAAGCTGCAAGCGGTTGGAGTAGAAGCGGCGGTGGTCAAGAATCCACAGGACATGTATGATGATCCACATTTGAAGCGCTACCTTTGGGCGGAGATGGAACATGCTGAGATAGGAAAATACCACCTTCAATTGCCGCCGTTTAAACTGTCAAAAGTGCCCAGCCAGTTGCGAATGTCTGGTCCTCTCCTCGGTGAACACAATGATTACGTCTACACCAACCTGGCTGGCTTCTCCCAAGAGGAGTACGAACAGTTTCAGCAAGAGGGGGTTTTTGAATAGAGCTGGGTAGTACAACGCTAGATTAACATTTCCCTACGGTTAAGTTAAGGAGGCAGCTAGATAGAAATGGCAGTAGAAATAAAGAAGTCGATATGTATGTGGTGCAAAGGCGAATGTGGCGTGCTGGGGAAGGTTAAAGATGGGAGGCTTTTGGAAATTGAGGAGAATCCTGACTATCCCAGGAAGGTATTCCCACGCATGCCAGGATGCCCCAGGGCGAGACGAGCCACTGAATACGTCTATCATCCTGAACGGCTGAGGTTTCCGCGTAAGAGGGCTGGAGACAGGGGTGAGGGCAAGTGGCAGCAGATTTCCTGGGAACAAGCTCTTGATGAGATAGCTGAGAAGCTAGGCAAGATAAAGGAGAAATACGGTGCTGAGGCTCTGGCGACAACCATGGGAACCTACAGGACACATTGGGAGTACCAGTGGCGCTTTTTTAATCTCTTCGGGAGTCCGAATGTCGCCGGTCAGGGGCAGATCTGCAGTGGTCCACGCCAGCTGATAGCCTATACCATATGTGGCAATTTCGGCTTTTATGCCGTTACACCAAAGACCAGGTGCGTTGTTCTCCTCGGGATTCAGCTCCCCCCAGCCCGACCCCGAACACTTCACGATGTTAGAGAGGCAAGGAGGAATGGCGCCAAGCTGATAGTCATTGACCCCAGGGGAACTGGTCAAGCCCCTAATGCTGATATCTGGCTGCAACTAAGGCATAGCACAGACTGCGCCCTGCTCATGGGAATGATAGGAGTTATCATACAGGAAAACCTTTATGACACCAATTTCGTAGGTAAATGGTGCTATGGGTTTGACAAGCTCAAAGAACGCGTCAAGGAATATCCGCTGGACAGGGTGGCGGAGATAACTCACGTCCCGGCGGAGAAAATAAGGGCAGCAGCCAGAATGTATGCCACAACCAAGCCAGCCACCATTATTGAGGGTATGGGAGTTGAGCAGCAGCAGAATAATACTGACATCCTCCATGCCAGATGGATACTGGCTGCCATAACCGGAAACCTTGATGTAGAGGGGGGCGAGGAGTTCAGAGAGCATCATCATCCTGACGTGATATCTAACCGGGAGATTGAGCTTCAGGATATGCTCCCGGCAGAGCAGAAGGCAAAGCAGATCGGATACGACGACTTCAGGCTGTTCAGTTGGAAGGGAAGGCAGATAGTCCAGGAAGCCATGATAAAAAGCTGGGGTAAGGTGGGTGCCTTACCCTGGACCTTCGCACACGCCCCCAGCATATTCCGGGCGATAATAACCGGTGAACCCTACCCTATAAGAGCTCTCATTACTAACCACAGCAACCCCATGGTCACCTACTCCAACACTAAACTGATCTATAAAGCACTTAAGAGCCCCAACCTTGACCTCTATGTAGTAATGGACTTCTTCGAGACGCCCAGCGCTGCACTTGCTGACTATGTGCTTCCTGCCGCCTGCTGGCTGGAAAGACCAGCGCTCATCCTGCCCCATTCTGATCAGGCTTACATGGCTGCCGCCGAGACAGCTTTACCCTCAGTCGTGCCCGGTGAATACGACTACAGGACAGACTTCGACTTCTGGCGAGGACTGGGCATCAGGCTGGGTCAGGAGGAATACTGGCCCTGGTCCAGGCTGGAGGAGGCGTACGATTACAGGCTAAAGCCTGCTGGCTACACACTTAAGGAATTCGTGGATAAGATTCAGCTCTATAAGCCCCCTCCCAAGTTCAAGAAATATGAGCAAAAGGGGTTTGGAACACTCACCGGCAAGGTAGAACTTTACTCCACAGTCCGAGAGATGCTGGGTTATGACCCCTTACCACAATTCAAGGAGGCTCATGAGACCATAGTGAGCACCCCAGAGCTTGCCAAGCAGTATCCATTCACCCTGCTTACCGGGGGCAGGATAGATAGGTATTACCACTCGGAGTGGCGGCAGGTAGAGTCGTTACGCAAGGGGTATCCCCATGCTTGTATGCAGATTCACCCCCAGACTGCCCATGAGCTGGATATTAAGGAGGGTGACTGGGTGTGGATTGAGACTCCCAGAGGCAGGATAAGACAGAAGGCCAAACTCTTTGATAAGATAGACCCCAAGGTAGTCCACGCTGAGCATGGCTGGTGGCTCCCTGAACTGCCTGGGGAGGAGCCCTGGCTTCACGGTGCCTGGGAGTGGAATGTAAATGTGCTTACGGATGATGAGCCTAAATACTGCGATCCAATACTTGGAACCTGGAGGCTTAAGACAGCTTTGTGTAAAGTTTATAAAGCTAAGGAGTATTAGTGTATCCCCATGGTTGATTAGGGGCAGGGTTCAATGTGTCTAAAAAAACACAAAAAAGGAGGTTTAACGTGGCGAAAAAAGACATAACCAGCTTGAGGGGAACGATAGAGTACCTAAAAGAATTGGGTGAAATTCTGGTCACTGATGTGGAGACCGACCCTGAGTTGGAGGTATCAGGTATACAAAAGCATTTTGATGGCGGCGCTGCCATACTTTTCGAGAACTTGAAGGGGTACCCTGGTAAAAGGGTTGTAACCAACATGTATGCCTCAAGGGAGAGGGTAGCCAAGATTTTTGATGTGGATGGACACAAAAATTTCAAGTTTAAGGCTGCCGATGCCGTCCTTCATCCTACGCCACCGAAGGTAGTCAAGGATGCCCCTTGCCAGGAAGTGGTCATCAACAAGGACATAGATGTATATTCGGTAATTCCGGTAATCAAGCAGACGCCGAGGGACCCGCTGCGAACCTTGGGTGGGGGTAATACCCTCATCACTGGCAAATATTTTTGGGGCGGAACGCATATTAGCTACAATCGGATGAGCTTCCGCGGAAAGGATTATTCCAGCTTTCAGATTTCTCCTGGCTCTCATACTGACATGATAGTCAAGGAGTGGTTTCGAAAGGAACCAATTCCTGTCACCATCAATATGGGTGTCCCACCGGCAGTTACTATGCTTGCCGGGGGTGGATTTTTGTATATGTTTCTCCACAAGGGATGTGATGAGTTGGGAGTTAGTGGCGCTATCCAGGGTAGTCCAATAGAGATGGTGAAGGCTAAGACCGTGGATGCCTATGCTGTTGCCCAAGCAGAGTTCGTGATTGAAGGCTATCTTGACACCACTCAGCATGTCTGGGAAACACCTGAGGCTGAGGAAAAACAAACTCAGGGCGTATATCCTTTCCATCCCGAGTGGCCGGGATATTACGGAAGAGCCTACAGGACTTATAAGTTCCAGGCGACGGCTATAACCCACAGAAAAGATAGGCCCATTTATTACCCCACCATTACTCACAGTATTGATGACCATAACATTGACACCAGGACGAGGGAGGCTAACTTCTGGCTCTTGGGGGAATCAATTTGTCCCGGTTTTGTTACCGATGTGTATATTCCCAAGGGCTTTGGCGACTGGGGTGGGGTAATCTTTCAGGTGCGGAAAAGGATGGCTAGGGAAGAAGGATATCAGAAGAATATTCTTACCGCCGCTCTCTCAGTCTCCATGGGTATGCGCATTGCCATAGCAGTGGATGACGACATAAACATGTACGAGGCCGAGGATGTACTATGGGCCATAGCTACCAGGGCTGAACCGGATAAGGACATACAAATTGTAGCCCCTGGCAGTAGAGGACAAGTATTTCAGCCTGCACAAAGGGCTAGGGTAGCAGCCGGTGGGGGGCAGTTGGTTGCCAGAGCAGTAGAGTATGCTGGAGGCTTAGCCATTGATGCCACAGTGCCTTTTGATGTGAAATGGGCCTTTGAGCGGCCATTGCATCATCGTGTTGACCTTAAGAAGTGGTTTTCTGAGGCACAGATTCAAAAGGCAAGGGAATCCCAGTGGTCGTATCATAAGTTCTTGTCTGAGTCAGGCATTTAAAGCAGAGGAAGAGCATGAAAATTCATGAATACCAGGCAAAGAACCTGCTTTCCGCGTATGGTGTGCCCATTCCTCGAGGTGGAGTGGCCAGGACACCAGCAGAGGCAAGAAAGATAGCAGCGGACGTGGGGGGGGAGGTAGTGGTGAAGGCCCAAATCCATGCCGGCGGTCGGGGCAAGGCAGGTGGCATTAAGACGGCTACTTCCCCTGCTGAGGCAGAAAGGGTAACTGCTACCCTACTGGGGTCCCTACTGAGGACGCATCAGACAGGACCGGAAGGGGTGCCGGTAAGTGCTGTCCTAGTAGAAGAGACCGTGGACTCTGCTCGAGAGATTTACTTGGGCATTGTGGTTGATTCGACCATAGCCACGCCATTGGTGATGGCGAGTGAGGCTGGAGGGATGGAGATTGAGGAGATAGCAGCCCAGGCACCTGAGAAAATTATCCGCTGTTATACTGAGCCGCAAACACTACAGTTCCGTGCCTTTCAAGCCCGTGGGCTGGTTTTCGGCTTAAACCTGAGCCCTGAACAAATAAGGCCGGCTACTCAGATTGTGTCTGCCCTTTATCGCCTTTTTGTGGAAAAGGATTGCTCTTTGGCAGAGATTAACCCCCTTGCCGTCAGCACTGATGGTCGTCTCCTGGCCATTGATGCTAAGCTTAATTTCGACGACAATGCTCTGTATCGCCACCCGGATATCGCTGGCCTGCACGACCCAGAACAAGAAAACCCCCTAGAGGTGAAGGCGAAGAGCCAGGACATTGTGAACTATGTCAAAATGGAAGGGGATATTGGGATTGTGGTAAATGGTGCTGGCCTAGCAATGGCAGTAATGGATGCCATTAAGCATGCCGGGGGCAAGCCAGCCAATTTCCTTGACATTGGTACAGTTAACAGGTCTGACCGGGTGGTCAATGCTTTCAAAATCCTGACCTCTGACCCGAGCGTTAAATGTATTTTGGTCAACATTTTTGGCGGGATGGCTCGGGTTGATGTAATTGCTACCGGCCTAGTGGAAGCATACAGACAAATAGAGATAAAGGTGCCCGTGGTAGCTCGGCTAAAGGGGACTAACGCCGCTGAGGGAGAGCAGATTATAGCCGAATCTGGGGTCAAACTGATAAGGGCTGACACTTTCCGTGAAGCGATTGAAACAGCGGTGACTGAAGCCTCAGGCAAGTAGTTACCCGGGTAAACTGTTGTTGACCCTTGCCAGAGGAGCTGGACCTGGGAGGGCTATGTTATGAGCATACTGATTGATGAGAGCACGCGGTTACTGGTTCAAGGGATAACAGGCGGAGAGGGAAGTTTTTATACCCGTGGGTGCATCGACTACGGAACCAAAGTCGTTGCCGGGGTTACACCGGGCAAGGGAGGCACGCTGTGGGAGGACAAGGTTCCGGTATTTAACACAGTGAGCCGAGCTATCAAGGAGACGAAGGCTAATGCTAGCCTAATCTTTGTCCCGGCTCCATTTGCCGCTGACGCGGTGTTTGAGGCAGCAGAGGCTGGGCTTTCTCCCATTATCCTCATCACTGAGTTTATTCCTACTTTCGACATGGCCAAGGTGCGGAGCTATGTCAAGGAGAAGAATATCCATCTTATTGGACCAAATTGCCCGGGTGTAATTTCGCCGGGCAAATGTAAGGCAGGCATTATGATTGCTGAAGCTTTCTCTCTGGGTAACGTTGGTGTAATTTCTCGAAGTGGTACCTTAACCTATGAAGTTTCAGCTATGCTTACCGAGCAAGGGATTGGGCAATCAACCTGTATCGGCATTGGAGGTGATCCCATCTTAGGTACCACCATGAGCGAGGCTCTAGAGCTATTTGAGCAAGACCCCGAGACTGATGCCGTAGTCCTAGTCGGGGAAATCGGGGGAACGTTTGAACAGGAGACAGCCGAATTCATAAAGCAGCGGATGACAAAGGCTGTAGTGGCGTTCATCGCCGGCAGTAGTGCGCCGCCAGGGCGCCGCATGGGCCACGCCGGGGCTATTGTCATGGGAGCTGCCGGAAGAGCCGAGGAGAAGAAAAAAGCCCTTGCTGCTGTTGGAGTATTGATAGCGGAAACCCCCCCAGAGATACCGGATATGGTGAGGAAGGCACTTGGGAGGATGGGATGATAAACTCCTTCCCAGCGGTCGCTTTCCAAGGTGTTGTTAAACGTTTTTTGAGCCACCCCTGACCTCGTTCAGATAGATAGGTGACACTTTGAAAAGAGAGGAGACGACGTTACAATGGTTGCCTCAATTTCACTGACATCTGTTTGAATACGCAGCGGTATATCGTCGTCTGAATTTTAAGTTAATCTTACCTGACCGATACCTAATGCCTGTCTGCTGTACAGAGAGCACAAATATGAGCAATAAAGGGATGAGGTAAGTAAAATAGTTCTAATAGTAGGTATAACTGGGGCTTCAGGGGTAATCTACGGCATTAGGTTGCTGGAGGTGCTATCCAGGAAGAAGGAAATTGAAACCCACCTTATAATTTCCGAGGCAGCGGAAATAAATATTAGACATGAAACTGATTGGAAGATAGAAGACGTAAAAGTCCTGGCAAACTTCTCCCATGATATTACAGATATTGGAGCTCGGCTTGCCAGTGGCTCATTCAAAAGAGCTGGTATGATAGTGGCTCCTTGTACAGTAAAGACAATGTCAGCACTAGCCAATTCATATACTGCGAACTTATTAATCAGGGCTGGGGACGTCACACTTAAGGAGAGAAGGAAGTTAGTCCTGCTGGTAAGAGAAACACCACTTCATATAGGTCATTTGAGAAACATGGAGAGACTAACTGAGATGGGGGCTATAATTTTCCCACCGGTTCCTGCCTTCTATCATAAACCTAAAACAATTCAGGACATTATCGACCATACGGTAGGTAAGGTATTGGATATCTTTGGTATAGAACACAACCTCTTTCAAACGTGGTCAGGTCTCCCAACAAATTAATTCTATTTTAGGGAATAATGCAATATGGACAAATACACATTAGCTAAGGGAGTGGGTAGAACTAAGGTCAATCTCTCAGCATACAATATGGGTGGTGACCCGGTAGTGTGTATCTACAATGAAAATGCTCATATTGGCGCTGTGGCTGTAGGTGAGTATGACCACAAAGAGGAAAGGGCTTCTACCTCAGTAGTTACTAGACTAGGACATAAGGATGACATCCTAGCTCAAAAAGCTGCTCACTTGATAAGTAAGTATACTAAGAAGCCGACACGTGTTATTGCTGGCATCCGCATTAATAATATTACTAAAAAGGAAATAGACCAAGTCTTAGACAATATCACTAGTTTAGTAGACGGGATTATCTCCCGGTCTACAAGTGAAATCATCGGCGGGCTCTGCCAGGGGAAACTGGGGTGCTAGGGGCCTTATCCTTTCAGCCGCTAGTTTAAATATTTTGCCTCCCCCTCCCGTGTGGGTAGCCTCAGCTGTAATCGGGCAAGTGGCATCCCGCCTTTTTGATTATACCTTTCGCCCTATCATCGAACGTTCGTCTAGGATGTTTAGCCGATGGACAAGATGCCTTTGTCTTAATCGCTAGGAACTAGTCGCCATAGATATAAAATAAGGGCCACTTGAAGTGGCCCTTATCCCAGTTTTTCCACGCTTATGACTTGCCTATTCGGAAGACTTTGGTTCCGCAACTTGGGCATTCACCTTGAGTTGCGGGCTGACCATTTTTCATCGTTATTGCCTTCGGATTCTTAATATCCACCTTTTTCCTGCACTTCATACAGTATGCTTGCATTAGTTCACCTCCTTTTTGGTATGATGTGGTAAGTACGATAAACTATCCCCGCCCATGTTGTCAATATTCGCGCAAGTCTAATTCGAGGGTCACATTTGCTTGCTTTGTGCAGCCACAGAGGTTAAAAAAAGAGGGCCGAGATGAAGTCTCGACCCTCTTATACTAGTTAACCACTAGAAATGGAATAATGCGGGTTGCTCTGCTTTCCTCCTAGCCGCCTCTTCCTCTTTCTTCTGCCGCCTCTCGGCTTGGTCCCGCTCTAACCTGATGTTAGTTCTCTTACGATAGAGCCACTCCTTGAGGCGGTTGAGGTCACTCACCTGGTCATCCCTTTGACTATATCTATAAAGGGACTCTGAAGAGCGTAACCGATGCTATCGAGGCTGGGAAGGAACCGGAGCGTATTGAGGTAAAACCTGGCACTCCAAGAGCACCAGTGGGAACAGTGATTACTAATCGGCAGGCCAAGTGGCTCTGGCGAATACATGTCATACTGCCTGACTTGGACTTGCTTGAGCTTTGTGAGAGGGCAGACGAATATGCCTATAAGGAACTCGTAGCTGAATATCTGGGTGAGGCTTTCGACACTTCAGACTTGGATGAGAGTTTAATAAAGCAGCTCAAACTGAAAAAATCCGCTAAGAAAGACGAGAACAAAAACAAATAACAGGAAAGGAGGAATAAGACATGAAAGGACACATCAAACAACGGAGCAAAGGAAGCTGGACTCTCTGGGTAGACTTGGGGCGAGACCCAGAGACAGGGAAGCGCAAGCAGCAAACACTCACAGTACGAGGCAGTAAAAAAGACGCAGAGCGGGAATTGAGGGCAGTCCTGACACGCATCGAAGGGGGTGCCCATGTTAAGCCGGCGAAGATGACAGTTGGGGAATATCTGGGAAGCTGGCTGAGAGACTACGTAGCTACAAATACAGCACCAAGTACGACTGATGGTTACTCCGATATTGTTAGGGCACACCTCATTCCAGCCTTCGGCTCACTCCCCTTGATGGCTCTACAGCCCTCGCACATTCAGGCTTATTACGGTCGCATGCTGGAGTCGGGCAGGCGAGATGGCAAAGGTGGCTTGTCAGCTCAGACAGTAAAACATCACCACCGGGTCTTGTATGAGGCATTAAAACACGCCGTTAAGCATGGCGTACTTATCCGAAATGTTGCAGAAGCGGTTGACCCACCACGACCAGACGGCAAAGAGATGGCAACACTGGAGCCAGACGATGTGCATCCTCTCCTAAACGCAGCCCATGAGACTCCCTATTATACCCTCTTCTACACTGCTATTTACACTGGACTCCGGCGTAGCGAGCTACTTGGGCTTAGGTGGCGGGATGTTGACCTGGACTTGGCGACACTCTCAGTAGTGCAAACACTACATTACGTACCTAAGAAGGGATATACATTTAGAGAGCCTAAAACAAAACGTAGTCGCCGCCTTGTGGATTTGTCCCCATCACTAGCGCTCTTGCTGCGAGAGCATCGGGCTAATCAAGAATTGGAAAGGACATTACTCGGACGCCTGCTCAAGCCTGACGACTTGGTATTCTCCTACCCAGACGGTACTCCATTACCGCCTAACAGTGTTACCAAGGCTTTCCACAAACTAGCCCAATCTCTAGGGCTATCCAACATACGGCTACATGACCTACGCCACACTCATGCCACGCTTATGCTGAGGCAAGGTGTGCATCCCAAGGTCGTAAGTGAACGGCTAGGGCATAGTTCAGTAGCAATAACACTGGATACCTATTCTCATGTCCTGCCAGGGATTCAGGCAGCAGCGGCACAGCGCTTTGATGAGGGATTACAGACGACTAGAGAAGAGGCATCGGCGGAGAGGGTTGGTTAGCAATTGCTTAGCAATTCTTACTGCCGCTGCGTCTTACTAGGTCATTCCCGTATCTAAAAATGGAGGCGACGAGCGGATTCGAACCGCTGAATAGGGGTTTTGCAGACCCCCGCCTTATCCACTTGGCTACGTCGCCCCTCAGCAAGATTTCTTTGGAGCGGAAGACGAGATTCGAACTCGCGACCCTCTCCTTGGCAAGGAGATGCTCTACCACTGAGCCACTTCCGCATT
>Ga0209991_10001142_pt1 | contig 11988 bp, 8 predicted proteins | sample ChitaG_FD_183167 | JGI IMG/M metagenome (GOLD analysis project Ga0209991, IMG submission 183167) | Deep subsurface microbial communities from South Pacific Ocean to uncover new lineages of life (NeLLi) - Chile_00310 metaG (SPAdes)... | ecosystem: Environmental > Aquatic > Marine > Oceanic >...
AAGAAGTAGTTTTCATGGATATGAGCCATCTCCAGTTCTACGGCCTCCCAGAATTGCATATACCTGGTCATTCTACACATTGTTTTCGCTGTCTTGTAGGCGCTTGGATGTTTGTTGGCCAATTTTTTCACCATCTTCCAGGCCTCTTCCTCCAGTTGGTCATGAGGCACCACTTTAGTCACCAGACCTATTCTGAGCGCCTCCTGGGCATCGATCCGATCTCCGCTGAGACAGAGATATTCAAAATGTTTCGGAAGAAGAAAATGGGACAATGCCCAGGTGGTCCCACCTGCTGGGAAATGGGCAAAGTTGATTTCGGGCACCCCGAACTGAGCCCGGTCAGAGGTAATTGAAACATCGCAGAGTGATACGGCTACAACACCTCCTCCATAGCAATGTCCGTTTACTGCAGTCACGGTTGGCCTATGGAGATTATAAAGGATGCTATACCATCCTTGAATGGGGTCATGAATTTTACAGTAAGCGTCCGGATCACTCTTTTCCATTGTTTGTAGAAAAGAGATATCAACATCCAATCCGGCAGAAAAGCTGTCACCGCTTCCCGTTAAAAGTACCCCGCGAATGGTTGAGTCCTTCTCAATTCGGGTCATCACATCCAGGATTTCCCTGTTCATCTTTGGAGAAAATGCGTTTTTTTTCTCAGGCCTGTTCAACCTGATAATTCCGATATCCTCCTTCTGCTCGAATATAATCTGCTCATAAGACATGATGTGTTACCTCCTTATTATTTTTTCTAAGCAAAATTATTTATAGGAAAACTCATCTCTTATTAAGTTGCTCCCAGTTTTTCACCTCCTTTCTCAACTCATATTTAATTTGTATCGATAAAATCAATCTACAAATATATCTTATACGAGGCACTAAGCATTTTCAAAAAGAGCGGGGCATACCCAAACTCTGGGCAAAAAAGTTTTTTGCCATCTCATTCGTTATTGGAGAGAACCTGAAAGTGATTGATGGTGTTTCCGAAGGCCGTTCTCTCGCCCATGTATTGAACAGCATCCTCAAAGGCCGCCCGGGCTATCCCCAACCATATAGCTGAAAAACAGGTGTTCGCCATTAAGCAAAGGCAGCATCTGGTACCAGCCTCTATTCTCTTCCCCCAGTAAGTTCTCCCTGGGGACCTTCACGTCTTCAAAATGAATCTCACAAAACCCTGTTGATTTCACTCCCACCTTCTCCATAGGTCGAATCGAGACCGCAGACTGCTTGGCAGGTATGATTAGACATAAGATTCCCTGAGTTTTTTGTCTGCCATAAGTCTTCGGGGAATTTACCAGTATTATCGAGTTCGCGTGCATATTCTCGTGGGCATTGTTCTTGGACGAATCTTCTGACTGTATTCTGTAATATGGTCTGTTCTTCAGAAAGGTCAAAATCCATGGTTGTTGTCCTCTAAATTATCTTGGGTTAATAATATGAATCATCAGCTTGCTCGATAATGTGAATCCCTTTTTAGGCCATATCTTCTCTTTTGATTGCATTAATCAGCAAGGTATATGCCAAAATTATCTTGCTTCCCTAATATATTGATATAATAATAGAATTGCCTCTATGCCACCTTTTCCGAGGTTTGCCTACTCTGCGGGTTTTTTACATCAGCCAGACCTGAGCCTTTACACCGCTTTACACCTCATAGTTCTTAGTATGATACTGTTCTTGCTGAAATGCCTTTCTTAACAGACTGACTACCAAAACGCCTTTGCAGGAAGGTTACACTCAAAATAAGCGCCAGGTAAGCAGCTTGATGCATCCCACAAATGAACGGCTGAGATGTGAGCAATGCGATGCTTTAATCGCTTCTGTAAATAGAATCTTAAACTCCCCTAAAGCGTTAGGATAGTCTTGACATCATAAATAGTATTATATATATAATTTTTATATAAGCCACATTTATAGGCTCTGCCCAAATTGGTATCTTCGATAAACGATTATAGAACAGCGTGCCGCTTTGTAAGGGAAGATTCCAAGAGTTTTCAAGTGTAATTCTCCTTTTGGTTTTTAGGGCAGCCCGTAAATTAAAAGGAAAATAACCTTGTTTTCTATCTTTACTGGACAAAATCAATTTTTTAATAACATACAAGATAGTTAATCAATAACCCGGTCAGGCCCGAACCAAGAGATCGGATACATTATTCTTGATCTAGTACCCACAAGGCGGGATATTGCAACTCAAGGTGGGTCACTAGAAAAAATCTGCTGGAAAAAACATGAATTTCATTATAAAGGGACTATATTCTACTTGACGGTTTCAGCGTTTCCGCTGTTGTTGGCAGACTTTGATTAGATCTTTTTTGTCCAATATTTGCAAAAGTTGGTGTAAGTTAGGAGAAAGTATATGACTTTTCCCATGGATCTTGATCTTCTACCAGATATGCAGGGTCATTTCGATCTTGAACGGGCCATTACACACACAGAGTCCCTCTGGGAGCAGTTGCTTACGAAGCAGGCAATACCTCAACTGGATCTGCGACCAATGATACTTAACTCCTGGCAGCGCTGTCTGGATTTAGAAATAAACCCTTATCGCCATATACCTCCCCAACTCTCCCTTAAAGAGATACAGAACAGGCTTCAGGCCAGCAAGGAATACCTTGATGTGATTCAGCCTATCGTTGCCAACATGGAGCGTATAGCTGATCTCTCCAGATTTATTATGGCTTTTGCCGACCGGGAAGGCTTCCTCCTGATGATTTATGGTAACCGGCAACTAAAGCGAGAGATGGATAAGTTGAACTCACAGGTAGGGAGCAACATGAGCGAACGTTATGCCGGGACAAACGCCATCGGTGTAGCACTGGCTACGGGGCAGCCCAGCCAGGTCTTTCATGCCGAGCATTTCTGCCGGGGTCTTCACAATTACAGCTGCATAGCTATACCTATCAGGGACCCATTTTCTCAGGAACTTATCGGGGTCCTTGATTTTGTCTCGCGGGTTGAAAACCATCAACCCCATATCTTTGGGATGGCCATCCAGATGGGACGTTCCATAGAGCTGGAAATCTACAGGGAAAAGAAAGAGAGGGAAGATCTTTTTCGAGCACTAACACTCGACCACATGGGAGATGGAATTATCATCCTGGATGACAATGATCGCATCTGCCAGGTGAACCTCAAGGCCCTGGACTATCTGAATCTGGAGAGAAAAAGTATACTCAATAAAAGATTCCAGGATCTTGACATCCTGTCAGAATGGAAAGATCCGGAAGAGCCATTCTGGTTGGCTCAGGGCCATGACACCGAACTCTTCCTAAAGCGCAGACGCCTTGTCCATCAACAGCGGTTGATTGGTTCACTTATCTTTCTAGAACCTAAAAAGAAGGTCTCAAAACAGTTCCCGATCTTCCAGAGTCCATTCATCCAGCGCCCGATTGGCAGATCACCAACCTTTCGACATGTGCTGCAGGTGGCAGAACACGCTGCTCAATTTAACTCCAATATTCTGGTCTCCGGAGAAACAGGCACAGGCAAGGAGATTTTGGCCCATTATATTCATGAAAAAAGTCAGCGCCGGAATAAGCCCTTTGTAGTGCTCAATTGTGGCTCCATTCCGAGGGAACTGCTGGGAAGCGAGCTCTTCGGCTATAAGGCCGGTGCTTTCACCGGCGCCAGCAAAAAGGGACATATCAGCAAGTTTGAATTGGCAAATGGAGGCACCTTGCTGCTGGACGAAATCTCCGAAATGCCTATGGAATCCCAGGTCTACCTCCTTCGAGTGATCGAAGAGAAAGTCTTTACCCCTCTGGGGGGAACGCAGCAAATCCCGATCGATGTTCGGATCATTGCCATCTCAAATAAGGATCTTTTTCAGGAGGTAAAGGCCGATCGCTTCCGGTCCGATCTCTTCTTCCGTCTCAACGTGGTGCATATCAACATGCCCACCCTCAAGGAGCGTAAAGAGGACATTCCGTTGTTGGTGGAGCACTTCATCGAGATCCTTTCACAGGCGTTGTTTAAGAAAGTGGACGGTATCTCTCCAAGTGCCCTCGATGCCTTGATGGCCTACGAATGGCCTGGGAACGTGCGGGAATTGAAGAATACTCTTGAGCAAGCCATCGTCATCTGCCCTGGAGAGACCATTATCTGGGAGGCCCTGCCTGAACAGATTCGCAACGGGGGAGCGATCCCGGCTCACCTTTCCGAAAAGGATCGGGAGCGTTACCTACATTTTATAAGGGCCTACCAGGAGTCGAAAGGAAACATCACAAAGTTGGCCAAACTGCTCAATGTTTCCAGACCTACGGTCTATGCTTGGCGCAAGAAGTTAGGCCTAAATTGATCTCAGAACCTATATTTTGTTTGCTTACCTTTTCTTATTCATGTCCTCTGAAAAATAATGTAGGGCATGCTTTACAGTGTAAAATTGTGGTAACTATCTCAGATAACTTGCTATTTTTAATGTATGATTGACATTATATTCTTTCTTCCCATCTGGTTAGGCCAAAAAATCATGATATCACGGTTTAAATGCACTCGTGTAAAGGGAAGTAAAGTCAATGTGTGTTAGCTGTAAAAATTTCATCTGGAAATGCCCGGGCCTGCATCTGGATGCTACGATTTTCTGTATAAATTCCAATAGGTTGTCTGTTTAAGGAAAGTCTGGCACAAGCATTGCTTTTATATATGGGTGCCTACTAAGTCAGGTTGGTCCCTTTCAGGGGCTTCATAGTAACAAACCGGTTTTAAAGGAAACGAGGGGTCAAGGCCCCGTTTTCCGAAAGGAGGAGCGCCATGCTTGAACTCAAAGTAGTGAACGGACAAGTCTTTATTCCGGGGAGTGGATTTTTTGATCTGGACGTTGGAGTTAATCAAGGGAAAATCACTGTTCTCGCCAGGCCAGGTGATGTCCCGGAGGCCGGTCAGACTGTGGATGCGCAAGGAAAACTCGTCATTCCCGGTGTGATCGATCCCCATATCCACCTGGGGATCTTCAGTGACTTCGACAAGGAATGCGAGACAGAGACACGGGCCGCACTGGCAGGCGGTGTAACCACTGTGGGGGTGTTTATGGGTGGTGGAGAGTCCTACCTTCCGCAGCTCGGTGGGCTTATTGACATTGTTGAGCAAAAGGCCTCCACGGATCTCCTTTTCCATCTGAGCATCTTCACGGATGAGCAGATGGCCGAGATGGATGAATACCATAAGCAATTCGGCGTGACCTCATTTAAGTTCTACATGGCCGGAGTAAAAGGTGTTTTTCCTGGCGTGACGGACGGCTTCATATATGAAGGATTTAAAAAGATCGCAGCCATGGGAGAGCGGGCTACGGCATGCATCCACTGCGAAGATCAATCCATGTTGGACATAGCCTTTGAGAGAGTCTCCAGGGAGACACCCAAAGGTACACTGGAGGACTGGGCCAATACAGCCCCGAACATGGCTGAAGAACAGGCCATAGTTCGGGCCTACTATTTGGCTGAAAAGGCGGGCAACCGACTCTACATTGTGCATATCTCCACCAAGGAAGGAGTGGACCGTTTTGCTGAACTGTGTAAGAATGGCACTGCCAATGCATTCGCTGAGACCACTTCGGCCTATCTTTCAGTAAGCAAACACGATTCGTTAGGACTTTTATGTAAGATGGTACCCCCTCTGCGGGATGAACAGGATATAGAAGGTCTCTGGGAGCGAGTGAGGGACGACACGCTTGCTTCGTTTGGTACCGATAATGTGAGTATGAACCGTGCGATCAAGCAGGCGGAAAAGGGGATGCTGGAGACGATGCCCGGCTATCCAATCCTGCAGACCCATCTGCCGGCCCTACTAACCGAAGGATATCACAAGAGGAACGTACCCCTGGAGACCATCTTGACCAAGGCCACAGCCAATCCGGCCCGGATCTACGGCATCTACCCGCAGAAAGGGACGATCAGCGTGGGTAGCGACGCCGATCTTGTTGTACTTGATCTGGATAAGGAATGGACCGTGAAGAGCGAGGATCTTTTCTCCTATGGCGACTTTTCCCTCTATGAGGGGAAGACTCTGAAAGGGTGGCCTTCGGTGGTGGTGAAAGGAGGAAGGGTAGCTTACCAGGACGGCGAGATCATCGTGGAACCGGGATGCGGGTCCTATCTGCGTAGGGAGCTGTAGAAGTACAGAGCCACAAAAATGGTGGCCAATTCCTTCAAACAAATACTAAAAGGCTAAAACTGGAGATATCCCCACACTATACTTGCTTAGCGAAGCGATTGCTCTTTTGTTCGGTTCCGTTTGTGTCGGAACCGAACAAAAGGTTTGTTGCAGTCTGCGGGTCTCTGCGGTTAATAACTCTTTATTAAAAGGAAGAGAGATGTATGAGATTCGACTTCACGGTAGAGGAGGTCAAGGAGCAGTACTAGCCTCCAAGATTCTGGCCAAAGCGCTTGTGGAGGAGGGAAAGTCCGTAAAGGCAATCCCCTCCTTTGGCTTTGAACGACGCGGGGCACCTGTGGCAGCCTTTCTGCGGTTCGATGATAAGGAGATCCGGCAGACCACAAATATCTACCACCCCGACTGTATTGTATGCCTGGATCCCACTCTTCCACGGGCCGTGGACATCTTTTCCGGCATGAATCCCAACGGGATCTGGGTTCAGGCCACCAAGAAGTCTTTTGATCAGCTTCAGGTGCCGGAGACAGTTTCCAAGGTAGGGCTCTGCGACGCCTTCGGGATCGCCCTAAAGCTTTTTGGCCGGCCCATTACCAATTCCATTATGTTAGGGGCCTTTGCCAAGACCACCGGCTTGGTTTCCCTGGACTCCCTGTGCAAAGGCATGGAGTCGGTGGCCTTTCGAGATGCGGCCCTGGAGAAAAACATTCAGGCGGTACAACAGGGTTACAATGAAACCAAAGTCTTTGATATCAATAAACAGAGGGCGTTATGAGACACCAGGCTCGAAAGCCTTTTGATCAGTCAACCATTCCCAATGATCTCTGTCCCATTGCCACCGAATATGTTGTGATGAAAACAGGTGACTGGCGGGCAGAGCGGCCCGTGGTGGAGCGGGATAAATGTGTCAAGTGCGCCACCTGCTGGGTCTATTGCCCTACGCAGTGCATTGTGGAGAAGCCAAACTGGTTTGAGGCCAATTTGGAGATCTGTAAGGGGTGCGGCATCTGTGCTGAGGAATGTCCGCATCATGCCATTACCATGGTAGAGGAGTTGGAGGATTAACCTATGCCGAAAACGATTGTTTGTGACGGAAACGAAGCAGCTGCCTGGGGTGTGGCCCTGTCCCGCCCCGATATGGTAGCGGTCTATCCCATTACACCCCAATCCTCCCTGGCCGAGTATATCTCACAGTTTGTGGCTGACGGCATTATTCAGGCCGATCTTATGGACGTGGAAGGCGAGCATAGCGTGCTCTCCGTACTCCATGGGGCCTGTCTGGCCGGTGCCCGAACCTTCACTGCCAGCTGTGGCCAGGGGCTCGCCTTTATGTTCGAGCCGTATTTTCGCACACCTCCATTGCGATTGCCCATTGTCATGTCCATCGTGACCCGGGACGGGATCACGCCTCAGTGTGTGTGGGGCGGTCAACAGGACGCCATGACTGTCCGAGAGGCGGGCTGGGTGCATATGTACTGCGAAAATGCCCAGGAGATCATGGACACGGTGGTCATGGCCTACAAGATCGCCGAAAATCGCGAAGTCATGCTTCCAGTGAACGTAAACCATGACGGAAACTACCTTTCATACGGTGTGGAGAAGGTAGAGATTCCAGATCAGGAGGAGGTGGACACCTTTTTGGGTGAAAAAGATACCAATTGGCATGTGGCCCTGGATCCGGATCGGCCTATGGGTGTGGATCCCCTTACCGGTAGTGCCGGTGGCCCCGGGCCGGCTCTCTTTGTGCGCTATCGCAAGGGGCACTGTAAGGGTATGCAGAATGCCCTAAGGGTAATTACAGAGGTTCACGAGGAGTGGGGAGAGCGCTTTGGGCGATCCTATGCCCCCCTTATTGAGGAATATCGCTTGGAGGATGCAGATTATGCCATCGTGACCATTGGCAGCATGAGCGGCGCCGGGAAAGATGCGGTGGATCTGGCCCGTGAGGGGGGAGACAAGGTAGGCCTTATCAAAATCAAGACATTCCGCCCCTTTCCGCTTGAAGCCTTGTGTCAGGCCCTGTCCAAGGTCAAAGCTGTTGGTGTTGTGGATCGCTCAGTGAGCTTTGGCTGGAATTCCGGGCCTGTGTACCAGGAGCTGCTTTCAACACTATATTTCCTGGATAAACGGTTCCCGGCCGTGAGCTTTATCGGTGGCCTGGCTGGGGCAGACATTACCATAGAACACTTCAAGCGGGTCATTGAGACCACTGGCAGGGCTCTTCGAGGAGAGGTCTTCTCGGAGACTATATGGCTTAATGAAAATGACTGAAAGACGAGGGAGCAACCATGTCCCAAAGCAAGTATCTCATTGTTGGTAGCAGTCACGCAGGACTATCGGCACTTGAGGCCATTCGTATACATGACACAGAAGGGAGCATCACCCTGGTAAGCCAGGAGAAACATCTGCCCTATTCTCCTACCATCCTACCATATGTGGTTTCGGGGCAAGTGGACGCAGGGCAGGTTTATCTCTGGGATAAGACTTCCCTGGACCGATATAAAGTTACCTTTAAACAGGGCGCGAAGGTGGTGGGTGTGAACCCTGATTCCCACAGTGTGAGCCTGGAATCGGGAGAGAGTCTGGAATACAAAAATTTGCTCTTTGCTACAGGTGCGGAACCTGCGTTGCCCCCCATTACTGGTCTGCAAGAGACACCCTTCCATGTGTTGCGCACCATGGAGGACGCAGAGCATATGCGCAAAGCTGCCAAAAAGGCCGGTTCGGCCATTGTGCTGGGAGCAGGTCTCATTGGCATGCATGCCGCTGAGAACCTTGCCAAAGGGGGTCTTCAGGTCACAGTAGTGGAAATGCTTCCTCAGGTACTGCCCGGCTACTTCGATGATCAGGCAGCAGGCCTGATACAGAAGATTTTTGCCGAGCAGGGTCTAAATATTCTCACCGGGAGCGCAGTGACCAATGTGGCTGCATCCAACGGAGGCTGTGCAGTCTCCTTGAAATCAGGCGAAGAGTTGAGAGCCGATCTGGTTGTGGTGGCCACAGGGGTGAAGCCGCGCATAGCCTATCTGGCTGAATCAGATGTTGAGAAGGACGATGGTATCCTGGTCAATGACACCATGAGAACCAGTGCGAGTCATATCTGGGCAGCGGGGGACGTGGCCCAGGCCCGAAGTTTCTTTGATTCGCCAAAGGCGGTGCATGCAACCATGCCTACTGCCGTGGAACAGGGGAAAACAGCAGGCCTGGACATGTCAGGTGATCCGGCACTGAAGCAATACCCCGGCGGCATTCCAATGAATACATATAAGTTTTTTGATCACAGATCCTTTTCCATAGGGCTGGCTAACATTCCTCAATCTGGAGAGGATATGGAGGTGGATCAGATGATTTTGCCCACCAGCATGCAGTACCAGAAGCTGGTATATCAGAACGATCGGCTTGTCGGGGTCTCGAGTATCAACACGATGCTTGATCCTGGCATCATGTATCAACTCATTCAACGACGCGTGGACCTTAGCGAGGTCAAGAAGAGTTTTGCTGCTGCTCCACTGGAGATGGGACGTCTTCTGATGTCGAGAATCTGGGGTTAAAATTGGATGCTGGATACTTGATACTGGATATTGGATGAAACCCCCATATGGTCGAGTTTTTCTTCTCTATCCAGAATCCAGCAGCTAGTATTAGTGAACAAGGAGGGATAAGGCAATGGGTAAGGGCTACAATACAATTGTATGCCATCCAGAGAAATGTGACGGCTGTAACCGCTGTGTGGAAGCCTGTGCCGAGTTTCATTCTGGCACGAAACATCCCGCACATTCGCGCATCAAATTGACACAGGATAGGGAAACCGACGGCTTTGTATTGACCCTGTGCCACCAGTGCGGGGAACCCCGCTGCGTTATGAACTGTCCGTCAGGGGCCTTGAGCAAGGATATGGATACAGGTCTCGTACAATGGGATGAGAACAGTTGTGTGAATTGTCAACTTTGTACCCTGGCCTGTCCCTATGGCGGCATAACCTATAATACCCTCACCGACAAGGTCATTAAGTGCGAGCTATGCAGCGGGGAGATAGCATGCGTAAAAGCATGTTCCCGTGGTGCACTGGAATTCAAGACAGGTGCCGATCTTTACAACAGGTGGGGTGATCTGGAGGATCTTTTTGTCCCGGGCATCTCGGCTTGCCTGGGCTGTAATTCTGAGCTACTCATACGGCACACCCTGCGCCGGGTGGGCCCCAACACGGTGGTGGCCACCCCGCCTGGCTGCATCGCTGGCGTTGGGGCCGTGGGCTTTAACGGCCTTACCGCCACCAAGACCCCGGTATTTCATCCCCTATTGACCAATACGGCTGCCATGCTTGCGGGTGCCAGGCGCTACTACAACCGTATCGGCCGAGATGTAACCATGCTGGCCTTTGCCGGTGATGGGGGGGCAGCGGACGTGGGATTCCAGTCACTCTCAGGGGCAGCGGAGCGGGGAGAACAGATGATTTTCATCTGCGTGGACAATGAGGGATACATGAATACTGGCGTCCAGCGGTCCAGCACGACGCCATATGGCGCATGGACCTCCACCACACCTGTGGGAACGGTTCTGCGGGGCAAAACAAGGGACGCCAAACCTTTGCCCATTCTCATGGTCCTGCACCACTGCGAGTATGTGGCCACCGCCTCCATGGCCTTTATGGAGGACTACTACGCCAAGCTGGACAAGGCGATAGAGGCAGCCAAGAAGGGGATGGCCTATATCCATGTCTTCTCCCCCTGCCCAACAGGGTGGCGATTCATCCCGAGCAAAATGATTGAGGTGAGCCGTAAGGCGGTGGAGACCAATATGGTTCCACTCTGGGAATATATAAACGAGGAGGGCCTGATCCATTTCACCTACCCTGTTGACAATCCCTTACCGCTGGAGTCCTATCTCTCTCTGGTGGGGAAATTCAGCCACCTGGATGAAGAGCAGATTGATCACATCCAGGGTAACACGGATCAAAATATCGAGCTGTTAACAAACTTTACCGGGAACCGGGAAAGGAGGTTATGATGGGGTGGGTGATGATGCGTATCAGTCATAAGTAGATAACACAAACAAAAGGGAGGTAGGAAGATGAAGTGAAGAATAAGAAAAAGGAGTTTGTATTTTTTTTGTATTTCTGATAACTTTTTTGGGTGTTGTCTCTTTTGCTTGGGAGAATTAAGGGGCCGCGGCTCCAGAAAAGATTCATCTTTCCTTTGAGGGGATCGACAACAACTACTTGGGGCTACATGTTCTGTGCGGTTCTATCGGAAATAGGGAAAAAGATCATGACCGAACCTTTGTGTTTCGATTTGCGAAAAAAGAAACGGCAACGACAGCTCGGCCGGGGTGCGGATCTACCTAAATCCCATTTTTTACTTTTGTAGCACTTGTTGCAAGGCCAGCAAAGGGCTTTATTGTTTTTTGTAGGAGAAGAACACCTTTCCGATTATTGGATATGCTGATTACAGGGCACAGCGACAGAACGTGAAATGGGAGGCGTCAATGGCTTGGTCATTCAGAGGGAAAACAGCAATTGCAGGATATGGCGAAACAAAGGTAAATAGAGACAAGAAAGGGATGCTTTCCATCGAACAGTATTTTGCACGAGCTGCACATCTTGCATTGGAGAGTGCAGGACTGAGCAAGAAAGATTTCGACGACCAGGGTATCGGGCTCATGGAGCCTCAATTGGTTTACCCGATGTGGTCTGCCCAGATGGTACAAGATCTTGGTTTCCATCCGAGAGTAGTTATAAGATCTGATCATGGCGGGGCGGGCGCCGGTCACTTGCTGGAGCAAGCGGCGGCGGCGATTCATGCCGGATTGGTGGATAAGGTCTTGTGCATCGGAGCAGACGCACCTCTGACATACGTACCCCAAACGATGACGCAGAGACTG
>Ga0209991_10001143_pt1 | contig 11985 bp, 10 predicted proteins | sample ChitaG_FD_183167 | JGI IMG/M metagenome (GOLD analysis project Ga0209991, IMG submission 183167) | Deep subsurface microbial communities from South Pacific Ocean to uncover new lineages of life (NeLLi) - Chile_00310 metaG (SPAdes)... | ecosystem: Environmental > Aquatic > Marine > Oceanic >...
GTCAACCACAGTGCCGCAGTCATAGGTAAAAGTATCCTCGCCAGGAGTGGTTACTTCGCCACCATCTGTGCTGTCTGCTGTAAGGTCGTAGCTCAGCAGGGCAAAGTTGGCGATCACATTCTTAGCTTCATCCATGGTGATGGTGGTTATGGGAGAGTTGGGGTCGGCAATGTCGGCGCCGGTCCAGTTGACGAACTCGTAACACTCATCCGCCACGGCCTCCAGGGTGACAACCGTTCCATCGGCATAGGTCCCCTCACCGGAGATAATTACCTCACCGCCTTCAGTACTGGAGGTGGTGAGCTCGTGTTCCATAGGAACAGAACCACAACCACCATCACAGCTTGCCAGCCCCATAACTAAGGCTACTGTAATCAAAAAGAAGCCGAGTTTTTTCACGTAGTGGCGTCTCCTCGAGCTAAGTATTATCTTCATACTTCAACTCCTTAGTAACAGTTCGGTTTTTCCAAAATCCTTATCCTTCGACTCAAGAGAGAAGGGATTGCCTCGGCTATGCCTGGCAATAACTTTAGGTTTCGAAAGGGAGGATTGATTTTGCCATGGCAGGGAAAAAGAGCCCCGTTCACATGGCTGTATGTGCTCCTAGGAGCATCGTAGGAACTATAACAAACCCCTGACGCACACACTTGACCACCCACCTTGATATTAGTCTTAAATACTATTTCTTTTTAAGGCTATTCTTATGGAGCCTATTGTATCACTAATGAAGGAATAGTCAATAGTTTTTTCTGATTTTCCAAGATTTTTTCAAAGTTTCATCACCATTCGGTAAAAAAGTCCATAAATTGAGTGATAGAGGCTGGGCGCTAGCTCTCATACCAACCCATAATAGCAAGCTGATAAGCCAGAAAACCCTTCAGGTTTTTGGGAAAGACTTACCTGTTACCGCCTGGCTGCCTCGACGGGTATCTTGCCTGGCTTGTTGAAGGGCAAAGCCTGATAAATCAGGCAACTACACAAATCAGGGGATTGACAAAGCAAACTTTCTCTGTGAGGAAAGAGGGCGTATGCCAAATTACTCGGAAGGGTACAAGGTACAATCAGATATTCTTCGGCTGTTACCCACCGATGGCGGGTGGAAAGATGTGTAGCACATCTCCTTCTTTTAGGGCGGTGCTCTTCAGATTGCGCAAGGCGATACCGTTCAGCAGAATGAGCGAATAGTCCTGTATCTTCCCGTCCAGGTGAATCCCATCAGCCTCGAGTTTCTCTCGGAGTCGAGAACCAAATTTCTCCTCGAGCTGGGCTAGTGCGTCATCTATGTTGTCAGCTTGCAAAGTGGCGCTGTCTGTGCCGAGACGAGAACGCCAGAGACTATAGAAACGCACTGTAATTAACGCCATGTCTTTACCTTCTTAGTTCAATTCTGTCAATAGCACATTCCCTGGCATCCACCAAGAGGATTTGGTTGCGTATAGGTGTACTGACTCCGGTGATGATTTTGACTACTTCTTGGACCTCCAATGCGGCAATTATTGCAGGTGTGGCTGGAGGATTACCGATTTTAGTCTCTATACCCTGTTCGGGAATGGCATTGGATGACCCATAAATCGAAGGCAGCCCCGCATCTTCAGGAAAGATAGTCATGAGTTGACCGCCAAAGCCGGCTATCGACGCATAGACATAGGGTATTGCCAGTTGACGACAAGCCTGCTCAACCGCAAACCGTGATGATAGATTATCAAGCCCATCAGCTACTACCTGGGCACCGCCAAGAAGCTTTTGAGCATTCTCCTTGGTCAACCTTTCCCGAAATGTGGTGACTGTGATTGCTGAATTTATCTCCCCGACCCTTTTTGCGGCCACGGTGACTTTGTATTCGCCCAGATTTTCTTCCGTGGACATAATTTGCCTGTTCAAATCCCGCTCTGTGAAGCGGTCGTTATCTATGATAATCAGATGGCCTACTCCTTGTCTGGCCAATAACTCTATTATAGTGCCACCTAATCCCCCCGCCCCTACCACGGCCACAGTTGATCCTAATAGCTTAATTTGCCCATCCAGACCGATTGTGCCTATATTTCGGAGATATCGCCGGGGGACAATTCCCTGCTTTAACGCCGTTATTTCCACCTCTTTGGTCGATATTCCTTGCGAATTGGCGATGGACGCCGCTGTTTTCAGGCTGATAACGGGGAGTCTTTTCCCGTCCGGGGCAAAATATGCCTCTGCTGATCCGGCAATATATCGGCCAATATCTTTGTCTGCTGTGTTGCTTTCCACAAAAATACCCTTACAATAGTCATGATAATTATAATATAATACACCATGAAGGGATAAATCGGTGAAGAAATTTTGCAGGAGACATCCTTGAAGGGAGGTATATTGAAGGTGACTGAAGTCAAGGTGAAGGAGGGGGAAGAACTTAACGGTCTGGGTGTAATGCTCAAGGAGATTATGGACACAAACCTCAAGAACCCTAAGAAGTATAAGAGCGTTGAGAAGGTGAAAGGAAGCGTAGTCATCAAGGAGTCGACGTCAGGTGTAGCCGTTACACTACATCTCGATCAAGGCAAACTTGAGCTGCAGAATGATGCCGTAGCCAAGCCGACGGCATATATGGAAGCTGGGTTTGAAAATCTAGCACATATTAGCTCTGGCCAACTCAGCCCCATAGTGGCTATGCTCACCGGCAAGCTGAAGTCTGGGGGCAATCCTTTGCTATTGCTCAAGATTTCAAAGATAATGGTACTGAAATAGGGTAGTCTGCGTCGTCACTGACTGCTGGATATAAGTGATCGATTTTCAGGGAGGGGGTGGTAGTGTCTATGTAACATGTCTTGAGTGGGTAAAAAATGGTATGATTGACAGCCGAAATTCATCAGGAGGAGGGTAAAATGGCTATTTTGTTTGGATCACAAGAGTGGGTGGATGCGCTGAAAAAGGCGTTGGAAGCCAGTCAGGCATACAAAGAGGCAGCCAAGAAATGGGAAGGAGATATCTACATTATCGTGGAACCCGATGCATCGTACAAACACAGGAACATCATGTACCTTGACCTGTGGCATGGCGAATGCCGCGAGGCTCGCGTAATTATGGACGAAAATGAGAAGTCTCCGAAATACCGCATATTTGGCCCGTTCACCAACATGAAGAAAATACTGGACAAACAGGTTGACCCAGTCCAGTCTATGATGACCGGCAAGCTCAAGGTCAAAGGTGATATGGCCCAAATCATGAGGATGCCCAGGGCAGCCGTGGAACTGGTCAACTGCATGACTGCATTTGAGACCGTATTCCCTGATTAGACATTTATATAGTGTGAAGCCACAAGCAGGCTGATAATAACTGTTGTCTGTTGAGGCAATTTCGCTATACAAGTATAGCCAATTTATGGAGAGGAGGTAGTTATGTGGTACTTCGTGGTTCCTGAGGTAGTTTTTGGACAAGATGCACTGAGTCACCTGGCTGAATTGAAGGGGAAATCGGCGTTCATCGTTACCGATAAGAACATTGTGAAGCTGGGTTTCGTTGACAAAGTCAAAGAACAGCTTTCCCAAGCGGGGATACAAGCCACTGTCTTTGATGAGGTTGAGCCCGACCCGTCGCTGCAGACGGTACAGAAGGGTGTGGCTCTGATGAACCGGTATGGACCGGATTTGGTTGTGGCTGTAGGTGGGGGCTCGGTTATGGACGCAGCTAAGGCGATGAGGGTGCAATATGAAAGGCCAGACATAAAGCCAGAGGAAATAAACCCATTTATTTCGGATTTGGGTCTGGGTGCCAAGTGCAAGCTTGTTTGCGTTGCCACAACTTCGGGCACGGGTGCCGAGGCAACTTTTGCGGTAGTGCTTACCGATACAGCTGACCAAAGGAAGCTGAGCCTTATTAACCGGGAGATCGTCCCAGACATTGCTATTGTAGACCCAGAACTGGCACGGCCAATGCCTCCACAAATCACAGCAGACACAGGCATGGACGCACTAACTCACGCAGTCGAAGGATATACCTGTACCTGGAAGAACGACTTCACCGACGGTCTCTGTATCAAAGCTATACAGCTTGTTTTCCAGTATCTTCCTAGAGCGGTGAAGGATGGGAATGACATGGAAGCCAGGGAAAAGATGCATAATGCAGGCTGTATCGCAGGTATTGGCTTCATCAACGCACTGTCATCTATGGCTCACGCTGCAGGTCATTCCCTTGGCGCCCTATTCCATATTCCCCATGGCAGAGCGGTGGGGCTGTTTCTGCCGTACACCATCGAGTTCATCGGTGAAGTTCGCGAAGAACTCTGGGCAGAGATAGCTTGCGCTATCAAACTCGAAGTACCTAAAGGAAAGAGGGCAGCAACAATTTTAGCCCAAGCCATACGAGGACTGGCTCATAATGTCAATCAACCGCTGAGTATTAAAGAAACGGGTATTTCATTGGATAGCTTCAACAAGGCGATGGAGAAGCTAATAGACAATGTCATGGCCGATGGCTCGCTGATTGTTTCTGCCAGAATACCTAATGTTGCAGAGACCGAGAGGTTTTTCAACTACACATACGAGGGAAAGAGTATAGATTTTTAGCTTTACTGGAGCCACTGTGCTAACTTCAAGAGATTTCGGGGGAACCATCAGGAGGTAAAAATGCCACGTTTTATAGTTGTTCATAAGGCACCGTTCACTGAGGAGGAGTTGATTGCACGCGCTAAGTCCGCACCCAATTACATGCCAAAAGGCGTCTCCTGGAGGTGTAGTTACTGCGATTTCGCTGGAAACAAGCATTTCTGTGAGTGGGAGGCACCTGATGAGAAGGTATTGAAACGAGTCCTCAAACTGACGCAGACGCCGTTTGAGACAATCCACCGTGTGCGGCGAATGGATGCTGTCAAGGCAAAATTTGAAGAGTGAAAAGGACCAGTTTAGGAGCACGTGCGAGCAAATAAAAGGAGGAGCAAACATGTTCGGTTACATGGGACAGATACTCAGGGTTGATTTAACAAACGGCAAGGTATCAGAAGAGGCTCTTAAAGAGGATGACTGCAAGATGTTCCTGGGAGGGAGCGGACTGGCAACAAAATACCTTTTCGACGAGGTGTCCAAAGGCACTGATCCACTTGGGCCCGACAATAAGCTTATTTTTATGACCGGCCCCCTGACCGGCACAGAATCACCAAGCGCCGGAAGATATTGTGTAGTTACCAAGTCGCCTCTAACCGGTTTCTGGGCAGAGGCGAACTCGGGGGGTAGCTGGGGAGTCTACCTGAAAAACTCAGGTTTCGACGGGATTATCTTCGAAGGTATATCATCCAAGCCGGTCTACCTGGTAATAGATGACGGCAAAGCCGAACTCAGAGACGCCAGGCACCTCTGGGGCAAAGGTGTTGGTGAAACATACAGGCTAATTAGAGAAGAACTGGGTGAGGACTTCAATGTTGCCTGCATTGGCATAGCTGGTGAGAACTTAGTCAGATATGCCGGTATTTTCAACGATGTTCACCGGCCTGCCGGGAGATGTGGTGTTGGGACAGTAATGGGGTCGAAACGTCTGAAGGCAGTGGCTGCCAGAGGGACACAGGAGATTAAAATAGCCAACAAAGATGCCTTCAGCCAAATCTCGAAGAGGAACTATGACCTGGTTAATGAAAGCCTGCTGAAGATTACCCTCGAGACCTACGGGACGGCCATGGTTACCGATTTGGTAAACGTCAGGGGAGGGTTTCCTACCAGGAACTGGCAGACCGGCGTTGTGCCGGATATAGACAAAATAAGTGGAATCACGCTGGAAAGCACGCTCCTGGTGGACAGGAAGCATTGCTACGCCTGTCCCATTAGCTGCTGCAGGGTAAGTGTGGTGAAGAGCGGTCCTTATGCCTGTAAGGGTGAAGGGCCGGAATATGAGACAATCGGCGCCTTTGGTGCCATGTGCGCGCTGGAGAACCTTGAGGCAGTGACACTGGCACATAACTTGTGCGATGACTACGGGCTGGATGTAGTCTCTACCGGGAGCACTATAGCCTTTGCCATAGAGTGCTATGAAAAAGGGATATTGACCAAAGCTGATACCGACGGGCTGGAGCTGAAATTCGGTGAGCCAGATGTTGTCATTCAGCTCATACACAAGATAGCCAAAAGGGAAGGTATTGGTGACCTGCTGGCTGAAGGGACCAAGAGAGTAGCGGCGAAGCTGGACAAGGGCGCGGAAAGATTTGCCATGCACGTCAAGGGGCTGGAGTTGCCGGCTTATGACCCTAGGGCAGCCAAGATATGCGGTCTGGCATTTGCTACGGCTAACCGCGGCGGCGACCATATTACAGCTTACGTTGAAGGGCCAGCCTTCGTAGACATTCCTTTCCTGTGCGTTGAAGATAGCAGAATCGAAGACTGGATTGTGGAAAATCCGGCCGAGGCTAAGGTGGTCAAAGACCTCGAAGATGCCCTCACCGTCTTCGATTGCGTGGGGACATGCAAGTTCATGGGCATGGCACTGGCTGCCGAAGACTGGGTTGACATGATAGCTAATTGCGTCGGCTGGGAGTTCAGTGTCAACGATTTCAGAAAAGCCGGCGAGAGGGTCTATAACCTGGCCAGAGCCTTCAGCGTCAGGGACGGCTTGACCAGGGCAGATGATACTCTGCCCAAGCGATTGCTTGAGGAGCCATTACCCGAGGGTGCCGCCCAGGGCCATATGGTGAAAAAATTAGACCAGTCACTGGATGCCTATTATGAGTTCCGCGACTGGGACAAAAAGACCGGAAAGCCAACGCCGGAAAAGCTCAAGGATCTGAATCTGGATTATGTAATCGATAAGATATAGGGGGTGAAATTGTGGTTGCTATGGCTGAAAAACCCTGGTTAAAGCAATATAAGATGGGGCCGTACAAGCTTCCGCACACAAAGGAGCCCTATCCTAAAATGACTGTCCACAGCCTTCTCGATGCCACGGCGGCTGAATTTCCTGACAAAGCTGCCTGCTTCTATCTGGGAAAAGAAACCCTTTATAGCGAGATGAAGCTTCTTAGCGACAGTTTGGCCGCTGCACTGGCTGACCTGGGTGTTAAGAAGGGCGACAAAGTAGCCACCGTTCTACCAAATTGCCCGCAGTTTATGATAAGCGACTTCGGGATTATGAAGACCGGGGCAGCACATGTCCCGTGCAGCGGTATGCACAAGGCCGCTGACTTGACATACGAGATCGGTGAATCGGGAGCTGAGACAGTTATCTGCACCGAGATGTCCCTGGAGATGGTAAATTCAATAAAGGACAAGACCAGAATAAAGAACATAATAGTCACCTCTGTAATGGACTATTCATCGGAAGAGCCAGCATTGGAACAGTTACCGGGTGCCTATCAGTTTCGTGATTTGATAGCAAGCCATGAGCCCAGGCCTCCCGATGTTGACATCGACCCAATGAAAGACCTGGCTGTCCTGCCGTTCACCGGCGGTGCCACGGGGATACCCAAGGGAGTGATGCTAACACATTATAATCGTATTGTAGCAGTGATGCAGATGATATGGGCGTATGAGCCCTTAAAAGTCGGAATCAGGGGTAAGGTTTCGGGCATGATACCCATTCCGCTTTTTCATGCTTACGGGCACTTAATAATGCACTTCGGTGTTTACTGGGGGCTCAAGAGCTACTTGCTTCCCGACCCGAGAGACATTGACACCCTGGTGCAGATGCTGATGAAGTATCGTCCCTTTTTCTGTGCCTGTGTGCCGACTCAATACTCGCGACTTGTAGCTGCCGGGCTGGGCAGGATTACCACGATGTTTGTGTCCACAACAGCAGCACTGGCCCCCGAGATTGCTCAGAAATTCAGGCGGGAAACCGGCGTGCCCATAACTGAAGCCTATGGTCTCACCGAAACCGGTGGTGGTACACACATGAACCTTTCATCTTTCTCCAAAATTACAGGCTTCATGCCTTTCGAGAAGTTTGGCTCGATAGGAATACCAGTACCGGATACGGATGTGAAAATTGTTGACCTGGACACTGGTGAGGAAGCTGCGCCCGGGCAAGAAGGTGAGCTGTGGGTTCGTGGACCGCAGATAATGATTGGCTACTGGCCTGAGGTGGGTAAAGGGCTTGTTGACGGCTGGCTGCCCACCGGTGATGTGGTAAGAATGGAAGAGGATGGCTATTTCTACATCACAGACCGCATCAAGGATATGGCCAATATATCTGGACTCAAAGTCTATACCAGGCTGGTTGATGACGCTCTGTATGAGCACTCGGCGGTTGGTGATGCGGTGGCGATTGGGATTCCCGACCCGGAGCGCCCAGGCAGCGAAAGGATAAAAGCTTTCATCAGGCTAAAAAAGGAGGCCCGGGGGAAAGTGACAGCCGAAGAGATAATCGGGCACTGTCGGGAAAAGCTGCCAACTTATGCTGTGCCCAAATTCATTGAGTTCAGGGAGGAGCTACCTCTTACCGTTACCTTGAAGCTGTTCAAGAGGCAGTTGAGGGAAGAAGAGATAGCTAAGATGAAAGCCAGTGGGGAACTGAAGTAGAGCGAATAGCTTTTAGTGTGTAATAGGGAACATCTACCTGTGCGCCCTCGGTCCATGAGTAACCTTCAGGATTCGTATTGTGTGGTGTAGCTCCTGAGAACAGGAGACACCTAGGGCATGTTCTGCTGCGCTTATCAAACATGTAGTTGCGGCCTATTAAGGTCGCGTGGTGCACATTTGAGCCAGGGTGAGTCTGACATCCTGAAACTATGTCTGGTAAAATAGCCTGGCTTGTTATTCCCGAAGCAGGAGTATAAATATATGCCGAGCTATGAAGATTTAGAGGCCAAAATAATAGATACGGGGGAGTGCACGGTATGTGGGGCATGTGTTCTGGCCTGCCCCAGCTTTCACATCAAGTTTATTGAAGGCAAGCCGAAGCGGCCCAAGCGCACCATGGATTGCGTGGGTTGCAGTATCTGTTACGAAGCCTGCTATATGCTCAGGCACGACCTGATGAAGGATATAGAGGGCAGGACTATCGGCTGGGGGAAAAAGGAAAGTATAGGGCTATACAGGCGCGCCGTGGCGGCAAGAACAAAAGACACAGAAATTGAAAGAACCTGCCAGAACGGTGGAATCGTAACCACGCTACTCCTGTACACACTGGACAGCGGCGTCATAGACGGGGCACTGGTAGTTGGCAGAGACGGCTGGGCACCGATAGCCTGTATTGCCAGGACCAGGGATGAGATTATCTGGGCAGCTGGTACCAAATACGGCGTGGTGCCGGTGCTGAAGGAGTTGCGAGCTGCTGTTGTTGACCGCGGACTGAGCAAAATCTGCGTTGTGGGTTCCCCGTGCCATATACAGTCGATAAGATACCTGAAGCACAAAGGCCTACCTCTGGCATCACCGGTGAAACTTACCGTAGGACTGTTCTGCCGCGAAAACTACGAATATGCCGGTATAGCAGAGAAAGTCAGAGCAAAGGGGGTGGATATCAACCAGGTAGATAAGCTGGATATTTCCGATGAGTTCAACATATATGCCGGCGGGAAGAAGCTGTCTTTGCCCATAACCGAGGTCAAGAGCTGTGTCCCCAGGCATTGCCTGGTTTGCCGGGATTTCGCTGCTGACCTGGCCGATATCGCCATCGGCAGCGATGGCTCCGCCGAGGGATGGTCAACAGTGATAATCCGGACTGAAGAGGGCGAGAAGGTCTTTGCCGGCATGGAGCAAAGGCAGCTTATAGAGACAAAAGCGATAGGGCACATCTTTGACATAAAGAAAATAGCTGGCAGAAAGGAAGAGAAGGGAAAACAGACAAAGGAGATTTTCAAGTTGAAGAAAGCGGGGCTGGAGAAGAAGGAAATTGCTGCCAAACTGGGGATAACGGAGGAGAGGGTGTCTCACCGGCTGGATGGGATTTGAGCACATCGAATGCCTCAAAGCTCAGAGGTAGGAATTGAGGCTTCGGATCATAGCGTAGGGTACAGAACTTCAAGGGAGCAGGGCCAGGGGTAGGTATCGCTGGCAACTCTTCCTCCGCGGACCTGACTCAACTCGGATGTTATCCCGGCTCACTTTGCCGCGGGGCTGGACTATAGATGTCGACCCGGTAGGGATAGTTTGATTTTGCGAAACCATCGGCAGAGCCAAACCACGGGGAATTTGCAGTTCTGGTCTGATTGACATAATATTTATAAGTTGGCTAGGAATGACATACTAACGCCCAGCTTATCAAGATTTATATCGCCGGCCATTTTGGAAACTGTCTCCAGCAAGCTGATGAGCCAGAGAACCCTTCAGGTTTTTGGGAAAGGCTTACCTGTTACCGCCTGGCTGCCTCGGCGGGTATCTTGCTTGGCTGAGTCATCTTTTTGCTCAGGGCATCAGGGTCGCCACCGCTCATGCCGGCGATGTACCTGACCAGCTTCTTCCTGGACTCGATGTCGTACTGGGTAGTGATGGCGATTTGTTCCATGATAGGTGAGCCACCACCATGGTAACTGCCGACATTGTGTACGCCTCCAGCCGCTGAGCAGAGCACGTCACCCAGGTAACGCCATAGCTGTGCCTGGTCCTCCACCGGCATGTTAGGATTGCGCTTTGTGTATTTCAGGAGCAGGTCACGGGTCTCCGGGTTCAGGAAATCTTTCTCGCAAGGGAAGGTAGCTACCACGCCGCCGGCGATATCGCAGAGCATCTCCGCTTCATGATAGACTGCCTCACCCGTCAGGCAGCGGCCGACGTTGCAGTAAATCGAATTGGGTATATAGGAGCCGGGACCATAGGGCACAAATCCCACCCCGGGTATGTAGACCTCTGGCTTGCCCAGGGCAGAGGCTGTGTATCCCGCAGCATAACCCAGCTCGGTGACCATGATAATTTCAGCCAGCTTCTTCCGGACGCCGGGTGTCTTGTGGATGTTGTTCACCTCGGCAGCAAGTGACGCGGTTCCCAAAAGTACGTCGCCAAGAGCCGGTTTGCAGCCAGAATAGGAGTGGCGGTGGAAAAGGGCGAAGAGGAGAGCCAGCACGCCACCATGCTGCCATTCGCCGGCGAGGAAGACTCTTTCCCAGGGCACGAAGCAGTTGTCAAATATCATATAGGAATCTGTGGCTCCGGGCAGGAAGCCACGCTTGAAGTGTTCTCTGGGCCTGAGGTTATGGACGGTAACAACCTGTTTCAGTCCTTCCCAGTCGCCCGGGATGGCGAAGGCGACGGCGTAGTCCTTGTCCTCTGGACGCAACGCTCGTGTCGGCACCACCAGTATCTCATCAGCAACTGATGCCTCGGAGATGTGTAACTTGCAGCCGCTGACGATGATGCCATCACTGCGCCTCTCTTTAATCCGCACGTAGGCATCCGGGTTTGGCTGGTCAGCAGGCCTGAGCATCCTATCGCCCTTGACGTCCGTCTGGGCGCAGCAGCCCACCAGGTCTTCGGTTTGGAAGCGAATAAGCCACTTCTTGAAGTTCTCGTGGTACTGTGTGGCGCCTTTGTTCATCTTGTCCGCTTCGTAAGAAACGTTGTAGACGGCATTGGTGGCGTCAATGCCCATGCACCGCTGGATGCAGCCGGCTACCTTCTGGCAGAGCATGCGGGTCATGTCCTGCTTCTTGTGCAGGTCGTCGGTGTTCTGGTGGATGTGGGTGAAGCGGCTGATGCGCTCGCCGGTGAGATGAGAGATAGCGGTGCACACGTCCTGGTTCTCTGGCTTGGCAGCTTCGTCAAATGTGGTGCCGATGGTATTTATACAGTCCATCTGTAGCTCGTCTGTACGGTCGATTGGCGCGCCATTGAAGTAGATGTTTCGCTTCATTTTTGCCAGACCCTGTATGTACTGCTCTTTTGTCCTCATTTTTTCCTCCTTGCTCAATGATAACTAAAGCTTTAATAGTTCAGTTATTCGCGAACTAATGTAACCTATAGTATAACTCGCGCCTCCTTGGCAGGCAAATTTTCAGGCTTTTTCGGATTGGCAAAAGAGTCGGCAAATTGGGGATAAGAGCTGAGACCTGCCTCGCTAAGATTCTTTTCCCAGCAGATGACTCAGCATTTTGTCATATCC
>Ga0209991_10001144_pt1 | contig 11980 bp, 11 predicted proteins | sample ChitaG_FD_183167 | JGI IMG/M metagenome (GOLD analysis project Ga0209991, IMG submission 183167) | Deep subsurface microbial communities from South Pacific Ocean to uncover new lineages of life (NeLLi) - Chile_00310 metaG (SPAdes)... | ecosystem: Environmental > Aquatic > Marine > Oceanic >...
TTTATTATCGCTAAACATAAGCATTGTAACGCTTGGTGAAATTCTCTAGGTTGAAGATTAACAAATGCCTCTATATCAAGATACTCAAACCATGTCTTTTCTAATAGTTCATTTATAGATAAAGGGAGAATTCCTTGTTGTTCGTAGTACATTAAAATAATAGGGATGTTTCTTTTAATTGATCTAATATCGTGTAAGATAGAATCGAATATTTCTATTTCTTCCTTATTCATTGGATTTACGAAGTAAATTATCCCATCCACGGTTCCCAGCATTTCTTCAAAATCAAAATCAGTATTAGTAATATCAGTTATTGCATTTATTTCCAAATCGCATATATCCTCGATTGCATTTTCTTCTTTATACCATTCTAAATAAGCTCCTTTATTTTCGCCCTCTTCTCCGAGCGCTCTAAGAGCATAAAAAGAAATCGCTTCTCCATCTAGCCCAAGTAATAGAATTTTGAAAATATAACGCATAAAATTAACTTACCATAGTTATTTTATAATTCAAACCTAATATAATAATAAAACATTTTTCCATATTATATACTTTTTTCGTTTCACACGGAAGACTATAAGATTTATAGAAAAGTTAAAAAATTTTGAAAATTTTCTTTTCTTAAGTTCAAGTAATAATTTAACAAACAGAATATTTAGCAATTAAAATTTACTGGGGATTTTCTATGGAGTATATAGACAGAAATTATAATATTTTAAAAGAAAAAATGATACAACAAATGGAAAAATCGCTTAGCTTAGGTCGAAAACTTATAGACACAGAACTAGATGCGGGTTTTTTAAACTTCATAATAAGACCTGTTGTAAAAGCATTTTACGACTATTGGTCAATGCACGATGCAAGGAAGGGAACATTGAAGCAAATAAACCTAACACTTGAAGCCGGAAAACAATTATTGTTAAACGGTAAATCTGAAGAGCATTTTAATAGCGTTGTAGAAGAATACTTCCCTGAATATCTTAAAGGTGATCAGGTGACATATCAATGTAGTAAACGCCATAAGAACTATGAAAAGCTAAAAGAAAATACAAAGGAAACGTTTGTTAATTATCTTAAAGAAATTAGAGCATTTCTTGGTGTTGAAGAGGATGTTAATGATTACAGTGAACTCGCTAGATTTGCATTTAAGAACAAAGAAATGGCTACTAAGAATTTGATAAAACAATTAGAATTCACAGATAAAAGTATAAGAATCATTGAAGAGGATTCTTCTATTCTTTCTTTACCAGCAGGTAAGAAGATTATTATTAGATCGCTAAGAAAAGGATTCGAAGAGACTAAGAAGGAATTTTTAGAGGCAATCGACGACACCTATGAGTAATTAAAGTTTAAACCATTAGATTAAGAGATGCTATTATTATAATAATTAAAAAATAAAAAAAATAAAAAAACAATGATTACTAATTAAAGGAGAATTATACATGAGTCATATACTAAGAAACTATAAAATCGTTGAAGAAAAGATGATTTCAACAACTGATTTATCCTTAGATTTCGGTAGAGAGCTAATTGACACGGAATTAGATGCCGGAGCGTTTAATTTTGTTGTAAAACCAATTGTAAAAACTTTTTATAAGTTTTGGAGCGATAACAACGCTCGTGTAGGAACTTTAAAGCAAATTAAAATCGCGCTAGATTCTGCAAAGACGCTAGTTGAAAATGGAGAAATTACCAAAGAAAAATTTGATGAAGTGATAAATAAAAACTTCCCAAATTATTTAGAAAATGATCAAACTGATAAGCAGTGTAAAAAAAATCATAAAGACTACGAAAAATTGAAGGAAATTACTAGAGAGTCTTTTATTTCTCAAGTAGAAGAATGCGCCCTATTTCTGAATATAAAAGAAGATGTAAAAAATTACAATGAATTATCAAGAGCGGCCTTTAAAACAAAAGAAAAAGCTTATGAAGCTCTAAAACGACAATTGGATTATAATGAACATGGTATAGAAATAGTGGAGCAAGATGATACTATTCTGAATATTCCTGCTGGGAAAAATATTATACTTACGGTCCTACGCAAGGGATTTGAGAAAACTAAGTCTAGCTTAATTGAAGAACTTGATCTCATTTTTCAATAAAAATTCTCACTGTTAGAGCTAAATTATATCAATGTATTAATTGAGGAACTTGATGTTATTTTTTATTAATTATAAGTCTAAATTTTTTTATCTGCCTTCATTTATATTTAAATACGATTAGTATGAACGCAAACTCGATTGATAGAAAACCAAAAATTACCTTACGATTAATATTCGTAAATATTCTGGTTGTTGTTTTTATCATAATGAGTTATATATATGTTTCTGAATCATTTGGTGCTTCAATTTCTACACCGTTTATTGGTATTAATGAATTTTCGGTGGTATTTGGTATGTCTTTATTAGTGTTTACATTTTTCTCAATATTATCCGGTCCTATCCAAGCGTTTATAGCGGGATTTCTAGGCGAACTTCTATTTCAACTCGCTTCTTACAACACCATTTACCTTGAGTGGTGTCTCGTTGTAGCCATATTCGGTTTAATAGCGGGGATTTACAAATATAAACCCCTGAAATATCAAAAGATTAAGAGCATTATTTATACTTTTTTGGTATTAGTTTTTGATTCTGTTATTGTCATGTTTCTTTTAATTCTGTCCCAAGTCTTATTCTATTCCTCTTCTCTACAATTTGAAATATTAATTATTAACTTTGGCTACAAATTTATCCTGCAAGCTATTTTTTCGGCTGTAATTATAGTACCTATCCTTTTATTTATCTATGACAAGGCTCTAGCCTCAAAAGAACGCCATTTGTATTACTTACTTCTGACACATCACCCCGTTTCTGCAAGTGACCATACTTTTTATTTTCAATTTGGAAGGACAAAAATTTATCTATGCTCTAGATGTTCAGGTATGATAATTGGAATAATATTATCTGTTTTCTTAACTCACTTAGTTCAGTCAATACTTAATGTTCAATTTAGCTCTGAATTAGCTTTATTCATAATAATTATCTTTCCAATACCGGGATTAATCGATTGGGGTACACAGAAACTTCTATTTAGAAAAAGCACCACTGAATCTCGACTATTTACAGGTTTTATTATTGGAGTTGCCCTTCATTTCATTTCGTTTACAGGAGAGTATTATTTCCTTACACTATTTATAGTACCATTCTATTTTAGTATACTAGTCATTTTAATCTTTTTAGGTCAAAAAAAATTGGTAAGGGAATTAAACAAGGAGTTAACCTATGAACCATCCGAAGAGCTTGATATTGGTAATTTTTAAAAATTAATTAAGTAGTTTAAATGAAAAATATTATATTTATTCACGGTCTTGAAAGCTCGGGCAAAGGTTTTAAAGGATTGTATTTAAAGAAAATAATGCCGGAAACCCTTACTCCTAATTTTGAAAAATTTAACCAAAAAAGGTCGCTTGATAATCTTCTTAACGCAAGGATGGCTCAGTTAAACTCAATATTAAGTGAAAGAAATTTGTGGATAATAATTGGCTCCAGTTTTGGAGGATTAATGGGTGTATTATACACTCTCCAAAATCCGAAAAATATTAAACGGCTAATATTATTAGCACCGTATTTAGATACTAAACTATTGAAATGGCATAATTACTCACCAATCAATATACCAGTTATTGTATTTCACGGTAAAAATGATGAAGTAGCAAATTTTAAAGCATCTCGAGAGCAAGCTTACAGGCTTTTTTCTAACCTTGAATTTAACACAACAGAAGAGGATCATAATCTTAATAAAACAGTGGAAAAGTTAAATTGGATAGATTTAACTTCATAGCTATTAAAATAGGATTAGGAAAATCGAATGCTTCTAAATTTTTTAAAAAAAATTTAAAAATTGGACCCCAATTTTTTTATATTCACATTACTACATCTGTTAATTAACATTTTTCAATTAGAATTACATCTTAAAATTATAGTTGTTTGAGAAATGATTTTTAATAATAATTGGGTGTTCTGCGCTTTTTTCAATAGCTCTACGAAATAAAGAAAAATAGTTCTTAAGAGAAATGCAAAAAATAATTGATAATATTCCAAAATTAAAAAAATTAAATTAAATTATTAATATATAAGAAGTGTGAGAGTTAAATGGATTTAAAGGATAAACTTTACATTTGTCGAAATTGCCAATATGTTTTTCCTAAAACATTATCAAAACTTATAGAATCTAAAATTCAAGTTTACTGTGAAATGTGTGGAACACCTTTTTCGTTATCAGGTGTAAGTTTTAAACAAACACCTGAAAGAGCCCCGGGAGAAGCAATTCGTAGACCTTCTAAATATGGAATGATTGTTAAAGAGAAATCTAGTCTTGATAAAGCGATAAAGAGCTTAGATAAGTTTGATTACTTTCCCATTTTAATCTTTTCTGTAATTGCTTTAATCTTAAACTTTATTTTCAGTATCCGTAGTTCAGGGGGAATTTTCCTATTTATAACTTCGTGTCTAATTGTAATTAGCGGTTTATTTATAATTATATACGATTCTCGGTTTATATCCCCAAAAATTAAATCTGGCAGATACGATGAAATAACCCTTGATGCGATATGTTATGGTATCTTAGGTTGTGTTATTTATGGTACTGGTGTCATCATACTAATTAAGGGAATATTAATATTTATTTATACAGCCAAAAACTCTGAAAGGGGGGATCATAGAGTATACAAATTTGGTCTTAAACTAAAGAATTCTATAAATAATTTTTCTGCTAAAGCTGGTTTTGTAATCCTATTACTTGTGTTAAATGCTGTGTTAAATGGTGTATACTTTGGTGGCTTTCAAATAAGAGCAATTATCATAGTTACAACTATCTTTAATGATCTTAATATGGTATCAATTTTAACATCCCTTTTTTTAATACCCCTCATTGTCTTGATTATAGATTTAAGGTTAAGGAATAAGATACACAATAAAATAGAGTTTACTGGAGCTGAAGTAGTTCGAATATTCATTTTAGGAGTAATAGGCACGGTTTTCTTATCCATAGGGATATTCATCTTGTTGAAATCAATTTTATTATTTCTACTTTTTGTGGGAAAGCCAATTGATTTAAATGGAAAACTAATGATAAAAGAACCTGAAACAAAAATTGTTCCAGCTCAAAAAGAATTACCAGAGGAACCAAAGGTAGAACAAGTTAAAGAGGAAGAAACTTCATCAGAACAACCTGAAATTATATCACCAGAACCGAAACTTGATGTTGTTAAAGCTGAAGAAAAACCTCCAGAAGAAGAAACGGAAGAAGTTAAAATTATTGAAGAAGAACACGAAAAAGAAATAGCTGAAGATGTTGTTCCTCAAAAAAAAGAAGAAGAGAAAGAAGAAAATAAAGAAGAAGAGAAAGATGTTAAATTAAGGCTTCACGAGTCACTTTTACCAGTTAAAAATGAAAAAGATAGGAAAGTCGTTAAAGAATATTTTGCAAAGATCTTTAATATCATCTCCAAAGACTTAAGAAAGCAGATATTGGAACTTGATATACCAAAGAAGGAGCGAAAGAGTATACTAAAAGAACTGGCGTTCTTAGCTGAAGAAGAACAACTGAATTATCTTGGATTGTTGAGGAATCTATATGAAGAAATTCCAATGAAATTAATTGAGCGAATACGCAAGCTTCCTAATGTTGAGCCAATGTATTACGACAAAATCGTAGAAGAGCTAAAATACATGGATAAAGAACGACAATTAGAATTTATACAATTTTTAGAAAAATACGCCCAATAGTTAAAAAGAAAGTTCATTATAAAATGTCGCTAGAAAAGAAGAGAAAAACTAAGGAAAACAAAGTAGAAAAAGAACTAGAAGGAAGTTCATTTAGGCGATTAGATTTTACTCCTTTACAAGATCCTAAGATTAAGAAAAGGAAGCAAGTAAAAGACAAGGACACGACAATCGAAGACTTAACTGAGATTGAGAAAGATGTTTTAAGTATAGCGCAAAATATTTTAAAATTAAAAAGGTATGATGCTGATTTTGATATTGATGTCTCTTCTGAGGCGGAATTGCAGAAGTTCCCAATAATTGAAAAGTTGTATGCTAAGAGCATAGCAAAACTTGCATATAAAAAAGGTTATAGCAAGGAAGAAATATTTTTAACTATAAGAAGTTTAGAAGAAAAGAATTGGATAGTAACTAAGGAACGAAGAACAAAACTAGAAATTCTAAATAATGAGAAACTAGTTAAAATTTTGAAATTCATCGAAGAAAATCCGGGTATTCATGCCAGGAACGAAAAAATCAAAGAGGAATTAGAAATAACGAGAACCCCGTTCTTAAAACACATAATGACATTGGAACGATTTAAATTAGTCAGATCCAAAAAAGTAGGAAAATCTCTACATTTTTTCTTAGCAGATGTTCCCGAAGATTACGATAAATATAAGGTGATTTTCTCAAATCCTATGATTCCAAAAATAATTGAAGAAATTTTTAAAGACGAACTCATAGCAATTTCAAAGATAGGAGAAATCCTTGACGTTTATTCCGGGACGATTCAATATCACATGAAAAAACTGAAAGAATTAGATCTAGTTAAGTCGGTTAAGACTCAAAAAGCAGAAAAGATACATGTCATTAATGTTGAATTACTGACCAGATTTAACGAGTTTTTTGATGAACCAGATTTTTCTAAGTTATTAAAAGGTTTATAATTTTTTTTATTTTAGAGAGTGTGTTGTATTTTTGGAAGTGCGTTAATTAATATTTTAATAGCGTTATTTATTCCAGTTTCCATATCTAGATGAATTTCGTTCGAATTTAGAAGGTCATACTGAGGGTGTCCTGGGAGATCTGATACGGAAAGAATTGAAGCTGTTTTTAAGTTATAGAGTTGACCTAACAAAAATAAAATTGAAGATTCCATATCGATTGCTTTGATATTGATTGCTTTTAATGCTCGTATAAATTCAAATGTTTCACAAAATAGCGCATCTGTTGTCCAAAGAAGTACTTCTTTTGCTTTTTTAGGATTAAAAACACGAGCTTCTTTGATTAATAAATCTTTTAAAATTTCATTTGGTTTTGAAATAAAAATAGTGTGATTTCCTGCAATTACATTTTGAACAGTTGATAAAGGATTACTTATTGATTCTAGTTGATTTAATAAGGTCTTATTAGCTCTAATATATTGAGGGGCCGTCCCATCATCGCAGTAAGCCAATTTTGGAACCACAACATCGCCAATTTCAATACTGGTATCCTCTCCATAAATTCCACCGCAAAAATCTACCCTCACTACTATTTTTGCTTTAGATCGTTTCAAGCATTCTATTGTAAGTGCAGCGTTGGGGCATCCAACTTGAGAACGAATAACACTTACTTTAATTCCGTTTAAAACTCCATTATATACTCTTCCATATACAGTCTTGTTTTGTAATCTCTTCACAATTTTTTTCATAACCAACTTTACCGCGGGCAATATAACTATCTCATTAATGTTCGAAGGACTTGTTTCCAAAATCATTCTGACTATTTTTTCGTCTACACTAATAAATTTCAAACCCAAATTTAACATTTGACTTTTAATTTTATTCAACATTTTTTATTCAGTTAGAACTAGCAGAGATATACCAATTATATTTTATAAGTTAATTCCTAATTACTGATGTACTTATATTTCTAAATAATAATTTTTAATATCTAGAAGATACATAAAACTATAATTACATTATTGTTTGAATAAAAAAACGCGGTTCTCTGTAATGACAGATCCATATATTATTGACAACAAAATTACAAATGAGTTTGTTGAAAACTATACTAAAACAACATATCGCATAATAGGGAAAAATAAGCATACTGCGATTAAACCCTGTCACTGGTTAGAACAAAAATTGTTGACAGGAAGAGATAATAGAAACTGTTATAAAGGTGTTTTTGGTATTCAAAGTCACAGGTGTTTACAAAACACTCCTTCTATGCCATTCTGTAATCAACAATGCGTTTTTTGCTGGAGAGATATTGAATTAGGGAATCTAAGCAGTGAATTTAGCGTTGAACCGGATGATCCTAGCTATTTAATTGACGAAATGATCCGTCACCATCAGGATATTATAAAAAACCATTTACCATTAAGGAGATATCTTGAAAATTACGAAATTATGGTTGATCTTCTCACTTTTATGTTAAAAAATAGGGAAAATCATAGTATAAACTCGCTTTCAAAAGGTCTTCATGTAAGTAAGAACAAAGTTGAGCGGGCACTTAATTTATTAAAAAATCAAGAGTTTCTCTTACCAGCAGATAATTCATTAAAGAGCTTTAAACTTGACAATGAAATCTCGTGCTGTATAGACACTCGAGATGAAATCGTTAAGTTAATCAATTTATCCTTAACAACCCCAGACGAAATTATGCAAACTCATAGTGAAGCTATGAATCCTAATCACGCAGCGATATCTCTTGATGGTGAACCATTTTTATATCCAAAATTAGATGGATTAGTAGGTGAGTTTCGCAACCGTAATATGACTACTTTTATTGTAACTAACGGTACGTTACCAGAAAGAATTGAAAGTTTAAATTCATTGCCATCCCAACTTTATATCACGCTACCAGCACCTAATAAAGACATTTATAAAAAAGTTTGTCGACCTATGATTAAAAATGGGTGGAGTAAAATATTAAACACCTTAGATTTAGTTGAAAGTTTATCTTGTAGAAGCTTAGTAAGATTAACAGCTGTAAAAAACTTAAATTTATCTGAAAATTACATCAAGGACTATGTTAAATTAATTGATAAAGCTAATCCAAATTTTTTTGAAATAAAAGGATTTACCTTACAAGCAAAAGCGCTTATGATCAATAAAAGGCTAAAAAGCGATAAAATTCTTCAATATTACTTCCCAGAATATGAATATTTAGAAGAATTAGCTCTAAAGTTCGAAGAGATTGGAAATTTTCCTTTAATATATGTAAATAAGGCAAGTAGGGACTTTCTGTATGCAGTAAATTGGGATAAAGACAAAGACCCAAAAATAACAACCCCATAATAACCCAAAAAAAAGTTTTAAAACCTATTTTTTTAGGTGTGCATTTATAGTGCGTTTTAATTTGTCTAAATTTGTTTTCTTTAACGCAGAGAATTCTAAATAGCGTGTTTTAGAGCTACCGTTATCAATTTTTTCGTTTACATTAACTAGATTTAGTCCATAAGTCTTAGCAGAATTGATCAATAGTGAAATTATTCTTTTCTTATCGAAAACTGAAATCTTATCTATTTTATTTAAAATGACAAGAAGTGGTATTTCAAATTCCTTTAGAAATTTAATTAATTCAAAAGTTAGAGGGATGGCAGTATCGTTTTCTATGAAATATTTTTTTAACTCATCTTCAATTCTTAATGAATTTAGTATTACTAAACCAAAAAAATATTCATCATGGTGTTTTTCAATATGGATAACTATTTGTTTCTTTATGTGTTCCTCTCTTCGGCGGCTAGAGTCTTTCATATATCCAAATCCAGGTAAATCTACGATTTTATAGGGCATTTGAGGGAATTCTATGGGTTTTATTAATAGTGTGCTTCCGGGTTGTTTACCAGCTTTACCTTTAAACTTTTTTGGATTTGGTAGTAATAGTCTCGTTATTGAACTCTTCCCTACATTTGAATTTCCCATAATCAGCAAAGAAGGTTTATCTTTCATGGCTTTTAATAATTAAATATTGCTATAAGGATGATATCTGCTAATTAATTAAATATTTTTAATCTTATTAACATTCATAGTTTACAAAGCGAAGAAATTCTTATTTTTTTAATGAAAAAGTGTTTAATCAATAAAAGAAAAAAAAATTATTTGGTAAAGATTTCCTTCATCCAGCTTGGTAAGAGAAAACCGCCATAGAATGCAATTGCACTTGATATTAATAACACTCTCACAATTACTAATATCACTGATAAGAAGTCTGCATCTGCTAAAGGAAAAATCGTTCCCACCAGAATAGATCTTGCTATTTTCTCTAGCACAGCGGCAATTGTAAATGCGACAAAAGCAAATTGAAGGAGTTTCCCTTTTAATCTAACTTCTTTATTTTCAGATTTTATTGATTTTCTTGCAAACGAAATACCGGTCACAAATATGATCAGAAATGATATTAACAATAATATTGCTAAGAAAATCCCCAAATCGGCACTAAATGGTCTTAACGGGCTAATCTCGCCCAGTAAATCAATATCCAAAACGAAATAGTAGAAAAACAACCCTTCAAAGACAACGCTAAAGACCAAAACGAGCGCGACAGCTATCTTCTGTTTTTCTTTATTGACCATATCTGTGTAAGCAATAACCCAACAAATTAAAGCAACTGGAACGAAAACATTACCTATAATGAAATAAGGTTCTTTACCGAGAGGTAGTCCAATGGATATGCTCATTATGAATGAAGCTGCTTCGGGTAACCAAAGAGTAGACAACATGAGCCAGGTGAACCCTACTAGAATATACAATCTATTCTTGTATTTGCCATATTTGAAGATGATTGTGAATCCGATAACAAAGGAAATTAGAACAAAAACTAAACTTAGGCTTCCTTGAAAAATATCTATTATATCTAATTCCAAAACCAAAACTAACCACGAATTTTTCTAATTTTTTTTAAATTAAATGGTAACTAATTAATTTTTTAGACATATATATGTTTAATTATCTCGTTTGATTTGCAAGTAACTTTGCTAAATCAAATTATTAAAATTGATCAAAAAAATCGTCAGTGAGAAATTCTTTGTACATTTTTCTCTTTTCTTCCTCTTTTAGAACGGGTCTCGTACTAATTGGTTCACCAACTTCATCTAAAATATCACTTATTCCTTTTATTCCAACATTAATCTTAAATTTACCCCCTTTAATGTATTTCACTACTTGTTTGTCATTTAGAGTTAATCTAAGGATGTAACCTAACCCAAAGTAAAACTGATTTTCCGGAATAGGGTCAATAGGGCTTTTACTCGTAACTTCCTTCAACATTTCGTAGAGTAATCCTTTACTTGCGATATAATCCTCTGCTTGATACACTAAATAATGAAGTGAGTGATACCATATTTTATCGCGTTTATTTTTAGTGCGTTCTAAAAACTTTTCGGGAGTAATTATTTCTTTCTTAATTTTTTGTTTTCGTTCCAAGAGTTCTTGCTTTATACGTTCCTCTAATTCTGAGGAATCAACGCTGCTAGTAGGGTACTGAGACGTTATGTTTTCAGTTGTTTGGTTTTCTTCTTGTTTTACAGTCTCTATGGCTTTCTGCATTTCCTGAAGTTCATCAAAATCAATATTGTCAATATCAGAGAAGTCGTTAATCATAGCTTCTTTTTGCTTTAAATAATCTTCGCGCTCGGTTGTTTGAATATCTGTTTCAAAGCTTTCATATTCTTTTGAAATTTCTTCTTCAATAATTTCTTCATTTTGTAAACTTTCCAGTTCTTTAACCTTAGTAATTGCGTCTTGCATTTCTTGTAACTCTTCAAGGTCAAGATCCTCCAAATCAGAAAAATCAGTCTCAAGATTTTTCATTTCTGAGATATATAGGTCCAAATCGTCTCGATCTTCTCTTGGTTCTTCTTTCTCCATACTAGTTTCTTCTTCGTTTTGATTTTCTTGATCTTCGGTCATATTTACATCAAAATTATTCTCTTTAATTTATTTCAAAATTCCCTTAATATTAATAATAAATCTTCAATTCTTTAAATGTTAAGATTTGGAACAATTCTTAGAGTTAAAATTATTTAAAGAAATTCTTACTATCAAGAATATGTCAATAGAAGAAAAAGAGTATAAATTTAAAATAACTGTTGTCGGCGATCCCGCCGTCGGAAAAACAACCTTGGTTAAAAAGTATACCACAGGATCGTTTCAAAAAGACTATATCTCAACTTTAGGGGCCCAATTTTCAAATTATGAGGAAATGATAGAAGGTATGCAAGTTAAACTTTTCATCTGGGATATTGC
>Ga0209991_10001145_pt1 | contig 11977 bp, 11 predicted proteins | sample ChitaG_FD_183167 | JGI IMG/M metagenome (GOLD analysis project Ga0209991, IMG submission 183167) | Deep subsurface microbial communities from South Pacific Ocean to uncover new lineages of life (NeLLi) - Chile_00310 metaG (SPAdes)... | ecosystem: Environmental > Aquatic > Marine > Oceanic >...
ACCAAAAGGTTAGAGAAGCATAGGTTTGCTTCAAAGGGTTATTTGTTGTCTTCTCGCTTGTTTTCCCATTTGTCATATGTTGTTTACCACCGTAGCGTTTTCGGGGAGAGGTCACCGAAAGTATTCGGCTTTCATTCCATCTCTAAAAGAAGGAGACCCCCGCCAATAGAATTAAAAACGTAATAGAGAAATTGAACTAGAGGTCATCAATGGAATTCCCATCAGAAATTGCATGGCTAATTCCAATTGTTATACCGTTCATCCTCGGTTTACTGGTCGGTATTGTGATAAAACGTACATTGAAGCTAATTTTTGCCGTTGCAGCTCTCGTGGTAGTTCTCGTCGCAACAGGGACCTTGAGCCTGACCTTTCGAGATATTTACGACAAAGCGATGGAGGTCCTGCCGGAGTTAATTGGAGAGGGCGAAACGCTGAAAAACATTTTACCTTACTCTTCAGCCGGATTCTTGCTTGGCCTTGCTCTAGCCTTATGGAGAGGGTAGGCTAAAGTTATTCGCCACGGCGCTAAAATTAGTTCGATGGTCGCAACCCCAATTCGCGGCACCCCGGCACTTTTGATCAAATCAGCTAGAGAGCGCTCGCTCATTGTCGCAGACTTGCACTTGGGCATCGAAGGGGAGCTCGCGAGCAAGGGCGTCTCGCTGCCCAGCCAGATTCCAAAGGTTAAGGAACGGCTCCTAAAACTCATCAAGAGACGAAGGCCCGACCGCCTGATTTTTTTGGGCGACGTCAAGCACAACGTTCCTATCGCCAGCCGGCAGGAGTGGCGTGAGCTCCCCGGCTTCTTTGAGGAGCTGGCGAAGCTGGTCCGCGTTGAGATCATCCGCGGGAACCACGACGGCGGGCTGGAGGGGATGGTGCCGCGGGAGGTAAAAATTCACGGAGCGCGGGGCATCGTGCTTGGCAAGCGAAAGCGTGTGGGTCTGATGCACGGCCACACTTGGCCCTCCCCGGAGGTGCTCAACACAAAACTGCTCGCGGCAGCGCACAATCATCCGGCAGTCGAGTTTCGCGACGAGCTCGGGGGGCGAATGATAGAGCCGATCTGGCTACGCGCAAAGCTCGACGCATCGAAGTTCCCGAAAAGGCTTCAGGAGCAAATCGAGGGCGAACCGCCGGAGCTGCTCGTGATACCAGCGTTCAGCGAGCTCGTTGGGGGCGCCGCAGTGAATAGAGGGATACCTAAAAAATTGATTGGACCGATGTTCAAGTCAGGTGTCGTAAAATTAGATGAAGCCGAGGCCTACTTGTTGGATGGCACTTTTTTGGGTAAGGTATGGGATTTGACAAAGTAAAACGATGCATCCTCTAAAAGCTTTTATATGGGTGTAACGTTAGGCTTCGAGGGATTACACGACGGATGTGCTCATTATTGGGGCTGGGCCTGCTGGATTATTCGCAGCACACGAGCTATCAAAAAATTCGAAGCTCTCTGTGACCGTTCTCGATTGGGGGCGGGAAATAGAGAAGCGCACCTGCCCGGCCTTCGAGGATGGAAAGTGCATAGGGTGCAAGCCCTGCCACATTATGTGCGGTTTGGGGGGCGCGGGGGGCATGTCGAGCGGCATCCTAAACCTCCGCTACGATATAGGCGGCGACCTCAGCGAGTTGACCAAAAGCGTCTCGAAAGCCGAAAAACTCGTCAAAGAAGTGGATGACATTTTTGTCGAGCACGGTGCACCCAAGGAGGTCTACGGTGAGGAGTCAGAGGAGGTAGAGGCGCTCACGAGGCGTGCAGCTGCAGCTGGCGTTCGATTTATCCCAATCCTCCAGCGTCACATAGGCAGCGAGTACCTTCCCGATATCATCAACTCGATCAGGAACAAACTTGAAAAACAAGGGGTAAAGTTCATGCTCAACTCAAAAGTCGAGCAGATCGGAAAGGGCGAGGTCACCGTTAAGGGGAAGCGGATTCACGCGAAGTGCATCCTCGCGGCGCCCGGACGGGTGGGTGCCGATTGGTTCGCTGGACAAGCACGAAACTTGGGAGTAAATCTCACTCACGGCCCCATCGATGTCGGCGTGCGCGTGGAAGTGCCGGCGGTCGTTTACGAGCCTGTGGTCAAGGTGAATCGCGACCCGAAATTTCACATTCGCACAAAAACTTTCGACGATTTTGTTCGCACATTCTGCACAAATGCGATGGGTTGGGTCATGGAGGAGCGCTACGACGATCACGTCGGCGTGAATGGACAGTCCCTTCGCGCGAAAAAATCACAAAACACAAATTTCGCGCTTCTTGTTCACATAGGGCTCACACTCCCAGTCACCGACACCACGGCTTATGGGCAATCGTTAGCATACCTCGCGACCACGATAGGCGGCGGACGCCCGCTGCTCCAACGCCTTGGCGATCTGCGTGGGGGGAGGCGGTCGACGTGGGAGCGGGTCGGGCGAGGGCACGTGAAGCCGACCCTTCGGAGTGTCACTCCCGGAGACATCTCGATGGCTATGCCTGGCAGGATCGTGACGGATATCATCGAGGGGCTCGAGTGCTTGGACAAAGTTTCCCCGGGCGTTGCTGAGGACTCAACGCTACTTTATGCGCCCGAAGTTAAACTGTACGCAATGCAAATCCACGTCGATGAAAACATGGAGACAAATGTGCCGAATCTATTCGTCGCCGGAGATGGAGCAGGTCTCTCGCGGGGCATCGTCGCTGCTGCCGCAACAGGTCTGCTTGCGGCGAGGGGAATAATAGCCAAAGCCAAAGCTTGAACTACTCGATCACTTCGAGCTTGGACAACAATTCACGTTGTCGGTGTGTGAGTTCAATCACGTGCGGGCGCTCCGGGATGCTAACCTCTTTTATCTCCCCGAAGAGAAGCGTCGAGAAGTAGCGGAATCCGTGATCGTTGAGCATCGTTACCACGCGCTTGAGCTCGGGATGGCGTTTGTGCAATTTCAAACACGCTTCTACGTTCGCCCCACTCGAGATTCCTAGGAAAAGTCCCTCGTCATGAGCGATGCGCTGCGTCATCCAGATGGCTCTTTCAGTGGAAACCAAGATTACGCCATCAGGCAACGAGAGGTCAAAGATAGAGGGGATAAACCCATCTCCAACTCCTTCTATTTGGTGCGTCCCCCAACGCTGTTTGGAAACCACTGGGCATTCGGCGGGCTCGACTGCGTAGATTTTGATGCTTGGATTTTGCTCCTTCAAGTAACGCCCAACCCCAGTTAACGTGCCGCCCGTGCCCACCGCAGCGACGAGCGCGTCAAGCTTACCCTCGGCCTGCTCCCAAATCTCGGGTCCCGTCGTCTCGTAGTGGGCCTGAACGTTCGCCTCGTTGTTGAACTGGTTTACCCAGAAATGCTGCTTCGGGTCGAGCGATACAATCTCCTTTGCCCGCTTCACTGCCAGATCGACGTCCGACTCGGCCCCGGGAAGGGTCACTATCTTCGCCCCGAACGCGCGGATCGCCTTCACCCGTTCCTCGCTCATCCCCTCAGGCATTAGGATCAATACGTGGAATCCGAGGTGAGCCCCGAGCATCGCCGTCGAGATGCCAGTATTGCCAGTAGTGCTCTCAACCAGCGTCATCCCTGGGCGGAGTTCTCCTTTTTCCATTGCGTCTTTGATTATTTTCAGCAAGATCCGATCTTTCAGGCTCCCCGAGGGGTTCATAAACTCCGCCTTCCCGAAGAGCTTAAGCTCTGACATGCCGGCGAGCTCGGTGAGCTTGCGGAGCTTGATGAGCGGCGTAAGGCCGATGAGCTCGGTCACATTTCCCGCGACCTTCTTATAGCGACCCCAATCCATGCTATCGACATTTAAAATTTGTGCTAGGCATCCCTATTTAAATCCACAACCAAGGAACTTGGGGACTCGATGAAAATAATTGCCGGCCTCATCCTCCTATTCTTGATTGCAGGTGATGCTTCAGCTCAGGAGTGGCCCACTTTCAGTCACGACGCCCAGCGCACTGGCTACACGGTTTCTCCAGCTCCCGAAAGCGATCAGGTCGCATGGACACTCAACGTTGGGGGGGCTGTTTCATCACCGGTGGTCGTGGGCGACAAAGTTTTCGTCGGGTCCGAAGACGGATACCTTCGCGCGATCAACGTGGTCAACGGCAGAGTGGTCTGGAGCTTCAAAGTTGGGGGTGAAGTGGCATCACCCACTTTCGCAGGTGGTCGCGTGTACATCGGCACCAGTAACAATTCCATATACTGCTTGAACGCGGCAACGGGTCAAAACCTGTGGAGCTACCAGACGCGCGATGCAATATACTCTTCACCAGCCGTCGTAGGCAACGTCGTCTACGTGACATCAACCGATGGCTATGTCTACGCTATTAACGCGGAAACTGGGCTGTTATCATGGGAAGAAGATCTTGGCAACCGAATCACCTCCTCACCAGCGGTTGCTGATAACCTGGTTTTTGTCGGCAGTTGGGGGGGCCGCGTGTACGCGCTGCGTGCGAGCGATGGGGTTGGGGTATGGCAATACCAAATTGGGGAGCCGGGAATGTTTGAAAACTCTTCGCCTGCGGTTGTCGGGGGGCGCGTCTACATAGGGTCGAACGACGGGTACCTTCACTCGCTGGATGCGATCACGGGCGAGAACCTCTGGAATTTTAAAGCTGGTGTTGAGATCGAGTCCTCGCCTGCGGTCGTCGAGGATGTGGTTTACATCAGCTCGAGCGATGGCCACGTCTACGCCATCAACGCGGAAACTGGGCTGCTATCATGGGAAAAAAATCTTGGCAACCGAATCACATCCTCGCCGGCGGTCGCAGATAACAAGGTGTTTATCGCCTCGCAGGACGGCTATCTCTACGCGCTCAGTACACTTGACGGGACCCTGATCTGGAAACACCACATAGGAAAAGTTGGGAGGGCTTCACCAGCTGTTGCATACGGGAAGGTCTTCGTAGGGACGAGTGGGGGCAAGCTCTACTGCTTCGGGAGCTGGGGCACGGTTGAGGGGGGCGATATCGGGAAGGGTGTCATCTACTTGTTTATTATAGCTTTGCTTGTGCTCGCGCTCTGGGGGCTGACCCGCCTGAAGCCGCCGAAGCTGAAACGGGTCTTGAGAAGGAGGAAATAGTGGTGGGGTCGTCGAGATTTGAACTCGAGTCACCGGCTCTTCCGCCCGAAGGCCCCGAAGCCGGCAGGATAGACCAGGCTACCCCACGACCCCGAGGAAACTAAACCATCAAAACATTTACCTTTTGTTGCCCGCTTTGAGCAGCCGTTCGAGTTCTTTCTCGAGCGTCGCCACTGGGATGTCGGGCACGCTTATCCGCTGGCTCTTCCCACGGCGCCCCTTGCCCGAGGGCTGGAGGTCCACCACCCCAAGACCCTCCATTCGATTGAGGTACTCCCAGAGCTGGGTGTGCTTCCGGGGCTCCTCCTCATATTCCTCGCAAACGACGCGATAGCTCTTCTCCACCTCGCCCGTCAGCGCGTAGGCCCGCTTCGAAACCTTTAACTTCCTCGCTACCGCCAGCAGGAATAATTTCTCATGGAGTTGAAGGTCGCGGATCACCTCTCTTTTAAGCTCGGGGTAAACCTCTACTTTGGCTTGACGCGCGTGCTCGGGCATTACGGTGTCAGCTCCCTTCCCATCCGCGTTCAATCCGGCGCGCCAGAGGAGCTCGAGCGCGAGTCGAGCATCGCCCCACCGCGAGGCTATGTCGGCGATGAGCGTCACTGTGTCCTCGTCGACCGTTCCCGTTTTGAACGCCTCGCGAATCCGGTGGTTAAGGATATCCATAAGCTGGGGTGCAGTGTAGCGATCCAGCGTCAACACGTTGTGCATGAAGGTGCTTTGGGTCGCGGCATCGAGCAATCGCAGGAAGCCCTTGTCGCGCGCGATCGCCATGATGCTTATGCGGTTTGGTGCTCCCGACTCCTCGGCCGCGCGGGTGAGCGAGTAAAGCAGGTCGGGCCCGCTAAGCTGGACGAAGTAATCGAGCTCGTCCAAGGTGATCGTGAGGTAGGCGTCGTGTTTGTTTAGATGGTCCACGACCATGTCGAGGAGCTTCTCGGGGCCCAATCCACGGGCGGGCCAACGGGGGTTGTAGTGCTGCACGAGTTTCATCAGCACCGCGTAGGACGTTCTATCCTTGCGGCAGTTGACGTGGAGGTAGCTGATGTTGAGCCCCCGCCCCTTGGCAGCGTGCTCGAGCTCCTCTCCGAACCTCCGGGCAAGCGCGGTCTTCCCCACACCCACGCTGCCCGTGATGAGCACCCGTTGACTTGCGCGGTTCTCGATGACCGACTTGAAAACTCGCGTGAGGTGGCGGAACTCATCATCGCGGTGCACGAGGACACCGGGCACATAGTCTGGCAAGAGCTTGCTTGCATCACGGAAAACCGACTCACGGCCGAGTTCCTCCTCAAAGATTTCCCCGAACATCATGCCCCTTTTCAGATTTATCTCGCTTGTAACATTAAAGCGCTACCTAAGCCAGCAACCAGATGTAGGCAGCAACCACGACAGCTGCCGTGACTAACGAGAAGACCCGTGCAGCTTGGGACCAGCTCCAACCTCGCCTATACCGCATGAATGAACCCGCCGCAATCGAGAGGACTACCGCGCCTGCGCTCATCACGGTGAATGTGGCTAAAAGGAGGGGGGGTAACTCGTACGCCCGGCGCAGTGCCTCGAGGTCCACACCCGCCAGCTCTTGAGCGAGCTGAGTACCAAACGAGGCCACCTGTCCCAGCCTTACCTTATCCACGGCGTCGAGGTTATCGGCTAAGGTGTGAATCGGCCAGAGGATATTTCCGTGCTGCGGATTGACCCAGTAGATCCACGTTCCGGGGATATCCACGCGAGTGAAGCTCGCGTAATCGCTGTAGCCCTCGACGGCTGACAAGTGCTCTGATTTCACGTAGAAACCCAAGTTCTCCGCCAGCTCTTGAGCGTAGTTATCGAGCCATTCGGTCGTGGCAACCTCATGTGAGTCCCTGAGCCCAATGCGCAACCCATTCTCGGGTCCAGGAGCAATTGAATCGAAAACGATTGTAACGACGATGTTATTCTCAGCGTATTCGCGTACGAATGCCTCACTCCCCAACAGACCAAGTTCTTCACTTCCGAAGGTTGTGAAAAGAATGGTGCGTGGGAGTTTCTCCGTCGATAGCACGCGGGCGATTTCGAGCACTACCGCCACGCCCGAGGCATCGTCGACCGCACCAGGGGTCAGAACGGAGTCGTGGTGGGCGCCGATGACCATGATTTCATCGCTCTGCCCGGGTAGCAACGCCATGACGTTGTAGGACGTCGAATTCTCCGAAGTTACGCGAAGTCTATTATCATCGACCACGTATGAAATTTCGATGGTAAAGTTCTCAATCCATGCTTCTAGCCCGTAGCTCCGGAACTCGTTCTCGATGTAGCTCGCAGCAATTGCTTCGGCTGCGGTTCCTGCGAGGCGGGGAGCGATGTTCACCAAGTTCTCCACATGCCCGTAAGCCCGATCGGCTGAAACCTCTCCCACCTGGGCTAAAGTTGGGCTACAGAAGATAGCAGTTAAAGCAAGCGCTAACAAGATGTGGCACGAACTAAGCCTCATTTGAGTTCCTTTAGGGCGGCTGAATATCTCTTTATGATGTGAAATAGCCTGATTTCGCCGACTATGATATTATTTCGCCTTGTCACCGGAAGCCTTCTTATCCCATGTTCCATCATCTTGCTTAGCACATCCCATATCGTGTTCTTTGGGCCACACTTGACGAGTCTTTTATGCATGATGCTATCAACGGTGCCCCAATGCAGTGCCCTTAGGTCTGGGAGTCCGAAAGAATAAGGAGCCCTTCTGGGTGATAAAATACTCAAGATATCATGCTCCGTTATCACACCAACGATTTTTTTGCTTTCTTTACCTTCGGTTACCCACACATGAGTCTTTTTCGATAAGATATCCAGAACGCGATCGACGGGCGCGTCTTTTTCGATGAGGGGCACGTCTCTTTTCTGCATAATCTTTTCAACTTTGAGCTCGTAGAATTTAGGGCCTACTCTTTTTGGTTCCGCCATTTCTTTCTCCTCAACTAAAACTCTTACAACACTATTAAACCTCTTTCTTATATTTGGCCATCTTTAGAGCCTTCCATAACGATGGCGGCGTGATGAGGGTAGTGATTATAACCATCACGAGGATGGCGGAGGCTATATCGGCGCCTATGATGCCGTGGTCAAGACCGAGTTTGACTAGGATTAATTCCACACCTGCCCTCGGCATCATTGCAATCCCAACGGCAAGGGATTCTTTACCGCCGAGCTTGGCTGCCAGCGCGCCTGCCCCGCACCCCACGACTTTTCCAACGATAGCCACGATCACTAACACCAAGGCAAACCAACCAACGGTTACGAATGCTGAAACATCGAAGCTCATGCCCATCCACACGAAGAAAATAGGTATGAAAAATGCGCCCCCGATTAGCGAAACGTGTGGCCTGAGACCCCTAGCAAAATGGGTTTGACCAACGACCAATCCCGCTATGAATGCACCTATGATCGCCGTTATTCCTAATTCTTCGGATATCAGGACGAATGCGAGAACTATGACTAGGCCTAGCAACAAGAGGTCCTCTCGCCCGATGTGGATTTTTTCCGCGAGTTTTTTACACAGTTTAATCCCGATGGTTAATGAAATTAGGAAAAATAGAACAATGGACACGATTAGCAAAAATATTTCCGCGAGGGATATGCTGCCAGTTATCGCCACGCTTATGAGAGCGCTCATAAGCATTATACCGATCACGTCGTCTATGACCGCCGCGCCCATTATCAGGGAGCCGATTTTGGTCCGTAGCATCCTTAACTCAGTGAGAATCGAAGCGCCGACCCCAACCGAGGTTGCAACTAAAGCAACGCCGACAAACAACGCGACGAGGTGGTCATTGAAAAATAAGATTGTGGCAAAGTATCCGAGGATAAACGGCAAAATTACGCCAGAGATCGCGACAACGCTGGACGTGACCTCGAGCCTTTTGAATTCCTCGAAGTTTGTGCCGAGACCGGTGGAGAACAACAGAAGTAAAATTCCTATTTTGGCCATGTCGGATATCCCCATTTCGGCCGAATCCGTTAGAATGTCTGATATTCCCGTTTCGGCCAGACCGGTTAGAATAATAAAGCTTACAAAAATCATTCCTAGGAGCAGCTCTCCAAAGATCGCGGGCTGCCTTAATCCCTTCGATAGAAGCCTGCCCAGTCCCGCTATAACGAGTATCATCAAGAGAGCCGGGACAAATGTCAGTTCCAAAGCCATGATAACGCCAAATGGAACACCACGCGTTTATTCCCTATAAATCTAATTTTTAGATAGATTGGTGAGGTGTTTGATAATCGAAATCATCACGATAGGCGAGGTCGAGCGCCGGCTGCTGGAGGACTTGGCTCGCGAGATCACGAAAGCCTACGCCCCGCTCGTCGAAAGTTGCCTCATCGGCGCCTCACTTCAAATGCCACCGGCCGCATACAACGCTCGACGCAACCAGTACAACGCCGACTTGATTTTGGATAGGGTGCTACACAGGATAACTGGTGAAAGCCGGGTGCTAGCATTGCTCACCACCGACCTCTACACCAGCTCGCGCAACCTCAACTTCATCTTCGGCCAAGCACAATGTCCGGGCAGAGTAGCACTTGTCTCGCTTTGCCGCATCAATCCGACTTTTTACAGGGCGCCTCCTAATCGTAAGCTTTTCCTTAAACGTGCGACAAAGGAAGTCATCCACGAGCTCGGACACACTTTCGGGCTCGGGCACTGCGCGAACCCAAGCTGCGTCATGTCGTTCTCAAACTCTATTCTCGACGTGGACGAGAAGAAACCTGCTTTTTGCAAAACCTGCAGGCGAAAATTGTATCGTCAAACCACTTTAATCATACATGTCAGGCGGTAGCCCGTAATCACTCGGATGTAGCCTTGGAACTCGCGGTCGAGCTCCGCGTCGTCGGTATCTACTTTTAGGGTAGGGGTCGCCCTCAGCTTGTGGGGGGTCGCCAGCACCCAGACGTTCTCCTTCCCAACTCGCTTAATGATGACCGAGCTAAACTGCTGGTTGCCTCGCCCTAAAATGAAACCTTGCTTTCCAATCGGGCTCACTATTATCGTCGTCGGTTTTTTCCCAATCGCCTCAATGATATGTTGTTCATTCGTATCGCGTGCTAGCAATTTGTAATTTTCAATTAAATCTACACCAAGCAAGGTAGAGTCATAGATGCCGAGTTCCTCTGCAACCGCTCGCGTGGTCGTGCCTGGACCAAGTGCATATACACGCTCGCGTTCCATCAGCTCAATCACCCAGCGCGCAATTGCTTTTTGATCAGCTAGCTCGTAGCCGGTGCTTCCCTCCTTGGTCGCCTGCATCATGACCGGTTCGTATGGCACCCGCGCGTAGCCCTTGAGCTTCGCCACGAGACGGTTCTCACGATAAGCCTCTTCATCGATGTCCATGACCTCCGCCTCTAGCAGCGGCAACCCCTCCCTCAAGAAACGTGCTGCAACTTCACCTGCAGTTTGAGGTGTGTTAGCGAAAGTGGCGCTGTGCATCTTCACGCCAGTCGGGATACCTAAGATCGGTACTTGAGTTCCTATCGCTTCAATCACATCACTCATCGTACCATCGCCGCCTGCAATGAGGATGAGGTCGACGCCATGCCCTAACATTTCCCCAGCAGCGCGCTTGGTGTCCCCCGCGGTAGTTTTGCCTGAGGTTATGTGCCCAATCACCCGAGCTTTCAGACCCGCTTCGCTAGCCTCTGTTGCTCCCATCTCGGCTGGATAAGTTATGAGTTCGAACTCCACCCCAACGCGCTTTAAACCCTGCAGCGTTTCTACTGCTCTAGCTGGAGAAACCGGTTCAGCGCCGAGTTCCAGAGCTTTCGCAACTGTGTCCGCGCCATCCGTGCCCTTTAATCCGACTCGTCCACCCATACCTGCGATCGGGTTGACGATGAGACCGAGCTTCTTCATCCCTTCGCCGATTTACGATACGCGCGCCAGCTCAAAATAGGTTGGCGCGAAGCCTTTACCTCGTCCAGCCTGCCTATCGCGGTTGCAGTGGGGGCTGAGCATACCTTGTCGGGGTCTGACTTCGCCTCCTCGGCTATCGTCCTCAAAGCCTCCACGAATCGATCAAGCTCTTCTTTAGACTCGCTCTCGGTCGGCTCGATCATCAGCGCCTCGGGGACGATAGGTGGGAAATAATAGGTGGGGGCATGCATGCCGAAGTCGAGCAATCGCTTGGCGACGAAGTGTGCCCCGATGCCCGTCATGCGCTTCAGTGGTTCAGCACTAAAGACAACTTCATGCTTACAAGGGCCGCTCGGATCGAACTTCAGCTCATAGCCCTCGACCCCGAGCAATTTGCGCATGATATAGTTAGCGTTTAGCACAGCTGCCTCGGTCACCTCACTCAATCCTTCGCCACCCATAAGCAGGAGGTAAACATATGCTTTCACAAGCACGCCGAAGTTTCCGTAGAACCCCTTGATTTTGCCTATCGAGTGTGGGCGGTCGTAGTCGAAATAATAGCGGCCCTTCTTTTTATCGTACTCTACCAGCGGCACGGGGAGGAACTTCTCGAGTTCCTTCTGCACTCCGATGGGTCCAGCCCCCGGGCCGCCCCCGCCGTGAGGGGTTGCAAAGGTCTTGTGCAGATTGAAGTGAACGATGTCGAAGCCCATGTCACCCGGGCGTGTCCTCCCCAAGATACCGTTCAAGTTCGCGCCATCGTAGAAAAGCAAGCCTCCAGCATCATGAACCACCTTAGCAATCTCGATAATTTGATCCTCGAACAGGCCCAACGTGTTCGGGTTCGTCAGCATCAAAGCTGCGGTGCGTTCGGAGATTGTTGCTTTCAGAGCATCAAGGTCGACGCGCCCACGAGCATTCGACGGCACGGTTACAACATCATATCCTGCCATCGCCGCGCTCGCTGGATTCGTGCCGTGAGCAGAGTCGGGCACTATGACCTGATTCCGTTTGTCGTC
>Ga0209991_10001146_pt1 | contig 11975 bp, 8 predicted proteins | sample ChitaG_FD_183167 | JGI IMG/M metagenome (GOLD analysis project Ga0209991, IMG submission 183167) | Deep subsurface microbial communities from South Pacific Ocean to uncover new lineages of life (NeLLi) - Chile_00310 metaG (SPAdes)... | ecosystem: Environmental > Aquatic > Marine > Oceanic >...
ACCATAGAATCCCAGAATGGCAGCTCCTAAAGCGGCACCATCCTTGATTTCTGGAATCAAGATTTTCTTATCAATAACATCGGCAAACATTTGAGCCCAAAAATCGCTATTCATACCTCCTCCATCTACTTTTATTTCAGTAGTTTTAACTTTTGCCATGCCTTCTATTATATTGAGATACATCTGAGCGCTAAGTACAGCTGATTCCATAATAGCTCTAATCATGTGAGCTCTTTTGTGGTTAAAACTTAATCCATGAATCGTCCCCTTCCTAAATACATACAATGGAACAAACAACAATCCATTACTTCCCGGGGAAACTTGCTCTGCTTCTTTACTCAAAAGATCGTAAACATCAGTATTCGCTTCTTCAGATTCTTTAATTTGAAGCTGTGAAAAATTGTCTTTAAACCATTTTAACGCACTTCCCGTCCCAGGCATTACCCCTTCAATAACCCACTTTCCCTCAACTACGTGGGGAAAAGAGAAAATTGGAATATCACCTGCTGGTTGAATTGGTCTGTCAAAAACTAAATCTACAAATATTCCAGTTCCAGTCGTTATTTTTGCTTGTCCATCATTAACAACTCCTAATCCTAATGCTGCACATTGTTGATCTCCCCCTCCTAGTATGATTGGAGTATCTTGGTTTAAACCCAGAGCCATTGCAGCTTCATTTGATAACTTACCAATTACTTCACCGGGTTTGTGTAGCTCAGGCCATAATTTTATGGGAATATCATAGAGATCAGCAAGGTTTTCGTCCCATCGTAGTGTATCCATATTTAAGATGCCATTGATCGCATTTGTGGGGTCTGTAACGCATTTTCCACACAATTTCATGTAAATATATGAGTCTGTGCAAATTATTTTAAAAGCTTTATCATATAATTCTGGTTTATTATTTTTGAACCAAAGTATTTTTGGGATTATCCTCCGTAAACCTCTTTCTTCTTGTAGTTCTCTGAAATCTGATACTTCTCGTTCGTCCATCCATGTAAGAGCTGGATGTAGCACTTCACCGTTGTTATCAATTAAGGTCACAGTCGCTCTCTGAAAAGTTCCTACTATACCAATTATCTCATTTGGATCTACAATTCCACTTTTTATTACTTCATTACAAGTATTTTTTACGGCGTTCCACCAAATTATTGGATTCTGTTCTGAAATTCCAACTGATTGTTCTGTTAAGGGATATTCTTCGTAAGCTTTAATAATTTCTTTCCCATTCAAATCAAAAATTACTGTTCTTGCACCTGTAGTTCCAACATCAAAAACACATATTTTTTCGTTCATTAAATCACTTTAAAGTATTTTTTACCTAAATTTATTTTTTCTATTTTAGAGTACCTTATTTAATATTTCAGACACATCTACTATTTTAATCTTTTTTTTTTCTTCTTCTTTAAGTCCATAACCCAGACCTAATTCGCATAATGGACACGCGGACACAAAAACTTCTGCACCTGTTTCTCTTAATTCGTTAACTCTAATCGCAGCTTCTTTAATCGCTAATTCTCTATCGGCCCAATGAGCCGTACCGCTCCACCCACAACAGTGTACAAATTCCTTATTAAATCTTGGTTCTACTAATTCCAGGCCTGGAATTTTATCGAGAATGTCTCTAATAGATGAAGTATCTTCCATATTTCTCGCAATAAGACAGGGATCGTGAATCGTTACTTTTTTCAAATCATCTGCTATATTTTTTGTTGGTTTGATTTTTCCTTTATCTAACAATTTTTTAATATATTCGACAATGTGAATTATTTTTTTATCAATTTTTATACCAAGAGTTTCATATCTTTTAGTAAGCGTTAATACACATCCAGGGCAATCTGATACGATAATTTCAGCACCTGTTGATTCAATTAAACTCTTATTTTTTTCAGCAAAATCTTTTGCTGTGGTTAAATCTCTTATGTTAAATAATGGACCTCCACAACAAACCTTAGTGTCAAGATTAGTAGAGAATTTAATTCCTGCTTTTTTCAATATATTCATATTCGCTTTTATGACTTCTGGAAATTTCATTGATTCACATCCAAGGTAATAAAACACATCATCATTGCCATCAGATTCGATATTCTCTATTCCATTTTCTTTATAAGTTTCGTAGATGTTGTATCCTTCGATTGTATTAGATTCTTTCAACTTCTTGATTTGTTCCTTACAATAATCTGGCATGTAACCCTTCGCATTAATATCATCTCGTACAGTCTCAAGTAGTGATACGACTGAAAAACCAAATGGGCACCATACTTTGCAACTCTCCTCATTCGTGCATTTATACATCAAATCTATAAACTCAGAATCATTATAATCTATTTTTCCCATTGTTAGATAATACCCAATTCTTGCCTTATAGGCTGGACTCATTGTTTCTTTCTGAGATGCTTGAAGTGTTCCACAATCGAATCTACACATGTTTGGACAAAGCATACAATTTACTAAGTTCTTAACATCAGCTTTATAATCTCCTTCAGGAAAAAAGTTCTTATCACGCATTCGAAAACTTTTCATAAACACTTTTTTGGTATCACGATCCATTTTTTGAATGATTGGACCCATCCATTTATATTTCTTTAAAATCTCAGCCACTTAATTCTCACCTCTTTCTTTCCAAGGACTTTCATAAATTTTCCCAGGATTCAAAATATTATTAGGATCAAGTAGTTTCTTAATTTTCTTTAAAGTATCAAAAGATTTTCCCCATTCTACTGGCATCCACTTAGATCTATTGATTCCAACACCATGATGGTGTCCAAAGGATCCACCACAATCCTCTACTGTTTTAATAACCGTATCCCACACTTCTTGGTAAAATTCAAGATCGGTTAATTCTTTTGGAGGAACTCCAGCAAATGTAAAATAAAATCCTACTCCATTAGGATAAAAGTGTGATACATGGGCAGTAATCATTACCATACCTTTTACTTTTTTTGTAGCTTCTATTACAGAATGATACATGTCTGCTGCCTTATCCCATAAAAATCCAATTTCAATGGTATCGAAAACCAATTGAAAGGTTGGAGTCGATGAAGTATCTGTTACTTTAAATCTAGTTTCAAACCAGTGCTCAACTGGTTCATCGCCACATTCAACACCATTATTCTTCTCGCACGTCTCTTTTGTAATTTGCTCTTCAAGATCGACGAGTCTTCCAATACCTTCACAAACAAATACAACCATAACCTTGTTTTTGGCTTTTTCTATATGACCAAAATGTCTGAATGTTTCATCAGCATCGTAAATTCGCATAACTGCAGGATATATTTGTTGTCTTAATATTTGTCTAGTAGCTTCTAACGAATCCTCAAAAGTAGGAAACGCATAAGATATTAGCGTTCTCTTTTCAGGAGATGGCCAAATTTTTAGCGTCGCTTTTGTTACTATTCCCAGCGTACCTTCTCCCCCGATAAAAAGTTTGTCAAATTGAGGACCTGTTGATGCTCTGGCAATTGGTTTAAAATTTATAATATCTCCCTGAGGTAAAACGATCTCCATACCCATAACGATATCTTCGATTTTACCGTATTTTGTTGAGAATTGTCCAGCTGCTCTATGAGCTATCCAACCTCCCAATGACGACGTGTAAAGGGATTGCGGTATATGACCGGTAGTGTAACCTTTATCGTTTAAAAATCGCTCTAAATTCATGCCATTTATTCCAGTTTGAGCTGTAACAGTTAAGTCTTTGTCGTTTATCTCTAAGACTTTGTTAAATTTCTTCATGTCTAGAATAATTCCACCGCGTATAGCAATAGCTCCTCCTACAACACCAGATCCTTCAGCATACGGTATAACAGGTATTTTTTCTTTGTTCGCAAGCTTTAAAATTTCAGAAATTTGTTTTACAGTTTCAGGCCAGGTAATAATATCTGGTAATCCCGCAATCTTTCCTTGTAATGTCCAATTAAATGCTATAAGTGTAGAATCTTTAGTATATGCTAATATATCTATGTTTTTTGTAGAAACATTATTCTCTCCTACGATCTCAGCTAATTTAGATACAATCTTCGTTTTATTTTTTATTTCCTCTCTATTATCCTTATAAATTAAATCAAACTCGTTTAGATCCATAAGAAATTAAAACTCATTCTATTTTTATTATCTAAGTAAATGATTAGAATTAATTTAAAATTTCTACTTTCAAATTAACCTTATAAAGTCTTTAAAACTAAGGGAAAAAAGAAAATTTAGTTTAATAAATTGTCGTATAATATTGGAGCTATTTTTAAATCATAAATTTGTAAAACTTATAATAAAATAAAGCAAAACTACAATACATCTCAAGAAATTGATGTTAGCAATTTTTCGTTGAAATAACTTTAATATTTATGTTTAATTCCTATTCAATATACTTTTAAGTTTTTAATTTAAACTTGAATATACACCAAACACTAAATTGTGGTAATCTATGACAAGTAATATCTTCGGCACCTCTGGGATTAGACGCGTTTTTCAAAATTATTCCGAATCAGATTTAAGATTCACGCCGCAAATGGCTTTAGAAGTTGGTTTGGCTTTAGGGAGCTATTTAAAAGGGGGATCTGTCGTTATCGGAAAGGATATCAGAACTTCAGCATTACCTATAGAATACGCATTAATTTCTGGCTTGGTAAGTACGGGATGTAATGTGAAAACACTAGGAATTGTAACCACACCCACATTAGCGATGTCTCTAAGATATTTAGATGCAAAGGCCGGAGTTATGATTACTGCTTCCCACAACACCCCTGAGTATATTGGTTTAAAACTTTGGAACCGTTCAGGAATAGGTTATTCCCACGAACAGGAAGAAGAAATTTCGCGATTATATGACGAGAAGAATTTTATTGATATCAAATGGGATCAAGTTGGAAAAGTTACTCCGGTTAATGATATCAACGATAAACACATTTCAGATATAACGAATCGTATAATATTTGATGGGAGTAAACTTAATGTTATAGTTGACCCCGGAAACGGAGCGGGATGTGAAATCGTCCCAAGACTATTAAGTATTTATAATGTAAACATTATTACAATCAATGCACAAATGGATGGTAAATTCCCTGGACGAAATTCAGAACCTAGTGAAAAAAATTTAATTCAGATCTCCAAATTTTTGAAAATATCAACACAAGAAGATATTGGAATAGCGCTAGATGGGGATGCTGATAGAGTTATTTTTTTAGATGAAACCGGTGAAATTGTTGATCCAATTAGGTTATTAGCGCTTCTGGCAAAATATTATATACAAAATAATAGAAATAACCTTTCTAAGAACGATATGAAAGTATCTACTCCTGTAAATTCATCTAGTTTAATTGAGGATGTGTTACAACCACTAGGTTGCGAGATAATAAGAACTGAAGTCGGAGATATCCAAGTAGCTCAAGCATTACATGAGAATGGGGGATTCTTGGGTGGAGAAACCTCAGGTACTTATATTTGGCCAAGCTTCCATTTAGGACCAGATTCAATAGTCACAATCGGATTAGTATTACAAATAATGGTCAAAACAGGAAAAAGATTAATAGAATTATTGAAAGAAATTCCAAAATATCCCTATTACCGCCAGCAATTTCCGCTTATAGAAGATATTCCCTTTACTGAGGAAATAAACCAAAAAATTATTACGGAGATGAAAGAGAGCTTTGATACTATGGGAAAAAAATTAAAATCTACTAATAAAATGGATGGTTGTAGATTCGATTACGATAATGGATGGATTTTAATAAGACGTTCAGGAACAAGCCCATATTTAAGAATTTCTGGTGAATCTAGTGTCGATATAAATCAATCAATTGAAATGAATAAAATAGCAGAAGATAAAATGAAGAAATTAAATTTAATATAAAGTTTTTATTAAATGTTTATTTTTTTATTTGACGTTAACTGTCTCTAATTTCTATTTCTATTCCTTTTTTTTTGAGTACTTCCTTATTAGCAAGGAGTTCTCGACCGGCGATTTTGTCTAATACATAAGTCAGGTTTCCCCCATTTTTCGAATAAATTTGCCCATAAGAAATTGGAATATCTGGGGTTGGATCATTTAATAACGATTTAGTAACTGACTCAACCTTCCGTTCGCCATTAGCCAACAATAAAACTGTCTTTGCTTTATATACTAGTTCAGCCCCCATACTGATTGCATACCTGGGGGATTCATCTTTGGTAGTGAAATGACCATCCTTCACAGCATTATCTACAGTATTGTCATCAAGTTTTACTAATAAAACATTACTACTTTCAAATGGGATTCCCGATTCATGAAAAGCAACATGACCTCGACCTCCAACGCCTATTATATGTAAATCAATACCGCCAGCATCTGAAATTTTTTGAGAATACCCTTCTAATATTGTCTTTTGAATCCACTTTAAATATTCTGAAGCTGGATTTTTTTTAATAGATATTGATTTACCTGCATCTGTACCCAATTCGCTCCAGTCCTCTGGATGTGCATCAAGTTCATTTACTAATAGTTCTTGATCAATCAAACAACCATAAGGAACCGAAGTCTCGATGAATTTTTTATCAAGAAGACCAAAAAATTCCTGAATCATAAAATAACAATAACTCTCTGGATGTAGCATTCGTTGTTGGGGATTTTCACCAGGGAGACCTACATATTCATCAAGGTTAAAACTCCGAATCCGATTGCTATCAAATTCGCCAGAATTAGCCATCCGAGCTAAGTGTTTATACATACCGGTAGGTGAATTTCCCGTTGCTAGACCTAAAATAAATTCTTTTTTTTCTTCTAATGTTTGTATAATAGTCTCTTTCACTATTTCAGCTACTACTTCACTCATGTGATCAAAATCTCTTGTTATAATAACGCTAATAGTCATGATTTTTTACCATTGACAAATCAAAGTTTAACGTTAAAAAAGATTACTTCAATATAAAAATTAATGTATTTGTAAATGAAGTTCAATAATCTACTCTTTCGAAAGTTAGCAAAATTGTTCTTTAAATCGACTATGCTCTTAACTAACAAATAATAAATGAAATATTAATATAATTTCCATAATTAAGAATCTTGATGTGTGGTATATTCGGTATTATAACAAACCAAGATAATATCTCCCTTGGAGAAGTTGTTCTTGCAGGAATTAAGCGTTTAGAATATCGAGGTTATGATTCATGTGGAATAGTCTCTCTCTCTAATTCTAAATTGTACATCAAAAAGGATTCAGGAAAAATCGATGAAATCCAAAAGAGAATAAATTTAGCAGATATTCCAAATAACTCTAAACTTGCCCTTGCCCATACAAGATGGGCAACTCACGGAGCACCAACTAAAAAAAATAGTCATCCACATTTAGATTGTTCTAACAAAATTGCGGTTGTTCATAATGGGATAATTGAGAATTTTTTAGAATTAAGAGAAACTCTCACTGAAAAAGGTCATTTGTTTGAATCGGATACAGATACCGAAGTTATTCCCCATCTAATTGAAATTAAAATGAAAGAAGGATTAAATTTCAAAGATTCAGTTGTTGAAACATTAAAACTATTAACTGGAGCATACGGGATTGCAGTTTGCCATGCTGAATACCCGGATTCAATTATTGTGGCTAGGAAAGAATCTCCTCTAGTAATTGGAATAATTGAAGGCAAAACTACTTATTGTGCTTCAGATATCCCTGCCTTTTTACCATTAACACGGAAGTGCTATATAATGGATGATAATGAACTAGCAATTTTAAAACCAGGAGAAGTTGAATTCTTTGACCTCACTTCTAACGAAAGAATTGAAAAAGAATTAAGAACAATTGAATGGAGCATTGATGCGGCAGAAAAAGGGGGATACGAACATTTTATGTTAAAAGAAATATATGAAGAACCAACTGCGATAAGGAGTACTCTGAAAATTTCTGAAGAACTTTTAAAAATCTTTGCCAATATTTTGTGTTCAGCAGAAAATATCTATATTACAGCAGCAGGCACATCTTATCACGCAGCACTAGCAGGTAAATTTATAATTTCTAGATTTCTAGGTAAACACATTCAAGATATAGAATGTTCTGAATTAGAGACTCAATTAAAGGGTAGTCTACAAAAAAATTCCGTAATTATTGCAATCTCACAATCAGGTGAAACAATTGATACGATAGAAGCGATTAGATGGGCAAAAAAAACAAAAAATGTTAAAATTTTGACAATTACTAATGTTGTAGGCTCTTCAATTACTAGATATTCCGATCATGTGATTGTAACAAATGCAGGACCTGAGATTGGTGTTGCAGCAACAAAGACATATAGCACGCAAGTCCTTGCTCTTGCGTTGATAGCAGTTTCAATTGCAAAAACTAAAAAAATAATACCTAATGAAGAAATAATAAAATATTATGATGCTTTAGCTGAAATTCCTAATATTATTGAGAAATTCCTTGAAAAAAATGTTGATTTAATCAAATATATTGTAAACAATTTAGAAAAGAATTTGAATTATTTCTTTTTAGCACGAGGTATTTCAATCGCAACTGCCAAAGAAGGAGGTTTAAAATTGAAGGAAGTTGCTTGTCGGTTTATCGAAGGCTATTCAGCAGCTTCTGCAAAACATGGACCAATCTCGTTAGTAAGAGAAGGATTTCCTATAATTTTTATCGCTCCACCTGACGAAACATATAATAGATTAGTTGGGAATGTAATGGAGTTCAAAGCTAGGGGGGGAAGAATCATTTCCGTGGTTGTGGAAAGCGATGAAAAAATAACAAAATTAAGTGACATAACGATTCGAATTCCTCAACCCGCTGATAAATATCATAATCTATTCAGCCCAATAACTTTCATGCCCGCCTTACAATTATTAGCATATTATGCTGCCTTAGCTCATGATCTAGATCCTGATAAACCATTAAATCTTAGCAAGACGGTAACCGTTCATTAAAAATATTCTTTTAACTTTTCAACATTCATTAATGGGGAAGGTAAAGATGTCTGTTTCTTCGAATAAATTCTATATAGCTCTGGCTGTTCTACAAAAGATGATCTTTACTGCGGAAAAAAATAACGAACTCCAGCTGGTGGAATAATTTAAATGTCAATAATTCCTTTCATACTGAAGTAATACTTGATGTGATGGAGAAAAGGATTGAAATAAGAATATTATAGGTGCTATTTATGCTTGAAGTTTTGAAAAAAATAAAAGAAAAACAACAGGAAGCTAAAAAAATAATAGATGAAGCTTCTATCGAGGCTCAAAAGATCAAGCAAGGTTTGTTAGAGAAATCAGTAGCCGTAAATGAAGAGGCTTTTCTTGCCGAAATTTCACAAGCGGAGCAAAAAGCTGATGAGTTGTTGAAGAGCAGCAGCTTGGGTGTCGATCAAGAAAAAAAACAGATCATGAGTAAGGCAGAGCAACATGCAAAAGAAATTGAAATCAAGGCAAAGACCAATCACGAGAAAGCAGTAAATAATGTTCTAGACATAATATTCAACAGGAGCGAGAAAAAATGACATCGGCTGATGCGCTAATCGAAGCCTTATTGTCCGAGGCACATGAAACAGCTGAAAAAATCATCCAAGATGTGAAAAAAACGGTTCAAAGCACCCTAGAAGATCAACGAAAAAAAGGTAGGGAAAGGGCGAGGGAGATTATTATTTCGATAGATAAAAAAGCACAAAACGACTTCGTGCTAATCAAGTTACGCGACACAATTTCAGCCGAAAGTAAAGCAAAATGGTTGATTCTCGAGAAAAAACACGAATTGATCGAAAACGTTCTAAACCAAGTAAAGGACGAGCTACGCACGCATATAAAAACGGATAAATACTTTCATGTCCTCGAAAACCTCATCGTGGAAGGAGGCATTATCCTGGGTGCAACAGACCTGGAAGTGATCTTGAATGGAAGGGATTCAACTCTTCCGCTGGATTTGGATAAATTGGCAGAGATAATAGGCGAAAAAACGGGGAAAAAGACCAATATCACGAAATCTGCAAAAAAAATAGATGCAATTGGCGGAGTGATAATCCAAACGACTGATGGTAAAATTGTTTTGAATAACACATTTGAAGGCATGTTGAATAATTCTGAAAGCGATATCCGATTTAAAATAGCACAGACATTATTTACATGATTAATTAAAAAAAAACCGTGATGTCTTATAAAAATAGCATTGATTGCCGATGTTGATACAGTAAGTTTCTTCAAGTTAGGCGGATTGGAGCATGTATTCGTGGTTAATAATCCCGAGGAGGCGAAGCAACATCTGCAAGAACTCATTGAAAAACCAGAGTATACGATTCTAATCACGACGGATTACATAGCCAACAAAAATCGGGCACTTATTAATGAAATCATAGAAGAACATGAGTTTCCTATAATCATTTCAATTCCAGCTCTTGGAGACTCCTCCCAACCTATTACAGATACCATCACGGAGCTTATTAGAAGAAAAACAGGTATTGAACTCAAATCAGAATAAAAAAAGGAATTATATCTTGGCAGAAACAACAATTGGTACGATATCCCGTATTGCCGGTTCATTTGTCACGGCGAAGGATATGCCTAATGTAAAAATGTTTGAACTTGTTAAAATAGGGGAAGCTGGCATCATTGGAGAAGTAATCCGCGTCTCAGGGAACACGGGAATTATCCAAGCCTACGAAGAAACGGAAGGGATAAAACTCGGTGGAAAAGTTATCGGCACTGGGAATCTACTGTCTGTGGAGCTTGGTCCCGGGCTTATGGGACAAATTCTCGATGGAATTCAACGACCGCTCCCTTTGATTGCAAAAAAAATTGGTCCATGGATTGAAAAGGGCATCGAGGTTCCTGCAATCGATCGCAAAAAAAAATGGCAATTTAAACCAATAATTTCGAAAGGTGCCAAGGTTACCAGCGGTGATATCCTTGGTGTAGTACAAGAAACACCCTCCATTGAAAATAAAATCATGGTTCCCCCAGAAGTCGTCGGAGTCGTGGAAACCATTAATTCCGAGGGAGATTTCACTGTCACTGAACCAATTGCTGAGATCAAGACGCATAATGGAATTAAGGAAGTATTCTTGATGCAAACATGGCCTGTTCGGCAGGCACGTCCATACAAGGAAATGCTCCATATAGACACCCCACTTTTAACTGGTCAGCGTATCATCGATTCCTTCTTCCCAGTTGCTAAGGGAGGGATCATAGCTGTTACTGGTGGATTTGGAACAGGAAAAACAGTCTTGTTACAAACAATTGCGGTGTGGATCGATGCAGATATTATCGTGTATATCGGTTGTGGTGAACGCGGGAACGAGATGGCAGAAGTTCTAGAAAGATTCAGTCATCTCAAAAAAACTGGATCAGATCATCCGCTTATGAGTAGATCAGTCTTAATAGCAAACACATCAAATATGCCAATCCTTGCAAGAGAAGCAAGTATCTATAGCGGTATTACGATCGCTGAATATTACAGGGATATGGGTTACAATGTTGCAATAATGGCAGATTCCACATCACGGTGGGCCGAAGCGCTTCGTGAAATTTCTGGGCGGTTAGAAGAGATGCCCGGTGAGGAAGGGTATCCCGCTTATCTTTCATCTCGCTTAGCTGAATATTATTCGCGTGCGGGAAGCGTAAAAACACTCGGTTCGGATGAAAGAGAAGGCTCAATCACCGTATTATCGGCAATTTCTCCACCTGGAGGCGATTTCTCCGAGCCAGTAACAAGAAACACGCTCCGATTAGCCAAGGTATTTTGGGCACTTGATTTCAATCTTGCTCATCGCAGGCATTATCCTGCTATCAACTGGTTCATGAGCTATTCAGAATACATGTCTTTTCTCGAAGATTGGTTCTTACGTGTTGATAGGGATTGGCAAAGATTGTGTGGAGATGCGAGAGCATTGTTGCGAGAGGAGGAAGAACTCAAAGAAATCGTGGCACTTATTGGAGCCGACATTTTAGGTGATAAACAACGAGGTGTTTTTGAAGTAGCAAAGATGTTGAAAGAAAATTTCCTGTTGCAGAGTGCCTACCATCCAGT
>Ga0209991_10001147_pt1 | contig 11974 bp, 10 predicted proteins | sample ChitaG_FD_183167 | JGI IMG/M metagenome (GOLD analysis project Ga0209991, IMG submission 183167) | Deep subsurface microbial communities from South Pacific Ocean to uncover new lineages of life (NeLLi) - Chile_00310 metaG (SPAdes)... | ecosystem: Environmental > Aquatic > Marine > Oceanic >...
CCTGCCATAAACTTGAGTGCTTTAGCGACTACATCCAAGCCTATGCCAAAAGGTTAGGAAAGACTAATTGTTGCTATCTGGAGCTATATGCTGGGTGTGGTAGTTGTGTTTGTAAAGGCACCGATTGCCGCATTGACGACTCCCAACTCCGGGCACTAAAAGCCAAAACAAAATTTGCCAAGTATATATTTGTGGTAAGAAACCGCCAAAATGCAGAAAACCTGAAGTGGCTGACTACTCCCTATAACACCGACAATATAGAAGTGATAACAGGCAACTGTAATAATGAGAAGGTTATCCGCCAATTATTTGACCTAATCCCCCGCTCAGCATCTAGCTTTGCCCTAATTGACCCAACCGGATATAGGAAGGTGCACTGGTCAACAATTAAACAGTTAGCTGCCCATGGGGTAGATTGGAAGGGCAACAAAGTAGCTCTATTAATATTTTTCCCCTTAGAAATGGCTCTGTTACGGAATTTGATGCGCCCTGAATGTCAAGCATCCATAACCAGACTCTATGGAAACCAGCAATGGGAGGAGATAAAGCAAGAGAAGCTTAGTGGCAAAATAGGGCTGGGCGAGGTTAGGAGTCGGCTCGTGGAGCTATTCAAGGCTGGGCTAAGAGGTCTGGGTTACAATTATGTAGAAGATTTTAAGCCCACCTGGTCTTCCCCCCAGCCCTTCTACCATCTAATTCTGGCTAGCGACAGTGACACCGGCACTAAAATAATGAAGGATGCCTGGGGCAAATCAAGATACCTGCCCTGCGAACTATTCCACGGTGAGGAAGGCAAGACAAGAAGACCGCACAAAAATATCTTTAGGCTGGGTTGACGAAGGAGCTGACCAAGCTTTTGATTGTTAAATAAGGTTGGAAAAGGTTAGAATTGAGCTAATAAATAAAATTTAGTCTTACTACCACAGTGCCTGCTATCATCAAGGTAAAAAATTGCTGAGGAGGTAAAAATTGACAACCAAAATCGGAGTTAATGGCTTTGGGCGTATCGGAAGGTTAACCCTTAGGACAGTAAACCAGTACCAAAAAGACAAACTGGAGATAGTGGCTATTAATGACCTCACCGATACTAAAACCAACGCTCACCTGCTAAAATGGGACAGCACCTACGGTCCCTATTCAGGCAAAGTAGAAACCACTGAGGATTCAATTATCGTCGATGGCAAAGAGATAAAGGTGCTGTCAGAACGAGACCCGGGTAATATCCCGTGGCAGGATTACGGCGTAGAAATAGTAATAGAGTCAACAGGGCTATTTACTGATGCCACCAAGGCAGCGGCTCATCTGAAGGGTGGTGTCAAGAAGGTGCTCATTTCAGCCCCAGCCCGTAATGAAGATATAACCATCGTCCCCGGTGTTAATGAAGACCGGTATGACCCGGACAAGCATAACATTATATCCAATGCCTCCTGCACCACCAACTGTATTGCCCCTGTGGTCAAGGTATTGCACCAAAGCTTTGGCATAAGTAAAGGTTTAATGACCACTATTCATGCCTACACCAATGACCAGAGACTCCTGGATATGTTCCATGGTGACCTGCGCCGGGCTCGAGCTGCAGCTATGAACATCGTGCCTACCACCACTGGTGCTGCCAGAGCCGTAACCCAGGTTATCCCTGAACTCAAAGGCAGACTTCATGGACTAGCCTTCAGGGTTCCAGTTCCCACCGTCTCCGTAGTTGACTTCGTCGCCGACCTAGATAAAGAGGTTACCATTGAACAAGTCAATCAGGCTTTCCAGGCGGCTGCTGAGGGAGCTTTATCCGGAATCCTTGAGTATTGCCAGGATGAGCTGGTCAGCCTGGATTTTAAGGGTAATCCTGCCAGCTCTATTGTTGATGCGCCAAGCACTATGGTCATCGGTGGCAATATGGTCAAGGTGCTTGCCTGGTATGATAACGAGTGGGGCTATAGCTGCCGCTTAGGCGACCTGGCGGCTTATATTGCCGATAAAGGGTTATAGAGGGCAAGGAAACTGCTGCTAATGAGACTGTTTATTAACCCTATCCCCCGAAACAAGCTACTTCTGGCTCATAGACAATTACCCAGTTGGTGATTGACATCGCTGGCTGGTGAGTATAGAATATTTAAAATAACTAAATAACAGAGGTGGGAAATGAAGTTAGTGGTGATTGGTTTTGGACAATGCGGCGGCAGGGTTGCCGACCAATTTGCTCGGCTGAACAGGAGGGCACAAGGCCACCGGAAGATTGAGATAACTCCCGGCGTCTTTGCGATAAACACCGATGCTGCTGATTTAAGCGGGCTGTCCCATATCAAATCTGATTATCGGCACCGAATCCTCATCGGGGGACGAAAGACTAGTGGTCACGGCGTAGGTAAAATAAACGAACTTGGTGCCGAGATAGCTAAAGAAGACAGCGATAAGATTATTGACGCCATAAGAGGAACTAAGCGATTCTACGAGTCAGATGCCTTCTTACTGATTGCCGGTGCTGCCGGTGGCACTGGCTCAGGAGCCATACCAATAATAACTCAGTGCTTAAAAGAGCGCTACATGGATAAACCAATATATGACCTTATTGTCTTACCCTTTGAGCATGAAGAGACAACAGAAGAAAGAGCTATTTATAACACAGCCATCTGCCTTAAATCTGTCAATACAGTAGCCGATGCCGTAATTCTTGTGGACAACCAAAGGTATATTAGAAAGGACTCCTCACTTAGACACAACCTATCCAAGATTAACGAACTAATAGCGGAACCATTCTACGACCTACTCTGCGCTGGCGAGGAGAAGAAAGCCAAGTACATCGGGGCAAAGACACTTGATGCCGGGGACATAGTGCAGACCTTTACCGGGTGGACAGCAATAGGCTATGGCAAAACACAGGTACCAATATTCAATCTTCCCCTTCCCCGAAAGTCCGACTTCAGGACCAAGAGCACCGAAATCCACAAGGGAATTCAGGCAATGGACGAAGCGATGACCGAGCTATCAATCAATTGCAACCCAGTTGATGCCAGTCGGGCACTATATCTCCTGTCAGGACCATCCAAGGAAATGAACATGGACTTGGTTAAGGAGCTTGGAGACTATCTAAGGGGTTTAGCTCCAAAGGCCACTATAAGGAACGGCGATTACCCCAGGGAAAAAACCCTCGTGGAAGTTACTCTAGTCCTGTCTGGACTTAGCGATATAGAAAAGGTGAGGGAATACTATAGCAAATCAACGAGCCTCATCCCTGAGTTCAAAAGGAGAGAAGAGGAAGCAGAAGACAAACTTAGGACCATGGAAGAGGTAGGGAAAGACCTACCGTCATTGCTGTAGAGAAAGCATATTTACACCACAGTGTTAATATTTATTGTATGAGGTCATTGATTTAACCAAAATAAATACCGCTATCTAGCATCAAGGTGGAAAGTGAAATTACTAGTTATAGGTTGTGGACAATGTGGTGGCAGGATTGCCGATGAGTTTGCCCGACTAAACAGAAGGGCACACGCTCAGCGTGGCATTGATATAGTTACTAACACCCTCGCTGTTAACACCGATATTGCTGATTTAACCGGACTATCTTTCACAAGGCCTGATTATCAGCACCGAATCCTCGTCGGAGGTCAAAAGACTCGTGGTCACGGCGTAGGTAAGATAAACGAACTTGGCGCCGAGATAGCTAAAGAAGATGGCGACAAGATTTTAGACGGTATTAAAACAACGCGCCACTTCCACGAGACAGACGCCTTCTTATTGATTGCCGGTGCTGCCGGTGGCACTGGCTCAGGAGCCATACCAATAATAACTCAGTACTTAAAAGAGCGCTTTGTGGACAAACCTTTATATAATCTTATTGTCCTTCCTTTCAGGCATGAAGAGAAGGTAGAGGAAAGAACTATTTATAATACAGCAACATGTCTCAAATCTGCTTACTTAGTAGCCGACGCCATATTCCTTGTTGATAATCAAAGGTATGTTAGAAAGGATGCCTCCCTTCAAAACAACCTAGCCAAAATTAACACCATGGTAGTTGAACCGTTCTATAACCTGCTTTGCGCTGGTGAAGAGAAAAAGCCCAAATACATTGGGGCAAGGATGCTTGACGCCGGAGACATAATACAGACTCTGTCAGGATGGACAGTCATAGGCTATGGCAAATCGAAAATACCATTTTTTACGTTTCCTTTTGGAAAGACCAATTTCAGGGATAAGGCTGGTGAAACCCAAAAAGGAAGCGAAGTGATAAACGAGGCCATTAGCGAATTATCACTCAAGTGCAACCCCTCAGATGCAAAGAAAGCCCTTTATCTCCTCTCCGCGTCACCCGATGAAATAAATATGAATATGCTTAATGAAATCGGAAGCTCTGTAAAACGTGTAGCCACAGAGGCTATAATAAGGAGCGGAGACTACCCCAGAGGAAAACGTTCGCTGGAGCTCACTTTAATCCTGTCTGAGCTCATTAATGTGGCTAAGGTAATGGAATACTTTACCAAAGCCATCCGCTATATCTCCTATTATGAAAGGAAGTGGGAAGGAATAGAGTACGAACATAAAGGAATTGAAGACGCCTTTAGGGATATACCTTCCCTACTATAATTACCCACCTAAGTCCATCAGGTAACAAGGTATCAGTTGCCCTGAACCCTTTTACCTCTTTTCCTTGGAAAAGATTTTCCAAGACCGCTCTACAGCTTCAGCATGGACTGTCCAAGCTTGCTCTATAGTCTCCTTACGGGTGGTTAGGGCTTGTCCCACATTCTCATCATAGACATTCTTGGCTTGCTCTTTAGTCCTCTTATATGCCTCTTCGGCTTGCTGTACAGCTTTCTGATATGCCTTCTCGGCTCGCTGTTCAGCCCCCTCACGGACCTTTAAGGCTTGCTCTATGGCTTGCTCACAAACACCATTGGCTTGCTGCTCAGCCACCTTATAGGTCTTCTCCACCTCCTGTTCACTTGCCTTATATGCCCTCGCCACCTCCCTCTCAGCCTCCACATAAGCAGCATAAGCCTTCTCAACTCGTCCCAGAACTTCAGCAAGGGGCTCCATAGCCTGTTCACGAACCGCAGCCAGGGCTTCTTCTGCCTGTTCACGAACCTCGGCAACAGGTTCTACCGCTGGCTCTTCAGTTTTTTCTTTGGGCTTTCCGGCTTGCTCCCTCGGATTTATCATAAGACACCCCCTTTAAACTTGGAATCTTCAAAACTCGGCACAAGTATATTGTGCCCCCACCTAAAAGTCAAGATACTGGCGCTCAATGATCTCCTACTGTTAATCAGTTACGACTCTTCCTCTTCGTCTTCTTCCCTAGCTCGCTCGGCTTTATTAGCCGCATACATTCTGGCTAAGAACTCTAAACGGCTTTCAATCTCCTTCCGAACCTTTTCATCCTCTTTCTTTTCTTTTGCTCTAGCTTTCCCAGCCCGACTCATCATTACTTCCTCAGAGGTTTTTGCCGGTGTCGCGGCTGCCTCCTTGGCAGCTTCCACGATAACTTCGCCCATTGCTCCAGTCCCGCTTAATGCTTCCTCAAACGCTCTTATCGATACCGCAGCTGCCTCCTTGGCAGCTTTAATCGACTTCTCAGCAGCCGCTCTAGCTGCTTTTGCTGATGCCTCAGCAGCCTCCTTAGCCGATTTGCTTGCTTCCTCAGCCTTATTTATTGCTTCCTGTGAAGCCCTTGACGATGTCTCAGCCGCCTCCTTAGCGGCTTTAATCGATTGCTCAGCAGCCTCCTCAGCCGATTTACTTGCTTCCTGCGCTACTGCTACCGATACCTCGGCAGCCTCTTTAGCTGATTTGCTCACTTCCGCAGCCTTGCTTATCGCCTCCTGCGATGCTGTAGCTGATGCCTCGGCAGCCTCCTTGGCTGATTTACTTATTTCCTCAGCTCTGCTTATCGCTTCCTCTGATACTCTTTTCGACGTCTCGGCAGTCTCCTTAGCCAGTTTGCTTATTTCCTCAGCCCTGCTTATCGCTTCCTCTGATGTTCTCTTCGATTCCTCTATGGTCTCCCAGGCCAGTTTGCTTATTTCCTCAACCCTACCTATCGTTGCCTCTGATGTTCTCTTCGATTCCTCAATAGTCTCCCAGGCCAGTTTACTCATTTCCTCAGCCTTGCTTATCGCCTCCGCTGACACTCTTTTCGATTCCTTCGCCGCCTCCCTAGTTGATTGGACTGTTTCCTCAGCCCGGCTTATTGCTTCCTGAGACGTCCTTATCGATGCCTCAACTGTCTCCATGGCTACCCGGCTTGTTTCATCAGCCTTGCTTATCGCTTTCTCAAAGGCCTTCGCCGACGCCTTAGCCGTCTCCTCAGCCGATTTACTTGCTTTATCAACCCTGCGTACTGCTTCCTCTGATGCCCTTTTCGACTCCTCAGCAACCTTCTTGGTCGCTTTGCTTAGTTCCTCAGCTCGGCTTCTTGCTTCCTGGGATACCCCTATTGATTGCTCAGCCATCTCCTTAGCCAATCGACCTGTTTCCTCAGCCCGGCTTATCGCCTCCTGGGATACCCTTATCGATTCCTCAGCCGTCTCTTTAGCTGATTGGACTGTCTCCTCAGCTCTACGCACTGCTTCGGCGAAGGCTTTGGCTAAAGCCTCAGTAGCCCACTTGGTCGATTGGATTGCTGCCTCGGCCCTACCCGTAGCTTCTTCTGCGGCTCTCTTCGATTCTTCAGCAGCTTCTTTGGCGGCTCGGTTTGTTTCGTTAGCCTTGCTTATCGCTTTCTCAAAGGTTCCCTTCCACTCCTCAGCCGCCTCTTTGGTCGCTTTGACTATTTCCTCAGCCCTGCGTACCGCTTCCAGTGACGCCCTTTTCGCTGCCTCAGCCGTCTCCTTAGCCGCCTTGCTTATTTCCTCAGCTCGGCTTACCGCTCCCCGGGATGCCTTTATTGAGCCTTCAGCCGCCTCCCTAGCCAGTTTGCTGAGTTCCGAAGCCCTAGCCACTGCTTTCTCAAAAGCTCTGGCATCACTTTCCATATCCCCTAAGACCTCGGAGGCAACTTTATCTAGCTTCTCGACTTTACTACCCATCCGTCTATACCTTCCCCTCTATTTTATGCTGAGCTGCTTAATTTTTCAACAATTGTTAGCTTAACTAGTCTTTTCAAGCTCAATTCCCCTTGAAGTAACCGTCCTCCTACACCAAAAACTCAACAATTTTCTACCCAAAAAACCCTTTGGAAAACAGACAATATAGAGTATAATAAAGGGAAAGAAGATGACTTCGCAAGTCTTTTATCGTAAATGGCGCCCCCAAACCTTAGCCGAGATAGTCGGTCAGGAACAGGTAACCGAGACGCTACGCAATGCCCTCAGTAGTAGCCGTGTATCTCATGCCTATCTTTTTAGTGGACCGCGAGGAACAGGTAAGACCAGCACCGGGCGCATTTTGGCTAAGGCAGTGAATTGTCTTACCAATGGTAAGGGCGAGCCATGCAACACCTGCTCCATGTGCCAGGCAATAACCGAGACTAGGGCTTTGGATGTTATAGAAATTGATGCTGCCAGCAATCGCGGCATCGATGAAATCCGAGACCTCCGGGAGAAGGTCAACTATGCGCCTAACCAAGCCCGTTACAAGGTCTATATTATAGATGAAGTCCATATGCTCACCAAAGAAGCCTCCAACGCCCTGCTCAAGACGCTTGAGGAACCACCACCATATGTTATCTTTATTCTGGCTACTACCGAAGCCCATAAAATCCAGCCTACCATTCTGTCACGATGCCAGCGCTTTGATTTCCGTCGCCTCTCCCAGGCAGACGTAGTTTCAAAACTAACCCGTATTTGTAGCGCAGAAGGCATTCACATAGAGCCTGAGGCACTACGGCTTATCGCTAAAAGCGCCACTGGTAGCCTGCGAGATGCCGAAAACCTGCTGGAACAGCTAACTACCTACTACGGTTCTGAGGTTGGGCTCCACCAGGTTCAGGCTATCCTCGGCGCTACCGGAGACTGGCGTGCCAAAGAATTGGTAAAGCACATTATAAATAATGATATTTCGGCTGGGATGACAACTATAAACAGCGTCAACAATGATGGACTGGATTTAAAGCAATTCAACCGGGAACTGGTGGAATACCTCAGAGGATTGCTTCTAGTAAAGACTGGCTCCGATGAGGCTGTAGACTTCACTGCCGAGGACATAGCTGAACTAAAGGATTTAGCGGCTGGAGCTCCCCTACATCAGATATTGAAGGCAGTCAAGCTCTTCGGTCAACTTGAGTTTGGTTTTGATAACTACTCTACCTTACCCCTGGAGCTGGCACTGGTCGACTGCGTCCTGCCATCAGAGGCGGAGAGGGAAAGCCTTGCCAAGCAACCTGAATATGAACCTCCTCAGCCCATAAAAGCGGCTACCACAACAGTCGCCCCATCCTATCCTGAACAACCAGTGGCTAAAGCTGAGCCAGCTAAAGTGCCCACACCAGCCACACCACCAGAGCCTACCGCTACTACTGTCCTGCCAGAAGCCGGTAGTGAGCTTGAACAACTGAAGATAAACTGGAGACGGGTTATTGAGCAAGCTCCGGAAGATACTAAAAAAACCCCGGCTATTGCCATTCTTAGAAGCGCTGGTGTTAAGCCAGTAGCACTTGAGAACAATACTGTAGTCCTAGCCTTTAGATTCTCCTATCATAAGGAACAGATAGAGAAAGAAGAAAATCAACGGGTAGCCGAGAAAATAATAGGCCACTTCCTCGGGCATTCTTGCCGGGTGCGCTGTATTTACGAGACAGAAAGCAATCACCTGCTGAAGGCAGCACTAAAGATGGGTGCCCAAATTATTGATGTGGAGGAAAAATGAACCTATCTCTGTTGAATCAAGCCCGGGAACTTAAATCAAAGCTAGACAAGGCTCAAAAAGAGCTAGGCAACACCATCGTGGAAGCCGAGTCAGGCAAAGGTGCGGTTAAGGTTACCATCAATGGTCAACAAAAAATACAGTCAATAAGAATATTGCCAAAGGTGATAGACCCCGACAAGCCAGAACATCTGGAAGGACTGGTGTTAAAAGCGGTAAGTGAGGCTATCGCCAAATCTCAGAAAATTGCTGCCAAACAGCTAGGGGGACTGACCGGAGGTCTTAAAATCCCAGGGCTATTTTAATGTAATCAAGGAGAGCTAATATTGAATCAGAGTCTCCCCTCCACCGCCGACGCAATAAACAAGCTCATCCAGGAGTTTAGTAAATTACCTGGCATCGGACCCAAGAGTGCCCAGCGCCTTACCTATTACCTGCTGCGCGCCCCCGAGGAGCAGACCAGGCTTTTGGCTGAAGCTGTACTGTCAGTAAAACAGAAGACCAGGCTATGCTCCGTTTGTTTTAATGTTACCGAGTCTGACCCCTGTCTTATCTGTCGCAGTGACCAGCGCGACCGGGGTAAGATTTGCATTGTGGAACAGCCACAGGACATCCTGGCTCTGGAGCATACCAGGATTTATGACGGGCTGTATCACGTGCTCCATGGCGCCATCTCACCAACCGAGGGGGTGGCGGCTGACGATATAAGAATCAAAGAAGTGCTAAACCGGTTACAGGGTAGCTCAGTAAATGAGGTCATCCTGGCTACCAACCCCAACCTTGAGGGGGAGCAAACCGCTATGTATCTGCACCGCCTGATTTCACCCCTGGGCATCAAGGTTACCCGCCTTGCCCGGGGACTACCCTTCGGCACCGAACTGGAATACGCCGACGATGTAACCCTCACCCGAGCCATCGAGGGAAGACAGGAGTTTTAAACACAATGATAATTTACAGAAAATAATAGATTATCATTCTTCTTTGACAGTGGTAAGTTTTAATTGATTACATGTTTAAAACTCCTGTATAATTATTTAACACTCGTCTATAAAGGTTAATCTATGGCAACAAAAAAAAGTAGCAGAAAACCAAGAAGAATACGCGTTACATTTTACGCCCGCAGAAAAGGTAGCACGCGAAGAAAAAAGGTTTCATTTCTGGCAAGACGTTAGTTTAATGGTTACAGAATATCATAAAACAGTTGAGCGACTCCTGATTAAATTGGGCGAAGAATGGAAGACCGGGAAAAAGATTAAACATGTTTATCGCGGCTGTCAGCGCCCATTATCAATCGTAGACCCTCGTGAAAAACTCGTATTAAATTACCAACCAGACGTATATTTCATCCTTAAGAATAATAAAAAGCTAATTTTTGAAGTTTTAGAAAGCGAAGCAGAAAAGCAAGATATTATCGTTGCAGACGTAATCCGATCGTTCCTTGTAGAAAATGTCGAGGCTCTTATTTTCATTCATCCCGGGCCAGAATCTGTTGAAACGGCCATAATTGAAGCTTTGGTCACTATTTATAAGGGCCTTTATTATAAAGGAGTATCACCCAAAGAACTCCCAATATTCAAAAAGACAGGCCCTTATCTGTTAACGAGAGAAGAGGTACAAAATACCAATCAAGCTAAAATCAAGCTAATCCAATATGCTACTGATGCCAAATGGTTGTTTGGGGGAAAACCTCCTCACAGCTTATAAGATAATAATTTACTTTCGACTCTCGGATAATTATTTCCCCTGGATTACTAAAAATGCCAGAACCGCGTAACTATCAGACTGAAGCCATCATTATTAAGAAAACCAAGCTGGGGGAGGCGGATAGAATCCTCACCCTCTACACCCCACATTTGGGCAAGATTCAAGCCGTAGCCGTAGGATAGCCTATTAAGGGTAGTTTGAAGGGGCGAAGCCCCTTCTTCTAATCCTTCCCCCTTTCCTTTCAAGGAGAGGGGGATAAAGGGGGAGAGGTTCAGTTCAAATAAGAAGAGGATATAGTGATAATAGAGCATAAAGAAGATATAATTTCAAATTTTGAAGGAACGATTATTGATATTGAGACTATTGGAGAATTTGATAATCGATATAATGATTCAAGGCGATTTAAGGATATCCGGCTAGTCATTTTTGGATTTATCAATAGGGATGCTCTTCACATATTCTGTGCCAAGGGGATAGAGGCAATCAATGAGCTAAAAGAAAAGGCAAAGGATATTTTAGATAGCTTACAAAGGCCTTTTTACGCATTCAATTGCGAGTTTGAGAAAGGTGTTTTCTTTTATGAGCTTGGCAAGGAGATTAGTTTTGACGGAGAACTAAATAAAGAAAAATTTGAATCTAAAGTTGATGCCGTTAGAGGTTTAGATATTTCTAACTATGATGACTCATTTTATAGTAGAGGATTTCCATGTATGCAAGCATGGAAAGATGGGAAACTTGATAAAGCAATGGCACATAATAGAGCCTGTCTTTTGAAAGAAAGGGATATTCTCTTAAAAAGGGGATTTAGAGAACCAGAGGAATTAAGATTTGTTAGATAAATATTGTAAAGATGTCTAAGCCACGGAATTATCAGACTGACGCCATCATTATTAAGAAGATTAAGCTGGGGGAGGCGGATAGAATCCTTACTCTCTATACTCCTCACCTGGGCAAGATTCAAGCCGTAGCCAAGGGGGTGCGACGCCCCAGGAGCAAGATGGCAGGACACCTTGAGCTTCTCACCCACAGCCAGGTGTCGCTGGCTAGGGGGCGAAACCTTGATACCATAACCGGGAGTCAAACTATTAATAGCTTCCTGCCGCTGAAAAGCAACCTGGAGCTTACCTCCTACGCCCTTTATACCATTGAGTTGGTTGACCAATTCACCGCCGACCATATTGAAAATTACCCGCTGTTCCAGCTACTCCTAGAGACAATGCATCAACTATGCCAGGCTGGCGATACTGAGCTGGTTTTGCGCTACTTTGAACTCCACCTCCTCAATGAGGTTGGCTACCGACCTCAGCTTCAGCGGTGCGTCTCCTGCAAGGCAACACTAGAACCTATCACCAACTCTTTCTGCCCCACTGCTGGCGGTATGCTGTGCCCCAATTGCAGTCAGAGCCAGCCTTTAACCTATCCGCTGTCGGTCAATGCTCTAAGAGTGCTGCGATTACTACAGGGTAGCGACTATGAT
>Ga0209991_10001148_pt1 | contig 11971 bp, 12 predicted proteins | sample ChitaG_FD_183167 | JGI IMG/M metagenome (GOLD analysis project Ga0209991, IMG submission 183167) | Deep subsurface microbial communities from South Pacific Ocean to uncover new lineages of life (NeLLi) - Chile_00310 metaG (SPAdes)... | ecosystem: Environmental > Aquatic > Marine > Oceanic >...
TCGGTCTCGTAGTGATGGATCAGCGTGCCGCGTGGCGCCTCGACGACTCCAATTCCCACGGACGGTTTTTCACTCGGTATGATTCTCAGGTCGGCAGATGTGATTTCTGGATCGTTGACCAGCTCCCGCATCCGCTCCGCAGCGTAGAGCATCTCAACCCCTCGAGCCCAGTGATTCGCCAAAGTGAAGTGCACCGGTGTTCCCCCTAAGGTCTCCCTGTACTCCTTCAGCGCAGCATTGGCCAAGGGGGTGGAAATGGCATCGCTGACATTTAAACGGGCCAATGGCGCGACGCAATACACTCCGCTGTTTTTCCCATCCACAAATCCTTTCCAACCCACACGCTTCAAGTAGCAGAATTTCATGTAACTCCATGGCTCCACGTGCTCTGATATTTCTTCGAGGTACTTGTGAACGTCGAATTTCGTCACTTCCTTCCCTTCGGGGTCGACGACTCTGATGAGCCCATCATAGAAATTCAGCCTATTGTGTTCGTCCACTAACCCCATGTAGTAGGTCCTGTGCGTATAAGCGTCGGATTTCACGAGATCCAAGAGTTTTTTGTCTTTCAGGATAATCGATTTGACGGTGTCGATGGTGAACGTGGCAAATGAAACAGCTTCTTCAGCGGCCTCTTTGAACTTCGGCAGATCTTCTTGCTTGATGCCTTTAGTTACACCGCCCGGAAGTCCCAATACGGGGTGTATCACTTTGCCCCCCAAGTATGTCATGAGTTCCCTCAGTTTTTTCCTAGTCATAATCACTCTTTTTCCGACATCCAACCCGAGTTTCTGGATCACCCCCACCACGTTTCGAACTTCCTTGGGAGCCGTGGGCCCAACTATCAGATCAGGGCCGCCGAGGATGTAGACATGCAACGCGTGGTCCTCGACCATGAAAATGCTGTTCATGAGTTCCCGAATCTTTATTGCAGGGCTTGGAGGAGTCACCTTATAGAGATCGTCTAGGGCCTTGGTCGATGCCATGTGATGCGCCGTTGGACAAACGCCGCAGATCCTTGAGGTGATCTGGGGCATTTCCTCCGCGGGACGGCCTAGACAGAATGTTTCGAAGCCCCGGAATTCGGGAACTTGGAAGTAAGCTTTCTTGACATTCCCCTTTTTGTCTAAGAAAATTTCTATCCTGCCGTGGCCCTCTAACCTCGTGATGGGATCTATGGTGATCTTGCTATTCGTGCTCATGTTGCTCCACCTCGCACCCTCTTTCGCAGCAATGATTTGGACAACCCATATCGATAGAAGCTGCCCGTAGGATCCGGTATTGTGGAGAGTGCTCGATCAACCGCTTCTTCGTCTTGTTGACTTAGCATCGAGGCAAATGCGGAGAGGAGTTTGGCCCCGTGGTCAAACACGTTATTCGTGGGGCCGAAGCACCCGGTGCACGGCATGTTTCCTTTGATGCATAACGCCTCGCATCCCTTCCTGGTGCCTATGCCCATGCACGGTATCCCCTGCACCAAGAAACACTTCTCCGGATCGACTTGTTTGAGGTGGACTCGATCGAATCTTTCGAGGACGAGATCGTCTGGCTTAGTTTCTATCCTTGGACACTCCTCGCATAAGGCGATATCGGGAGCGAGCACGCTCCCCTTTTCCGGCGGCGATTTGAGCAAGGTTAACACAGCTTGTTTGACCATGCTTGGCGGGGGCGGACACCCTGGGATGTAATAATCCGTATCGATTACTTGATCGAGGGCCCTTACGACCTCATGGAGGTGAGGTACGGGCGGGTGTTTGTTACCCTTAACATCCGGCAGAACTTTTTCTGTGTTGGAAGTGGACGGTGACTCGAGATAAGCTGTTTTGAGGAGTTGGTTTTTGTCGTAGAGATTTGCCAGGGCGGGGATTCCCCCCATGCAGGCGCAGGCCCCAAACGCGACAATCGCTTGCGACTTGCGCCTCAACAACTCCACCATTTCCTTCTGCTCCGAAGTCCTGACCGCGCCGTTGATCAGGGAAACGGTAATCGACCCGTCCGGCATTTTCTCCACATCCGAACGCTTGAAATCCATGGCAACCGGCCAGAACACGATGTCCACTAAATCCAAGATGGTGAGCAAGTCTTCGCCCAAATCGACAACTGCCTCTTCACAACCGCCGCAAGAGGCACACCAGTACAACGCGATCTTCGGTTTTGTTTTTGGCTGTTCCGTCTTCGGATTCGCGGTCATGCCGTCGCCTCCTTGAGCTCCGAGTCGAAGAAGGAAAGCTTCCCGGGCCAGTTCATGGGTCCGAGCTCCTTGAGTTGCCCAACGAAATCCGTGACCACCTTTACAAGCTTGTTGGTCTCCGAGGCGGAAATCCATTCCAGCCTGATCCTCCCTTCCTCGATGCCGAAGTCTCCCAGTACGCGCTTGAGCAACTTGTACATGCGCAGCGCCTTGTAATTCCCTTTGGAGTAGTGACAAGTTCCAGGATGGCAACCTCCGATCAACACCCCGTCCGCGCCGTTCGCGAGCGCAGCGATCACGTATTGGGGGTCCAGTTGGCCGGAACACATCAATTTGACCACCCTGATGTTCGGAGGATATTTCTTCCGTCCAACTCCGGCGGTGTCCGCGGCGATGTACGTGCACCAGCTGCAGAAGAACGCCACGATCTTCGGTTCGAAATCCTTTGCGTTCGTCACGTTTTCACCTCCGGGAGAACTCGGGTGATGCCTTTGATTTCACCCATGATCTGCGGAAGCTCAAACAAGTTTTGACCCAGGGCACCGCTCGGACAAGCCGATACGCACGCGCCGCAACCCTTACACAGCACCCCCTGTATCTCCACCTTCTGTTTGGATTCATCAAACGATATCGCGCTGTATGGGCACAGTGGGATACAGACCTTGCATCCGGAGCAAAGATCCTCGTCCACGTAGGCGGTGTTGGGCTCCAGCTCCACGTGCCCTTTGTCGATGAGGGCGAGCGCTTGGGCAGCGGCTGCGTTCGCCTGAGCGATCGTGTCGGGGATGTCTTTCGGTCCCTGGCACGCCCCCGCCAGGAATATTCCATCCGTGAACGTCTCCACCGGGGCCATCTTGGGGTGTCGCTCCATAAAGAAACCCTCGGAAGAACACTGGATGTTCAACAACTTACCCAACTCCACCGCGTCCGCTTGTGGTTCCAGACCGACCGCAAGGACCACCATGTCGACGGGTATGCGCCTCACCACGCCCATCAGGGTGTCCTCAACCCGGATGACCAACTTGCCCTCTTCCGTCGAATCTATGGCGTGATCGGTGACTTCGCCGACCTTCCCACGGATGAAGTGTACTCCCTCCTCCAGTATTTTGTTGTAAAACTCCTCGAACCCCTTGCCTGGCGTCCGTATGTCGGTGTAAAAGTTGTAGACCTCCGCACCCGTGCGTTCCTTGATGATGTGTGCGAGCTTCAGAGAATACATGCAGCACACCTTCGAGCAGTACACGTTCGTGTTTTCGTCCCTAGAGCCGATGCAGTGGATGATGCCCACGCTGCTCGGTTTCCCGCTATTTCGCAACACGACTTCGCCGCTAGTCGGTCCAGATGCGTTGAGCAGTCTTTCGACTTCCAACGAAGTGTAAACGTTCGGGTAGATCCCATAGCCGTAGCGTGGCGACATGTGGGGATCGAAAGTCTTGAAGCCGGTCGCTATTATTATCGAGCCAACTTCGAGTTCGACCGTCTCTTCTTTTTGATCGAAATTGATCGCTTTGGGTTCACAGACCTCCTCACAGATCCTGCATTGATCGGTGACGAAGTGGGCGCATTTCGAACGATCGATCGTTGGAATATTGGGGAGGGCTTGGGGGAAGGGAACGTAAATTGGTTTTCTGGATGTCAAGCCCATTTCGAATTCGGAGGGAATCGGAATCGGTTTTTTCATCGTGGATTCTTTGAATGTGTCCTCCATCGCTCCCGTGGGGCAGATTGAAACGCAACCCCCGCAGGCCATACAGATGTCCAAGTTCGCGTCTGCGCTCATCTGATATGGAGTCTTCACTTCGCGGCCAACCCCGCGCCCGACGAAGTTGATAACGTTTTGGCCTATCTTTTCACAAACTCGTTGGCACAGCCCGCAAAGGATACACTTCTCTTCTTCCAATCTGAATCTCGGTTTTTCAATCCCGTATTCTTTGGCTAGATCTTGAATCACCTTCACGTTTGGACTGCGGGCAAGCATTAACTCGAGGAGCATTTTCCGAATTTCGATGACTTTGGGAGATTTGGTGTTCACCACGAGCCCCTCTTCAACCGGGTAGCTGCAGGACACGACTATCCTAGACCTCCCTTGTTTAATCGCCTCGACGGAACACAGTCGACAGACACCGGCGGGAGAGAGACCGGGATGGTAACACAAAGTGGGGATATCGATGCCCGCACTCTTTATCGCATCGAGAACGGTCATGTCCTTTTCGGCTTTTACCTCTTTATCATCGATCTTCAAGGTCACTTCACTCATTTTCTTACCTCCTCAAAATCCTCTCTCCCTCCAAAGGGGGAGACGGTACGGGTTCTCCGGAGATTCTCTTTACAGCCGAAAATCTGGGTGGACACACGTCGAAACACGTGCCACATTTCACACACCTAGACTGGTCAACGACGTGAACCTTGTTTTTTTCTCCATCGATGGCGTCTACCGGACACTCCTTGAAGCAAATCATACAAGCTCGACACTTGTTCGGATTAATGTAGTACGAAACCAAATCCTTACACAAAAACGCCGGGCATTTTTTCTTATTGATGTGCGCCAGATATTCGTTTTTGAAATAGCGAATCGATGTTAACACGGGGTTGGGGGCGGTCCTGCCCAGGGCACAGAGGGAGGCATCTACCATCACTTTGGATAAATCCTCTAGGGTTTGGATGTCTTCTTCTCTTCCCTCGCCTCTGACGATTCGGTTTAGTATCTCACGCGCCTGTTTCAAGCCTTCGCGGCAAGGAACGCATTTTCCACATGATTCGTCGGAAAGAAAGTCGATGAAATAGCGGGCTATATCAACCATACAAGTATCTTCGTCCATAACAATCATCCCCCCAGAGCCCATCATAGAACCAAGCTTAGTTAGTTCGTCGAAATCAACACGAGAGTTGAGGTACTGTTCTGGGATTAGGCCTCCGGAAGGGCCCCCAGTTTGTACAGCCTTAAACTTCTTGTTCCCGGGAATTCCACCACCTATTTTGTAAATAATGTCCCTTAGGGTAATACCCATCGGAACTTCCACTAAACCGGTATTGTTTACTTTTCCTACCAAAGAGAATATCTTCGTCCCCTTACTCCTTTCAGTTCCAATCGAGTTAAACCAATCGGCGCCCTTGTTGATGATGAGTGGTACATTGGCCCATGTTTCCACATTATTTAAGTTTGAGGGCTTATCTCGTATTCCTTTCTCCGAAGTATGAATATATTTTGGTCTTGGCTCACCCACTTTACCTTCTATCGCAGTCATCAAGGCGCTTGACTCTCCAGATACAAATGCTCCTGCACCCATGTGGATCTTAACTGAAAAGTTGAATCTTGACCCCAGAATGTTTTTACCCAGTAGTCCGTATTCATCAGCTTGATTTATTGCCGCTCTCGTGTTTTCCACTGCGAGAGGATACTCTTGACGTATGTAAATAAATCCTTCATGCGCGCCAATCGCATACGCCCCTATGGTGAGTCCTTCAAGAATGCTGTGAGGATTGCCTTCCATTAACGCCCTGTCCATAAAAGCTCCAGGGTCTCCCTCATCACAGTTCACTATCACATATTTTGGCTCTCCGGGGGCTTTGCGAGTACTTTCCCACTTTCTTCCTGTTAGGAATCCTCCTCCCCCTCTACCTCTCAAATTCGCTTTCTTTATCTCTTCTAAAACTTGCTCTGGCGAATGTTCAAAAAGTACTTTGGATAAAGCGCTGTAACCTCCTAAAGCAATGTAGTCGTCTAAATTTTTAGGATTAATTTTTGTGTTGTTGCCCAGCAGAAGTCGATTCTGAAACTTGTAAAATGGTATCTTATCTTCATGGATTGCTTTTTTACCCGTGGAGGGATCGACATAAAGTAATCGCTCAACTATCTTCTTTTCTTTTATGGATGAAACGACTTCGGGAGCATCTTCTGGCTGGACTTTAAGATAACAAATACCTTGGGGATAAATGACAATTACGGTCCCCTTTTCACAAAAGCCAGGACATCCAGTTTCTCTAATATCTATTTCCTCTCCTAATCCCCGGTTTTTGATCTCTTCCTTAAAAGAAGCGATAACCTTCTTGGCCCCGAAGGCAAGGCAACCTGTACCGGCACATATCGCAATACAGGATTTGTTTGGGTCCTTTCTCGACACCAATTCTTTCCTTAATTCTTCAAGTTTTGCCGCTGAATTTATTCGTGGCATCTTCCTCCCTCAACTATATTTTTCCAAAATCTCTCCAACCTTCGCCGGAGTTATCTTACCATAGTAATCTTCGTCGACTACCATCACGGGGCCCAAAGCGCAACAACCAAGGCAGTTAACTCTTCTCAAAGTGAATTTCATATCTGGGGTCGTTTCATCGACTTTTAAATTCAACCTTCTTTCAACCTCCTCCAATGTCTTCGGCCCACCACGCACATGGCAAGCGGTGCCTAAACACACATGAATCAGGTGCCGGCCTATTGGGTTCAAATACATTCCTTTATAAAAGCTGGCTATCCGGTACACCCGACTTATGGGAATTTTAAGTCTCTCACTTATTCGCACTATGGCTTCCTTGGGTATCCAGTTGTATTTCTGTTGAACATTTAACAAGATCTGAATGAGGTTTTCCTCTCTGGCAGAATACTTATCCACGATGCTATCGACTTTCTCTAGATTCATTTCTCTTCCCTCCTTCTACCTGGGGCGCGTATATCACCGGGCAATTTTCATAGCAGATGCCGCAACTCGTACATTTTTCTTCGTCGACGTACCTCGGCTTCTTCTTGACCTTCACCTTGAAGTTCCCGATGTAACCTTCAACGCCCTCGATCTCCGAGTAAGTCAGGAGCTCCAAGTTCGGGAACCACTTTACGCCAACCATCTTCGGCGTGAGGATGCAGGCCGCGCAATCCAAAGTGGGAAACGTCTTATCTAACTTCGCCATGTGTCCCCCAAGGGATGGCTCCCTCTCAACGAGGTAGACATGTTTTCCCGCCTCCGCCAACGTCTGCGCGGCGGCAATGCCCGCGATGCCGCCACCCACCACCAGCACGTTGGGATTTATGGGGACGCGCTGCGTGGTCAAGGGTTTATGGTACTTCACCCGCTCCACCGCGGCCATCAGCAAATCTTTCGCCTTCTCCGTCGCAGACTCCCTCCACGGGTGCACCCAAGCGTCGTGCTCACGTATGTTTACCATATGGAAGTAGTATGGGTTCAGACCGCCCTCGGCTGTTGCATTTCTGAAGGTGCGCTCGTGCAACCAGGGGGAACAGGATGCCACCACCACGCGGTTCAGTTTCAGCTCGGCGATGTCCTTCTTTATCAGGTTCTGGCCGGGATCAGAACACATGAATTTGTAATCTCGCGCGACGGTCACGGAAGGCAGCTTCGAAACATATTCCGCGAGTCCCTTGACGTCCACGACACCTGCGATGTTGGTGCCGCAGTGGCATATGTAGACTCCGATTTTCGGCGCTTCGGTAGCGGCGTCCTCAGGTTCAGGCACGGGCCTTCACCCCCTCCTTGGTGATTGACTTCACAAGCGGCTTTAGGTTCTGCAAGCTCCGCCAGAGTCCCAAGCTCTTCGGTTTCAGCCCAAACGCAAGCCCCATCAACTGCGTGAAGTAGACGATTGGGATGTGAAAGTCCCCAGAATATTTCTTGGAGATCTCGTCTTGATAGCATTCGAGATTGAACTGACAAAATTGGCACGCGGTTACAATCACGTCCGCCTTGCGCTTCTTCATTTCCTTCAAGAGCAGATGGTTAAGTCTTAGCCCTACTTCAGGCAGTGTCTCCATCAACGTCCCGCCGCAACATCGAGTCTTTAACGGGTGGAGGACGACCTCTGCCCCGAGAGCCCCTAACAACTTGTCCATCGTCGTGGGGTAGAATGGATCGTCGAATTTCGCATAGGGCCTGACCATCAGACACCCATAATACGGGGCCGCCTTGAGAGAGTTGAGAGGGAACTTCACCAGGCTCTTCACCTTTTCAAGCCCCACATCGTTGACGATTATCTCCAATGGGTGGCGCACCTGTACCTTTCCCTCGTATTTCAGCCCCACAGCCTTCAATCCGAGGGAAACCCTCCCCAATAGCGTGGGATAGCGGGCGAGGTAGTCGGTGGCCTTGGTCAGCACGAGATAGCATGCGGGGCAGGGCGTCACGATTGTTTCTATTGACTCCCTTTCTGCAATCGCCAGATTTCTAGCTGCGAGGGCGAATGCCGCGGTCTCATCGATGTTCATGTAGGCGGTGGCGCCACAGCAGTTCCAGTCGGGCAGCTCGGGCAATTCAATCTCCAGCAGCTTAAAAATCTCCTTCATGCTTTCATCGTAGGGCTTCCCTGTTGAAAGCAGTGAACAACCCGGATAATAACCATACTTAGGCATTGGAACCGCCTAGCCCTTCGTCTCCGAAATAGCTTTCACAATCTTCGATATCTCGGAAGGATTGGAGACGCGTTCCATCCTCAGGGAGAGTCTGCCCTTTCTCATTAGTTTGAATCCAAAACCCAACTTCCGAGCAAGGCGAAGTACTCCGGTCTTCATGCCAACTCTTATCATCAGGGCGACTTCGGAGCTCCTTCCCTTTTTGGCGACGATGTCAAAGAATTCCCTCGCCAAAATTGGGATTAGCAGGTCCTTTGGGTAAATCCCCTTCTCAATGGCCATCCGCTTCAGTGTGTACATCACGTCCGTTAGCTTGATCTGCCGGGGGCACTCCACCGTACACGCGTAGCAGGATGAACAAACCCAAATCGTTTGACTCGTGAGAATATCGTCCTTGAAGCCCTCCCTAACCATGCCAATGACCTGACGGGGCGTGTAGTCCATGTACAACGAGAGGGGACATGTACCCGAACAGACCCCGCACTGAATGCATTTGAGGATGCCATCCCCTCCTGGCATTCGCGCTACTTCCTTAGAAAAGTTATGATCCAGCTCTGATTCATATTTTATGTAGCGATGTACCTTTGCCACTAAATTCCCTCACTACCTATCTGAACGTCCCGTATTATTGCCTGCTTCTAAGGGGCCAGCCTTCCCTTTTTCTATGGTCTCTTTGATGAGTTCTGCATATTTTTTCAGTAAATGGTGGGCGGATTCTCCGACAAATTTTTTCACGTCGACGCCTGCTTCAGCAAGATATTCCTCCATGGCTTTGTTAACGGAGGTTATGTTGCCATCGAGGTCGGTTACAATTAAGCCATCACACGTAACATCAACGATTGCCGCCTTTTCCCGTGCCGCGACCGCTCTCGCCAGCTCCCCCCGCGTGCGCTCGGTGATGACTCTCGCCATGTGCGCAAATCCAACTATCTCGCCTTTTTCCTTCCAAGGCATGGCTGTAACCTCAACATAAAACTCATTGCCATCTTTGTCGTAATGGGTATGAGTGAGGGTGCACGGCTTGCCTTTCTTGCATTCCGTTAAAGGGCATAGTTGTTTAGGGGGCGCACACGGTGTTTTTCTGTGATGAGTGATTTCGTAGCAATGCTTGCCGATAACATCCTCGCTCCTAAGACCTACCGCACCCGACAACGCCTTGTTAGCGTAGAGTATCTTAAAATCCATTGACACAATCATAACATGTTCAACAATGGTATCTAAAATCACGTCTACCTCTGCTACGTGATGCTTTTTTTCCTCCAGCACCCATCTCACCATATTTCCTTTTTTCGCGTCTCCTTATCTTTTTTGGTACAAGGGGAAATGGATGCCATCAGATATGTTTTAACCCTCAAAATGATTATCAAAAATTGAGAATGAGGTCATTGAATGGCGATCGAGAATATTCTGAAGAAGTTGGGCGATAAGCATTCGCGGAGAATCCTCCAACATACCATGGAGAAACATAAAACAGCGGAAGAGATTTCCAGTGAACTTGGGATTCCCCTCAGCACGGTGTACAGGAAGATAAAAGAGCTTAAGGAGACTGGATTGTTGATAGTCGAAAAATCAGTGGTAACAAAAGATGGTAAGGTATGTGATTTATACAGGAGCACTATCAAGGGCGTGAAGGTCCACTTGGATTTACAGCCGCCCTCACTCGACTTGATATTTAATGAGGTCGTTTACGATAAGATATCGCGTGTCTGGCAAACATTAAGGGAGGCTAGGTGAGTTACCGATGTCACTCATCCTCATCCTAAGGGCGGTAAGGATAGTCACCCTACTTCTCGCTGGGGTCGTGACGTACCTCGCCATCAAGAGCTATCGGCGCGGCGGCGGACGGGTGATGTTGTTCATGTCGATTGGTTTCTGCTTAATAGCGCTTGGAGCACTCATATCCGGATTGTTGTTCGAATTTTTCAATTTCGCACTTGAGGATTCATACACCGTGGAGTCCATCCTTGTTGCTGCTGGACTTGGGGTGCTTGTCTACTCGATTTACGGCATCAGGTGAAGGGAACTCAGCTGGATTGTGAAAAATAGCGGGCGGGATTAAATTGGTGTTCGGGGCTTTGATCTTGGCTGGCGGCAGGAGCAGAAGGATTGGCAGGAGTAAGGCTTTGATGAAACTCGGTGATAAATCTCTCCTCTTACATATGATAGAAAGGTTGCGGGGATTCGTGCGCGAGATAGTGGTTGTAATTGGGAAGGATGACGAGCTGGGCGAGTATCGACACATTCCGACATCGGAGGTTACAATAACAAGGGACGCCGTTGCGGGAAGGGGGCCACTCGCAGGCATCCTCACCGGGATGGGGGAAATGCGTTCTGAATACACAGCGGTTCTTCCCTGCGATTCCCCGTTCATCTTGAAAGATGTATTAAAATTTTTGTCCGACAGAGCTCGTGGGGCTGATGCAGCAGTCCCCCGGTGGCCAAACGGTTATATCGAACCCCTTCATGCTGTCTACAAGGTTTCTTCGGCCCTCTCGGCGGCGGAAAATGCGATGGATGAGGGAAGGTTGGCCATACGCAACATGATCGAGGGACTAGGTAAAGTAGTCTACGTTGGCATCGATGAAATTAGGAGATTCGACCCCGAGTTGTCGACCTTCTTCAACATAAATAGCCAGGAGGACGTAAGAGCCGCCGTCAAGGTGTTGAGGGCCTTGGATATTTAGGTTCAGCGCCTACCAAACTGGGGGGTACGCTTGCAGGACGGCGGCAGAATCTTGGTGGCTGGGGCAGGTCCGGCTGGCCTGAGCTGCGCCTACTGGGCGGCTAAGGAGGGCCATGAAGTCACAGTTTTCGAAAGGGAGGAAAAGTTGGCGATCAAGCCCTGCGGCGAATTCATTCCGGGGGAAACCCTGCGCTACACGCCCTTCAGCAGGAGGGCACCATGGATTTTGAATAAAATCGAACGTGGCTTGATATACTACAAGAGCGAGTTCGTCCGGGAGCTACACGTGGCCCCTCTGAATGGTTACACCATCGACAAGCGGGCATTCCTCGATGACTTTGCGGCGGAGGCGGAAGCCCTCGGCGCGACGGTTCGTCTCGGTGAAAAGCTCACGTACCGCGACCTCGGGGACCGAGAATTTGACCTCGCGGTGGACGCCACGGGCTACCCGCACAGCTTGGCGAGGGCTGCGGGTCTAGATTATCCGAACCAAAGACTCGCCGTCAGCATGCAGGGATATTGCAGGGGGGAGATGGACTCGGACGCGGTGACGCTTAACTTGTCCGACCGTGGGTACGCGTGGCTCATCCCGCGGGGGGATTTGATAAACTTCGGCGTGGGGGGATTCTACGGCAAGGCGGCGTTGGAGAAAGCCTTCGAGGAGAACCTCGAGCTCTTCAACTTGAAGCTTGCGGCCGGCGCCCCTCCCCCGAGGATCGCTCTAAGCTTAGTTGGGGGGCCGATT
>Ga0209991_10001149_pt1 | contig 11969 bp, 10 predicted proteins | sample ChitaG_FD_183167 | JGI IMG/M metagenome (GOLD analysis project Ga0209991, IMG submission 183167) | Deep subsurface microbial communities from South Pacific Ocean to uncover new lineages of life (NeLLi) - Chile_00310 metaG (SPAdes)... | ecosystem: Environmental > Aquatic > Marine > Oceanic >...
ACGGAAAACTAGCTCAATGAAATTATCGTCAAAAATCATTGCAACATTCTTTGGAGTGGGTTACTTTCCCATCGCTCCTGGAACTTTAACAAGCCTGATTGTTGTTCTCCTTTACAAGTTCTATCTCTATAAATTGAGCTGGCCACTCTACCTCCTGCTTCTCTTTTTTCTGTTTATAATAGGTACTTTTACTTCAACACAATATTCATCTGAATTGAACAAGAGGGATCCGCGAAAGATCGTTATCGATGAAGCATTCGGCCAGCTTCTTGTTCTCTTCCGTATGAGTGAAGCCTGGTTTCCCGTTCTATCTTGTTTCCTTCTCTTCCGTATCTTTGATATCATCAAGCCCTACCCTATAAGAAAAGTTGAAACTCTTCCTGAAGGATGGGGAATCATGATGGATGACTTTGTTGCTGCAGTTTATGCGGGATTGCTTTTCAAGCCCCTCTACTTGCTTTTGAAATGAAAAACAAAAAGGATTATAAAATAGAGATAATGGCCATAGGCTCAGAACTCCTTACCCCTTATTGTCAGGACACCAATTCCCTCTACCTTGCAGAGCGCCTTAATGACATTGGAATGGAAGTTTCTCATAAAACGATCGTGGGTGATGACTGGGATGATCTTGTTCTCCATATCAGGCAGGCTATATCCAACGCAGACCTCATTATCGGCATCGGGGGCCTTGGTCCGACCAGGGATGATAGAACCCGGGAGGCTTTCGCCGCAGTGCTTCAGCGAAAGCTCATTTTCAAAAAAGAACTGCTCCAAAAAATTGAGGAAAGGTTTAAACGCAGAGGACTCTCCATGCCTGCTGTAAACAAGAAGCAAGCCTATATTATTGATGGAGCAGAAATCCTTGAGAACAGAAATGGTACAGCTCCTGGCCTGTGGCTTGAGACAGGGTCAAAGATAATTATCCTTCTCCCTGGCCCTCCCCACGAACTCAAACCCATGTCTGAATCGTCTGTATGGAAACGCCTTCAAAAATTCAGAACAGATTACACGGCTCGCAAAATATTAAAAATTACAGGATTGACTGAATCAAAGATAGAAACCCTAATTATGGATCTCTATCCAAAGGATTCCTCTCTCAGAATTACCACTCTTGCCTATCCTGGCCAGATAGAAATCCACATCACCGCTCATTCAAAGGAGAGCCAAAGTCAAGCAGAAGAGAAAGTTCAAAAACTGGAAAAGAACATTCTTGAAAGACTCAAAGAAAATGTTTTTTCCACATCAGGAGAAGAACTTGAGGACGTGATTGGAAGACTTTTGAAACTCAACACAAAAACCCTGGCTGTAGCTGAATCCTGCACCGGGGGCTTTCTGGGCCATCGCATCACGAATGTCCCGGGAAGCTCAGATTATTTTTTACAGGGTGTGGTGGCCTACAGCAATGAAGCAAAAATAAATCTCCTGGGGCTATCCTCTGGCCTGATTGAAAAACACGGGGCTGTCAGCCCTCGAGTCGCTGAAGCAATGGCTGCAGGAATCAGGGAAAAAGCTCGATCGAGTTTTGGCCTTGCCATAACGGGAATAGCAGGCCCGACAGGTGGAACCTCTGAGAAACCCGTGGGCCTTATCTATACTGCCCTTGCTTGGGATAAGGGAACAGATGTCACAAAGAATCGTTTTCTGGGAAATCGAGAGACTATAAAATTTCAGTCCAGTCAAAAAGCCCTTGACATGGTACGAAGGCATCTTCTTAAAAACCAAAAAATAAAAGAGGAATGAATTGAGAACTTTTTTCGCCATCAACCTCAATCATGAGATTAAAAAAACACTCTCTCTTCTCATCGATGAGTTGGATAAGCTTGATATGGGGAATAAAAAAATCAAATGGGTCAAGCATGAAGGAATGCATCTTACTCTTAAATTTTTAGGTGAAATCGGAAGAGAAAAAGTTTCTCATATAGAAACTGCCTTGAAAAGGATTTCAGAAAAATTCGGACCTTTTGTCCTTGAATTTAAAGGGACAGGCTACTTCCCTCCCGGAAAGAAAAACCCAAGAGTGCTCTGGGTCGGGATTGAAGAAGAGAAAATATTAATGGCCCTCCAAGCTCAACTGGAAGGAGAGATGGAAAAATTGGGCTTTCCGAGAGAGCGATGGAAATTTCACCCTCATCTCACACTTGGAAGAGTTAAAACTTTCTCCAGTCTCAGCCAAACCCTTCTTCTTCTCGAGAAATACAGGGAGAAAAATTTTGGAAAAATGAAAGTGGAGAAAATCACCTTTATCCAGAGCACCCTCAAGCCAACAGGAGCGGAATACTCTGTACTTTCTGAGATCGAACTCAAATGAAAATACTTTTTGCTCTATTCTCTTATCTTTTTGGAGCCTTTCCTTCAGGGTATATCTTTTTTTATTTGAGCGAAAAAAAGGACATCCGCAACTTTGGAAGCAAAGCAACTGGAGCCACCAATGTTCTCCGCCTCAAAGGGTTGAAATATGCCCTTCCAGTGATTCTTATGGATGTTCTCAAAGGATTCCTCCCAGTTTTTTTGGCTTTAAAATTATTTCAAGACGAATTCCTTGCCTTAATCTGCGCTCTTTTATCCGTTATAGGCCACTGTTTTCCTGTTTATATAAAGTTTAAAGGAGGAAAAGGGTTGGCGACCACATTTGGGGCTTATGCTGTGTTAGCTTTTAAGCCTTTTCTCCTCAGCCTGGCCATCTTCCTGATCATTGCTGGAATCAGCCGGTATGTGTCCCTGGGCTCACTCCTGGCTGCTCTGAGTTATCCCTTCTTTATCTTCCTTTTTCAAGAAGGAGTCGAAATTGCTTATTTTAGTTTTGCTCTTTTCTTTTTAATCGTATTTATGCACCGGGGCAATATCGGAAGGCTTATTAAAGGCGAAGAAAGAAAGTTAGGAGAGAAAGCCAGATGAAAGCAAGTGTGATTGGCGGCGGCACATGGGGCAGCGCTTTTGCCCTTCATCTTGGACGGCTCAACATCAAAACCCGGCTCTGGATCAGAGAGCAGGATGTCTACGAAGAAACGCTTCGGCTTAAAGAAAATAGAGCTTTCTTGCCAGGATTTGTCTTTCCTCCCACGGTTTCTTTTTTCCATGAAATGAAAAAAGCTGTGGCATCTTCAGAGGTTGTCTTTATCGCCGTCCCTTCCAAATTCTGCCGTCAGACTTATGATCAACTCGCTTCCCATCTTTCATCCAGCCATACAATTGTCAGCCTTACCAAAGGAATCGAAGAAGGTTCTTTGAAAAGGATGAGCGAGGTCATGAAAGAAGTTTTTTCTCCCTTTTTTACTCCGCACATTGCTGTCCTCTCTGGTCCAAGCTTTGCCAGGGAAGTTGTCGAAAGTCATCCCACCGCAGTTGTTTTAGCCTCAAAAGAGCAGGCTCTGGCCAAAAGAGTTCAGCATCTTATTTCAAGCCTGACCTTCCGCACCTACACCTCAGATGATATAATCGGAGTAGAACTTGCAGGTGCCATAAAGAACGTCATCGCAATAGCAGCCGGAATCTCAGATTCCCTTCAATTCGGCAGTAACTCGGTTGCAGCTTTAGTCACAAGAGGGATTGCTGAAGTGACAAGGCTGGGGTTAAAATTAGGGGCCAAGATGGAAACTTTTGCCGGATTAGCAGGCATTGGCGACCTTGTTCTCACCTGCACTGGGAAATTGAGCCGTAACCGCTTTATCGGAACTGAATTGGGAAAGGGGAAATCTCTCGCTGAGATAATCTCCTCCATGAAAATGGTAGCTGAAGGGATCACCACGACTCTTTCTGTTCATCAACTGACAAAAAGAGAAAGAGTGGAAATGCCTATTTGCGAACAAATTTATCAGGTGCTTTACAAGAATAAAGATCCCAGAACAGCCCTTCAAAACCTGATGTCAAGAAAATTAAAAAGTGAATATACGATAGAATAGGAGGTAGAAAATGAGAGTTAAATTAACCGTTATTATTTTTATCTGTCTTAATATGCTTCTGTGTGCCTCACCCCAGAAAAAAGTTGAAAATGCAAGGGCAAAAGACCTTGTTTATCAGTGCAACATGGGGTTATTTTATCTAAACGAGGGTAATATCGATGAAGCAATTAAATATCTTAACAGGGCCCTATCTCTCAATCGCCGCTACTCTCTCGCTTTAAACTCCCTTGGCCTGGCCCATTCTATGAAGGGAAATTTTGCGGAATCTGTGAAGTACTTCCAAGAATGTATAGCGGTTAATCCATCCTTAACTGAAGCCCACAACTACCTAGGTACTGTTTACCAGGAGATGGGGTTCGTCGATAAAGCCGAAAAAGAATTCAGAATAGCTGCTTTTGATGAAAACTACAAATCAAGGGAGCTCCCCTATTATAATCTGGCAAGACTCTATGTATTAAGGGACAAAGTCCAAGAAGCCCTTGAATATGTTGAAAGATCCATTGAAATTAACAGCAGTTTTCGCATGGCTCATAACCTCAAAGGAGTCATATTGGAGAGACAACTTAAATTTTCTGAGGCGATTAAAAGCTATAAGAAGGCCCTCAAAAATCTTGAAGGTGATGTTGATATTAACTTCAATCTCGCAGTGGCTTATTTCAAAAACAATGAATTCAGTAAAGCAAAGGAAATTTTTGAAAAGATTAATCACAGAGTTACAGACCTTGAAATGAAAGAAAAAATCGATCGATACTTAAGGATGATTAAATAAATAAAAAGGGGACGGTTCTATTTTTTTAAAAAGGGGACTAAAAAGGGGATGGTTTCTAAAAAAATAGAACCGTCCCCTTTTTGTCCCCTTTTTATTATGTTCCTTCCTGCCAGCCTGTCAGATATTTTTTTTGCTCAGCGGTAAGCCTGTCAATTCTCACGCCAAGAGCTTCCAATTTCATGCGGGCTATTCCTTTATCGATTTTTTCTGGGACAGCATAAACTTTCTTCTCTAAGCTATCGCCTTTTCTAAATAGGTGTAAAACGCTGAGCGCCTGATTGGCAAAACTCATATCCATAACCACGGCAGGATGTCCCTCAGCAGCAGCCAGATTAATCAACCGCCCCTCAGCAAGAAGGTAAATTTTTCTTCCGCTCTTCAGGGTGTACTCTTCAACAAAATCCCTTATCTGCCTCTTACTCCGGGCCAGCTCCCCCAGTGCCGGAATATCGATTTCGACGTTGAAGTGACCGGAATTGGCAACAATGGCTCCATCTTTCATCCTCAAGAAATGATCCCGGCTTATAATATTTTTATCTCCAGTAGCTGTGACAAATACATCGCCGATCTTAGCCGCATCTTTGATAGGCATAACCTGATAACCATCCATAACAGCTTCCAAAGCCCTGAGTGGATCCACTTCACTTATAATGACCTTGGCTCCTGCGCCTCCTGCTCTCATGGCTATTCCCCGACCACACCATCCGTAGCCTACAATGACAAAATTTGACCCTGCCAAAAGAACATTGGTTGCTCTCAGAATTCCGTCCAAAGTACTCTGTCCTGTTCCATATCGGTTGTCAAAAAGGTGTTTTGTATTGGCATCATTAACCGCTATAATCGGATAACGAAGAACCCCATTCTTTGCCATGCTTTTCAGGCGAATCACACCTGTGGTTGTTTCCTCTGTTCCTCCGATGACATACTCAATGAGGTCTTTTCTCTGGGAATGCAGTGTAGATACTAGATCAGCTCCATCATCCATGGTTATCTGGGGTTTCTGGTCAAGAGCCTGATTGATATGCCTGTAATATGTCTTGTTATCCTCTCCTTTTATGGCAAAAACAGGAACACCATGGAACTTCACCAGAGCTGCAGCGACTTCATCCTGAGTGCTGAGGGGGTTGGATGCAGTAAGAGCTAATTCCGCCCCACCCTGTTTTAAAACCTTCATCAAGTTTCCCGTTTCGCTGGTCACATGTAAACAGGCAGAAATCCTGACTCTTTTAAGAGGCTTCTCCCTGGAAAATTTTTCTTTTATAAAATCAAGGACAGGCATGTATCTCTCTGCCCATTCCATTCTTAGCTTCCCTTTTTCTGCAAGTTTCAAGTCTTTAACATCATATTCCATTCTTTTCTCCTTTTTTTTACCTTGTTCGCTTTACCCTTCCTTAGAGTCCTGCATCTCTTTTCAAAGCCTCGATTTTATCAAGCCTTTCCCAAGTGAATTCTTTCTCTATGCGGCCAAAGTGTCCGTAACAGGCTGTCTTTTTGTAGACAGGACGGAGCAGATCCAATGTTTCGATCATCCCCTTTGGAGAAAGATTGAAACGGGCTCGGATCAATTCTTTTATTTTATCCTCTGAGATTTTTGCTGTCCCGAAAGAGTCTACCATTATTGAGACTGGATGGGCTACACCTATGGCATAGGCTATTTGAACTTCCAATTTATCTGCAATACCGGCTCCAACTAAATTCTTTGCGATGTAACGAGCCATATAAGAACCTGAGCGGTCCACTTTAGAGGGATCCTTTCCAGAAAGACATCCTCCTCCATGGCTGCCAACACCTCCATAAGTATCCACAATTATCTTGCGGCCAGTAAGACCTGAATCTGCAAAAGGCCCACCCTGTTCAAAACGGCCTGTTTCATTAATGTAAACCTTAGTATTATTATCAAACATTTCAGGCGGAATGATCTCTTTTATGACAACATTCCTGATATCTTCCTTCAAATCGCTCATTTTGACTTCACAGTTGTGCTGGCAAGCAATAACAATTGCATCCACTCTTATAGGTTTATGTCCTTTATACTCAACCGTGACCTGAGATTTCCCATCCGGCCTGAGATAATTTATAATCTTTTCTTTTCGCACCTGGCTCAGCCTCTTCACAAGCTTATGAGCCAGTATAATAGGCATCGGCATGAGCTCCTCTGTTTCTCTGCATGCATAGCCAAACATCAGGCCCTGGTCTCCTGCCCCCTGTTCATGGTTTTTAGTCTCATCAACCCCCTGAGCTATGTCAGATGACTGCTCATGGATGGAAGAGACAACGCAGCAAGTTTTGTAATCAAAACCGTATTCTGCCTTAGTGTATCCGATCTGTCTAACTGTGTCTCGAACGACCTTCTGGAACTCGCAATAGCCTTCACTTGTTATTTCCCCTGCGATAAGAACTAGCCCTGTAGTCACCAATGTTTCGCAGGCCACGCGGCTTTTGGGATCCTGTTTGATAAGATCGTCAAGGATAGCGTCAGAAACCTGATCGCAAATCTTATCCGGATGCCCCTCTGTCACAGATTCAGAAGTAAATAAATGTTTTCCTTCTTTGCTCATGGCTCACCTCGTCTGACTATTAGGATGGAAAGGTTGAGTAGCAGAAAAATTAACATAAAAAGGCCTCATTTTCAATGAAAAAAAGAGCAAAAAGGAAACAGCCAGTTTTTTTACTTTTTTTCTCAATTTGAATTTGCATTCAAATTTATGTTATTTTTAAACTGCTTATATTAAGCGATGAATGAAACTTCTCAATTTAGAAAAAAGCTTTTAATACTAAGCCTATCTCTGTTTCTTTTAGGAGGGAGCTTTTATACTCAAGCTCAAGATAAAAAGCTTTCCTTCCCTATTACTCTATTCAAATTAAAAAACGGGCTGCAGGTTATACTCTCTGAAGACTATTCTCTGCCTCTTGTCTCGGTTGTCATTGCCTATAATGTTGGCTCCATTAATGAGGAAATTGGAAAGGCTGGATTAGCTTATCTTCTGGAGAACCTTATGTTCCAGGGTTCAGAAAATGTAAGCCGGATGCAGCACTACAGCATGATCCACAGGGTTGGAGGGGAGCTTAATGCCAGCACGACAGCGGATAAAACCATTTTCTTCCAAACAGTACCCTCTAACCAGCTTGCACGAGTACTCTGGCTCGAGTCTGACAGGATGAAATCTCTTGAGATTAACGACTCAAATGTCAAGCAAGTTAAGATGTCTCTTATTGAAGAGATTCATCACAGAAAAGCAAACGAACCTTACCTGGAAAGTTACTTCAAATTTGACCGGCTTCTCTATCCTGATTTTGCCTACAGCCATCCTGTTATAGGGGACGAGGCCGACTTAAGGAACCTCACGGTCGAAGATGTCAAAAAATTCTATTCAACATTTTATAAACCCAATAATGCAGTCCTTTCTATAGCCGGAAACATTGATAAAAAGAAAACAGAGGAGGAAATCAGAAAATATTTTAAAACTATTCCTGAAGGAAAAAATATCCCTCCCTTCCCTTCACCAAAACTTCCAGAAAGAAAACCCATCGTCAGAACACATAAAGACTCTTTTGCTTCCTCGCCTGGTTTTCATCTGGGTTACAAGATAGCTTCTTCATCTTCAGATGATTTCTATCCCCTAAAAATTGTTGAATATATTCTTCTGCGAGGGAAAACCTCTCGTCTCTATAAGAGGTTAATAAAAAGGGCTCGAATTGCTTCCCATCTGAGCGGGGGCATTGAAAAAAGAAAAGACCTTGCCTACTTAAAAATATTTGTCGTTAACAACAATACAATAATGATGCAGAGGAGTAAAAGGGCTATATTTTCAGAGATAAACAAGCTTAAATTGAGCCTTATCTCTCAAAGAGAGCTTCAAAAGTCAAAGAATATGTTTAAAATGGAATACATCAATCAATACGCGACTTCTGCAGACAAAGCTCGATTCCTTGCTGAGAGTTTTCTCTCTAAAAACAGCCTCGACCATCTCCCTGATGAGCTTGAAAAATATCTTGCTGTAACTCCCAGTGATATTATCAGAATTATAAGGAAATATTTTACCCATGAAAGCATTATTCTTAACGTAACAATAAGATGAAGATAAGAAGCCAATTCAAAGTCATTCTTCCTTTTATCCTTTTGACTCTCTTAGCCTGGAAGTCTCCTCTTTTCTCTCAGGAAAGATTTCGGAAATCACCTCCTAATCCAGAACCTTTTACGGAATTGAAGCTTCCTAAAATAGAATCCACCTTCCTCTCCAATGGCCTGGCTTTAGCGGTGATCCAAAGGGATAATCTTCCAGTTATAAGCCTCAAGATCATTATTTTCACAGGAGAAAGCTCATCTCCAGAAAAACTTACCGGGATAGCCACTCTCACGGCCAACATGCTCAGCCAAGGAGTTTCAAACCTTACTTCTTCCGGAATAGAGGAAAGAATAGAATCTATAGGCGGAAGCTTCTCAACCTCCACCTATCCAGATTATTCTGTATTCACTTTTACTTTTTTAGGAGAGTATCTAGACGAGGCCCTTTCACTCCTGAGCAGAATGTTCCTCCAACCTACATTTTTAAAGCGTGAAATTGAGAATGAAAAAAGGTCTATGAAATACAATATGATTAAGAAAAACTCAGACCCGGAATTTCTAGCCAAAAGACAGCTTTTTCGACTTCTGTTCAGAGACCATCCCTATAAAAAAAGCACCTATAATGAGGATGTTATAAAAAATTTAAACCAAAAAGCTCTTGTTACTTTTTTTAAAAATTACTACAGGCCCAACAATGCTCTCATTGTCTTAACAGGCAACCTCAATCTCTCGACAGCTTCAAGAATTGTCAGTCGCTATTTCCGCACCTGGCGAAAAAGAGAGTTAAAACACTCTCTGTTCCCTCCTCCCAAGCCCTATATGAAGCAAAAAGTTTGCTTTATCGATCTCCCAGGGGCCAAAGATTCCACAGTTTACCTGGGAAATATCTTTTTTCCTGCAACCAGCCAGGATGTTTTACCTTTGATAGCCTTGAATCAAGTTCTTGGAGGAACACCCAACAGTCATCTTTTCATGAATCTCAGAGAATCAAAAGGATACGCTTACTTTGCCTTCAGCGAAGTGGAATTTTTTAAAAACTGCTGCCTGTTCTTTGTCAAGACAAGAGTTAGGCCGGAAGTCACATACTCCTCTATTCAGGAAACTTTCAAAGAAATCGAAAAAGTCACTACTAAGAAAATCCCCATTCCCGAGATCGAACAGGCCAAATCCTATCTTATCGGAAATTTCCCTCTCCAAATAGAAACCTTCGATAAGCTTTCCTCTCAGGTTTCTGCATTCAAAATTCTCAACCTGGGAGATAATTACTGGAGTAAATATTATGAAAACATTATGCTCATTAATTCAGAGAAAGTTTTTGAAACAATCAGAAAATATCCACTTCTTACCCCTGTGATTGTCATAGTCGGAGACAGCAACATCATTCTCGACCATATCAGAGAGTTTGAAGAAGTGGAATTGTTCAACCACAAAGGAGTCTCTCGTGGAATTTTACATTTAAAAGGAGAAATAAAATGAAACTCGTTGAATGTGTTCCCAACTTCAGTGAAGGAAGAAACAAAGAAAAGATAAACGCCATAACTAAAGAGATCGAATCCACACCTCAAGTGACGCTTCTTGATGTGGATCCCGGAGAATCAACCAACCGAACAGTTGTCACTTTTATCGGGTCCCCCGAAGGAGTAAAAGAGGCAGCGTTTAAAGCGATAAAAAAAGCAGCCGAAGTCCTGGATATGAGCAAGCACAAGGGAGCCCACAGCCGTATAGGAGCTACAGATGTCTGCCCTTTTATCCCCGTATCAGGTGTAACCATGGAAGATTGCATCCAATTATCCCAAACATTAGGAGAAAGAGTCGCCAAAGAACTTGGAATACCTGTTTATCTTTATGAAGAGGCTGCCCAAAAGCCAGAGAGAAAGAATCTCGCAAATATTAGAGTTGGTGAATATGAAGGATTGGCAGAAAAATTGAAAGACCCTAAATGGGCTCCTGATTACGGCAAGCCGGCTTTTAACCCAAAAGCAGGTGCTACAGTGATTGGCGCAAGAGAGTTTTTAATCGCATACAACATAAATTTAAACACAAGGGATAGGAGGCTTGCGCATGAAATTGCGCTCAACATAAGAGAAAAAGGACGGGCAAAGAGAGACAAAGAAGGAAAGATAGCGAGAGACGCCAACGGAAAAGCCATTAAGATTCCGGGCAAGTTCACGGAAGTCAAGGCTGTGGGATGGTATATCGAAGATTATGGAATCGCTCAAATTTCGATAAACTTTAACAACTATAAAATATCCCCCCCCCATATTGTTTTCGATAAGGTCATCAAAGAAGCGGAAAAACTCGGGCTGAGGGTCACAGGGAGTGAATTAGTCGGTTTAATACCCAAAGAAGCTCTTCTTATGGCTGGGAGATATTACCTTGAAAAACAAGGAAAAAGCCCGGGAGTGCCTGAAGAAGAGCTCATAAAAACAGCGGTTATCTCTCTCGGCTTAAACGACGTCGCCCCGTTCGAGGCCGAAAAGAAAATCATTGAATATCAATTTAAGGAATTTGAAAGTTCCTTAATCAGCCTTAATCTCCGGGAATTTGCCAACGAACTCTCCATGGACTCTCCTGCTCCTGGAGGAGGGAGCACAGCAGCCTTATGCGGGGCTTTATCCGCCTCCCTCTCATCTATGGTCTCCAACTTAACCGTTGGCAAAAAAGGATACGAAAACGTCCAGAATGATGTGAAAAAAATAGCCGTGAATGCCCAGTTCCTGAAGGATGAATTCTTGAGAGCTGTCGATTTAGACACAATGGCCTTTAACAAATTCATGGAAGCCTCCAGGCTGCCGAAGAAAACAGACGAACAGAAAGAAGAAAGGACCAAAACTGTAGGAGAAGCATCCAAAGAAGCAACTCTAGTTCCTTTTGGAGTGCTGGAAAAAAGCATTGAGGCTCTAAAGCTGGCAAAAGAGGTTGCTCTAAAAGGAAATAAAAATTCCCTGAGCGATGCTGGAGTGGCAGGGCTTACAGCCCAGGCTGCAGCTGAGGGTGCTTATTACAATATTAAGATAAATCTGCCAAGCATCCAGGACACTGCATTCAAATCAAAAATAAAAAGACAGGCCACTTCTTTAAAGAAAAAATCTGTAAAACTCGGAGACGAGCTGAGAGAAATCATCGAAAAAGAACTGAAGTAGCTATTGAACAATTTATTGATTACAGGTCCTCCCCGCTGTGGGAAAACGACTTTCATCAAAAAAATCAGCCAAGACGTTTCTCTTTTGGAGAA
>Ga0209991_10001150_pt1 | contig 11957 bp, 10 predicted proteins | sample ChitaG_FD_183167 | JGI IMG/M metagenome (GOLD analysis project Ga0209991, IMG submission 183167) | Deep subsurface microbial communities from South Pacific Ocean to uncover new lineages of life (NeLLi) - Chile_00310 metaG (SPAdes)... | ecosystem: Environmental > Aquatic > Marine > Oceanic >...
TTTTTTTCATTTTGCTTAAATCGTTCATATAATCTTCTTTTGTTCTCATTTGTTCTTTTTACCTCTTTTTAGGTTTTGTTAAATTTGTTTATTTTATAAATCTACATATTACTTTTATCTATAATAATTAATGAATCGTTTATGAAAAATGTGATGCCTTAAAATTATCTTTACTGGCATTATAAAGGAACGGAATCTTGTAATAAAATTCAAATCTTTTTATCCTTTCTTATAATTAGATATTTTAATATTTTAACAACAAAATTTGATATTAACTATGAATCAGAAAGTACTTGTATTTGAACCTAAAAAGTGTATTGGTTGTCGTCTCTGTGAGCAAATATGTACGATGACTCATTTCAAAGTTACAAATCCTAAGAAATCTCGAATTCGTATTATTCGAGATGACGAGAAACAACTTGATCAGGCGATATATTGTCATTTCTGTGTTGATGCTAAATGTATTGAAGCGTGTGAGTTCGATGCGCTCTCCAGAGATCCTAATACTAATGCCATTGTCGTAAACGAAGAAGATTGCGTTGGATGCAGAAAATGCATAGACGAATGTCCCTATTCTCATCCGGTTATGCACCCTACTGAAGAATATGTTTTAATTTGTGATTTATGCCAAGGTAATCCTGAGTGCGTTGAAATCTGTCCTGAGAACGCTATCCAATATCTTGATCAAAAAAATAATTCGGGAGGGGAACAATAATAACAAAATATGGTGGAATGATCGGAAAGTTATTACGAATTAATCTAACAACCGAGGAATGCAGGGAAGAAGAAATTGCTCCGGAACAATGGGAATCTTTTATAGGCGGTCGTGGCTTGGGAGCGTATTATTTAACAAAAGAAGTTCCGCCCACTGTTGAGCCTTTAAGCCCTGAAAACAAACTAATATTCATGAATGGGCCTTTAGCGGGCACATTAATCCCTGGCAATAATAAAATATGCGTTACCTTTAAATCTCCTTTAACAAATACCTACTCTTATTCTCTCTGTGGAGGTCATTGGGGCCCGGAGTTAAAGTTTGCTGGATACGATGGACTAATAATTGAAGGAAAAGCGAAAAATCCTGTTTACATTATGATCAACAACGATAAGGTTGAGATCAAATCTGCTGAAATTTTATGGGATAAATTAATCCCTGAAAGCGAAAGCTTATTACGAAAAGAGCTGGGTGATGATAAAACAGTTCAAATTGCTCTTATCGGTCCGGCCGGCGAGAAATTAGTAAATTATGCATGCATAACTGCCGGATTATATAGGGAATTCGGTAGAGGCGGAGCTGGTGCTGTGATGGGATCAAAGAACCTTAAAGGAATCGCTTTAACTGGCTCGAATGATGTAAAAGTAATTAGTCCCGAAAAAACTATCCAATTGGGTCAAGATTTAATTCGCGATTTAAGAGAATCTCGTGGGGGGAAAGTTAGACGTGAATTTGGTACTATGGAATTGGTTGAAAGAGTAAATAACGCCGGTTTCTGGGTAACAAAGAACTTTACAGAAGGATATTTTACAGAAGGTTACAAACTTGAGGGCAAGAAGATGCGAGAGGAAATAGTTATAGGTGATAGTTCTTGCTTCGGATGTCCAATAGGGTGTGGTAAACGCAATTATATAGAATCTAAAAATGGTGAAAAATATCTTATGGAGGGTCCCGAATTTGAAACTGTTGGAATGTTAGGCTCAAATTGTGGGATAAGTAGTTGGGAAACCCTTTTAAAAGCATCTAAGATATGTGATACTTATGGATTTGATACAATAAACGCTGGAGCATGTGTTTCAATGGTAATGGAAGCGTTTGAATCTGGCAAACTTACTTTAGAAGATACTGATGGAATTCAAATGTCGTTTGGTAATGACGAAGCACTACTAAAAATTCTTGAAAAAATTGGAAAAAGAGAAGGACTTGGCGATATTTTGGCTAATGGTCCAGCTCAAGCTAGTAAAATATTACATATTGAAGAATTGGCGATACATTCGAAGGGACAATCGTTTCCGGTATATGATCCGAGGGGTGCTAAGGGAATGGCATTAACTTATGCTACTTCCCCTAAAGGAGCTCACCATATGCTCGCTACTACTTTTGGAGCGGAATTATCTACAGGTACTCGATTTGAAATCAAGGGAAAAGGAAATTTAGTAAGAGACCATCAATTTAGTATGGCTATCGTTGACTCTATAGCATTGTGCTCTACGATGCGCGCTGGCATACCCCTTGAAAACCTTGTTAAAGCTTATTCAACGATAACCGGAATTAAACATAATGTTGAGTCCCTCCTTAAAGCTGCAGAAAGAATCATTAATCTTGAAAGGATTTACAATGTAAATCTTGGGTTAGATCGTAAGAACGATACTCTACCAAAACGCTTTTTAGAAGATTCTTTACCAAGCGGGGAGAGCAAAGGGCAAATCGTTGAATTGGACGCCTTATTAGACGATTATTATAACGTGATGAGTTGGAGTTCTACAGGCATACCTACCGAAGAGAAACTAAAGGAATTAGAACTTACGCAATATATTAATTAAATTAAATAAGAAATAATAGAAAAATAAAAAAAAATTTATTAAAAACTATTTTTAAATAAGCCTATACTTATTTTTCATCTTTTTAGAGAAAAATGCTATTCCGACGATTATCAGTGGTAAGAACACCATAAGTGAATACCCCGGTATACCAGGACTTTGTGGATTAACTATTGCCCCTATAATGAAATTTTCAATAATATATATATAATCATTCGTAGGATTACCGGGATAAACTCCTGCTGTAAAAACCACAACCAGATTATGTTCAGGAATTAAAAATATACATTGACCACCCAATCCCGCAGCATAATATGACCATGAACTAATCCATACTAAATAACCGTAATATCCACTACTGACAGTTCGAGGTGTACCCATTTCAATCGTCCAATTTTCAGAAATTACTTGCGTGCCATTCCACATTCCCTTATTTAACATTAAGAGACCAATTCTGGACATGGCTTGAGGCGTGAACCAGAGCCCAAATCCTCCATAACTAATCCCTTCACTATTTTCTTCCCAGTACCAATCTTCCCTTGAAATTCCGAGGGGATCAAATAAGTTATCCTCTGCGAATTCGGATGTTTTTTGACCCGTTGTTCTATTTATTATAGCAGATAAGAGAGTTGTGGAAAATGAACTATACCTAAAATCAGTGCCTGGAGTAAAATATAGGTCAGGATTTAAAATTTCTTGAATAGTTTTATTCCATGCTCCTGCAAACATTTCTGGGTCAGAATCACCGTAGATACCGGAACTCATTGTTAATAGGTGTTCAATAGTGATACTTTCTTTATTTGAGGGATTATATGTTAGGCTGGGGAAAAAAGATGAGAATGTCTGACTGACATTATTGATATATCCTTTGTCAATAGCGATTCCTATTAAAAGGGCGCTTATAGTTTTAGTGGCTGACCATTGAACATGCAAGGTTTCATTAATTACCTGATCCGCCGGATGACCTGAACCGTAGTTTATTCCCGACCTTAATTGGTTTCCAATGAGATATTCTTCATGAATAAGAAATCCATTGCGAACAATTGAAACGCTATGTACATTGATGTTATTGGTATCAATATAATCGTACATATCATAAATCGTTGAATTATTCATACTTTGATCAGACGGATTAGTAAGGTTCCATTCATTCGCAGGCCAATATACAGTTGCCTGTCCTTTTACTATACCTGTAATCATGGCAACATTGGTAAGTGTTAGTATTACGAAAATTAGCATTGTTTTCTTCAAATTTACTCTCATTTTTATCACATTTTACACTTTTTTTGTTGTAAATCAATATATTAATGTTTTATTGTTTCTCAGCCTATAAAAGTTTTATGTCCGTTGTCCATTTAAAAATTAATTTTTTTTAAAATGAAGAGGAGCTAAAGGAACTGGGACTTACACAAAATTTTAATTAAATTGACAATTCCTTAAGACGTTAATTCATGTCAAACAATAACTATTTTCCATTAATTCGCTGTGTTCATCAAAATATAAAGACGCCGAGTATCTTTGATTTGGAAGGCGAATTGAGAGGTAAATTAAACGAATTTGGATTAAAAAATTCTATTAAACCAAATGAGACTGTTGCAATTACTGCAGGGTCACGCGGTATTACTCATCTAAATATAATTCTTAAAACATTAGTTGACTATTTAAAAGAATTAAAAGCGTCTCCTTTTATAATTCCGGCAATGGGAAGTCATGGAGGAGGTACAACAAAAGGACAACTCCAAATTCTAGAAGATTATGGAATAACTGAGGAAGCCATAGGTTGTCCTATAAAAGCAAGTATGGAAGTCGTTGAAATAGGTGAAAGCGAGTTTGGAACTCCTGTATATTTAGATAAACACGCTTTTTTAGCTGATAAAATTATTGTAGTGAATAAGATTAAAAGCCATTCAAAATTTACCGGTGAAGTCGAGAGTGGTTTGAGCAAGATGAGCCTTCTTGGACTTGGCAAGCACAAGGGAGCAAAATTATATCATCGACTAATTAATCGCTACGGTTGGCCACGAGTTAGCAAATCGCTCTTGAAGGTTGTTCTAAAAAGCGCTCCTATTGTCTGTGGGATAGGAATAGTACAAAATATAAACAACGAGCCCGCACAACTTCATGTTTTACATCCTGATGAATTTTTTACTAAGGAACCCGAATTATTGCGAAATTATAAAGAATTAACTGAGCATCTTCCCTTCAAAGAGATAGATTTATTAATTGTGGATGAGATGGGTAAAAATATTTTTGGTACTGGAATGGATACTAACATTACAGGTCGAAAAGAAGGCTCTAACATGCAGGTTAAGTGGCTATTTGTCAGGGATTTAACTGAAGCGTCTCATGGAAACGCTCAAGGGGTTGGATTGGCAGATTTCACGACTAAAAAGCTCGTTGATAAAATCGACTATCGCAAGATGTATACTAATGCCCTTACCGCCCTTCGTACCGATTCACCAAAAATTCCCGTTTTTCTTCAAAACGATAGAGAAGTCTTGAATACAATTTCTGATATGGTTGGTGAGGTAGATGTTTCCACGCTTCGCATCGTTTGGATAAAGAATACGTTAGAGTTAAGAAAAATCATAGTGTCTGAATATTTTTTTGACCAAGTTGAATCTCGGGACAATCTCAGCTTTATTGGAGATAAAGAATCGATTAAGTTTGATGCGGACGGATTTTTAATAAACTCAAAGAAATACTGGATTGAGAATAAATAAATATATAAAATTTTTTGGTTAATATCCTATTTTTTAAAATTTTATTATGTAATTAAAAATAGAAAAAAAAAATCCTATTATGCGCTTAGTTAGCGTATGCTAGTTATTATTGCACAGTTATTACTACATTCCCCTTTTTGTGCCCCTTATCAACATAAGTATGAGCAGCGACCATTTCCTCTAAAGGATAATCTTTGTCTATGACCGTTTTTAAATTCCCTGCCTCGATTAATTCTTTAAGGTAAATCAAGGTCTCATTCTTTTCGCTATATCTCCCCTTTAAAACTGTCACATAAACCCCGTTAGGAGCAAGGCCTTTCTTACCATTTGAAAACGAGTCTTTTCCAACGGCATCAAAGATGGTATCATAAAGCTCTCCGCTTTCTGTAAAATCTTCTTTAGTGTAATCAATAACCTTATCGGCTCCCAGAGATTTGACCATTTCTAAGTTCGTGGTACTGCATACCCCGGTAACCTCTGCCCCAAAATACTTGGCAAGCTGTACTGCAAAAGTACCGTTACATCCTGAAGCGCCATAGATAAGAACTTTTTGTCCGCTCTGGACATTTGCCACATCTCTAAGATAATGCAAAGATGTACTCGCCCCAGTAGAAACTGCGGCAGCTTCCTGATAGGTCATGTTTGTTGGTTTTATTGCCACCATCCCTGCCTTCCATTCTTCTGGCAGACATACGTACTCAGCATAAGCACCAATTTTCAACCCGGTGGTAGTTCCAAAAACTTGGTCACCTTTCTTAAATAGTGTTACATCTTTGCCGATGGCTTCAATTTCGCCAGCAAGCTCGTATCCTAATATAGGTCTATTTGGTTTACTTATTCCAAACATCATTCGCAGGCCGAATGTGTAAATTTTTTTATCTGGGTGATAACCACTTCGAACTAACCTTACCGCAGCGTTTACTGTTGTCGCATAAACTTTTACCAATATTTCATTGTCTTTGGGGGTAGGTTTATCTACCTCTTTGAGCTGGAAAACCTCCGGGGGTCCGTATTTTTCATATACCATAGCTTTCATTTTTTGTTTATTTTCCATTTTTTTCACCATTTCAGTTTCAAAAACATTCACTTATTACATACTAATAGAAATCAAGCAAGAAATTGAGTCCATGCATAATAAACGGTAAGGACATTAAATCCCATACTTACAATGAGCAGGAACTTATCATAGGCTTTATAACCCTTGATTCCAGCTAGATTAAACACGATCCAGAAAATCGCAACTATGATGTTTACCCAGCTATTTACTGGATGATCCAATATCAGGGATAGAACAACCATCACAATCGGAATCAGCATTATTATTGCCATTCCAAACACCATTTTCTGAGTCATTGTTTTGCCTTCTATTTCTCCTGGTTTAAAATCCCCAGCAAAAATTCGCATCACGTCACCTAACAAATAAACTAACATTGTAGCAACCCATATGAATGAAAGAATTATTTTCACATCTACCATATTTTTATCACATTCTCTATTATACTACGATTGTTTTTTTTTTTTAATTTTTTTTTAATATAATTTAATTTTTTTTAAGTTTTATAATATTGATGCTTATAATATTTATGTCAAAAGTAATACCTATTGCATTAGTTTTTAATAGTTTTTTTCATTAGCGAATGAGTAAAAAATAGAAATAAATATAAAATTAAAAAATTATTAACCCGCCTAATAAAGAGACCGATATAAAGCTCACAATCCCGGTTGTCAAAGCAGCAAATAATCCTACTAAGAATGGTTTGATTCCCAGTCCTTTAAAATTAGCAAAATTAGTCGATAACCCCACTCCGCCTAATGCGACAACAAATAAGATATTGGCAAAATCCTTCACCATTTTTATAATATCTCCCCAAGATTCCTCCGCTATGAAGCCAAATGCTAAATTAGTTGTAGTGATACCGGCATCACCGATAGATCGAAAGATTGATACTAATAAAAATCCAATAACAAATACAGGAATAAGTTTCTTGATGTTTACTTTTGATTTTACGTTAGATTTAATTTCGCCTGATTCTGTCGCTTCTTTCATTTGGTTTTTAACATATAGAAAAGCCATTAAAGGTATAACTAAAATCATGAATACATTTCTTACTAACTTTGTAATGGTAGCAACATCAAGTCCTAAGGGTAAACTCCACAAATCTGCGAAAACTAGTGCTGCTCCGGTAACTTGTGATGTGTCATGGATGGAAGTCCCCAACCAAAGACCTGCTTTTACAGGATCTCCGCCAAATATTATGTAAGCTAAAAGGGGATAACCAATTGTTGCGATTAAGCCAAACACGGTGATTACAGCAACAGCGTATGCGGTTTCCTCTTCTTTAGCATCGATTACTGGGCTTGTTGCAACTATCGCAGAAACGCCACAAATGGCTGTGCCTACCGCTATAAGAGTCCCCAGACGTTTTGGTTGATCTAATTTTTTATTTAGATAAGTTGTTATGATCAAGGCACTAATAATACAAATAAGAACGATTGGAATTCCAATTAAACCTAATTCAAATACGCTGAATATGCTTAATCGAATACCTAATAAGATAATTCCAAGTCTCAATAATTTTTTTACAGAAAATTTAAATCCTACATTCAAAAAAGTAGGTAATTTGAATACATTCCTAATAACTAATCCAAGGACTAAGCATATCATTACTGCTGAAATGGGAGATTTCTCAAAACCCATCAAGGATACACCAATGAGATCGCTTAACCAAATGCTAACTACAGCCAATAGAATGACCACAAGCAAACCGGGTAAAATGGTGTGAACTTTTGAAATTGGAACTCCAAATAGACTTTTTTCGAGATAATTCATTCCTTTTGTCTGGGACTTTTCTGATTTATCATCTATTTTGTTTTCTCCTAGTTTACTCATGAATTTGGCACCTTAAATATAGCACATTCTTATTATTACCAATCGTTTGGAGTTGTTAAGCCTGAGCCTGTAATAAATAGTACCACGCTGTCATTAGAATCAATAAATCCTTCGTCAGTTAATTTTATTGTGGCAGCGACTGTCGCAGCAGCTTCTGGGCAAACCATTATTCCTTCAATTTTTGCAAATGAATACATAGCGTTTTTTATTTCGGAATCATCAACAGCAATTGCGGTTCCACTGGATTTTTTAATTGCATCTAGTATTAAATAATCGCCAATTGCTCCCGGAACCCGGATTCCAGTAGCAAATGAGTGGGCATTTTCCCAAGGAGTTGCAAATCTTTCGCCGTTTTTAAAGGCTCTTACAATTGGTTGGCATCCTGAAGGTTGAACGGAAACCATTTTTGGGCGTTCACTTCCTATTAAACCTAAGGTTTCCATCTCTTCAAAAGCTTTCCACATGCCTACTATTCCTGTACCTCCTCCTGTAGGATATATAATCATATCGGGCAGAGTCCAGTCAAATTGTTCAGCTAATTCAGTACCCATGGTCTTTTTACCCTCTACTCGGTAAGGTTCTTTCAGAGTAGAAACGGAAAACCAATTATTTTTTATGCCTTCTTCTTTCGCAACTCGACCCGCATCACTTATCAATCCTTCAATTAAAGTTAATTCTGCACCCATATGTTTTATTTCTTTTTGAATTAATTCAGGAGTATCTTTCGGAACAAAAACATGAGCTTTTACTCCTGCGTGAGCAGTATAAGCTGACAACGCAGCACCAGCATTTCCTGCACTTGGTATAACAAAATCTTTAACTCCTAATTCTAATGCCTTTGAAACTGCTGCACATAATCCACGACTTTTAAAAGTACCAGTGGGATTTTGCCCTTCGTCTTTAATATAGATTTGGTTTAACTTCAAACTCTTGCCGAAATTGTTGAGTTTAACATTGGGAGTCCATCCTTCTCCAAGCGTTATCCGGTATTTGTTGTCTTTTACCGGCATAATTTCATGTAGGCGCCAGATATTGTAAACTTTCCTGTTCTGGATATTTTGTTTGGAAAGCGTTTCTTTCGCTTTCTCTAAATCATATCTCGGGTACAATACTTTTCCACACGAAGTACATAATCCATTTTTTTCGTCAGCACTAAATTCTTTTCCACAATTCGTACAAGTTAAATTTACTATAAACGAGTTTTTATTCATCTTCTTTTCCTTTAAGTTGTATTTTTCATATATTTTAGTAAAATCTGATATATATAATATAAATTCTGAATCATTAAAGATTAAGAGAGTATTCTTGGAGCAGTTCATTGATTTTAATAGGACCACCTAATTCAATAGACTTTTGAGCTGCGTATCCTACAACGATAGACCAAAAGCCTTCTTCTGCCGTAGCGACCGAACGCTTGCTCCCTTCTATTTCATCAATGAAATATTTGTGCTCGAAAAAAGTTGCTCCCCCATGCCCCGACTGCTCAATATATGTGGGATAGCAAGGCTGCGATATCCGCGAGGTTGATTTTTCCCCTACTTTTATTTCTAGATATGTTTTTTGTTTAGGTCCTGGTAAAAAATCAATACTTTCATAGGTTCGAAGATGACCTTCGTCACCACAAAGCATTAATTCCTCGTAAAATTGGGGAGAGAACATACATAATGTGAAACCAGCTCTCACACCATTTTCGTAATCAACACTTACAACGGCATTGTCAAGGATGTCAGATTTTCTTCCGTTATATTCAAAGGTCCTAAAATTGACTGCCATACTTCCTGTTGCATAGATTTTTGTTGGGCGAGACTGTGCAAATAAGTTCATTAGATCGAAGTAATGGCAACATTTCTCTACCAATGTCCCTCCGGAGTATTGGTTAAATTTATTCCACTGTTTTACTTTATCTAAGAATGGGTATCTATGCTCTAATATGTGAATCATTTTGATATCACCTAATTTTCGGTGATTAAGAGCTTCCTGTATAGCGTCAGCATACATTGCTTTATAACGATATTGAAGGCCGATCTGAAATACTGCGGGATAATTTTTGGCAATGGAATAAATTTCGTGGGCATCTGGAATAGTTGTTGCCATAGGCTTTTCAAGTAAAATGTGTTTTTTTGATTTTACGGCTTCTCTGATAACAGAAATGTGAGAAAAATTGGGAGTCGAAATAATTAATCCATCGACTTCAGGGTCTGTACAGGCCGATTCAAGATCGTTGTACACTTTTAATTTTGAATTAGAATCGATTTGAGACAAAGCTTCTTGAGCTGCTGCAACGCTTCGAGGATTAGGATCGTAAATCCCATGTATAGTTGCCCTTCCTTCCAAATAAGTTACTCTCAGATGTTCTATTCCCATCATACCTGTGCCTATTATGTTGAATTTATATTTAGGGCTTGGAAGGGCAAAAATATACTTATCTTCTGGTGGCAAATATTTTAATCCTGGCAACCTCGCAAAATAACTATTTCGAAATTCTTTACCTTGCTTTTCCATTTGCATTACTCACAATTTTGTTTTTATTGATTCAAACTTATCATATATAATTAATAATTATAGGTTAGTTAGCTTACATCTGCGTATGATTCGATAACTCTAATTAGCTCATCTACATATGTTGAGTCATCAATAGTAATTGAAATGGCTCCATTAGGGCATGTATCCTCACATCTTCCACAACCTAAGCAGTATTCTTGGTTTACTATAGCCTTGTCATCGTGCATTTCCATTCCTTTAAATACGCACACATCAAGACAATCTCCACATCCTACGCATAGGTTCTCGTCAACTTTAACCGAGAGACCTTCAATTCTACTAAGATCTGAAAGACTGGATGAACCATTTTGTAGCAGTGCTGCATTGACGCAACAACAGGAGCAACAGAAGCACATGGATAGTATCCGTCCGGTATCTGTAACGCCACTTGCAATCGCTTCTGCTCTAGATCTTCCGAGCAGTGGAATTAATCCGCTATCGTAAGCAAGTTGAACGCGTTCTAATGCTTCTTCCTTTGTTGCATATCTACCTGGAACTTTTTGTGGGATTCCTCTTTCTAAGTCTTCTAAATCAATCCTACTTGTGTCTGCTCCCATGTGCATGCACCCTAAAGAAACATCGTGGTGCTCACATTTATGAACCAATCTACAGCCACATATATCCTCCATTACGATACTACACGCTTTGTCAATGAAGTGTTTAAAGATCTTAATTGGTAACACTTTGTTTTCAAAATCTCCAAGTGATTTGTTAATCGGTACATAAACAGCGAAGTTATTTTTTCCAGTAACTTTTTCTCGTAGTTTGCGAAACATAGGTAATTTTGTTAGAAAAAATGGATGGATTTCTTTTTCTTTGTCAAAATGGGCAGTAAGAAAAGGTTCTGTGGTTCTCTTGTTCTTCCATCCGTTTTCGGTCTCGATTTCGTTCCATCCAACGGTGTATATTAGTTCAAAGGTTCCAATATAGTGATTTTTAGGAATTGTGGAATAATCTCCCATTTCGCCTGTTAGAAATAATCTTGCGGCATTCTCATTTTCAATAACTAGCGTAATATCTGGTTCCTTTAATTCTTCACCAAACTTATAGGAATAGTTATCTTTTTCGAAAATCTGATAACCTTGCATCCCTTTGATATTCCACTGTATTTTTAAGGGAAAATTCTCTATGTCCTTTTGATAGACTTCGTCTTGTTTTGTTACTTCTTCTTGTTCTACAAGCATACTTTTGAAAAGTATTTCGATATCTTTACTTTCACTCATTATAACCACTTTTTTTTAAAAAAATCTAATCTTGTTTTTAATTAAAGT
>Ga0209991_10001151_pt1 | contig 11956 bp, 11 predicted proteins | sample ChitaG_FD_183167 | JGI IMG/M metagenome (GOLD analysis project Ga0209991, IMG submission 183167) | Deep subsurface microbial communities from South Pacific Ocean to uncover new lineages of life (NeLLi) - Chile_00310 metaG (SPAdes)... | ecosystem: Environmental > Aquatic > Marine > Oceanic >...
GCACGGGGATCCTATACCCGCGGCCGACGGCCGGGTACCAACACCGCCGGCCCGTCAGCTGTCGGCCTGCCAGAACGGCGAAGCGGGCACCGTCGCGCGCATTTCCGACGCCGATCCCGAAATGCTGCGCTACTTCGACACCGTCGGGATCAGCCTGGACTCCCGGCTGCGCGTCATTGCCCGCCGCGACTTCGCCGGGATGATCTCGGTGACCGTTCAGAACCCCGGCGATGCGGGCGCGGGCGCTGACCAGGACTCCAGAGCCACTGTTGAACTGGGAAGTCCAGCTGCGCAAGCGATCTGGGTCGTCTCTTAGGAGGATTAGCTTATGGCCAAGCTCGAGTTATCGCGGTCGCTGCCGATGCCTGCCGACCAGGCCTGGGCGCACGCATCTAATCTGGGGACACTGGGCGACTGGATGACTATGCACCAGGGGTGGCGTTCGGATCTGCCCGAAGAACTCAGTGTGGGGACCGAGATCATCGGGGTAGCCGGCGCCAAAGGCATGCGCAACCGCGTCACCTGGACGGTACGCACATACGATCCGCCGTCCACTCTCGAGATCAGCGGCCAGGGCGTCGGCGGCACCAGGTACTCGCTGACATTGAAGGTCGCTTCCACCGGGGAAGGCTGCACGTTCACCGTCAGGATGGATTTGGGCGGGGCTCCGTTGTTCGGCCCAATCGGCGCCGCTGCGGTGCGCGCGGTCAAGGGCGATATCGAGAAGTCGATCTTGGGGTTCCAGCAGCTTTACTGCTAGCAGCATGACGAGAGTCACAGCGTCGCAGGCCGCGCCACAACAACGCTCCTCGTCCGTGAGCCGCCATCCTCCAGCAGAGCGATGACCCGTCCGTCAGCCGCCGTCGCGGCGTACACACCACCCAGACCGGCCGGCCGCAACGCGCGCCCGTGGCTGGCGTCTTCAGCCTCGGCCTCGGTGAGGTCTCGGCGCGGAAAGGCTTGCAGACAGGCTTCATCGAGGCTGTAGGACAGCCGGGGGGCATCCTCGAGCTGCTCCAGCGTGCGGGCCTGATCCAGACCGAATGTGCCGACACGGGTGCGTCGTAGCGCCGTGAGGTGCCCACCCACGCCGAGCCCGGCGCCGACGTCCCGGGCGAGCGCGCGCACGTAGGTGCCGCTGGAACAGTCGACGGCTACATCAACGTCGACGGCACCGGCTACATCGGTACCGCGGCGCACATCACACATCTCAAAGCGATCGATCCGGACTCGACGTGGCTTCAACACGACGGTGCGGCCCTCCCGCACGAGTTGGTAGGCCCGCTTGCCATCGACCTTGATCGCGCTGACCGCCGACGGGATCTGATCGATATCGCCGAGCCACTGCGCAAAGATGGCTTCGATCTGCGCATTCGCTAGGTGGTTCGCCGAAACCGACTGGAGGACAGCTCCTTGCGCATCTTCGGTAGACGTTGTCTGTCCAAGACGGATCGTCGCCAGGTAGGACTTGTCCGTCGCCGTCAGGAGACCCAGGATCTTGGTCGCCCTCTCGATCCCCACGACCAGTACTCCGGTGGCCATCGGGTCGAGCGTCCCGGCGTGCCCGACTTTGCGAGTACCGAAGAGTCTGCGGCATCGCCCTACCACATCGTGGCTGGTCATTCCGCCTGGCTTGTCGACTATGACCAACCCAGGGCTGACCAACCCAGGGCTGACCAACCCAGGAACCGGACCGTCCACGACCATCACAGCACGATCGCGGTCAGTACGATCCCCTCGCGCACCGACCACCGTCCAGACAACGTGGTCAGCGGTGGACCTGACAGAGCGGCGGGATCAATGAGGATTTCAGAGGTGAACGAGCCCGACTGTCCGGCCGCATCGACGTCGAACACGATGTGCGCATCCTCGAAACCCAGCCACCGCCGCGTCAACGGAAACCACGCCTTGTAGGTCGCCTCCTTGGCGCAGAACAGCACTCGGTCCCAATGGACATCGGCGGATAACGTTGCCACCTCGTGACGTTCAGCGGCAAGGCTGATCGCGTCTAGCACGCCGCGTGGCAGCACATCGTGCGGCTCGGCATCGATGCCCACCGATCGGATCTCCTCGCGCAGACCGACTGCTGCGCCACGGAAACCCTCGCAGTGGGTCAGGCTGCCGACGACGCCTTCGGGCCAGCACGGTTCGCCCTTCTCGCCCTTGAGGATCGGCACCGGCTCGATTCCAAGGTCCACCATCGCCTGGCGCGCGCAGTACCGCACGGTGATGAACTCGTTGCGCCGCTTGGCCACCGATTTGGCGATGAGTGGCTCCTCCTCGGGCAGGGGTGCGAGTTCCTTGGGATCGGTGTACAACTCGGCCGCGGCCAGCGCATCATCGAGGAAGCCGGGCAGCACCCCGGCGAGCAAATTCGCCGCGATCATCCCCGGCGACTCGCGATCCGTTCTTGCAACTTAACCGCGTGATCGCGCATCTCCTGGGTGATCTGGAAGTGCCCGCCGAACTCGTTGAGGTAGCCAGTCGCGTACTTCGGGTCAGGCAGAATCTGGCGCATCCAGCGATACGGCCTGCGACGGCGCCATTCCCGCGGGTAGCCGACCGACACCTCCTCGAACCGCACGCCGTCATAGAAGGTGGTCCGTGGAATGTGAAGGTGTCCATAGACCGAGCAGATCGCGTTATAGCGAGTGTGCCAGTCGGCGGTCGCGGTAGTTCCGCACCACAGCGAGAACTCGGGATAGAACATCGCGTCGCAGGGTTCGCGCACCATCGGGAAGTGATTGACCTGGACGGTCGGCATCATCCAGTCCAGATCTTCAAGTCGCTTGCGCGTGTAGTTGACCCGATCGCGGCACCACGCGTCACGCGTCGGGTACGGCTCGGCGGACAGCAGATACTCGTCGGTGCCCACGATGTTGCGTTCCTTGGCGATCTTCAAGCCCTCGGCCTTGGTGCCCGCGCCCTCCGGCAGGAACGAGTAGTCGTACAGCAGGAACATCGCAACGATCGTCGCCGGACCGCCCTCCTCGGTCCAGACCGGATACGGGTGCTCGGGAGTGATGATGCCCATCTCGTCGCACATGTTGACCAGGTAGTCGTAGCGGGCTTTACCGAAGATCTGCATCGGGTCACGGTTGGTGGTCCATAGCTCGTGGTTGCCTGGTATCCAGATGACCTTGGCGAACCTCTTGCGGAGCAGATCCAGCGCCCAGCGGATCTCATCGGTGCGCTCGGCGACATCGCCGGCCACGATCAGCCAATCGTCTGGTGAAGCAGGGTGCAGCGACTCAGTCACCGGTTTGTTGCCGGTGTGTCCGGTATGGAGGTCACTCACGGCCCACAACGTCGGACGCCGGTCCTCACTGCTCACAACCCGTAAGCCTACTTGTGGTCCTGGCAAGACCTCGAGGCAACGAGAACACGGTCGAACGTTGCGTAGCCTCTGAGGCGTGACCGCCGCACCCACAATGACCACGACCCGCACACAATCGACGGTCCGGCAGGCATTTCAGCGCAAACTCAGCGGGATGCTGCGGCTACCGCCGCCCACCACCGACTACGTCGTTGACCGCCGACTGCGTGTGCCCATGCGCGACGGCGTCGATCTGCTGGCCGACCACTATGTGCCACACACCACGACTCCGGCGGGCACGCTATTGGTCCGCGGACCCTACGGGCGTGGCTGGCCCTTCGCCGCGATGTTCGGCTCGGTGTATGCCGCCCGTGGGTATCACGTGCTGATCCAGAGCGTGCGCGGGACGTTCGGCTCGGGCGGCGACTTCAAGCCGATGGTGCACGAAATCGAGGACGGCGCCGACACGGTCGACTGGCTTCGTAACCAGCCGTGGTTCACCGGCACGTTCGGCACCGTCGGGCTCTCCTACCTGGGGTTCACCCAGTGGGCGCTGCTCGCCGATCCACCGCCGGAGATGACGGCGGCAGTGATCACCGTGGGCCCCCACGACGTCCGCGGACCCCGCTGGGGTACCGGTTCTTTCGGCCTCAACGACTTCCTGGGTTGGAGCGATCTGGTCGCCAACCAGGAAGATCCGCGCAGGTTACGTGTCTTGTTGCGGCAGGCTCGAGCCCAGAAGTTGGTACACCGGGCCTCACTGGGTCTACCGCTCGGCGAGTCGAGCCGCGCGATGCTCGGGGACGGTGCGCCCTGGTTTGAGTCGTGGCTCGAGCACCCATCCGCTGACGATCCGTTCTGGACGAGATTGCATCTGCGTGAGGCACTGGAGCGCACCGAGGTCCCGATGCTGCTGTTGACCGGCTGGCAGGACCTGTTCCTCGAGCAGACGCTTGAGCAGTACGACCGACTGCGTAGCCGCGGCGTGACCACCGCGCTGACCATCGGACCGTGGACACACGCACAGATGATGACCAAGGCGGGTCCGACCGTAATTCGCGAATCCCTGGATTGGCTCGGCACTCACCTCGCCGGCGCCCCCGCCCAGCGGTCGGCACCGGTGCGAATCCATGTCGACGGGACACCTGACCGGGACGGGTGGCTGGACTTGACCGACTGGCCTCCGCCGATGCCAGAACGCGTACTGCATCTGCAACCGGGGGGCCGGCTCGAGGAGGCGGTGCCGGACGCGGGCGGCTCGGCAACGTTCGTCTACAACCCTGCCGACCCGACGCCCACCGTGGGTGGCCGATTGCTGTCCCCGGTGGGTGGCTACCGCGACGACACCGCTCTGGCGCGGCGCGCCGACGTGTTGACGTTCACCGGCCCCCCGCTGCCGTCCGACCTCTATGTGGTCGGAACGCCGGTTCTCGAGCTGTCCCACTCTTGCGCGAATCCGAACAACGATCTGTTCGTACGCATCAGCCAGGTCGACGCGCACGGATCTTCCCGCAATGTCAGCGACGGATACCGCGCGTCGGCGCCCGCATCGGGCATCGTCAGAATCGAGCTCGACTCCATTGCACGCACTTTCCCGGCGGGTAGCCGAATCCGGGTCAAGGTCGCCGGCGGGTCCCACCCACGCTTTGTGCGCAATGTGGGCACCGGTGAACCCGCGATCAGCGCAACCAGCATGGCAACCGCCCGCCACACGGTGCACCTCGGCGAGTCGTCGCGGCTGATCCTGCCCGCCGGTGACCGGCCGCCCTCAGCCGACTGAGCTGGTTGCAGCACCGCAGCTCAGTGGGGTTTCGACACATGGCCTCCACGATAGGCGCGTAGCCGCAGGCCGATACGGTGAGCGAATGACGAACGCCGCCAGCTCTTGCGATTCTGACGAAACCGACATCCTGCTCATTGACACCGCCGGCCGGATCCGGACGCTCACCCTGAATCGGCCGGCCTCGCGCAATGCACTCTCGACGGCCTTGCGCAGCAGACTCTTCGGGGCCCTGCGTGATGCACAGGACGATGCCGCCGTCGACGTCATCATTGTGACCGGGACCGATCCGGCGTTCTGCGCAGGGCTTGACCTCAAAGAATTGGGCGAGCACTCGGCCCTCCCCGACATCTCACCCAAGTGGCCGCCGATGACCAAGCCGGTGATCGGCGCAGTCAACGGTGCGGCAGTGACGGGCGGCTTGGAGATCGCGCTGTACTGCGACATCCTCATCGCCTCCGAACACGCCCGTTTCGCCGATACCCATGCCCGGGTCGGGTTGCTGCCGACGTGGGGCCTGTCGGTTCGCCTTCCACAGAAGGTCGGCGTCGGGATGGCGCGACGGATGAGCATGACTGGTGACTATCTGTCTGCCCCCGAAGCGCTGCGTACCGGACTCGTCACCGAAGTGGTCCCCCACAGCGAACTTCTCGACACTGCACGCCGGATCGCGGCGTCGATCGTCGGCAACAACCAGAAGTCGGTACAGGCGCTGCTGGCGTCCTACCACCGCATCGACGACGCCCAGAATGGCGTCGCCCTGTGGCTGGAAGCGGACGCGGCCCGGGAGTGGATGAACAGCACTTCCGGCGACGACATCGCCGCCAGCCGCAGCTCAGTCATCGAACGCGGCCGCGCCCAGGTCCGGCCCGGGGGCACTACTTGACACCGACCCGGGTCGAACCGGCATGGTCGACCCTATGAGCAACGAGGACTCCATGGCTGTCAACCACCATGCCGATCATCCGGGTTTCGCTGGTGTCACCGGCAGTCTGTTTGCCGCTGCCTTCCTGCTGACCGGCCGCGCCAACGCCAGGCTTGCGGCCGAACTCACCCACATCTCCCCCGAAGACCACGTTGTCGACATCGGATGCGGGCCGGGCAACGCTGTCCGGAGAGCTGCCCGCCGAGGCGCGCGGGCAACCGGAGTCGACCCGTCGCGGTCGATGCTGCGGGTAGCGCGGATCAGCACCCGAGATCCCAGGGTGCAGTGGGCCCAAGGCGGCGCAGAAACGCTGCCGGTGCCGGATGGATCGGCGACGATCGTGTGGGCGCTGGCCACCGTGCACCATTGGCGCGACGCCCCCGAGGGACTCGCCGAAATACACCGCGCACTCTCACCCGGTGGGCGGCTTCTTGCGGTCGAACGACAGTGCGAGCCGGGCGCCACCGGGTTCGCCAGTCACGGCTGGACCGCCGAGCAGGCCGAATCCTTTGCCGCACTGTGCCGCTGCGCGGGGCTTGTCGATGTCACAGTGGCCAGCAAGAAAAGTAGTCGGCCGGTGTGGGTAGTAGCCGGAATACGACCCTGACTGGCTGGTTGACCTTCTCCCGCGACTGAAGATCGCGGGATTCCCTATGCCGCTCGCGCGTCATGGGGTCTTCTCGCTTGCGCGAGCACACCCGCATGTGCGGGTGTTGCCTCCGGTCCGGAGGTGGGCGCGGGCAGGGTTGCCCGGGCGAGGATGGTGTTGGCTGCCTGGATGTCCGCGTGGTCTTGATGGCCACAGTTCACGCAACAGAATTCCGCTTGGCTCTTGCGGTTTTCCTTCACGCTGTGACCGCAGCTGCGGCACTCCAGACTGCTGTACGCGGCGGGCACCTCGACGAGCACTGTGCCTGACGCGGACGTTTTGTGTTCGAGGCGCTGGGCGATCTGACCCCAGCAGTTGGCGTAGATACCTCGGTTGAGGCCGGCTTTGGCGGCTTTGCCGTTCGGGAGGTAGTGCCCGGCGTGGTCGGGGTCGTGTTTGGGTTTGGGTGTGCGCACCATGTTGCGGGTCGGCAGTTTCTCCACCGCGACCACACCATAGGTCGACGCGATGCGCGTGGTGGTTTTCTCGACCCAGTCTTTGCGCCGATCAGCGACGCGGGCGTGCAGTTTCGCGATGCGGGCCTTCACCTTGCCCCGCCGGAGGCTGCCCTTGCGGCAACCGGCGAGCTGCCGTTGTAGGCGCACAAGTTTCTTCTGCTCACCGCGCCGCATCACCGGTGCCCGCAGCATCGTCGCGTCCGACAGGGCCAGAGTGGTCTTCACACCCCGGTCGATCCCGACCACGTTCTCTTCGCGCCCCGGCACACCCGGCACGGCTGGCTGCGCCGCCGGGAAGCTGACGTGCCAGCGTCCCGCCTTAAAGGTGACCCTGGCCATTCCGAGCTTGCCGACCGGCAGCGGGCGAGAAAGCCGGAACTTCACCGGCCCGAGTTTGGGCACAAAGACGTGCGCCCACTTACCGTTGACGATCTCCACGCGACTGTCGCGAATGCAGAAGCCCTCGTTGAGGTGCTTGCGCCGCCAACTCGGCCGCCGGTACACACCGTTGAAGAATCCGGCTACCGCGCGGTCGAAATCGCGCAACGCCTGCTGCTGCACCGGTGAGGACCCCGCCGCCAGCCACTCAAAGGCCTGCCGGGCCTGCGCGAGCTGCTTTTGCCGTTGCACCGGACCCGGGGCTGGGCGGCCAGCACGACCCCAGTTGAACTGCTCCACCGCCAAATTCCACACATAACGTGCATCCGAGCAGTGCCGTTCCAGCATGAACACCGACTGCTGCGCAGTCGGATACATGCGATACCGGTGCGCCATCAGCTAAGCCGCCTCCACCCCGTCGAGGGCATTACCCGTTGATCGGTACTGCATGGACCTCACCGTAAACCCTGCCTACGACAAGCACGGTCCGCTACGCGGACCAACAGACGGGATCGGCTATCCCCCGACTGAAGTTCGAGGGCTTACGCCGAGGAAAAATTCGATCAGTCAAAAGCGAATACGAGTGCCTGCACCACGTCGTCTGCCGATCCGAGCGCCGAGTAACCGGCGGCCAGGCGATGACCACCGCCGCCGAACGCGCTGGCGACCGACGCGACGTCCAGCGACTTTGAGCGTATCGACACCGACCAGTGGCCCGGCTCGACTTCCTTGAACACCGCAGCCACCTCGGCCTGCTGCGTGGTGCGCACGATGTCGACGATGCTTTCCACTTCTTCTGGCCGGGCGTGGACCCACTCTTCGTTGGTGACCACGGCATAGACCAGGCCACGCTTGTCGGCGGCGTCGGCCAACAACCGTGCCGAAGCCAGAACCCGCGACAGCATCGGCAACCAGGTAAACGGATGGGTATCGAGCAGGGTGCGGCTAATCGCGGCGTTATCAACGCCCATGTCCACCAGACGCGCGGCCAGCCGGTGCGCGCGGGCAGTGGCCCACCGGAACGAACCGGTATCGGTTGTCAATCCGGCGTATAGGCAGTGCGCGACGCCGGCGTCGATCGGCTGGTCCCATGCATCCAGTAGTTCGGCAACCAGCATCGTCGTCGAGTCAGCCGTCGGATCGACGTAGTTCTCGGTGCCGAACAGATGGTTGGAAGCGTGGTGATCGATGACCAGCAGGCGACGGCCGGCCGCGGCACAATCGGCCAGCGCGCCCAGGCGGTTCACGCTGGGAATGTCCACGGCGACTACCAGGTCGACGTCTCGGCGCAGATTCTCGGGCGCCACGAGCAGGTGCCCGCCAGGCAACGACTGCAACGAGTCGGGCAGTCGTTCGGGCTCGGCGAAGCTGACCTCAACGTCTTTGCCTGCTCGGTCGAGCACCAGCGCCAGCGCCAGCCCGGCGCCGATGGTGTCGGCGTCTGGGAAGACGTGACAGACCACGCTTACGGAGTCGACCGCCGACAGAAGCTCGGCCGCAGCGAGGGCATCGACGCGCACGCCTGTTACCAAGGCGTCAGTCGTCTGCTCTGTCGCGGTCACCCGTATCACCAACGTCCGGCTTGTTCGTGCTCCCCTGGCTTGCCTCGTCCTCCGCCTCGCTTACACGGTATGGGTCAGCGTCGCCGGCGTGCTTGGCACCTTGCCGAACTCTGGCCAAATCCTCATCTGCCGCGCGCGCACGCGCCAGCAGTTCCTGCATATGTTGGGCGGTATCGGGCACCTTGTCGAGCACGAAGGACAGCGTCGGGGTAAAGCGCACGCCGGTGGCGGCGCCAACCTTGCTGCGCAGCGTCCCCTTGGCCCGCTCAAGCGCGGCCGCGGCGGCGGCGTAGTCGGGTTCTTCCTGCAACGTCTCGCCGCGGACCGTGTAGTACACCGTCGCATCATGAAGGTCTCCGGTGACCTTCGTGTCGGTAATCGTCACCAAGGCCAGCGGGGGATCCTTGATCTCGAACTCAATCGCCGACGCCACGACCGTACCGATCCGCTTGGACAGCCGCCGGGCTCGGCCGACGTCAACCACGACGCCCGCCTGCAGCGTTGACTTGTCCGCACATCAGGTGCGTTCTTTTTCGACGAGTTCGTACGCCTCGATGACGTCGCCTTCCTTGATGTCGTTATAGCTCAGGGTCAGGCCACACTCGAAGCCGTCGCGCACCTCGGTGACGTCATCCTTCTCGCGACGCAGCGACTGAATGGTGACAGTCTCGGCGACCACGATGCTGTCACGCAGCAGACGCGCCTTGGCATTGCGACGGACAATGCCTGACGTGACCAGGCAACCGGCGATATTGCCGACTTTGGAGGAACGGAACATCGCGCGGATCTCGGCGCGACCGAGTTCCTTCTCCTCATAGACCGGCTTGAGCATGCCTTTGAGCGCGCTCTGGATCTCATCGATGGCCTGGTAGATCACCGAGTAGTACCGGATGTCGACGCCCTCGCGGTTGGCCAACTCGGTGGCCTTGCCCTCTGCTCGCACGTTGAATCCGATGATGATCGCGTCCGACGCCGACGCCAGGTTGACGTTGGTCTCGGTGACACCGCCGACGCCGCGGTCGATGACACGCAGCTCAACTTCGTCGTCGATCTCAATACCCAGCAGAGCCTCTTCCAGCGCCTCGACGGTGCCGGAGTTGTCGCCCTTGAGGATCAGGTTCAGCTGGCTGGTTTCCTTGAGCGCCGAATCCAGGTCCTCCAGGCTGATGCGTTTACGCGTCCGCGCCGCCAACGCATTGCGCTTGCGCGCGCTGCGCCGGTCGGCGATCTGCCGGGCGATCCGGTCCTCGTCGACGACCAGCAAGTTGTCGCCGGCACCGGGAACCGACGTGAAGCCGACGACCTGCACCGGGCGCGACGGCAGTGCCTCGGCAACGTCCTCCCCGTGCTCGTCGACCATGCGCCGGACTCGCCCGTAGGCGTCGCCGGCCACGATCGAGTCGCCGACCCGCAGCGTGCCGCGCTGGATAAGCACCGTGGCCACGGGGCCGCGGCCGCGGTCCAGGTGTGCCTCAATGGCCACCCCCTGGGCTTCCATGTCCGGGTTGGCCCGTAGGTCCAACGCCGCATCGGCTGTGAGCAGCACGGCATCAAGCAGGGCGTCGATATTGCTGCCCTGCTTGGCCGAGATGTCGACGAACATGGTGTCGCCGCCGAAGTCCTCGGCGACCAGGCCGTACTCGGTGAGCTGACCGCGGATCTTAGCCGGGTCTGCGCCCTCCTTGTCGATCTTGTTGACCGCGACCACGATCGGCACCTCAGCTGCCTGCGCGTGGTTGATGGCCTCGACCGTCTGAGGCATCACTCCATCGTCTGCGGCAACCACCAGGATCGCGATGTCGGTGGCTTTCGCGCCACGGGCACGCATGGCGGTGAACGCCTGGTGACCCGGGGTGTCGATGAACGTCACCAACCGCTCGTTGCCATCCAGCTCGGTGAGAACCTGGTAGGCGCCGATGTGCTGGGTGATGCCACCGGCCTCTCCCTCACCGACGTTGGCCTGACGGATGCTGTCCAGCAGACGGGTCTTGCCGTGGTCGACGTGACCCATCACGGTGACCACCGGAGGACGGTGCTCGAGATCTTCTTCGTTGCCTTCGTCTTCGCCGTAGGTCAGGTCGAAGGACTGGAGCAGCTCGCGATCCTCGTCCTCCGGGCTGACCACCTGGACGACGTAGTTCATCTCGCTGCCGAGCAGTTCGAGGGTCTCGTCACCGACTGACTGGGTGGCAGTGACCATCTCGCCGAGGTTGAACAGCGCCTGCACCAGCGACGCGGGGTTCGCATCGATCTTCTCGGCGAAGTCCACCAGGGACGCTCCACGGGCCAGGCGGATCGTCTCGCCATTGCCATGGGGCAACCGCACGCCACCGACGACGGGGGCCTGCATGCTCTCGTACTCGGCACGTTTGGCCCGCTTCGACTTGCGGCCGCGCCGCACTGCACCCCCGGGACGCCCGAACGCGCCCGCGGCTCCGCCGCGCTGACCGGGACGGCCACCGCCGCCAGGACGGCCGCGGAAACCGCCACCGCCTCCGGCGGGCGCACCGCCGCCACCGCCGGGGCCACCTGGGCCACCTGGGCCACCTGGGCCACCCCCGCGGTAGTTACCACCGCCACCGCCGCCCGGGCCACCGGGACGACCGCCGCCGGCGCCTGCTCCGGGACCGCGACCGCCGGGGCTGGGGCTGGGGCGAGGACCGCCGCCTGGACGACCACCCGGGCCCGGGCGCGCACCTTGCGGCCTGGGCGGCATATTGCCTGAGGTGGCGCCGGGGCGTGGACCGCCCCCGGGGCGCGGCCCACCAGGTCCGGCGCCTGGCCGCGGGCCTTGGGGGCTTTGCGGACGCGGCGCCGGCCGCTCGACCGGCTGCTGGGATGAGAATGGGTTGTTGCCGACGCGCGGGGGCCGCGGGGCAGGCGGAGCT
>Ga0209991_10001152_pt1 | contig 11954 bp, 15 predicted proteins | sample ChitaG_FD_183167 | JGI IMG/M metagenome (GOLD analysis project Ga0209991, IMG submission 183167) | Deep subsurface microbial communities from South Pacific Ocean to uncover new lineages of life (NeLLi) - Chile_00310 metaG (SPAdes)... | ecosystem: Environmental > Aquatic > Marine > Oceanic >...
AACACGGCGGGATTGCTGGCTAATAGAGGAGGCACTTGGGGAACAGGTGACATCATTGTCAAGAATATTTCACCGAACTACATTTACGAGAATTGCCCAGCTACCACAGATTATAGTTTTGGGCTGCGGTTACTAGCCCCAACAAGTTTTAGCGATGGGGTGGAGAAACAAATCATAGTGATGATAACTGCAGTGGCAGGATAATGAGTAGCCTGAGGTCGACAGGCGTTTAATAAATACTACAGGAAAGGAGGTGAAAAGGAATGAGGAAAGCGATATTAAGCATAGCCCTGGCCTTGATGCTGTTGGTCGTCTTTGCCGTGCCTACTTTCGCTCTAACAAGTCAAGATGTGACAGTTACGGCTACTCCCAGCTATATCTCTATTGCCAACGACCCCGCCACTTGGTCAGTGGGTGATGTCGGTGTAAGCACTTCTGCAAGGATAGTTAAGAACACCACCTACTACACCAATCCATTGGGAGCTACTACAGTTCCTGTTGACCCAGTAGTTGACGGCGCGTGTAGGTTTACCATTGACAACACTAGTACCGTAGCTATTGACTTGACAGTTAACTTCATACACTTCACTGGTGGGGATGCTATGCAGAACAGTGATACTGGCAGTGCTGGGGTAGGAACATTTGGTGCTTACTCCTACTGTTCGGGTATGACAACTTATGCCACAGATAAGGTCATAGCTGAGAATAGTGGCAGTGGTGTTCTGAAGGACGCACTGGGAGCAACCACCGACATCAAGTGGGGACTAGAAATAACCACGCAGACTGATGACTGGACAAGCGGAGATGCCATGACCTCAACTGTTACTATCACAGCAACGGCGGATTAGGACTGGTTAGAACAGGTGGGAAGCCTGCAATTGAGACTGAAAGCGCCTGGAGCGCCTAGACTCAATAGAAAATAAAATGAAGAAGTTAATTATACTGCTAATAGCAGTAGGCTTACTGTTAAGCGGTTGTGGCCAGCCTTCGTCTACAGTAGTCCAGCCCCTTGAGCCGCCGCCTGAGCTATACGACAAGATTTGGATTAGCCCGGGCAAGGTAGAGGTGGGTAATTTTTACCCCGGGGCGAGGGCGGAGTATCCATTAACCATACATAACGGCAACGATGAGCCAACGGAATTCTCGGTTACCTTCCAGGTGCCGGGCAGCACCGCTGAGGGCTATGACCAGGCACCCAGCGCAGTTCAGGACTGGATAATAATAGCTGACCCGACACCCGTGCTGGAGCCGAAAGAGACCAGGGAGGTGCTTATAGCAGTTGTTATGCCCGAGGACGCCGAGGCGCCACCAAAGTGGGAGTTCTGGATTGCAGTAAAAGATGTAACCCAGACGGGGATGGTTCAGACCGAGCTCGCCTGTAGATGGTTAGTAACCATGAGGGATTAGCATCAGGTGGAAGGTTTTAGGTACAATTGCGATAGTTACTGGCATTTGTTGGGCACCCAGCGAAGTATTGGCAGGGCGGTATTTTCCCTGTTGAAGAGAAGGCGGCACGTATAGCTTCTACGGCTAAGCTGTAGTCGTTGGTAGAAGAGGTGGTCAGGCAGTGAAAAGGGCAACTTACGCACTTATTCTGGTTATGGTGATGGCTTTGCTTTGTGGGGTCCTTCCGGCTCTGGCTGTTGGGTGGGTAGATAATGCTAGCCAAAGTGCCACCGTCACCGTCACTGCGCGGCCAGCAACGGACGACTTACCTCCTCCCCCACCACCACCCCCACCGCCACTGGCGGTGGGTGGCGAAGTCTATCCCATAAATAAGGCTGGTGTTTTAGCCCCATGGCTCGGTTTGATACTGATTTTAGCCATTGGTGGAGGCATCTTAGTGATAAGAAGGCGCCGAGCCGACTGAGATTAGAACTGTGAAGTGCTATCTTTATATAGCCCTAGTAGTGCTTATGATAGCTCTGCCAGGGCTGACTTTATTTGGTGGCTGCTCAGCACCAAGCCCTAATTCTGAAGCTGGGGGTGAGGTTAATAAACAATCTCAATAAATTTTCTATTAATATATTGACATTCGCTATTTGGCCAATTACAATTGGGTTACGCTTAACAGTAAAAGGCTGAAGTTTGAAGCTAAATCCGCGGAGGGAAAATAAAAACAAAAATTAGAGCGATGTTGATCGCAACAATTCTTTGCCTTGTTGCGGGTACTAGCTTGATAGCAAGCCCTGCTGTCGCTGAAGCGCCAGGGCAGGTGCTGATCTATTACGGTAACGGGGGCCCTGACCCTGGCCAATTTGGTACTGCGGCTACTTAAAATAACCTGAAGGCCCGCTATGACGGTCAGGCCTATGCGACCACTTACACTGATGTCTGGCCCGCTACTCTTAGCCCTTTCAAGCTGATCATCCTAGTTGTGCCTGGCAGTGACGATGACACCGGCAGCCACTACTTCACCGCTTCTCAGGTCAGTGCACTCCGGAGCTTCATGATGGCTGGCGGTCGCTTGGTGGTCTTAGGGAACCATAGTGGCACTTTTGGCATAAATACACTTAACGACCTGTTGAGCAAGCTGGGCGTCGGCATTTCTCAGAACGCTGATGTTTACCTTATCGACTTCGTTTCTATACCAACCACTGACATCACGGCTGACCAAATCACTGAGGGCATGAGTTCAATGCACTTTGCTGCTAGTTCAAGTCTTACCCTGAGTGGTAGTGCCATCAGCTTGGTCAGAGAACCAGGTGGGGCGACCTTAATTGCCGTCGATCAGATTGCTGGTGCGCCGGCAAGGCCATGTTCTGACATAGTGGTCAGCGGCGACAGTCAAATTATGGATGATGCTTGGTTCGACGACGGAGACGGTGACAACCTTGCATTCATCGACAATCTAGTGTCTTGTGCTGCTGCTCCTCCTGTGCCAGCAGTAGGCGGTGAAGTTTATCCCCTAAATAAGGCCAATATCCTGGCACCGTGGCTCGGCTTGATATTGATTTTGGCTATTGGTGGAGGAATCTTCGCTCTAAGAAGACACCGAGCCCATTAGGCTATATAATAAGAAAACTGTGAAACAGTACCTGTCTATAGCCCTGGCGGTGGTTATTGTAGCTCTGCTAGGGCTGACTTTATTTGGTGGCTGCTCAGCACCAAGCCCTGAGCTTGAGGCTAAGGCAGCCATTATCGACCAACTCTTTGTGCTTAAGCCAAACCAGGCATTTATTGATGAGACCACAGATGTCCTCGAGGCTTATGGCTTCACGGTTGATGTTTACCACGGTGATGAGATTACTGTGGACTTCTATGGCAAGTTGCCCACCTATGGCTATAAGCTGATTATCTTCCGTGCCCACTCTGGGTTGCTAGGCAGGGAAGGCCGGACAATCAAAAAGACCTGTCTATTTACTAACCAGCCATATAGTGAGACAAGGCATGTTACCGAGCAGTTGACTGAGCAACTGGCCATGGCCAGAATTACTGAGCATTATCCCTGGGTGTTCGCTATCGGTGCAAAATTCGTTACCCGAAGTATGGAAGGACAATTTGATAATACGGTTATTATAATGATGGGCTGCTCCTGCCTCTACCTTGACGATTTGGCTAAAGCCTTTATCCAAAAGGGCGCTTCAACCTATCTAGGCTGGGATGCTAGTGTTGGCTTAGATTATGTGGATGGCGCCGCCCTGAACCTCATTGATAACTTGTGCACCAAAGACATGACTGTAGAACAGGCAATAGTCAAGACAATGGCTGTGGTAGGATTTGACCCGGATTATCATGCCCGTCTGAAATATTATCCAGCAAAAAGTGGCAGCCAAACTATCAGAGAACTAATAAAATGAATTATGCCATAATCTAGATGTAGACGGCTACCACCACTGCCTCTTTGGGGTTATGCTCATCAAAGAATATAACCGCTACCTTCCTGCCCAGAGCCATCTCTGCTGTCGGCAAATTTCTGGCCACCGCAATATCTTCCAGGTAAACCTTATAGCTACCGGCGAGTTGGATAGTGGCAGTATAATCCACCGAATTGAAACTCTTTAACACCGCTTTCCTCAGCTTCATTGCCCCATAGCCTCCTTTAGTTTTTTATTTAGCAACCCACCCCCTGTATCCCCCTCCCTTTATAAGGGAGGGCGAGTTGGTTAGGTTAGAGAGGCTTCGCCCCTCTAAAACTCCCTTTAGGATCCTTCCCTTATCAAGGGGAAGGGGAATTCTAGTTTTCGAAGGGGCACAGCCCTTTCGACCTTCCCTATAAGCAACCTCCAAAGCAATGAGATCGCTTTGAAACGCTACCAGTGTTACCGCCCCAAATAGAGGGGGGATTGGGGGCGTAGCCCCCAAATATGTTCCTAGGGTGGGAGGGTGGGAAGAAAGAGGTTGCTAAACAATCCCTACACACCCCCCAGTGCCAGGCGGTGCTCATACTGACCACGGTTAGGGTTATAAACCAGGGTTACCCCTAGCACCCTTTTCTTCTCAGCACTAAGCCCAGCCCGGCTGTCGGTTATGTCAATTACATCACATAGCTGCTGACCACAATTAACCGGGATTCTGATAACGCCGTTAGCTGACTCTATTTCGGCTTCCCTTAGGTAGGCTTCTCCCCTCTCCTCGGCTTTGGCTACGGAGTCTATATTCCTATCATCCAGTTGCCTGAGCCGGTCATAGAGCTTATTAACCTGAGCCCAGGAGAAGCTGTCGACGATGACCGGGGCATCGGCAACGGTATCGTAGCCCTCAACCTGGATTCGATTAAGCTCCCAGGCTCCGACCCGGTATCTGCCCTCAAATATAGGGTGGTCTGAGCCGTAGCTATAGACAGAGCTATCCGATGACACAGGATTTACCATATAGGCTTTATTGCCCTCAATGAACAGCACATCAGGGACGAAGGAGAGCAGCTTTCTGATGACAGCCTCACCCCGGTTATTGGGGTTAATAGCAAAGTCAGGGTAATAGCTGGTGATGACTGATGACTGGGATATGACCTCTAGCTTTAGTCCGACTCTGCCCAAGACGAACTCAAGGATTTGCTTAACACTCGTCTCGTTGGAGTCTTTATTCCATCGGAACTGGTGCCTGGCTCGCCAGGCTTCTATTAGCTGCCACCCGGCTGAGGCATATAATACCAGGCTAGCTTTACCCCCTGATGAGGTATGCTCATAGGCTTCAAGGATAAAGGCTTGCCCTGAGCTGACTTCATTACCAGACGCGGTCAGATAGCCAGGGCTGAACTGAAGCTCACAGCCGATGTCAAGGACTGCCAAGCTTCCCTCACCTGGTGAGGCATACTGTCCCTCATCGTTTCTCAGCTCAACCACCAGGTTACCGCCGCTTTCGGTGAGCTCTTGCCTCAAAGATAACACATCGGCGGTCAAGTCAAGGCTCTGAGTAGTCAGCCAGGCTCTCCAGACGCCATTAGGGCATGACAGCCAGCAATAATCACCATGGTGAGCTATGGCTAATCCATACTCACTTGACAGATTAAATGGCACCGGCTCATGCCACCAGCTATCAAGGAAGCTGGTATTAGGGACAGTGTAAGACCAAAAGGGGCGGTTATAGGCTTCGGTGCCGGTAAACTTCTCCACATAGAAGGTTCTATAGACGTCTGGCTTGTCCATAAAGGCTCGGTGATATTCAAAGTTACCACCTGATGGGGCTGAGGCGAAGTCCTTAAGCTCTGACCAGGTGTCGGCGGTTACATTGCCACCATCGCCATATATCAAGCTCCACAGCTTGAAATTACCGTTGGAATCCTTGCCGGTAACAAACAAGTTCCAGTCGCCGTCATAGACAGTGGCTACCCCTGATAAATCACCGGTAGTTTTATCCCAGGCGGTAGCACCTCCCCAGCTACCGGCAATACGCTTTATCACATAGAGGGTAGCCTGGTCAGCATAGAAGACGGCGATATCACCGTTAGCCTTATAAGCAGCGGCTATACCGTAGATGGCAGTGGTCGGAGAATAACCGAGCAAGGTCGGCGTTCCCCAGGTAACACCGTAGTCAGTGCTTTCAAGCTGGTAAATTGCTCTACTAACACCGTTTATCCAGAATATGCTTACCTCAGCCCCCAGGGAGCAACAGGCGACAACAGCCGCATTATACTGGTTGGTATAAGTCCAGGTGCTGAAATCCGATGAAGGACCAGGATTAGCCACCCTCTGCCGGTAGAGCTTCCTTGAGTCGGCGGGTGGGGTTATCCTAACTCTGATTAGTGAGCCGTCGCCGGGCATAGTCAGGGCATGGAAGTAGTCATCCTCGGTACCGGTATAAAGCCTTGTCCAGTCAAGCCTGACGATGCCGGCAATCTTGTTGACGGCTTCCACCTTGACATAGGGGATATGGGTAGCCTGTTTCTGGGCGGCGAGCAGTGTTGATGATAAACTTCTCATTTGAAGATTAGAGGTTTAAGATAAAAATCAAAAACCCTCATCCCCCATTTTTATCTTCTATTTTTTATCTTTGCTCTTTTTCACTCCTGGTTTTAGCCCAGCCAGTAGAGCCCCGATTATGACTAAGAACAAGCCCACAGTTCCGTGGTCGGGGAAGGTAAAGTGCAGGGTGCCGCCGTAGTCAATATAGTGGATGAGGATTAGGCTGGCACCGGCGAGAACAGAAGCCAGCCCTATCCAAAACCGCTGAGCCAGGAGATAAAGTAGTGATTTTCTCATTTCTCCTTTAGCCTCTTAATGGCTCTCTCGCCGAAGTATTCTACAATCACCACTGCTACCAAATATGCCAGTAAATCGGGGACTTCGACCTGGGTCATAACACAGATGCCGTAGACCATAAATCCCCAGATGATGATAAACGGTCTGACGATGCTCTTAATAAATTCTGCCCAGTCTTTCACTTCCACAGCCTTCCTTGTCATTGCCAGCCTCTTTTTTTGTCATTGGGAGCCTCTTTTTCCTGTCATTGCCAGCCTCTTTTTCCTGTCATTGCCAGCCTCTTTTTCCTGTCATTGCCAGCCTCTTTTTTTGTCATTGCGAGCCGAAGGCGTGGCAATCTCAGTGGTGGGGCATTCCTGGAGATTGCGGAGCTTGTTCCGAGCGTAAGCGAGGAATCTCGCCCCGAGTTTGCTTCGGCTACGCCTCGCAACCGCAAAGCTCCTCGCAATGACAAAAGAGAGCGTGCCTTGCAATGACTTCTGTTTTTGTCTACACCAAAGCCGCCAGGGTGTCGGGGAGAGGCTTACCGGCTTTTCGGTAGTGCTCTGCCAGGTGTTTGGCTGCCTTAAGGATATCCTCAGGGCTGGCTTCTACCCTCTGCCCTCTATATCCGCCTGGGGAAAGGGCAGCGACGGCAGCCGTCATCCTATTCCAGTCGACCGTCTTTTCAATGTCCAGCTTTCCCTTAAGAGCTCGGAAGATAGCTTTGGTGTGATGGGGTAGCTTCCAGGTTTCAGGGTCTTCAGGGTCGCCGACGATGGCAAAAGCCTGCCTGGGAAGACCTTCCTTAGTCTTGGGTAGTCCTTCTTTAACTTTGCTGTCTGTCATGTTGACCTCCTGTTTAAGGATTAGTCCTATTAAGGTCCGTAATCAGTTGCTTTAGAAACGACTGGGTAGTAGGGTTTATAGAGGGAGCGGACCCGGATTCGGTTTCTCCTGCCCAGCCTCTTTAGCTCATCTTTGAACTGTCGTAGTCTTTCTTTCCCCCAGGTCAAGAACTCCCTGGGGGTCATCGTGCCGCCGACACTGACTCTACCGGTAGAGTAGATAGACATTTCTACGGCGGCATAGCCACCGGCACCGGTAGCGATTAAGTCCTCGTGCTTGGTGGGGATAGTGGAGGTGGTGGCATCAAGGGTATGGAGCTTGCCGTAGTAGATATGGCAGTTAGAGCCGTCGGGGACTTCACTACCAAGAATAGTCAAAGTATCTGCCCACAGGGAAAAGCGCTGGTATCTCCTGGGGAACTTGTCCACCGGGTACTCCACGGCTTCAACCATGATGCGGTCGGTTATGGTGGATATATCAATCTCCCTGGAGTCAGAGGTAGTAGCCTTGGTTGCCTTCTGCTCCAGGGGCAAAACCTCTGAGAAATCTTTGACGGCATGATTAATATGCCTATCTAGCTCATCATCTGTCCAGCGATAGTTGGCGGCATCCTCATCCTTAAGCTCACGCCTGACTATGGTTCTCATCTCGGTTAGGTTCATCTAATTAAAACCTCCTGTATCTCACAAGGTCGCATAGTCCCCTCATCGTGGTAACAGATATGCTTACTCACCGTGCCTTTAACGACAGGAATCTTATCCAGCCTGCCCTTGATAAACTCAAAGATGTCATCCATATCTAGTTTTTTATTGAAGCGGACTTCCAAACCGTGAGTTGGATAGCCTGCCTCATCCTGTCCTTTGGAGATAACTGTCTTACCCCACACTGGCTTGCCACCAATCTTTAGTTTGATGTCATCGTTTAACTTATCCCTTTTGGCTGGAGTTTCAAGTCTGAGATTATACATTACCGCATACTTCACTGGTACCTCCATTTGGTAGCTAGATAGTTGTGCTCTATCTCCAAAGGAATCAGGCAACGATTATACACAAATAAGTTGCCCATTTTCCCAGGAAAATCTCCAAAACCATCTTCTCTCCTGCCAAATTTAAGAGTGCGAGTTGTATCCGCTGTATAAGTTGGGGTTCCAGTAGCTTTTTCAACTCCATTGACATAAATCTTTCCAGTCGTTCCGTCATATGTTACTGCAACAAGATACCAAACTCCCGCATCCAATCCCTCCGCAGTAGCTAAAGTCGATTCCCCTCCGCCAGTGTTAAAGAAAACCTTCACTATCCCGGAAGTTTTCTCTACTATTATGTAAAACCCCGATACGTGATAAGTTCGTTTAGAGGCAATTGCTAGGTGACCATCAGTCGGGGTGAGCGTATCTATGTATATCCAGCTAAGAACAGAAAACGAGTTTAATAGTTGTAAACCAACAGCGTTCCCGCAGTCAATATAATCATCGCTTCCGTCAAACCATCTGCCATTAGGTCTCCATAAAGCACCAGTAACCGTGCAAAGATGTCCGTAGGCATCCCTTGACATAAAGGAAGCACCATCTAGCTGATGAAGGGGTAGGTAAAGCACTAAACTAGGGTCAAGGATAAAGTCTCCCGGTATTATTTTCATTTCCTACCTCACGAAGCAGAGTAGATTACCCTGATATAGCTTGAGCTCTTGGTCTTGCCCGTTGCCGTTTCTCCACCAGCGGCGCCTGACTTAATTAGTAACTGGATATCAAATGGCACAGCATTGAAGTTAGCTACCGGCTTGAAACGCCCACTATAGGTATATTCCTTGTAGGCTGAGGCGTCAGCAGCACGAGTTACCTCACTATGAAGGTCAACCCAGGTGCCACCATGATTCCGTGCCTGCCACTTGAAAAGCACACTTTCCAGAGTGCTGCCGGACTTCACCGCACAGGTAAGCCCGAACTCAAACTCAATAGCCGCTCCCAATGCCGGTGGGTTAACGGTAACCTCTTCTACTGTTTCGTAGTCATCAGTGCTGGTCTCCTTTTCTGCACTCCATTGAACTCCGTCTGAGGTCAAGTTACCTTTGGCAAAAGGATGCTCGATGTCTTCTATTACTGTCAGCATGTAATTTATCCTCCTTTGGGGTTGTTTATAGACCCTTCCCCATCACTGCGTTCAGGGTCAGGGCGAAGCCTCACCCCCTTTATCCCCCTCTCCATGATATGGATATATATTCCTATCATGAGGGGGAGGGGATTATGATATGAATGTATCTTCTTATCATGGGGCTTTGCCCGTTCAAAGACCCTGCCCCTGACAGGGTCAGGGCTTAGTCTTTAACGCCGATGAGCTTTGCCAGCTTAACTTCGGAAAACAGAGCCAGGGACACATACCACTTAATCCTGGTTCTGGTAGCGTCCTTGCCTTCCAGTGAGCCGACGGGCTCGATGGTGAGGTGACCGGGTGAGGTCAAGCCGCAGAGAGCGCCTTCTCCATACTGCATAGCGTAGATAGTGGAGCAGTCGGCAGAAGAGCCGACGGTCTTGGCATCGGATATCCAGTCGTTGATGCCGATGAGTATGCCGTTCCACAGCTGGATGAAGTTACCCCATTTATCCCGCTCGGTCTCCATCATACCTGAGCCAGCCGCCCTGACCAGGGCGTTAATCTTGCGCCTGGAGCGACGGCTCATTAACAGCATGTCGGGCTTGCCGCCGAGGATTTTGTCGATTAGCTCATCGAGCTTAGCCAGGGTCAGAGAGCCGCCGTTAGCTCCCGTGCTGGTTAACTGGCTGCGGCGACAGGTCCAGACCACTGAGTCATCGCTTACAGTAGCTCCCTCTTCAAGTGGCCAGGTGGGTTCTGAGCCGGCAGAAGTGCCGGCGGTAGTGCACTCATAGCGGAAGCCGTTAAAGACCGTGGCGTGGACGTAGTCCCCGAGGGCGTAGCCGGTGGTGCCTGCCCAGTCGGCGTGGATGACGACGATGCCGTCGATGCCGAGGAAGTCCTTGCTTCCCCCTGTGCCCAAGCCTTTGATAAAGGTGTCCTCAAACTCGTGCCTGATGGCTTTGGCGGTGAGCTCGATAACTACTGCTTCCAGGTCCTGGACATTGGAGCGGGTCGCCTTTAAGAAGTTATCGACATCGGCGTTCTCGCCGAGGATTTTGAGGGTAGCGGTAATCTGGTCAAAGGTGGGGGGAGTGGGAGCTCCCCAGGACTCATTGACATCGTACCAGGCAGCGCCGGGGAGGGTCTTCTCCCGGTTATAGGTCAAGCCGTTGCCCACAATCTCGATGAAGGGTAGGTTCTGGAGTATAGGCGAGTCCTTGACGATGGTCTCAATGACACCTTGAAGCAAGATATCATTTGAGAGTTTAGATGCTTCGTCTAGTGTGATGGCCATTAGGTTTTACCTCCTATTGCGTATTGAATTTTCTCTCGTGGTGACAGAGCGGAGAGGTCGGGTGCAGTTCGAGCTGGAGCGCCAGCGGGGACTTTACCGGCGGCTATATCAGCCTCTACCGATTGCCTCACCTGAGCTACCAGGGTTTGAGCACTCTCAAGGGACTGGTCAATCGCCTCGATGCTATCGCCGGTGAGCAGCTCCCCGGGGACAGCGGGATTAGCCTGGGCTACCGCCGTTTTATAGGCGGAGACTGCCAGATTAAGGCTTTCCTGGAGGGAAGTAAACCTCTCAACCGACTCAACCGTCCCCTGCTTTAGGGTAACGATATCGCTATCCTTACTGGCAATGACCTGCTCCAGCTCAGTGATAGCGGCTGCCTTGGTCTCCAGCTCAGCGGTAAGGGTTTCCTTATCGCTGGCCAGCGCCTCCTTCTCTGCCTTGATGCCTTCCAGCTCTGTCTCCAGTTCCCTCGCTTGCGCTCGGGACGAGTCAAGCTCTGTCTGTAGAGCCTGAATTTCCTCGTCAGTCATAGTTTTTACTCCTTTAGTTTATTCCTCAACACCCTCTGCCTGAGACTGTAAAGCTCTCTCTCTCGCTCCGCCTCTGGTTGAGCGTGCGCCAAGCTCTTTATTCATCTTGAGAATGGTTGCCCTCTCCTCAAGCCACCTTTCAAATTCAAACTCGGGGTCTTGAATGCCAAGATTGTCCATAGCCCGTCTGCGGGAGTGAATACCGGTCTGGACTAATGAAACTTCATTGTTTACCTGCCTAGCTACATCCTGGGGTAATACCGGACCCCAGACTACCCTCATTTGGTTAGTGCCGAAGCTCTGACCGGTGTATTTCTCCAGGAGTTTAAGAATCATCTCGTTTCTCTGGTTATAGACTGCTGTTCTAATTATCCGCTTCCGTTTAACCTTCTGCAATAACGGGTGGAGTTCAATCTCTAGGGCTACACCTGATAGGTCCCTCTCCACACCGCCAAAGGCGGCTCTGGGGGATTCGGCGACATCGTGCATTGTGCGGTAGAGTAAATCAATATATTCAATGTGCATCCTGACGCCGCCACCCTGCAGGAGGTCAAGCAGATAGGCTTTG
>Ga0209991_10001154_pt1 | contig 11945 bp, 12 predicted proteins | sample ChitaG_FD_183167 | JGI IMG/M metagenome (GOLD analysis project Ga0209991, IMG submission 183167) | Deep subsurface microbial communities from South Pacific Ocean to uncover new lineages of life (NeLLi) - Chile_00310 metaG (SPAdes)... | ecosystem: Environmental > Aquatic > Marine > Oceanic >...
AGCATATCGCGAGGCGGTATGCCTCCACCACCCGATGCTGCTGGGCGGGAAGCGAGACATGGATGACATAGCTGATGCTATTATCAAGATAAAAACAAACGTTCATGAACTGCTATAAGAGATTATGAAGAACGATGTGAAAGAGGCGTTAGGGGTTGGTCTAATAGGTGCTGGCTGGGTTGCCTCTGTGCGGGCTGAGTGCTTCCGACGCTTGCCAGGTGTTGAGCTCCGTGCCGTAGCCGATAGCGACCAAGACCGGCTGAGTTACTTTGCTGACTGCTATAACGTGCTAAGCTGTCATGGAGACTGGCATGAGCTTATCAGCCGCGACGACATTTCGGTCGTGCATATTGCAACACCTAATTACCTTCATGCCGAGATGATAGCGGCATCAGCCCGTGCTGGCAAGCACGTTATCTGTGAAAAGCCGCTCTGTCTTAGCCTGGAGGAGGCAGACTTAGTGATCGATACCTGCCATCAACAAGGTGTTAAACTCTGTTATGCCGAGCGACTCTGCTTCGCTCCCAAGCTTGTGCAAGCCAAAGAGCTGGCGGATACCGGCGACATCGGTGAAATCTATAGTGTGAGAGTCAGTGAAAAGTGTGGTGGCCCCACCTCGGCTAGAACATGGGATAAGGCACAGGCAGGAGGTGGCGCCTTGGTAGATATAGCATGTCATGGCATCGAGTTCTGTCGGTGGGTCATGGGTAAGCAGCCAGTAACAAGCGTTTACGCACAGCTAGACACTCATCGGCATGGTAACGACTCTGAGCTGGAAGATGACACCATTGTTATCATGGAGTTTGGGCAGGGCAAAACAGCGCTAATCGAAAGTGGCTGGGCATTGAAGGGATCAAGTCAAAGTCGAGCCGAAATCCTTGGGACTGAAGGGGTTATCCATGCTGACCTCGTTGGAGGAATTGGGTTGCAGTGTTTTACAGAGAAAGAGGTACGTCGGGGTGACGAAGAATGGCCATTCTCTGGTTATGAGTGGATTTGGGAACGAGGATTCCCCCAGGAAATAGCCCATTTTGTCGAGTGTATTCGCGAAGATGTAGAGCCTCGTGAGTGTGGAGAGGACGGACGCGCAGTGCTGGAAATAATACTGGCTGCGTACCACTCTGCTGCTATAGGTCAAAAGGTGGCACTTCCTTTCTGGCCGAAAGTGATAACGCGGCCGATAGACCTGTGGCACCAGGGGTAGATCAACTTTAATCAGGTTAGGTAGAGTGGCTTTCCTAAGGTAACTTAGCAAGGAGCATAACAATGATAAGAGGGAAAAAGACACGCCTGCGTGCTTTGGAGAAAAGTGACCTGGCAAAAGTCTGGGAATGGATAAATGATGAGGAAGTGATGTGGTTCTGGGGTGAGCCATGTAATACCCAGTCGCTAGCTGAGGTTGAGCAATGGTTTGCTAGGTTGCAAGAAGTGGCTGGCTACGCTAGCAAACAGTTCGTAATTGAGGCGGAAGAAGGTACCTCTATCGGCCGGATCTTCTATGAACATCTGGACACAAAGCATCAAAGAACGGAGGTCGGTATCTTGATCGGCCAAAAGGAGTACTGGGAAAGAGGCTATGGCACTGATGCGATGCTAGCTTTTCTGGACTACCTATTTAACGAGTTAGGTCTCCACCGGGTTTACTTGCGTCTCCAAAGCTACAACGCCAGAGCATTAAAATCCTACCAGAAATGCGGCTTTACCCAGGAGGGAATTCTCCGTCACAACACCTTTGCTAGAGGAGAATACCATGACGACCTGGTGATGGGCATTCTACGTGATGAGTTCAATCAGCGACACAAAGGAGATGTCACTTTATAGAGTTAAATTTCGGTGGCATCAATGCTCGGGTTAACCCGCACTCCCTTGGAGGTAGCCCAAGCAATTCCAGCTTCAATATCCTCGTCTTTCCCATCCAGTTCTAATACTATCCAGCCCCTGTCTGCTGTCAAATCAGCCCGACGAATATTGGTTATTAGCCTGAATTGCTGACTGAGGTTATAGATAATTGGTTCAGTAATTACCTCTGGGGAGAAGGTAAACATTACACGCCGCTTTGCCATTTCTAACCTTCTTATAGCTAGTTAGTTTTCCATTTACCGTACGGCAGGTCTCTCGCGGTGTACGGCTCCGGGATCACCTTTCGATCCGAATGGTGGCTGCCTTTTCGAAAGGTATAACCACCTCCAGGCCATCGGAAACCATCATTGTGTGGGTCTCACCGCTAAAGGTGACCTTTACCTCTTGGTCGCCAAACCCATTGATCTTGAGTTCAGCAGCGCGGACAAATCCAGTCGAGTCATCCATACGGAGTTCTAGAGAACCATCCGACCGATCGTAGACCAACGAGGTGATCTCACCCTGCAACGCTTCGACGTCGATCTTTTCCGCCACCAGCCGGACGCGCTTCCTTAGACCGTCCCTGGGATGAACGATGAGGCTATCCCCTTGCTCCTCAACGTCGCATCCGTAACCAACCCAACCGAATGATTCATCGTTTACCACGTACGCCTTGGCCGCCTTGAAAAAACCGTACTGGCCGATGCCGTTATCCAGCGTGCAGGGCGGCTCGGGCGCAAAAAGGTGGGGATCATATCGGAAGAAACCGAATCCCATCCCGTCGGGCAGCATGTTGGCCATGACACTCATCACACCGGCATAGCCCTTGATCAGCATCTCGGTATCGCCGGTATCTTCAAACCCTTGCAGCAGCGCCCAGCCGTTCAGAGCCGCCGAATACCAGCAGCCCAGGTACCTGGTCCGTCGTTTGTCATTACCATACAGGAACCAGACCGGCTGGTCCCCGCCGCGCAGGGCCTTGATTATCTGGAGTGTCTTTAGCTTCTTCGCCTCGTTGCCGAAGAAGCGTGTGTAGAAAAAGACTTGCTCATGGGCCGTTTCGTCAACGTACAGTTCCGAACCATACGGATACGCTTCATCCAGGAAGACTTGGTTGCACGCCTTCATTTCGGTCAGCAACGCAGCGTATTCTTCCTCACAGCCTTCCTCTTTGAGATCATTCAGTATGTTGACAGTATTCCCCCCACACATTAGTCCGACGTGCTGCCAGGGGCCGGTCGTCAGACTCTTGACGGCGGCTTTGTACGCCATGTGCAGGTATTCTAACGGCTCATGGTGGGTTGCTAAGCCGTACCTTTTCCCGATCTGGTAGAGAGCGTGGTAGATATTGGCAGTGTGGGGATAGTTGTAGGTGCGGATCAGTCTCGCCGCGCGCTGTTTTGACCAATGTGGCCACGGACTGGAGAGGGTGCGCTCCTTCCAATAGAGCGAGGCCTGGACATCGTAGGTTTCCGGGTCCTGAATGTACGCCCGCAGACAGTCGTCCACATACATCTCGAGCGTTTCGATCTCCTCGCCAGAGGGATAGTAGACGTTCTTCTCCGCTAGGAACAAGGGTTCGGAGAAGCCGTACTCGTCGCTCCCTCCAACCTCCCAAACATAATCTGCCTCCAGATAAGTGCTCCTCAGGCGGTAGTCAAAGGGCAGGAACATATGATGACGGTTGAAGGGATCCTCGGGGTTATCGTAGAACTGTCGCTCGACAATGAACTTGGCGCGCGCCTTCAGCAACTGGTCGATCGGTTCGACACAGTAGAAGTGCAGGTTCGTCCACTTGTCCCCGCCGTAGATGAGCTTGAGACTCTTCTGACCCCGACCCCTGAACCTTAGCGTCAGGAGGGTTTTATCGCCCTTTCTCTCTCGTTTTCGGACGGTCACGCCATCCGAAAGAGCCTCGATCTTATCCAGATCACGCTGGCACAGCACTTCGACGTAAGCATCACTTCCCTCTTGCACAACCATCGATGGGAGTACCCGGATCCCCAGATTGCCACTCCGGCAAAGCTGTTCGCGGATCTCAGCATAGCCCCCGATGAAGACGAATCGTATCTGGAAGGTTTTCTTCTCACCGGGCTGCAGCATCAAAGTGGTACAGCCATTGATCCATGGCCGAGACCATTTACGCCGGTTCCGGGTGGCCCACGAATGAATAGCAAGCACGTCCGGTAGCGTCGCCCCTAGAAAACTGTGAAAACTGTCAAAGGAACCTTCTGGTTTGTAGAGACATTCAAAGGCCGTTTCCCGGGTAGGATGTACCAGCAGAAACGGCGCATCGCCCAGCGGACGTTGAACGAGAGAGTAGGAACTGTGCCCCCCGACGAAATGATGGACGGTCACACGCTGCTCGTGAACTAGCCTCTGCCGGTGGTCCCCGAGCGTGCTTTGGCGCGGCCCTACGTCGCTCCAAAAGGAGGCAAAGTGACTGTTCACCATCAGTGGCAGTCCGAGTTCGCCTATCTCAAGGGGCGAGCCGGTGGTGTTCTCGATCTCGATATCCCAGAGCAGAGACTGATCCTCAGCGACGCTGTAGCGCATCCGTAGGTCGTAGCTCTGGATACCACCTTCGTTCTGGGACTTGCCAGTGTAGTTCACAAAGAATGTCTCGCCATCGAAGGAGACGTGGCGAATGTCTCCCGAACAGCCGGTCAACTCACGGCGCCATTCCCCCGGAACCGGATCCTCGCACGCTGTCAGATCGGCACTGGCTGTGCCGGGGTTCTTGAGCCACCACACGGTGCTGACCAGAGCACCGGTCCAACGGGTGTCCCAATCGGTGACGCCTGGCGTGTTCTCCTCGTTGCCGATGAAATTCGTGCCAAAGGGATCGTTGGCGTAATGGATGGAATGTATCGAACCGTAGCGCTTATCAAACGCGATGACCATGTTTCCTTTGACCAACTGTACCAGGTTCTCGCTCATGTCTTCCTCTTTAACATAGGTTTTGACCTACAGATTCGCAGGTTTCACACTGACAGAAAACGGCAGGATATAGTTCAGCAGCGGCCGTGTCAGCGAGGCGCAAAACGGCGACGTAGTTAGTCTTACCCACCACCAATTATAACTAATATATTAAGCTCATCCCCATCTTTAACCGGCTTAGCTAGTTGCTCTGGGTAGGCACTCTCTCCATTAACAGAAATGGTAATATTTTCGAACAAGTTGCCATTTTTACTGAAAAGCTGTCTCTTAATGCGGGGGAACTGTTTAACCAAATGGCTAAGACACTCGCCAACCGTGCTTCCGTTTACTTCAACTACCCTCATGTTATTGGTAAAAGATTTCATATACGAAGGAATATTTATCTTTATGCTCATTTTCTACTCTCCCCCTATTAAATGACCACAATGCTCACAATTGGGGTCTTTCTTGACTTTGAACTCGGCGAACTTCAGGTTTAGCCCATCATAGATTAATAATCTATTGGTTAATAGTTCACCAATTCCCACGATATATTTTATTACCTCTGTAGCCTGGATGCAACCTATAATTGCTGGTGCCACCCCAATCACTGGGAATTTCTCCTCTGGAGTGGTAGCACCGTGATAAACACATTCCAGACAGGCTGTTTTGCCCGGGATTATAGTCATAGCCCTTCCCTCAAAACCATAAACTGCTCCATGAAAAAAGGGAATATTCTTCTCTATGGCTGCCTTATTTAGTAGATACCTGGTTGGCAGGTTATCCATGGCATCAACGACCAAATCAAAATCAGCCACAAGTTGGGAAACATTAGCTTCAGTTATCATTTCATCTATAGCTTCTATTTCCACTTCTTCATTTAGCCCCTTGAGCTTCTCAGCGGCTGAATTAACCTTCCTCCTGCCTATATCCTTATCCCAGTGTAAAACCTGCCTATTCAGATTAGATAGCTCCACACTACCATGGTCAACTATTCGTATTGTTCCTACCCCGGCTGCCGCCAGGTATATAGATACCGGAGAGCCAAGCCCCCCACCGCCAGCAATAACAACCTTTGCCCGTTTAAGCCTTTCTTGCCCCTCCTTCCCAAATCCCCTAATCATTATTTGCCTATCATACCTTTCCAATTCATCTGTGGTCAGCATATCTCCTAATCACCTCCAGGTCCTTTATTTTACCGCTCTATTTATCCACTCCAGATTACCGCCGACAATTGGCATAGAAATTATTTTAGGGGTATTATAGCGGTAAATCTCCTTATCCATGTTTCTGAGCCACTACCCTCCATCTATTAGTGTAAATATTCATCTTCTTTCCTCGGACGAAGCCGATGAGAGTTACACCTAACTCATCAGCCAACCTCACCCCCAAGTTAGTGGGGGCAGATTTGGAAATAAGTATAGGGATGTTTCTTTTAGCTACCTTGAGCAGTATCTCTGAGGAGATTCTTCCGCTAGTGATTATCATACGGTCATCCGTAGGTATATCTCTTAACATGCATTCTCCAAAGATTTTATCTATGGCATTATGCCTGCCTATGTCTTCGCTGAAGACAAGGATACCCTTCGTATGACACAGGGCGGCGCTGTGAACCCCACCTGTTGCTTTAAACACCTGGGAATGCTGCGCGAATTCGTTTACTAAAGCGAAGACTTCGGGGGCTGAGACTTTCGCTTGGGACTCTACTTTCTGACCAGTGGCATCAGCCGCCCTATAGAAAGAGGCTCCTCTCCCACACCCCGAAGTTATGAGCCGCTTGAATAAAACATCTCTGGCAAGTTCCCCCTTCTCTTCAGTTTCTACTCGGACCACGCCTCTCTGGTCATCAACCAATATCTTCTTGATTTCATCTTTACCTCTAAGTAATCCCTCGGAGAAAAGGAAACCAATAGCCAGATACTTTAAATCTGTAGGGGAACAGAGTAGAGTTACCAATTCCTGGTTGTTTAAAATGATGGTGAGAGAGAATTCCCTGGCAACTACATCCTCGGTGTCGTTTTCTCCTTCCTCACTAATGCGCACTATGGAAAACCTTTCTATAGTGTTCATCACCCCTCTCTCAACACCTTTATTGAATCTCCAGCCCTGACCAAGCCGCCATGGATTACCTGGGCGAATACTCCCTCTTTAGGCATGATACATTTACCTATCTGACGATAGATAGCACACCCAGTATGGCATTCCTTACCAATCTGGGTAATCTCTAAGACAATCTCTTTGCCTATAGACAGTCGTGTGCCTATCGGTAAAGAAACCAGGTCTATTCCTTCGCTGGTGAGGTTTTCGGCAAAATCCCCAGGACCTATCGTGAAGCCTAGTCTGCGCATCTTTTCGATGCTTTCAATCGCCAGCAGGCTTACCTGACGATGGGTGCAGCAATCGGCATGAGCATCATCAACAAGACCGTAGTTCTCTTTAAGTACCCCTTCAAACACATTTATCTTCTTCGTACCCTTTTGCTCGCTTCTTGAGACTGCAATTATCTTGCTCACCTTCTAAATGCCCTTTCTCCTCAAGGCGATTTGGTAGATACAGGTTTCTTTAAGCAGGTACACGTCTAGACGACCCTTAGCATCTTGTCTACAGCAACTTTTGCCCTCAACCGGATTGCCTCAGGGACTTTAACCTCAAAAGCCATCTCCTTCAGTGCCCAAAGAACTTTCTCCAGGGTGATTAGCTTCATATCGGGACAGATTGCCTGCTCAGAGGCAGGGATAAACTTTTTTTCCGGGTTCTCCTTCCTCAGCCGATAGATTAGTTCCTTTTCGGTGCCGATAATCATCTCCGTGGCTTCAGCCTCTTTGGCATACCTGGCCATTCCACTAGTGCTCAGAACCTCATCAGCAAGGGCAACCACCTCAGGACGACACTCAGGATGAACCAACACCTTGGCTTGTGGGTATTCTCTTTTAAGTCTAAGAATATCATCTGAGGTTATCCTGACATGCACGGAACAAAAGCCGGGCCAGAGATGCATTTCCCTGCCAGTCTTAGTGGAGACATAATGACCCAGGTATTGGTCGGGAACAAACAGTATCTCCTTACCCTCTAAGCTTTCTATAACCTTGACTGCGTTAGCCGAGGTGCAACAAACATCTGACTCTGCCTTAACTTCAGCAGTGGAATTAACGTAGCAGACCACAATAGCATCAGGAAGTTCCCTTTTCCTCTTCCTTAAACTTTCAGCAGTAACCATATCCGCCATAGGGCAACCAGCCTGTATATCCGGGAGCAACACTACCTTATCCGGGCAGAGGATGGAGGCTGTCTCAGCCATAAAATGAACCCCGCAAAATACAATCACCTCGGCATCTGTTTCGGCTGCCTTTTGGCTTAGCTCCAGGGAATCACCCACAAAATCGGCTATATCCTGAACCTCACCTAGTTGATAGTTATGAGCGAGGATAACAGCCTTCCTTTGCCTCTTCAGCTGTAAGAGCTTCTCTATTAATTCAGCATCTGGGAAAGTCACCTGATATCACCCCCTTCACCTTGGGCAAAAGTTTGGCAAATCTTTACCTCGCCCCAGAGCCCTATATTATCATCTTTAATGATTAGTAACCCCCTTAATCCCTCAATGCCCTTAGCAAACTCAATTCCGTTCGGGATGTCACTCGGTTGCTTAATCAAGTTGCCAATAGCAGTGGCCGCAGCATCAGCCAGGGTAGCTGATTTAGAAAGCACTATGACGGCATCAGCCTTCCCGTGACTCAGGGAATGCCCTACTGTTCCCGAAGAGGTGCAAATTCCTAACGGTGTATCCTCTCCATTGATTTCCAGACCAATTTTACCGGTTAAAGGCGATTTGCCGGCATAAATCCCCACTATTCTTTTTCCCGAGCTTTTCAGGTAGATATCACCCCCATTTTCTACAATTATCTCGGGTGAGAAGGCTAGTAGCTCATTACCGACAAATTCAGCTATAGCCCCGGCTACTGAAGCCATAGGACCAATCCCAACGCTTGCTGCTGACTCTGCCATTGCCCTTACAATATGCGGAGCATCCTCATCAACAGGGAGCGGTTCGAGAGAGGTTAGGAAGGTAGGGTGTTGCTCAATATATCCTTCCAGTTTGTCACGATACTTCAATACTGATCTATAAGCTTTCCTTTTCAGATTAGTCGAGGCACAAATATATAAATCGGTCTCTTTTACTACTATGTTAAAGGAGACTAAGTCTTTATAGTTAATCCAATGCCGATAGGTTCTCGGCTCATACATCGGCTAAAAATGCAGCTCCATTGCTCTCGGGGGGCAAGCCTTTATACACAGTCCGCAAGCCAAGCATCTTTCATTATAGAAATTAACCCGCCTGGTTAAGGGCTCAAGTTCAAAAGCACCTGTGGGACAAATAGTTATGCAAGCGCCACAGTGAGTACACCTTTCTTCATTGCGAATAACATCCTGGCTGAGCGATTGAATTCTCACTCCGGTCTTAGTTAAATACCTGATACCTTTATCATAGTCTCCTTGCTTCCCGCTCAATTCTAATACCAGCAGACCTTCCTCTTCAAGAGTAACTGATGCCTTCAAAATATTAAAGTCAAGGTTATAATCCTTAACTAGTCGGCTCACTATCGGTCGCTCTACCAGGCGCCTGGGAAAATGCAAAACTATTCTTTTTGATATAGCCATTTCTACCCCCTCGGTTGCTATTTGACTGCCTAATAAAGAGAAGTTGCTCTGGTTCGGCTACCTTATCTGGGGAATTTTCAAATTGGGGTCTCTACTCCTCTATCGGGCGTTCTTTAAGTGACTTAAAGGTTACACCTGATTCTACACCAGGTAGAGGTGCTACTGGTTCAGTTAGTAGAAATTTCCCGTTTAGTATCCACTCCTTTAGAGTGGTAGCAATTTCTACCGCTCTCGGGTAGCTGGACAAGGAAGCCGTGGGTACTTCCTTACCCTGAATTGTTATCTTGCCGCTCTTTAATTGAGCATAACTGACCTCCCCCAAGATATCTGATTTCATTTGGGAGTATGCCTCGGAATAATCCACAACAGGGGCAAAAATAACATCATCAGTTACTGCAGTATAGTTTAAGATTTCTTCAGAGAGCATAGGAATAGGGATGCCAATGCCCACCGTTATGGTGCAACCATAGCCCAGCATGCTCGTTCCTACTAACCATTTGGGGCTCATCTGCTTCAAATCGCCTATCACCGAAAGCGCTCCGGCACCTCTCCTCGGAACGCCGTTCTCTGAGCGGAGCACATTAGGGTCATGCTGGGTGCCTTGCCAGGCGACAAAGCCTGTTCCGCCGCCTAGGAATATCCTGGTGCCGATGCCAATAGTCTTATAATATGGGTCATTCAACAGTGGTGAGAGCTGCCCGGCGCTACAAAAACTGGCATTACCCAAATCAGGTTTTAATATACCCATATAGGTATAAATTATCCTATCAGACAGGTTCACTGCCACATTATAGTTCTGGTAAGCGTTCCTGATGTTAAATAGCACTGCCTGGTTGAGGTCTTCTATATTTATCCAGGTTTCAAGCCTTCTTCTTGGGTAGCAATCTGTGCCATAAGCGGTTGCCATCAATCTGATATCCTTGCCGGCTACTAGCTCCTCAATCACATGTCCGCCACCATAGTTGAATTCGCCGGGATAAACTCTATTTCTGGGGTCATCATCAGGCAGGGCATTAGACCCGATAAATATATCTACCGCAGCCAACCCGGCATAGGCGGGAACATCATTAAGATAGACCCTGCCACCGCTAAGCTTTATTCGTGGCTTAGAATGTCCAATATTAAAGTAGGCTCCAGATGAGCACATAGGGCCGAATGTGCCGGTAGTAACTACATCTACCTCCTGGGCTGCCTTTCTCACACCCTTCTGTTTAACAATGTCTATAATCTCTTCAGCAGTAACTACTACCGCTTCGCCCTCTTTTATCTTCTCGTTTATTTCCCCTATTGTTTTTGCCATATCATCAAGATGATAGTATTAAACCTTGGGCTTGTCAATTTGAAGGAGCACCTTGTTATGGGCTATAATCAGCTATAATGTGTCAAAGATTTCTGGATTAGGAGACGATTTTGCTCAAAAGTCATAGCTGTGGTGAGCTGAACAAAAGGCATGTAGGTGCCCAGGTAACCCTGGCTGGTTGGGTAGACCGCCGTCGAGACCACGGGGGATTAATATTTATCGACCTGCGAGACAGGGAGGGCATGGTTCAGGTGGTATTCAACCCAGAAACATCAAAACTCTGCCATGCAATAGCTAGTGAGATGCGCAATGAATATGTGGTTAGGGTCAGTGGCGAGGTTGCCCTCCGTCCTCCAGGAACTGAGAACCCTAAAATGCCCACCGGTGATGTTGAAGTTATCGCCCAGAATACAGATATACTTAATCCATCAAAGACACCACCTTTTTATATAAACGAAGATACTGAGGTAGAGGAAAGCCTTCGTCTCAGGTATCGCTACCTTGACCTCAGACGGGCTCGGATGAAAGAAAATCTGCTTCTTCGCTACCGAGTAACAAAGTTTATTCGTGATTTCCTCGATGCTAAAGCATTTATTGAGGTAGAGACGCCCATCCTGATTAAGAGCACCCCCGAAGGGGCTCGCGATTACTTGGTGCCTAGCCGCTTTCATCCTGGCAAATTCTATGCCCTACCTCAGTCTCCACAGCAACTCAAGCAGCTATTAATGGTGGCTGGTACGGAGAAATACTTTCAAATAGCCAGATGCTTTCGTGATGAAGACACCCGCGCTGACCGCCAACCTGAATTCACTCAACTTGACCTGGAAATGAGCTTTGTTGAGGAGGAGGATATCCTTAACCTGATGGAGGAGCTTTTTACCTCTATGGTAGAGGCAATTAAACCTGATTTGCGACTGATAAAACCTTTCCCTCGTCTTAGCTATGCTGAGGCGATGGAGCGTTATGGCACGGATAAGCCTGATTTGCGCTTTGGTCTGGAAATAAGAGACCTGTCAGACATTGCCGTTCAATCTAGCTTCTCTATTTTTCGCTCGGCTATCGCTAACGGAGGCAAAGTAAAGGGCATATGCGCCCCCGGCTGTGCCACCTATACACGGAGGCAGCTTGATGAACTAAATAAGATGGCGCAGGGTCTCGGCGCTGAAGGCTTAGTAACTATCTCGCTAGGCACCTCGGCTGGCAGCTTAAACGATTTAACTATTGAAATGGT
>Ga0209991_10001157_pt1 | contig 11938 bp, 10 predicted proteins | sample ChitaG_FD_183167 | JGI IMG/M metagenome (GOLD analysis project Ga0209991, IMG submission 183167) | Deep subsurface microbial communities from South Pacific Ocean to uncover new lineages of life (NeLLi) - Chile_00310 metaG (SPAdes)... | ecosystem: Environmental > Aquatic > Marine > Oceanic >...
GGTGTCTGCTCGGAGCCAACGCCGGACTGGGCATTTCGCTTGGTAACGACTGCGTCATCGAGGCCGGGCTGTACGTCACCGCGGGGACCAAGGTGCAGACCGCCGACGGGCAGACCGTGAAGGCCCGCGATCTGTCGGGGGCCAACAACCTCCTGTTCCGTCGCAACTCGGTGACCGGAGCCGTTGAGGTGGTCAAGCGCGACGGCACCGGCATCACGTTGAACGAGGCGCTGCACGCCAACTGACTTCATCCCGCGAGCGCGCAAGTCTGCACTCATACTCGCGGCCTGGCCCTGCATTGCATATGCGTTGGCCGACTGCGAGTCAGCCCGCCGCGTTGGCCCTCAAGGGCGGACAGTTGCCCTGCCCGTCGGCGACGAGTTCGAAGTGCCAAATCTCGTTGGCATAGATTTGACACAAGCCGAAGCGACTTCCGTTGGCGATCAGCCATCTGTCGGCCTCAGCCGGCCCGATGTCGATCGCCTGACCGGTCACATGCTTGGACACCTCCGGTGCCGCGACGAACTCGGCGGCAGCTTCAACGCTCCCGTACGCCCGGATGCCATCTTCGAACAGCCTCTGCTGGAAACCCTTCGACCGCCAGCCCGACGCCACTCTGAGCTCGACGCCCTGCGTCTGGGCACTTCGGGCGGCCTCCTGAACTGCGTGCAATAACGCCGGGTCAAGTTGCGAGAGAACGGGGTTCGCCGAGTCAAAGGGCGATAGGGTGACGCCTTCGGGAAGCCAGCCGCCAACGGTGTCGACTGCACCGGGGCCGATGTCGAGAGCCGGGTCAGCGGGAACAGGCTGGGCCGGCGGAACCGGCGGAACCGGTGCGGTGGTGTAGACAAGAGTGACCGCTGGCGACTGACCACCGCACGCGGTCAGCGCGAGGGCACATAGCGCACCGCCGGCTACAACGAGTTTCACACCCATTGCAGCAGTTCCTTCTTGAGCACCTTCCCCAGCGCGTTACGAGGCAAACTGTCGACCAGGCGGACAGTTCGCGGCCGCTTGTGCGCCGAGAGTTGCTGTGCCACATATTCGATCAGCGCCTCCGGTGCGGCGTCGCCGACCACGAAAGCGACGATCCGTTGACCCAGGTCAGCGTCGGGTGCGCCGACCACCGCGACCTCCCGCACTCCGGCATGCCCCAAAAGCGCCGTCTCGATCTCGCCCGCACCGACCCGGAAGCCGCCGGTTTTGATCAGGTCAACCGATTCCCGACCCACGATCCTGTGCATCCCGTCGTGGTCGATGACAGCGACATCGCCGGTGCGGTACCAGCCGTCAGCCCCGAGTGCCTCTGCGGTGGCATCGGCGCGGTTGAGGTATTCGTCGAACATCGCCGGGCTCTGAACGTGAAGTCGTCCAACGGACTCCCCGTCATGAGGCACCTCATCGCCGACCTCGGAAACCAATCGCGTCTGCACGCCGGTCAGCGGTAACCCCACCCAGCCCGGTCGCCGCTCACCGGCGGCCAGGGTGCTCAGGGTGATCAGGGATTCAGAGCTGCCGTACCGTTCGACGGGCTGATGCCCGCTTATCGCGGCAAGCCCGTCGAAAACCGGAACGGGCAGCGGTGCGCTACCTGACACAAGTAGTCGCGCCGGGATCAGCGCCCGCGCCGCGTCACCGTCGTCGACGATCCGCGACCACACAGTCGGAACTCCGAAAACCAGCGATCCCCCGGCCTCCGAAATCGACTGCGCGTACGCCGCCGGACTCGGCTTCCCGGTGTGCACGAAGCGGCTACCAATACGCAGCGATCCCAGCAACCCCAGCACAAGACCGTGCACGTGGTACAGCGGCAGCCCGTGCACCAGGGTGTCATCGGACGTCCACTGCCAGGCCTGGGCGAGCATGTCGATATTGGCGGCGATGGCGCGACGACTCATCACGACACCCTTGGGCAGCCCCGTGGTACCGGAGGTGTACACGATCAGCGCGGTGGAGTCCGGCGAAGGCTCGGGGTAGCGGTGCCACGAGCGGGCATGAAGCCGAACAGGAACGTGTGGCAGCACTTCTTGCCCATCGGCGTCGGCGGGCTTTTCACCCAGCCAAGCCTGCGCACCAGAGTCGGTGAGGATGTGCCGCCGCTCGGCCGCGCCGACGTCAGCGGGCACCGGCACCACCGGCACACCGGCGATCAGGCAACCCACGACAGCGAGAACTGTCGTAGGTGTCGGCGTGGCCAGCACAGCCACTCGGGTCGCCGTGCCGATACGTTCGGCCACCGACGTCGCCGCCCCGACAAGGTCGCTCCGACTCAACGACGTTCCAGCGATGCGCACTGCGTCTTCGAGGTCAGCACCGGCGACGACAGCGGAGGGATTCAGCGAAGCCAGCAGCACGATCTGAGGTTACTCCCCGCATAATGAGCCGGTGGATTCCATCCGGGCCGTCGGGTCGCGCGAGGTGTACCGAAACAATTGGCTGACCATTCGAGAAGACGACATCCGCAGACCCGATGGAAGCAGCGGGATCTACGCAGTGGTGGACAAACCGACGTATGCGCTGGTCATTCCCCGGGATTGCGACGCTGAGGGTGACCGCTTCCACCTCGTGGAACAATTCCGTTACCCGCTCGACTGCAGATGCTGGGAGTTCCCCCAGGGCACTGCTCCGGGCCTGGCAGACATCGACCCTGCCGAACTGGCCGCACGCGAGCTGCGAGAGGAGACCGGGCTGCGGGCCCATTCGATGACAGAGATCGGGCAGCTTGACGTCGCGCCCGGGATGAGCAGCCAGCGCGGCCGGGTGTTCCTCGCGATGGGGATCACCGAGGGGCCCCATGACCGCGAGCACGAGGAACAGGACATGCGCAGCCGGTGGTTCACCCGCGTCGAAGTCGAGCAGATGATCCGCGACGGTGTTATCACCGACGCCCAGTCCATCGCCGCCTGGACACTCATGACACTCGCCGGGGTTGAGTAGCGAGGTCCTTTCCGCACGAACGGTATTCGTTCACAGGTACCGATACCAACCCGTGATCCAACCGTGCCTCGAGCCGCCGTGTCGATCGGACATGTTGACAGTGGAGGCCATTAGGTTGCTAATGGCACACTCAGACAATTTGTGAGGAAACCATGCCTGCCCGACATGCGTGCAGCGCAATCGCATCCGCAACTTTGGTTGCGGCTGCCTGCGTTTGCGCGCAGGCCACGGCACAGGCCGCGCCCCCGAACTGGAGCGGTCGATACATCATGATGACCTTCGCGTCGGACAAGATCGGCACCAGTATCGCCGCCCGTCAGCCAGAATCCGATTTCAGAGGCCAATACACATTCACCACGTCGTGTGCCGGCACGTGCGTGGCCACCGCTTCCGGCGGTCCGGCGCCGAGCAACCCCACTGTCCCGCAACCGAGCCGCTACACGTGGGACGGGCAGCAGTGGGTGTTCAATTACAACTGGCAATGGGAGTGCTTCCGAGGCGCCGACGTACCGACCGAGTTCGCCTCTGCCCGTTCGCTAGTGTTCTATTCACCGACGCTGGACGGATCGATGTACGGGACCTGGCGCACCGAGATCCTTGAGGGCGTATGCAAGGGAAGCATCGTCATGCCGGTCGCGGCATACCCTGCGTAGTCGGCGGGGCACCCTTGGATGAAGCAAGCGCTAGCGTGCGGTCAGCGCGCGATCTAGCATGCAATCACGATCTGGGCGCACGCTAGCGGGCTTCAGCGTCGGCGTTCGGCCAGAGCGCGCAGAAAGAAAGTGAAGTTCGCGGGCCGCTCGGCAAGTCGCCTGACAAAATAGCCGTACCACTGGGTGCCAAACGGTACATATACCCGCACATGATTGCCCTCTTCGGTCAGCCGGCGCTGCTCGGCATCGCGAATGCCAAAGAGCATCTGATACTCGAAATCGTCTACACCCCGAACATGCTCACGGACCAGCGCGGGCACAGCCGCGATGATCTCGGGATCGTGTGAAGCGACCATAGGATAGCCATTGCCTCCCATCAGCACGCCCAGGCACCTCAGGAAAGACTTGGTGACCTCGTCGTAGTCCCGGTAGGCCACCGATGCCGGTTCGTCGTAAGCCCCCTTGCACAACCGGATCCGTGCGCCGGAGGCAGCGAAGTCGGCGCAGTCGGCGTGGGTACGTTTGAGGTAGGCCTGCAATACCGCACCGACAAAGTCAAAGTCGACGCGTAAATCGCGCACGATCGTCAAGGTCGAGTCCGTGGTCGTATGGTCCTCGGCGTCGACAGTCACCCAAACACCAGCGCGTTGCGCGCGTTCACAGATCTCGCGCGCGTTCTCCAGCGCGATCTTCTCGCCGTCTCGCGGTAGCGCCTGCCCCAGCGCCGACATCTTCAGCGAAACCTCCAGCGGCTGTACGGCAGCGACCACTTCGCTTCGGGTCGAAAAGGCATCCAGGAGTTGGATATACGCTTCGACGGTATCGGTGGCGGCCTCAGCGTCGGTCACGTCCTCACCGAGATAGTCGATCGAGACCAGCCGCCGGGAATCCCTCAGCACCTGCACCGAACTCATCGCGTCGGCAATACTCTCGCCGGGGACGAAGCGGTGCACGACCTCGCGGGTCACCGGCAGCCGCTGCGCGGCCCGCCGCAGACCTTGCTGTCTGCCGGCGGCCAAGATGACGGGCCGCGCGACACGCTCGAAGATTCCCATCGCTCACAACTCCATGTGGGGATAGCGGTAGTCGGTCGGCGGGACGAACGTCTCTTTGATCGAGCGGGCTGAGGTCCAGCGCAGCAAGTTCATCGCGGATCCGGCCTTATCGTTTGTTCCCGAGGCCCGCGACCCTCCGAACGGCTGCTGCCCCACCACCGCCCCCGAGGGCTTATCGTTCACGTAAAAGTTGCCCGCTGCGTGCCGCAGCTGCCGCTCTGCCTGCATTACCGCCGAGCGGTCATCGGCGATCACCGCGCCGGTCAGCGCGTAGCGGGCGCCGGCATCGACGACGTCCAGAATGCGCCCATAGTCCTGGTCGGGGTAGACATGCACTGCCAGGATGGGACCGAAGTACTCCGTGGAGAAGGCCTCGTAGGTCGGATCGTCGGACAGCAGCACCGTTGGTCGGACGAAATAGCCCTCGCTGTCGTCATATTCGCCGCCAGCGGCGATGGTGACCCCCGGTGCGCTCTTCGCCTTCTCAATGGCTGCGACGTTCTTGGCGAAGGCCCGTTCGTCGATCAGAGCTCCGCCGAAGTTGGCCATGTCCATGACGTCGCCGTAGCGCAGCGCTTCGGTGGCGCCGAGGAAATCATCACCCATCTGCTGCCATAACGAGCGCGGGATGAAGGCCCGCGACGCGGCCGAACACTTCTGCCCCTGATAGTCGAACGCCCCCCGAATCAGCGCGGTGCGCAGGACATCTGGGCGTGCCGAGGGGTGAGCGACCACAAAATCTTTGCCGCCGTTCTCCCCGACGAGACGCGGGTAAGTGTCGTAGCGGTCGATGTTGGTGCCGACCTCGCGCCACAGATGCTGGAAGGTGCGGGTCGAGCCGGTGAAGTGGATGCCAGCCATCCGCCTATCGGCCAGGACCACGTCCGAAACGGCCTGTCCGTCACCGGTCAGCAGGTTGATAACACCGGCGGGCAGTCCGGCCGCCTCCAGTAACTGCATCGTCAGGTAGGCGGCGAAGGTCTGAGTGGGCGAAGGTTTCCACACCACCGTGTTCCCCATCAACGCGGGGGCGGTGGGCAGATTGCCCGCGATGGCGGTGAAGTTGAACGGCGTGATCGCATAGACGAAACCCTCTAATGGCCGGTAGTCGGTGCGGTTCCACACGCCGGGCGAGCTGACCGGCTGCTCGGCGAGGATCTTGCGAGCGAACGCGACGTTGAACCGCCAGAAGTCGACGAGCTCGCAGGGCGCGTCGATTTCGGCCTGAAAAGCGCTCTTGGACTGGCCCAACATCGTGGCCGCCGCGACCTTCTCCCGCCACGGGCCGGCCAGTAGATCGGCAGCTCGCAGCAGCACCGCTGCGCGCTCGTCGAACGGGGTGGCTTCCCACTCTTTCTTCGCCGACAGGGCCGCCTCGACCGCAGCCCTGGCATCAGCGTGGTCAGCGTTGGTGAAGGTGCCCAACCGCGCGGCGTGCCGATGCGGCTGAACCACATGACGGCGGGCGCCGGCACCCATCCGGTGCTGGCCACCGATGACGTGAGGCAATTCGATCGGTTCGTTGGCAAGGCCGGCCATCGCATCAGTAAGTCTGGCGCGTTCCGGGGACCCTGGACCGTAGCCGTGCACCGGCTCGTTTTCAGGCACGGGTACTTGAGTAATCGCTGTAAACGCGTCCATACAGCAAGAATGCCCGTTCTCAAGTCGCAATCCGATGGCTGATCGGACAAGCTCTGGCACACTTAATGGTCGGATTGGACAAAGGAGCATTCATGGCGCTGGCGGCCACAGGCCTCGGGTTGGGCCAGTTGTTGCTGGCGTTGGACCGCACGATGGTCACGCTGGCTGAGGCACCGAACGGACTGGACATGCCGGTGAGCTCGGTGGCCCTCGTCGATGCCGATGACGTGCGGCTGGGATTGGCAGTCGAGCCGGGCTCAGCCGATCTGATCTTCCTGCTCGGCGTATCTGGCGTCGAGGCCGTCGACTGGCTCGAACACCATGACGGGCGCCCTGCGGCGATCTTCGTCAAGGAACCCACCCCGACGGCGGTCGCCCGTGCGGTCGCGCTGGGGGCCGCCGTCGTCGCCGTCGAACCCCGGGCCCGCTGGGAACACCTGTACCGCTTGGTCAACTACGCGCTCGAGCATCATGGCGATCGCAGCGATCCTCTGCGTGATTCCGGCACCGACCTGTTCGGCCTGGCACAGTCGATCGCCGACCGCACCCGCGGCTTGATCTGCATCGAGGACGCCGACAACCGCATGCTGGCCTACTCGGCCTCCGGCGAAGAAGCCGACGAACTACGCCGTCTGACCATCCTGGGCCGCGCCGGACCGCCAGAGCATCTGCAGTGGATCGGGCAGTGGGGCATCTTCGATGCGCTGCGGTCCAGCGCGGGAGTGGTCAGCGTCGACGAACGTCCCGAGTTGGGACTGCGACCCCGGCTGGCTGTCGGTGTGCACCTGCGGGCAACCGATACGCGCCGCAAACCCAACTTCGCCGGAACAATCTGGCTCCAGCAGGGATCGACGCCGCTGGCCGAGGACTGCGAGGAGATCCTGCGGGGCGGCGCAGTGCTCGCGGCCCGGATCATGTCGCGGCTGGCAGCCGCGCCCTCGCAGCACGCCGCGCGAGTGCAACAGCTGCTAGGCATAATGGGCCGAGACAGCAACGATGTCAGCGCGCTCGCCCGCGAGCTCGGCATTCCCGCCGATGCCCGCGCCGCCCTCGTCGGCTTCCGTGGAGTTGGCGCAGCAGCGCCCTCCGATGTGATCGCGCTGAACGCCAGTGCTTTTCGCGCTGACGCCCAGGTCGCCTCGGTGGGCGATCGGGTGTACGTGCTGCTACCGAAGATCGCCGGGGCCGCGGCCGTCACATCGTGGGCTCGAGGCGTCGTGGCTGCGCTGCGCAGGGAACTGGGCCTCGACGTTCGTGCCGTGACTGCCGCCCCGCTGACCGGGCTGGCCGGCGCGGCGGCGGTGCGCACCAAGGTCGACCGCGTGTTCGACAGCGCCCAGCGCCACCCGGCGGCCATCGGCCAGGTCACGTCACTAGACGAGGCGCGCACGACGGTGCTGCTCGACGAAATCGTCTCGCACGTCGCGTCTCAGCCCCGGCTGGTTGACCCGCGGGTGCGCGAGCTTTGCGCGCACGACCCGATGCTGGCGGACACACTGCGGGCCTACCTCGACGAGTTCGGCGACGTCGCCGCGACAGCTCGGCGGCTGCATGTCCACCCAAACACCGTGCGTTACCGCATCCGCCGAATCGAGAAGCTGCTGACGATCTCGCTAAGCGAAGCCGATGAACGTTTGGTGCTCGCGCTCTCGCTTCGCGCAGCCGAGCGATAAGCGATTCTGGCGTGCGGTAAGTACCGCTTCAGCGGTCCCGATCTGCCAACCGCTGCACCGCAGCGGTGACGCGTTCATCGGTGGCCGTCAACGCGACCCGCACATGCCGGCCTCCCCGGGGCCCGTAGAACTCCCCGGGCGCGACCAAGATGCCTCGTTGCGCCAACCAGCTGACGGTGTCACGGCACGGCTCGCCTCGCGTAGCCCACAGGTAGAGCCCCGCCTCCGAGTGATCGACGGTGAAACCGGCGGACCGCAACGCCGGCAGCAGGGCATCGCGCCGGCGCGCGTAATGCGCGCGCTGGGCCTCTTGGTGCGCGTCGTCGTCGAGCGCGGCGACCATTGCGGCCTGTACCGGAGCGGGCACCATCATGCCCGCGTGCTTGCGAACCGCCAGCAGTTCGGCCACGAGGGCGGGATCACCCGCGACGAAGCCGGCGCGGTAGCCGGCCAGAGACGATGTCTTCGACAGGGAGTGCACGGCCAGCAGGCCGGTGTGGTCGCCGTCGCAGACCTCTGGGTGCAATACCGATATCGGCACCTGATCCCACCCGAGCCCGAGGTAACACTCGTCGGAGGCAACGGGCACTCCGCGCTCCCGGGCCCAATCCACGACTTTGCGGAGGTGATCGACACCCAGCACCTTGCCGGTCGGGTTGCTGGGCGAGTTTAGGTACACCAATTGCGGCGCAGCAGGACCCAGCTGAGTCAGCGAGTCGGCACGCAACACCGTTGTTCCCGCGAGCAGGGCGCCGACCTCATAGGTGGGGTACGCCAGCTCTGGCACCACCACCGTGTCAGCGGCACCTAGGCCCAACAGCGTCGGCAGCCAGGAGATGAACTCCTTGGTGCCGATCACCGGAAGGACCGCGCTGGGCGCCAGGCCGGTGATGGCGTATCTGCGACGTAGTGCACCCACGACCGATTCCCGCAACGCGGGCGTGCCGGCGGTGGTCGGATACCCGGGCGCGGCGCTGGCGGCCGCAAGCGCGTCCCGGATGACCGGCGCCACAGGGTCGACCGGCGTGCCGACTGACAGGTCAACGATGCCGTCGGGGTGTGCCCGGGCCACCGCGGTCACCTCGGACAGGGTGTCCCACGGGAAGACCGGAAGTGAGGCAGAGACAGTCGCTGCCTTCATTGGCCGGCGGGCGACCTCAGGCAAGTCCTGGGGGGGCGGAGATTGCGCCGTGTTCTCAGTCCTCACCCTGCGGGGGCAGATCCTTGACAACCTGCGGATCGTTGTCGGTCTGGCCAACCTTCGACGCCCCGCCGGGCGATCCCAGTTCAGCAAAGAAGTCGGCGTTGATCTGCGTGTATGCATCCCATTGGTCGGGGACGTCGTCTTCGTAGAAAATAGCCTCGACCGGGCACACCGGCTCACAGGCGCCACAGTCGACGCACTCGTCAGGGTGGATGTACAGCATGCGTGCGCCTTCGTAGATGCAGTCGACAGGGCACTCTTCGATGCACGACTTATCTTTGACGTCGACGCAGGGTTCGGCGATCGTGTACGTCACTAACTTCTCCTCAAGTCCTCTCGAACTACCTGGGGTGGGTCTGCTGTCTATACAGAGCTCAGCTGGGGGCGGCAACCAGCCTCGGCAAGTATCCCTGCCGAACCATGGACGCGTATCTCAGTGTGCCCTAACTTCTGCGCTGCGCTACCGGTTTTAGGGGTTGCGCGTGGTTACTGATACTAAACGTCGCACATATAAATCGCCTAGTGCCACACAGCTATGAGCCAAATTGCAGTGCAACTAGTTGCATATGAGTCCCGGATATGCCTACTCTGCGTCCGTGGCCCTTCCACACGCGATCCTGGTCTCGCTCTGTGAGCAGTCGGGTTCGGGCTACGAACTGGCCCGCCGCTTCGACCGGTCGATCGGTTACTTCTGGGCCGCGACCCATCAGCAGATCTACCGAACCCTTCGCACGATGGAAAATGAGCACTGGGTGCGCGGAACCGAGGTGGCCCAACACGGCCGACCCGACAAGAAGGTGTACACGGTTTCTGAGGCCGGACGCGCCGAACTCGCGCGCTGGATCGCCGCTCCTTTGGTAGGCCGCGGCAGCTCGGTGGCCGACAGCCGAACACGCGACCTCGCGGTCAAGATTCGCGGCGCCGGGCACGGCGACATCGACACACTGCGCGCCCAGGTCGTTTCGCTGCGCACCGAACGTGCCGAATTGCTAGACGTCTATCGAGGATTCGAGAAAAGTCAGTTCCCGAATCCGGACGCGGTGGCCGGCACCGCCCTACACCAGTACCTGGTGTTGCGTGGTGGTATCCGGGCCGAGGAAAGCGCCATTGATTGGCTCGACGAGGTCGCGGCCGGATTGGAGAGACGTGATGAACCGTAACTCGCCTTACCCATACCTGTTGTCGCCGTTGAACCTCGGCTTCACCACACTTGCCAACCGGGTGGTGATGGGGTCTATGCACACCGGGCTGGAGGACCGCGCGCGCCACACCGACCGCCTCGCCGAATACTTCGCCGAACGCGCCCGCGGTGGCGTCGGGTTGATCATCACTGGCGGGTACGCCCCCAACCGCGCGGGTTGGCTGCTGCCATTCGCGGCGCAGATGATCTCGAAGTCCGACGCCCGCAGACACCGCCGGATCACCTCCGGAGTGCACGACGCCGGCGGCAAGATCCTGCTACAGATCCTGCACGCGGGGCGCTATGCCTACCATCCGTTCTCGGTCAGCGCTTCGTCGATCAAGGCGCCCACGAACCCCTTTCGGCCTCGCGCGCTGCGCGACGTCGAAGGCACGATCGACGATTTTGCCCGCAGCGCCGCCCTAGCCCGAGAAGCTGGTTACGACGGTGTGGAGATTATGGGCAGCGAAGGCTACCTGCTCAACCAGTTCCTGGCGCCGCGCACCAACAAGCGCACCGACGCATGGGGCGGGACACCCGAGAAGCGCCGCCGGATGCCGGTCGATATCGTCCGCCGGACCCGCGCAGCCGTCGGCCCGGACTTCATCATCTGTTATCGGTTATCGATGGCCGATTACGTCGAGGACGGCCAAAGCTGGGACGAGATCGTCGCGCTGGCAACCGAAGTCGAGGCGGCAGGCGCGACGATCATCAACACCGGGATCGGCTGGCACGAGGCACGAATCCCGACCATCGTGACCTCCGTACCCAACAGCGCCTTCGTCGACATCACCCACGCGGTGGCGGAGTACGTCGACATTCCGGTGATGGCGTCCAACCGGATCAATATGCCGCAGTCTGCTGAGCAGATCCTCGTGGACACCGACATCAGTTTGATCTCGATGGCCCGGCCGCTACTGGCCGACCCGGAATGGGTCAACAAGGCGAGCGCCGACACCGCAGACGAGATCAACACATGTATCTCGTGCAACCAGGCCTGCCTGGACCATGTGTTCGTCCACAAGACCGTGTCGTGTCTGCTGAATCCACGCGCCGGCCATGAGACGAAATTGACGCTCGGCCCCACCCGACGCAGCAGGCGCGTCGCGGTCGTCGGCGCCGGACCCGCCGGTCTGGCCACCGCCGTCACCGCCGCCCAGCGCGGGCACCAAATCACGCTGTTCGAATCCGGACCGCAGATCGGTGGCCAGTTCGACCTAGCCCGAAGAATTCCCGGCAAGGAAGAGTTCAGCGAGACCATCCGCTACTTCACCCGCATGCTCGACAAGCACGGCGTCGACGTTCGGTTGAACACTTGCGCGGGGATCGAGGAGCTGCTCGGCTATGACGAGGTCGTGCTTGCCACCGGTGTCGCACCGCGGATACCCGACATACCTGGTATCGACCATCCGATGGTGCTGTCCTATGCCGAGGCGATCACTGGCAAGCCCGTCGGCAAGTCCGTCGCGGTGGTCGGTGCAGGAGGTATCGGCTTCGACGTCAGCGAGTTCCTGACCACCACGCATTCCCCCACGCTCAACCTCAAGGAGTGGAAAGCCGAGTGGGGCGTGGCCGACCCACAAGAGTCGAGGGGG
>Ga0209991_10001158_pt1 | contig 11936 bp, 7 predicted proteins | sample ChitaG_FD_183167 | JGI IMG/M metagenome (GOLD analysis project Ga0209991, IMG submission 183167) | Deep subsurface microbial communities from South Pacific Ocean to uncover new lineages of life (NeLLi) - Chile_00310 metaG (SPAdes)... | ecosystem: Environmental > Aquatic > Marine > Oceanic >...
GTCAACGCAAGCGAACATTGTTCTGCCGCCAACAGTTACTCTGCACGCTCCACACATCCCCATCCCATCAACCATTATTGGAATCAGATTCACAATTGTGGGTACACCATAGGGACGAGTCAATTCTGAAACTTTTTTCATCATCAAAACTGGTCCCATAGTTATCACGCGGTCAATCTTCCTTTCTTTGAGCAAATCCTCAAGGAAGCCCAGTCCATTGTAGCCCCTTGTTCCATCATCCGTCGCCACGTAGAGCTCATCACATACTTCTCGCATTTCATTTTCAAAAATCAGTTGATTCTCAGTTCTAGCGCCAATTCCACCAATGACTCTGTTGCCTGCTTCGTGAAGGGCTTTAGCCTGAAAGTATAAGGGAGCCACCATCACTCCGCCGCCAATGCAAAGTACGATTCCAAATTTTTCGATTTCAGCGGGTTTTCCCAAAGGACCCAACAAGTCAGGGATACAATCTCCTTCTTCTAGTTGTCCAAGCTGTCTCGTTGATTTGCCAACTTCGTGACAGACCACTGTTATTGTCCCTTTTTCAGGATCCACACCAGTCATGGTAAGGGGAACCCTTTCTCCCTTTTCATCCACCATTAGGATTATGAATTGTCCTGGCCTAGTTTTCACGGCTATTTCTTTGGCTGAAAACTCGAATAGGTTAATGTGTGGAACCAGTTCCCGTTTTGTCACTATTCTATACAAGCTAGTCGCCTCCTCCTTCAACCCCTAAAGGATTCGGTCCGAGCTTCCTTATTTTTTCCACAAAATTAGTCATCATAGTCGCGAATTTCTGCCCTTCAGAAGATGAAGCGTAATCTATTTCAAGCCGTTCTGGATTTATGCCAAGTACTGGCAGGGATTTCTTCATTACTTCCACTCTGCTTTTGGCCTTTACGTTGCCATCTATGTAATGGCAGTCGCCGATGAGGCATCCCGTTATGATAACTCCATCGGCACCACTCTGAAAAGCCCTTAAAACATGAAGCACATCCACCCTGCCGCTACACGGAACACGCAAGATTCGAACATTTGACGGATATTGAATCCTCGATACTCCTGCGAGATCAGCAGCACCATAAGAACACCATTGACAAGCGAAGCACAGTATAATCGGCTCGAAACTATCACCCAAGCTTGCAGTCTTCTTCGGCTGAAACAGCGCTTCAATGGCCGCCACGATCTGCTTATCCGTGAAATGTTTGAGCTGCATAGCTCCCATAGGGCATTCTGCCGCACATACACCGCAGCCTTTGCAATTGGCTTCAATAATATTGGGCAGTCCAAAGGATGAGGCCTCAATGGCGTTGAAAATGCATGAAACTACACATGCATCACAGTTGACGCAAGTGTCCTTGTCAACTGATGCCTTAACGGCTTCAGCCTTTATTGTTCCGAGAGCCATAGGTATGGACGCTCTAGAGGCCGCACCATACGCCTGTGAAATGCTCTCCCCGACATCGGCGGGCCAGTGAGCGCAGCCGCACACGTAGATGCCGTCTGTGGCGAAGTCTATGGGCCTTAGCTTCACGTGGGCTTCAAGGAAGAATCTGTTTGGCCCGAGAGGTACCTTAAGTTTTTGCGATAGTTCCTTCGCGTCTTCGTGCTGAATCAGAGGTGTCGACAATACAACCAAGTCGGCCCCAATTTTAACTTGTTCGCCAATAAGTGAGTGATAGACGTTAACATTTAGTTTTCCATTTTGTCCGGGAGAAATTTCTGGGGGCTTTTCTGGGAGATATTTGATGAATTTCACGCCTTTCTTTTGAACGTCCCTGTAATACTCTTCATATTCTTCCCCGTAGGTTTGGAGGTCTTGGTAAAGGATATGAATATCCGCGTCTGGATACAACTCCTTAATGAGCTTAGAGTTTTTTAGCGCAGTCATGCAGCATATTCTGGAGCAGTAACTTCTGTCCTCTTGTTTAGCGCCTACGCATTGAATCATGACTACATTTTCCAGACTCTGTAATCGACCACTCTTAAGAAGCTGTTCAAGCTGAAGTTGAGTTATCACGTTGTCGTATTCCTTGTATCCATACATGCCCACGGGCTCAAAATTTGTGGCTCCTGTAGCCACAACGATTGTTCCTATTTCGAGGTCGGCGGTCTCTTCGTTTCTTTTCTGAACTGTGACTTCAAAGTTTCCAATGAAACCTTTGACTTCCTTTACGACAGATGATGTTAGTATTTCTATATTTTTATTCGACTTCACCGCGTTGACAAGTTGATTTGCGACTTCGGAGGCGTTTAGCATGGTTGGATACAACTTGTGTAGGTATCTAAGCATTCCACCCATTTCAGGCTCTTTTTCGACTATGTAAACCTTAAAACCTTGATTCGCTAGGCAGAGGGCACCCGTCATCCCAGCGGCTCCACCTCCGATAACTAAGGCTGAAGGAGCTACGTCTATTTCCGTCTCCTCTTGCGGTTGGAGTAAACTAGCCTTCGCCACCGCCATTCTTACTATATCTTTTGCTTTTTCCGTTGCCCTTTCAGGCTCATGCGAGTGAACCCAGGAACAATGTTCTCGAATGTTTGCCATCTCAAAGAGGTACTTGTTTACGCCAGCCTCCTCACATGTGTCTCTAAACAATCGCTCATGGGTTCTAGGTGTGCAAGAGGCTACAATGACCCTATTAAGATCATGTTCCCGTATTGCCTCCTTGATCTTGCTCAACCCTTCTGAGGCGCATGTGTAGAGGTTTTCTTCCGCGTAAACTACATTTGGCAACGTTTTGGCGTATTCGACGACTTCTGGTACTTTGACCACGCCGCCTATATTGCCGCCGCAGTGGCAAATGAAAACACCAATTTTTGGTGCTTTGTGGCTCACGTGCCCCATTTATTAGGCCTCCTTGCGAGCCGCTAACGCCATTACTTCGGCGGCTCTAGCGGCTACCGCGCTGGCCTGTGTAACGGATTCTGGAATATCTTTGGGACCCTGACAACATCCGCATATGAAAACGCCTAGAACATTTGTGTCGACTGGCGCTAACACGGAGTCTTTTGCTTTGAAGAAATCGTATTCATCAAGCTTTACTCCGAGGACCGCGCTCAACTTCCTGTTGGTCTCCGAAGGAATAAAAGCCGGGCAGAGTACCACCATATCTACTTTTAGCCCTCCAACTTCTCTGCTCACAGTTTGTTCAAATAGGATTATGAGATCCTTTGTCCTCGAATCCTCTACGATCTCACCAGGTCGTCCTCTAATGTATTGTACGCCCCAGTTTTCCTTTGCTCTGTTGATGAAGTCTTGGAAACCCTTTCCAGAGGCTCGAAGATCGATGTAAAATATGAAGACTTCAGATTCGGGTTCGTGCTCTTTAATTAGTATCGCTTCCTTCGTGGCGTACATGCAACATGCGCTAGAGCAGTACGCGACGCCTCTTCCTAAACCTCTAGAGCCCACGCACTGTATGAAAGCAATTTTCTTGGGAGTCTTTCCATCAGACGGCCTTGTTATGTGTCCTCCTGTTGGACCGGATGCGCTGACTAGGCGCTCAAACTCCAGAGACGTCAAGACATTCTCGTATCGCCGGTAACCATATTCGCTAATTAAGGACGCATTGAACAGGCTAAAGCCCGTAGCGACAATGATGGCAGATACATTTAGCACGACCTCCTCAGGCTCTTGCTCGAAGTCCACAGCATCGGCTTGGCACAGTTTTTGACATATTTTGCATACCCCGCGCGTAAAGTACAGACAGTTGTCTTTATCGATTGTTGCAATACGAGGCACGGCTTGTGGGAAGGGCATGTAGATAGCTTTCCTGTTTCCTAGGAGCATATCAAATTCGCTAGGTTTCGCAACTGGACATTTCTGTGTACACGTGCCACAGCCAGTACACTTAGCTTCGTCAACGAATCGGGGCTTTTTCACAATTTTTACGGTAAAATTTCCCGCTGATCCGCTGACATCTTCTACTTCGGAACAAGTCAACAATGTGATATTTGGATGGCGAAAGCACTCGATCATCTTAGGCGCGAGGATGCAGATTGAGCAGTCCAGCGTTGGAAAAGTTTTGTCCAGTTGAGCCATTCTTCCACCTATGCTCGGTGACTTCTCAACTAAGTACACTTTTAGTCCTCGGTCGGCAAGGTCTAGGGATGCCTGTATACCCGCAACGCCACCGCCAATGATCACCACACAGGGTTTTTCTTCCACCAAGCCTACCACCTTACATCGGTTTTTGTTGACTGAGGACTTACACCTCTCAAATAGCGGTCAATTGAAGCAGCAGCTATCTTTCCGGCAGCTACTGCTTCTATTACGGTAGCAGGTCCCGACACCGCATCTCCACCGGCAAATACCCCGGGCAAACTTGTCTCCATCGTCATTGGGTCAACTGCGATGGCCCTACCCCCAAGAACGTCGGTTTTCTCCCTCAAGAAGGAAAGATCAGGGGCTTGACCGATTGCCAAGATCACTGTATCAGCCTCAAGAACCTTAGTTACGGTTTCGTCGAAGGACGGGTTAAACCTCCCGTTTTCATCAAAAACCGACACGCAACGAACGAACTTCACTCCGGTCACTTTTTTTCCGTCTCCTAAGATCTCTTTGGGTCCCCAAGATACGTTGAGAGCCACTCCTTCCGTGAGAGCTTCTCGGATTTCCCATTCGTGAGCTGGCATCTCCTCTCTAGATTCTAGGCAAGCCATCTGGACCACTTCGGCTCCAAGGCGTAGGGCCGTTCTGGCTGCATCCATGGCAACGTTGCCGCCACCAACAATTAAAACTCTTTCTCCAAGCTTGGGTCGCTTCCGCAGGTTGACTTGACGGAGTAAATCGAGGGCGTGAAATACGCCTTCCATATCCTCCCCTTCAACGCGAAGTTTCCTGCTTTTGTGAGCGCCAGTGGCAATGAAAATTGCTTTATATCCTTCTTCCTTTAGAAGATCGTTAAATGACAAATCTTTGCCAACAGCTGTGTTGGTTCTAATCTCTACTCCCAGATCTTCTATGTACTGCATTTCCATATCTAAGACCTCCTTGGGCAACCGGTATTCTGGTATTCCCACCCTCAACATTCCTCCGGGCTCTGACAGCGATTCATAAATTGTGGCTGGAAATCCCATCTTGAGTAATTCCCAAGCCACCGTAAGTCCAGCTGGACCTGAACCGATTATAGCTATTTTTTCTTTACGCGTTTTAGGCAAAGGTGTCACTTCTTTCTTCTTATAATCCGCAAGAGAACGTTGAAGAACATCCAGAACAATGTTGTCAAACTTACTGCGCTTAGTTTCCTCTCCACATGGACGAAGGCAAAGCCAACTGTAAACTACAGGGAAGGGAACTTCTTCTCTGAGGATCGCTAGAGTTTCCTCAAGCTTGCTGAGCACATCTGGTAAATAGTCTCGTTCAATGACCATCTTTCTTAACAGCGAGAAAATTTCGGGCAGCTTCAACTCATGAGGGCATCTTTTATGGCATCGATCGCACATTGCACACAACCAGAGGCCGGTTTCCGTCAGAACATTCTCCAAATCAAGAGAGAGCTTTTGAAAAAAGATTCTGGGATTAAAGTGTCTCGGAAAAACTCTTACAACTGGACAGGCTGAAGTGCAGGTTCCGCATGTGTAACAGTATGCTAACTTCTCAGCGTCTATTGATCTCTTCGAAAGTTCCCTTGAGATTTTTGTCATTTGGAAGCTCCCGAGGGAAAATTTCCTATCTTGTTGCTCATCGCTCTGACAAACCTCCTTGATGCACCTTTATTCCCATGCTCATATCAAATTCATTGGGTACCTTAACTGGGCACTTTTCAGTGCATACACCGCAACCATTGCACTTGTCAGCGTCTACAAACCTAGCACGTTTCAAAACTTTAGCTTTGAAGTTTCCAGCAGAGCCACCGACTTCTTTGACTTCTGAACATGTGAATAGTTTGATGTTTGGGTGGCGGAAGCACTCGATCATTTTTGGTGCGAGTATGCATATGGAACAATCCATCGTTGGGAAAGTCTTGTCAAGCTGGGCCATTCGTCCGCCAATGGTTGGGGATTTTTCCACAAGATATATTGTGAGCCCTCGATCAGCAAGGTCCAAAGATGCTTGTATTCCAGCTATGCCCCCGCCGACTACAAGTACAGTATTGTTACCCAAGTTAATTTTCCTCTGATGAAATGAGAGTAATCCACTTCTTAATTTGAAACTTAAATCTTACTCTAAGTATCTCACGAACAAAAGGAATCATGCTTTGTAGTAGTACGGTCCTTTTGATGTAGCCAAATGCTTCGGCGGCTGCTATCGTGGCTTGCCCCACGGTCGTTCCAACTTGTTTAACTGGAATCAATGATTGATCAATCTCTTTATTCTTTCAGGAATTCCGTTAGGAATATTGCGTATTCGCAGGGATGTTCGTTTTTTAGTAAAGACTTTATTGTTTTTATTCTGCCTTTTCCTCCGTGTGTTACTCTTGATAAAATGTGTTCTATGGCTTTTTTTCTAAAGTTGCATAGCCATGTTTTTTGTCCTTTTTTGACGAGTTTGTAGTATGGGCATGTTTTGTATTTGAGTGTGAAGCCTCCTTGGAAGTATTCTATTTCGACTTCTATTCCCATCTCTCTGTACATGTCAGTTAGGCGTTCTCCTACCTCCCTTATTGTCCATGGGTAGTCGAGCGGGAACAGTTCGTCGAGTGTGCGTTTGACTTGTCGAAGGGCTTCTTTGGGCGAGTTGGCTGACATTGTGTCTACTATTGTTTGCATTGCTGCGCTGCGAGGTATGGGCTCTAAAGCAGGTTTTTCCACTCTCCTTATTTTGAAGTTGAGAAGATTTTGAAATGCGGTCACGGAAACTTCGTAATCTAGAGCTCTGAGCAATGATTTTATCAAAACTCTTTGACTATTTACCACAACTGGGTCCATCTTCTTAAGAATCACTGTGATTTGTTCATTGTCAACAAATCTGATCTCTGCGTCCGGTTGAACTTGATTCAAATTCTTTAGGATGAAGCTTCTTGATAGCCGCTCAATTTTTCCCAAGTCGTTTTTAGCAAGCATACGTATTGCATTTGCAATTCTGGCTCCCATGTTTTTGTATATGTCTTCAAACTTGTTTCGATCGCTTTCGAAAACCTTGGCTGCAAAGGAGTCAAAGATGTCTCTGGGGACAAGAATTGTGTCAAGAAATTGTTCGCTTACAACACGGTAAAGATTAAGCTCCACAAGTTGATCCAAAACATCCTTTTTTCCCTCTCCAACAAATTTGATCACCATGTTTCCGTTATCGTATTCAGTAGAGTAACTAATCAGCTTCCACCCTTTCGTGGCTAATATCAATGAAAAAGTCACTGTTGCAATATTAGTTACTGAAGGTGTTGATGCTTGAAATGAGATTCTGAGGTTTCCATCTGCTTCCCTCGTTTTTTTAACATTTTTAAACCAGTTCATTTTCACTCCTACAGAGAAAAGCTCGTCCACAAACTTGTTTGGGTCCTCAGGCAATTCTTCAGGTTTCATAAAAGCTCTAATATCTTCAATTACTGTGCCTAAATCAGCAATGGGGCCCTCAAGATTTTTTTCAACCCAGTTCATAAAAGCTGGACCAACTAAAACCAAATTGTTCTTGGACAAGTAGGGCTTCAAGAGTGAAAGTCTTTCTTCCATCTGCTGAAACAACTGTTGACTATGATCTGGTTTCTTTAAGGCGTAAATGTCATTTCGGATCTTTTTCAAAATTATGTCTTTCCCCATTAATCTCAAATCGAATGGAACTTCTATCCCTTCTAGGATAATTGATAATTGACTGGCAACAAGTTCAGGTATGCGTGTGAAAACTCTAGGCCTTAAAATCGCGGTACTATCTAGTTCACTGTATGAGGTGATTTCGTACAATCTCGTTAGATTCCTTATTTTTTCAACAACCGTTAGGAATTCTCTAAAACTTGTTGGAGTTTTCCAATTAATTGATGTCTTAAGTAGTTCGATTACATTTTGTGCCTCGTTTCTCTGGATTTTCAAAAACCCATTAAATGTTTGGTCGCCAACTGCTATTTTTAGCAGTTCGTCAAGAATTTCTCTTCTAACAGAGGTTAGGTCTAGGGTTTCTCTTAATTTATTCTGCTCTTCGATTTGTGCCTTGATTGAGCAGTCTTCGCATGAACCTACTTTTTTCACTCTTAACATTGTTTCGAGGGCTTTTTCAATAACTCTGCTTTTTGTTCCGTAAGTTTTAGCTAGTTCTTCGATAATCTGATCAGTTTCTCTCGGTATCGTAGTGTGAAGGTGAACCGGCATAGCATTTCACTTCATGAAATATTATGTTCACTCGATCTTAAATGTGTTCATTTTGAACAAAACGGGAAATTTAGAGTTAGAAGATGTCTCTTATTGAGTCGCCAATTTGTCGTTGGGAAAAAGGGGAAGATGAGTGTTGGCTATTTTGTTGGTATACGTATGGGCATGACCATTGCTCTTTTACGAATCTTAATCACGTTGGCTATTCTTTTCGTAGCCAACATGTAGGCTGCTGTTCGCATTGGAATATTATATTCCCGTGATGTCGCAAGGACTTCTCTGTAACTCTTTATCATAATTGCTTCAAGTTTGCTTCTGACTTCCTCTTCTGTCCAGTAGTAGTTCATCTGATTTTGCACTTGCTCAAAATAGCTTACTGTAACGCCACCCGCGTTCGCAAGTATGTCTGGAATAACAAATATGCCTCTTTCGTAAAGTATTTTGTCGGCTTCAGGAGTTGTGGGGCCGTTGGCTCCTTCAGCAACTACTTTCGCTTTTATTTTATGGACGTTCTCCTGGGTTATCTGATTTTCTAAAGCAGCTGGAATGAGTATTTCGCATTCGAGTTCCAGTAATTCCTCATTAGTCATGTTCTTCGCTCCTAGAAAATCAATTACTGACCCTGTCTGTTTTTTATGCTCCTTTACCTCTAATGGGTCAAAACCGTCAGGCTTGTATATTCCCCCCTTCGAATCTGAAACCGCGATGATTTTGCATCCCATTTCATGCAGTATCCTTGCCGCATTAAAACCTACATTTCCATACCCTTGAACTACTACTCTGGTGCCTTTGAGGTCTATGCCCAAGTGTTCCGCCGCTTCAACAATAGTGTACACTAAACCTCTAGAGGTTGCTTCACTCCTTCCACGAGAGCCTCCTATCTCTACGGGTTTTCCAGTAACTACTCCGGGAGCAAACTGTCCAGTAATTTGGTTATACTCGTCCATTATCCATGCCATAACTTGTGCGTCTGTGTAGACATCTGGAGCTGGAACATCAATGTTGGGACCTATAAACTTGGCTATTGCCCTTGTATATCCTCTAGTAAGTCGTTCGAGTTCGCTGAGCGACATTTCCTTCGGGTTACACCTTATTCCGCCTTTTGCTCCGCCTAACGGAAGCCCAACAACAGCAGTTTTAAATGTCATCCACGCAGCCAAAGCAACCACTTCGTCTAATGTTACGTCGGGGTGATACCTTATTCCGCCTTTAGTCGGTCCCAATGCGTCATTATACTGTACACGACAACCTGTGAAAACTCGCAGGTTTCCATCATCCATTAGAACTGGGATATTTACAATTATTGATCGTGTTGGATGCTTTAGTATTTGGTGAATCGCCGGGTCTAACCTCAATTTTTCGGCGGCAATATCCAGCTGTCGTAAGGCTGTCTCATATGGATTCGGCACAGGAATGAGAGGCTTTAATGTTTCAATTTCAATGGATGCCGCTTTTTGAATTTCAGAAATCAAGCTTTCAAAGGTTTCTCTAGCCTCTTCCATAGTGCCACCGAAAAACCAATGGAAAGCGTCGACAAGCGCCTCTTTTCTATCAGCTATGACGCTCACTCCGCTCATTTTCGGTGATTCGGCGAAATAGTCAACGAACACTCTTAACGTATCTAGTTCTGTTCGTAAAAGAGATCTAAACTTCTTATCTGCACCTACAGTTTCGATTTGCACATAATCCGCGTCGTTAATCTTGTTCTCCAAGTTTTCAATAACTTTAATCGAATCTTTAACAGGAACTCCGAAGTTTTCTGAAAAGGCTGTGGCAAGCGCGTAGCGGGCTGAAGTGAAACTTTCGATTTTTGCGGTTAATTCAGGTTCATCTGTGAAGAAGTCTGCCATCAACTTGAACGTTCCTAATTCCATCGCAGTTAATTCGACTAAGCTCAACATTCGTTTTCACCTCGACCTTTACAAATGTAATGTTCAATTATACAAGTATTATGTTCATCATGTACATCAATGAACAACGAAAACGAACAAACATTTTAATGGAAGAACGAGGAAATCTAACACTCAACAGGATGGAGAAATAATGCATTATCAGACCGGAGTAAAGGATTTGGACAAACTTTTAGGTGGAGGCCTAATCTTGGGCGAAAATGTTCTATGGGAAATTGACACCGGAACATTTATCCATGAATTCCTTCGTGCATTCATGAAACAAGGTATACAAGAAAACAATCAGGTAATCTATTTAGATTTTATATATCCCCCGCAAGCACTACTAGTTCTGCTTAATCCCCTAATAAGACAACTGCCCAAAGATTGGGAGAAAAAACTTCTAGTTTTAGACTGCTTTTCGGAATCAACTGGACTAGGCGAACTGGTATTCACGGATTTCTATGACAAAGCTCCCCAATGGATAAGAAAAGTGCCCAGCTCAAAAGACCCAGAACGTTTCCACCATTTCTTCGGAAGAATAGAAAGAGAATTCATAAGCGAAGGAACCAGGCTGATATTCAACAGCCTAACCGCAATGCAGCACATCTGGGGAAGAGAAAACACAAAAACGTTCTTCGGTCACATATGCCCCGCACTATACGCGTACAAAACACTTGCGTACTGGACAATAGAAAAATCTGCTCACCCAAAAGAATTCCTTGCAGCAATAGAACACATGACACAAGTAGTAATTGACCTTAACAAACAAGAAGAAAAACTAACGCTTCAAATCAAAGAAGCAGGTGGAAGATACGCCCCTCAAACATACGAAAGAAGAGAATACAAAGTCGAAGGTTTGACCATTACATTTCACCGGTAAATTCGTCCCCGGAATCTCACTTGTATCCTGTCAAATTAGGCTTTTCTAGCTAAATTGAGATCAAAATGAGCTTAAATTTTTGGTTCAGACGATTGGATTAAAACCCATCCCCACAGTGAAGACATCACCAATCCTCTTTCTTGCGCCCCACTCGACTGGACTCACAAACCAAAAACAAAGGGACAAAGAAAGACCTCTGTTTTGGTGCATTCTCGTCGCATAGCTTTCATCTTAAACGTACGTGTATGAGCGTTTTGCCAGCAACCTTTAAGGAATCACGAATTTTATCCTTTGTAGTAGTATGGTTGTTTTGTGTAACCAAACGCTTCAGTGGCTGCTATTATGGCTTGCCCCACGGCTGTTCCAATCTGCTTAACTGGGCTCGTGGTCACATCACCGGCAGCGTACACACCGCTTAGATTGGTTCTCTGACGACTGTCAACAATGATATAGCCATCTTTATCCACTTCAACACCGGCTTCCTTAGCAATTTGACTGTTCGGCACTTCACCAACTTGAACAAACACACCATCAACATCAATTTCTCTAGTCTCACCAGTTTTGCTGTTGGCTAGGACAACGCCTTTCACTTTGACATCGCCTCTGATCTCTTTAAGCTCTGTGTTCCACAGAATATTCACCTTTTGCACATGCAGGTCCTTCACAAGCGCTTCTTCCGCTCTTAACTGACTTCTTCGATGAGCCAACTTAATATCCGATGTCAAATTCGCAAGGTGTATTGCAGAGACAACCGCTGCGTTTCCACCGCCTATAACAATCACCTTTTTCTCTTTAAAGAATGGCCCGTCACACAGGGTGCAATAGCTAACCCCTCTGCCACGAAACTCTTTTTCACCAGGTACTCCAAGCTCCCTGTAATGACAGCCAGAAGCAATAATCACAGCGGACGCTGAGTAAGT
>Ga0209991_10001159_pt1 | contig 11928 bp, 6 predicted proteins | sample ChitaG_FD_183167 | JGI IMG/M metagenome (GOLD analysis project Ga0209991, IMG submission 183167) | Deep subsurface microbial communities from South Pacific Ocean to uncover new lineages of life (NeLLi) - Chile_00310 metaG (SPAdes)... | ecosystem: Environmental > Aquatic > Marine > Oceanic >...
CGTTCAATGCGGGCACGGTGATTCGTTTTGCGCTGCCCGATGCGTCCGACTGGAGTCTCAAGATCTATAACGTTGTCGGCCAGTTGGTTAGAGAGTTCAAGGGTCAAGCTGAAGCCGGCCTGGTCAGTGTCCATTGGGATGCGACCAATGCCGCTTCGGGGATCTACTTCTACAAGCTGACCGCAGACAAGTTTACCGACACCAAGAAGATGATCCTGATGAAGTAGTCCCTTGAGTGAGAAGCGAAAGCAAAGAGCCCCCGCGGCCTTCTACGGCCCGGGGGCTGGATTGGGGAGACTGTAACAGATGAAGAAATCAGTTCTTCCACTTCTCGTAGTGGTTTTGGCCTTTTGCCTGATCAGTCAGCCGGTAACCGCAGCCACGGATGCCGAGATCGAACAGGCCATTGGGCTTGGCTTGGCGTGGCTTGCAGCACAGCAGACTCTACCCGACGGCTACTGGGACGGCAGTGATCGTGTAGGCAGAACTGGTCTGGCGGTCAAGAAATTCGAGCACTATGCAGTTCATGAGCTGAAGATGAATCCCTTAGACCCTGCTTACATCTACTATGATCAGGTCAAACATGGACTGGATTATATCTTCTCCATGTTATTGACCCGATCGATAGGCATGCAGGGTGCCAACAATCCGGATTCAGACGCGGATGGCATAGGGCTCTATGCTTCTGGTGCGCAACACCATCGCACCTACGAGACGGGCGTAGCCTTGATGGCTATTGCGGAAAGTAACTGTCCCGATAGTGTGGTGGACGTTCCCAGCCGTCCGGTAGACGGATGGACCTACTATGATGTCGCCATAGATCTCATGGACTGGCTGGCCATGGCTCAGGCTGAGAATAACGGTCGAGGCGGATGGGGCTACGCGGAATGCGATAACGGCACCTGGACAGACACCCCACGAAGCGACAACTCGCTTACCGGGTACGCGACGTTGGGTCTGGCCTTCGCCCAAGCAGGCGCGCCTGACGGATTCGGCATACCTCTTCCGCAGTTTGTAAAGGACGAGCTGGCTATCTGGATCGGTTCCATCCAATGCCTCACAGCCGGCACGGACTACGGCGGATCGGGATACACCAGTAGCTGTGATTGGGTTAACTGCCTCAAAACAGGAAACCTGCTGCAGGAGATGAAGCTCGTCGGCCAAAAAATCGGCAGCGACGCCAACGCGGACTTGGCAGTTGACTATCTTGTCAATCACTGGGCCGATGCCGGTGGCGGTATCAATGGCACTGGATGGCTAGATCATTACCAGGCCATGTTTTGCGTCATGAAGGGGTTAGAGTTCCAAGGCGTAAAGACCATCGATGGCATCGACTGGTATTTCGACATTGCCGACCACATCGTCGCCACCCAGAATGTCGATAACTCCTGGGGTCCCGACCCTTGGGGAGATAAGGTTCTGGCAACTGCCTGGGCTCTCCTGACTCTGGAAAAGGCAGCACCGCCTCCGGACTTCCGCGTCTGCATAGACTCCACGGCGGTGATGCCGGGTTATCACGCCAAGATTCACCTCACCTGGTGCGATGTGCCCGAGATAGGCGGATTCGACTTCCTGGTCTGTTATGACCAGAGTGGTTTGTACTTCCTGGAGGCAAGTCCGATGGGTGTTGTCGCCGACTGGGAGTATTTCACCTACCGCCATTATTGGCAGGATAACTGCGGCGGCGGGTGCCCCAGCGGATATATCCGTCTGATCGGCATCGCCAACATGTATGATTGTCACGATCCGGGTGATGTCTTCAATCCCGAGGACGGCCGCTTCGCGGAGTTGGTCTTCCAGACGAGCCAGGATTTCAACTTCGTCGGTCAGGCATTCCATCTGAACTATTGCTGGCTCGAGTGCCGTGACAACACCGTGTCGTCCAAGGACGGCGAGATCCTGTACATGGCGAGGGATATCGCATTATTCCTCCCCGACGAGGACTGCGTGGTCGAAGACAAGGGCTACATCCCGAATACCCTCATCGAATTCTGCCATGGCGTTGTCCACATCGTCCCACCTGAGGACGATCGTGGGGACATCAACCTCAACGGCATAGCCAACGAGATCGCCGATGCGGTTATCTTCGCCAATTCCTTCATCTATGGCTGGGGAATCCTGGGTTACCCCAATGATCCGTATTGGGAGAACCGGAAGCTGGCCACTGACGTCAACAATGACGGTGTACCGTTGACCGTGGCTGACCTGGTTTACCTAATCCGCATCATCACCGGTGACGCCAATCCGTTTCCCGAAGATGGTGAAGGCAAGATCGCCCCGTTTGCCAATGCGGCTGACCTGAGCTACACCATCGGTGAGCACATGGTCGTCAAGACCCACTCCACGGTTAATGTGGGTGCGGCCGCGTTTGTCTTTCGTCACACCGGTTATGAACTCGGTGTGCCGGTTCTGACCGACGCAGTTGGCGAGATGACCATCCGCTTTGCCGATCGTGACGGTGAGTTGCGCGTCTTGGTCTTCTCGATGGAGAACAACTCGATCAACTCTGGTTCGTATGACCTCTTCACGGTCCCGACGGCCGGTGAGGGCACTATCGAGCTGGTCGAGGTGCAGTTCTCTGATGCCAAGGGCAACATGCTGGCGGTCAACATGACGAAGGTCTCTCCGCCGAGCGCTTTCGCGCTGATGCAGAACTACCCGAACCCGTTCAATGCGGGCACGGTGATTCGTTTTGCGCTGCCCGATGCGTCCGACTGGAGTCTCAAGATCTATAACGTTGTCGGCCAGTTGGTTAGAGAGTTCAAGGGTCAAGCTGAAGCCGGCCTGGTCAGCGTCCACTGGGATGCGACCAATGCCGCTTCGGGGATCTACTTCTACAAACTGACGGCAGACAAGTTTACCGACACCAGGAAGATGATCCTGATGAAGTAGTCCTTTGAGCGAGAAGCGAAAGCAAGAACCCCCGACCTTCTATGGGTCGGGGGTTTTTTAATATAAGGGATGTAGCGCTGGCCTCTGGCCGGCGGCACATTGTCGGCGGGTGGCGCACAGCTTGCTGTGCGATCGTTGCGTGATCAGTCCAGCACCCGGCGAAATAGAATCTCACTTTGTAGGGCAGAACCCCTGGCGGTTCTGCCGAATTAATCTGTGGCAGAAGCACTTCGGCTTCTGCCCTACGGACTACTATCTCTTTATGGAAACGAGAGTTAGCCCTTTATGTTCCCGATGGGCAGCATCTGCGCCACACGCCGCGAGATCCCAATTGTATCCACGGCTTCGACAACTTCAGAAATATTCTTGTAGGCCAGCCCGGCCTCTTCGGCCAGCCCGGACATCGACGCCGCTCTCACCACGATTCCGTTGTCCATCATTTTCCTGAGCAGTTTCTCGCCGCGCACCATTTTCTTGGCTTTCGTTCGTGACATGGTCCGCCCGGCGCCGTGCAGCGTTGAGCCGAATGTTTCGCGCATCGCGTGATCGGTGCCAACCAGAAGGTAAGAGCCGGTCTCCATGGAGCCGCCGACGATAACCGGTTGTCCGACAGAGCGATATTTCTCCGGCAGGGCCTTCTGTCCCGGACCGAAGGAGCGTGTCGCTCCCTTCCGGTGGACAAGAACCTGCCGGAGTCGGCCGTCAATTTCGTACTCTTCCTGTTTGGCGATATTATGGGCGACGTCATAGACGATATCCATCCCCAACTCTTCGTCGCTCTTGCCAAAAACCTTGGCAAACGCCTGGCGGGTGCGGTGGGTAATCACCTGCCGGTTGGCAAATGCCGAGTTGGCGGCACATTTCATTGCGCCAAAGTAATCCTGCCCCTCAGGAGAGTCAAACGGCGCGCAGGCTAACTCCTTGTCACCAGTAGAGATACCGTACTTCTGCATTGCCTTCCCGAATAGCTGCAGGTAGTCAGTGCCGATCTGGTGCCCGAATCCCCGCGAACCGCAGTGGATCATCACCGTGATCTGGTTGGGGCGATCGATCCCGAAAACGCGGGCTGTCTCGGGATCATAAACATTCTCCGGCCTAACTACTTGCACCTCAAGGAAATGGTTCCCTGAACCCAGGGTTCCCAATTGCTGCAAGCCCCGGTGAAGGGCTTTGGCGGACACCTTGTCGGGATTCGCCCCTTCGATTCGCCCACTCTCTTCGATCCGCCCCGGGTCCTCTTCGCTCCCGTACCCATTCTTCACACACCACTGGGCACCGTCAACCAGAACGTTCTTGAACTCCTTTTCGGATAGCTTAATCAAGCCCTTTGAGCCCACTCCGCAGGGCACCATCTTGTAAAGGGTGTCCATGAGTTCTTTTATCTTGGGGGCGACGTCTTCCAGAGTTAAGTTTGTGCGCAGCAAGCGGATACCGCAGTTAATGTCAAAACCGATTCCGCCGGGCGAGATTATCCCCTCGCGCAGGTCAAAGGCGGCCACCCCGCCTATCGGGAAGCCGTATCCCCAGTGCCCGTCAGGCATACAGAAAGCATGTCCCAGGATCCCGGGAAGCGTGGCCACGTTGGTGATCTGCATCAACACTCCCTGGTCCAGCGACTTGATCAGACTCTCGGAAGAGAGGATACGTGCCGGCACCCGCATTCCCTCCTTTTCGGAAGGCGGAATTTCCCATACGCCGTGGGCAACTTTCTCTATTTTCATTTTCTCCCCCTAGATATCGAGCACAACGCGGGCCAGGTATTCACCCTCAACTTCTTTTACTTCAAAGAGATGATAGGTGACCGCCTTGACGTCCTGCCCCAGTGTATGGCGGCGGGGATCGATTTGCTCCCCCCCGGCGGTGCATTCCAAAGCCACCTTTCCCCCAGTCTCGCTGATCACAATATCATAATCGACAAAGATAAGATATTCTACATCTTTGAGATAGAGCAATTCGGACAGCCAGCGGTAAAGGAGGTCTTCCCGGCTATCGCCCTGTACGCTGATCCGCTGCCTGATGATTGGACGAAAACTGCGTATATCCACCATTACCTCGGCAGTGGCCAGAGCCGCCGCGATGAACAGCTCAGTCAGCGTGTCGGCCCGAGCGGCAAAGGCAGCGTCTGCTATTGCAACATCGGGCAAATAGTCGTATGAATAGGCCATCGTGCCCTCAAGACTACGCTGGAGGTGCCTAACAAGCTACGAAATCAGCCGGTGAAAAAGCCAACAAAAAAACGGGCCACGATGGCGCGGCCCGTAACCTTAAGACCGACTGCGAGTTACTTCTTATCCCGCTGATTGGGCCCAAATCCGTCCTTCTCAATGCAATCGACCGGACATACCTCCACGCAATGCGGACCTTCTTCCTGGTCCTCGCACTCATTACAGGTTGCCGGGTCGACCACGTAGATGTCATCCCCTTCCGTGATTGATTCCGTCGGGCATTCCGGCAAGCAGAGGTCACACGAGGTACAATCTTCTAAGATGACCATCGACATTTCAGATATCCTCCCTCGTACACGTCTTCGGACGCTTGGTGTTTCACTATTTTCCTCTATACGGACTGCAATCGCCAAAAGGCAAGCGAAACTTTGACCTGACGCGTAAAAAACGGGCCGATTTTGACAAAATGCTTAAGTTGTATCAGTTGTTGTAACTTATGGCAGTGCAATTGGTTACAATCTCAAGCAGCCCTTTCGATCAAATCAGCGCGCATACCCCATCCCCGTGATCGGGATCGAAAAACGTTCGGTCTTCTCCCCCACGCACTCAACGGTGATCGAGCTTTTGAACTCACCCAGCGGCAGCGCTTCTTTAATCTTCAGGGTAAGGGTGGCTTCCTGCTGCGGATCAATCTTCTGCTCGGAAAGCGAGGCGTCAAAGAAGCTGTCTGCCATCGGCAAAACGGATAGGGTAACCTTTTTCAGGGAAATGTTTTTGATGCGTACTTCTCGCTTGGTGACGTCGATGCTGGCAAAGCTAACTGCTGGCCCCGAGATTTGCACCGACTTCGGGGATTTCCCCACAACGCCGCGGACGAAAAGCTCAACCAACCCGTTCTCCGGATCGGTGGAAAGAATCTTGATTCGTTTGTTAATGTGGCCCTTGAACTTACCGGAATCAAAGTTCACGTGCAGCTCGGTCTCTTCCCCCGGTTTCAGAAACGCCCGTTTCACCGGCACGGTGGTGCACCCGCAGATGGGGTCAACCTTGACAATATTCAGAGTGCCCTTGCCCACATTCTTCACCACGAAATTATGGGAAAACACCGCCTTCTGCGGCATGTAGCCAAAGTCAAACGTGTACTCGGAGACCTCGATCTTCCCCTTTGGCTTATCCTTGCCCGCCGGCGGGGATGCCGACGCAACCGAATATGAGACAATCAGTAACAAAGAAAAGCAGGTCAAAAGCCCGCGTGTGCGCCACTGGAGGCCTATCGCCCGGACGGCGAGCGCCGGGATTTTCGCGCGCCTAAGTTTACTTAATGTACTACAATAAGTTTTCCACAAATGACCCATCCTTTGCCGCTTACTCTAATAAAATACAACGCTGAGGGCAATTGGTTTCCATATTCATCGTTGCCCTCAAAGACAGCACGGTACCGGCCCGCCCTGGGATCGGCGGCAACACAATTAAGCCGGGTGACTTCACGGCCCAAGATATTGTAAACAGAGACGGTATAGGGTGCAGCCGTTGCGTTCCCGGCGCGGCGTTCACCCGGTTTCTCCTCTCCCGCAAATAACGGTGGCACAAACTCGATTGCGACCGCGCCAGCAGAAGGATTGGGAAAAACCACAAGAGATGGAGTCGGCCAACTCCCTTGCTGCCCCTCCGTGATAACCCCAACGGCGTCAGAAACTTGTACAGGGCTGGAGAATTTGTATCTGACCTGACGGCCGGCAGTGTCGGCCACCATAAAAAAGGAATTCATCACGTAGGTTCCCGCACCGACCGCAAAATCTCCGGGGATGAGAGTAAACTCCACGGTCCCGGCGGGATCAACCACCGCTGATTCCGGCGCGGTGCACAAAGGGATTGAATCCTCGGCAAGCGGCCAGCTCATCCCGGACAAATCGGGCGAGTCAAGCTTCATCCATCCGGCCAAAAAGTAGGCCGTGAGCCGGACTTGGCCCGAATTGCGTAAGGTATGGGGCAGGGTGATCCCCTCGTTGTCGGAAAAAACCGGTGCTTGCGGCGTATCCCAGTTACAGAAAAAGGGTGAACCGACGCCCAGAGAAACAACAGCGCCTGCCGAGGTGTCGGTATCCACCACTGATCGGATCTCGTAATCGTATGTGTGACCGGCAAATACCGCTGTGTCATACAGGCAGGTCTGCTCCCCTGGCAGAACGCGGAACACCGGCTCGTCCTGAACCGGCATTCCCTGGTACTCCACGGCCCTGGCGATGATGAACTCATTCGGGCCAGCCCAATAGGCAGAGCGGCCGTCGTTCCCTTTCTCCACAGACTCCGCCGCCGGCGCGCAACTGACGTCATATCGCAGCGCATTCAGCCGAACCATGAAGTTATGGTGGACCCAGGTTCTCCAGTACGGTTCCTCCTGCCCGTCAACATGATACACGGCGTTGAAAAAAGCGGTATCGTCGTCGACTCCCACACGTACCAGGTCGGGGTAATCCGGAGGCCATTCCATCAACAACCACAGCGTGTCCGGGGGCGAAAACGGGGCCGGGTGATCGAGGGCTACCCTGAGATACCCCCCGCTACTTGGAATACCTGCCTGGCCGGGGCGGCACTCCACTATCTCAAAAAGCAGCTCTCCCGGCAAACCCGATGAGTCCGCAAAGAGTCCCACACTGATCCCGGCATCGTCCCACCAATCGCTTTCTGTGTAACCCAGCCCCTTCTCTACCCAGATTTCCGCCCAATTAACCCATTGCCGCACAGGAGATAAGACAAATCGGCAGGCCATCTGGTGTGCGCCGTGCTCCCGGGAAATATACAAAGACTGCAACCGGCTATCAGAGCCGGTACGATACGTCGTATCATTCAAGCCCGGATAAACCCATGTCAGCGTGTTGCATCCCAGCGCATCGGTATGACCGAGGGCACCTCGGGGAGCCGGAGCAGCCGTCGCCGGAGCGAACAGCCCGGCCGAGGCGGTCAGAAAAAAAGTGCCCCCCACAGATACGAAAAAAGAGAACACAAAGCTCCGATGAAACATGGCGCGTTACTCCCGGGCGAGGACGTTTGCTGCGAGTATACGCAAATCCGCCCCGCTTGTCAACTCTACCTGGCTCACCAGCGCCTACGTCACGCCCAAGCACGCTTCCTGATACGTCTTACCCCCTGGGGCACAACGCGTTACGTGTCATCCCCGCGCAGGCGGGGATCCAGATTCTCCCGGTGGCTTCCTTGTGGATTCCCGCCTTCGCGGGAATGACAAACCAATGATCCATACTTTCGGGAGAGCCTCATCGCATATCTCCTGTGCCTTTTTACGGGGTCTGCGCAACGTGGCATTACATTTTTTCGTGGGGGTGCCGCTTGCTTGCCCCCAGGGTCGGTCAAGCCCCGGGCAAAGATTTTTTGAAAAATCTGAAAAAAAAACTTGACAAGATTGCCAGCAGTGTTATCTTGGCAATGAGCGTTTGACAGTCCGGTATAGACTGTAAAGCCTTTTCGGACATAAAGACCTGATCGTAAAAAGCCTTAAAGCCCTGACGGGAAAGGTTATTTTGCGAAGAGGGGTTTTTATATCTTCCTCCGAAACCTGTTTCGCTTCCCTTTCTCTCAAGCTATTTGCCAGGAATTTGCAAATAGTAAGTTGGGTTTGTCCTAAACGCATCTGGAAAGTAGGAGTCTGAAAAGCCAATAAGTGGCTCAGGATTCTTCAGCTTGGAAAGACAACGATTGGACTTGTTCGGAACAGTAAGCCGAACCTCAAACGCGAAAAAGGAGGGATTGCCGTTAACCCCCGGACATGATCTACCGATTACGATAGTAAATGTTCATCGGTTAACAGTAGTCGTGGGTAACTCAACAATCCGTGTTGCCCGAGGCTTCTTTCCGAATGTGAAATTCCCAACTTTTTCGGATTGCAGGAGGAAATAGTAAATGCTCAAAAGACTTTTTTCAGTAGTCTTAGTTTTGGGCTTAACGTTCATGGTGGCCAGTCCGGTTCTGGCGGACGTGGATCCCCAGCCCGGGGATATCACCGGGCCGTTCGATTATAGCACCGGTCTGTTAAAGGGCCAACCTTTCCCAACGGTGGAGCCTACTCGAGCTGATGCCATCGCCTTCACGGGAGAGGTTCAGGGCTTTGCGAAAATCGCCGACATCTGCGCCGACGAACGGTCAAGGAGCCGGGCGTACTTCAACCCCGGAATCATGTTCCCGGGGGCGATATTCTGGGCACTCCAGGAGATGGAGACCGTTTGCCCCTCGCCGTACACCTTCGAGGTGGTCACCGCGCATTTCTACGCGGTCACCTCCGGAGCCGCCGGTCTAGCCTCCATGCACGCCGAGGTCTGGAGTGTGGATGATACCGACCCGGCTTGCCTGGTACCCGACGCGGTGATATGGACCGGTCCGACCATGACGTATAATATCCCCGCAGGAGTGGCAGGATTGTACTTTGAGCTGCCGCTGGCCACCAGCCCGTATGACATCGCCTGCGTGGATGGCCCGTACTTCATCGCTGTGGTTGCCGGGGCGCAGGAATCCGGTGTCGAACTCAGCGGTTGGTGGTCGGACTACGAGGTTCCCCCGCAATACTGCACGTATTATTGGAATGTCATAACCGGCCTTCCAACCGACTTTGCGGGCTACTGGTATGATCCGGATTACAACGACAGCTGGGACATGAACCTCTTCTCCAGCGGTCGCGCCTCCGGTGAGAATGCTTGCCACGAGCCGGGTATCTGCGGCTGGGAGTTGAAGCACTGTGTGTGGGAGACCTACACCTTCTACAACTTCGCCATGCCTTCGACAAGCGGCACGCGCGATTTCATCTGGCAGCAGTGGGAGGCGGCCACACCGTGCACGGTATGGCAGGTTGACCAGTACATGGGTGGAGTCAACGCCGGTGATCCCGGCCTGCGGATCTCGCTCTATGACGACAACAACGGGTTCCCCGGCAACGAGATCGTCGGACAGGATTTCCCCACTTCCGCGATTCCCGCTGGCGGCTGGGTCTCGGCGACATTCCCGGCCGACGCGCCGGTGGTTATCCAACCCGGCAAGTACTATGTCTTCATCGATCGTGCCTCATGGGCGACAGATGCGGACACGCTGGGTGTTGGCCTCGACGATGCCCCTAACTGCCCGTTGGATTACACCTGCTACACAGGCTTCCGTGACAATACCGGCGCTGATATGTACGTTTGCGACATGTACGGAGCCGGCTCGGGCAATGAGTTTGAGCTCTTCTGCGAGATCTACCTCTGCTGCGCGAAGCCCAAGACCTGCGAGCCCGGGGCAACCGCGCCGGACACCTGGTTCACGCACGCTCATGACTACGGCCGCACCTCACGTTCCACGATGGGTGTTGGCGAGCCGTGCGACATCGAGCTGGTCTGGAAAGCCAATACGACGGTGTCGGATCTGAGCTTCAACAACGTCATCGTCGCCGGTCAGCAAGTCTATGCCTCGGATAACGCGGCACTGAATTGCTACGACCTGTCCACCGGTGCGCTCCTGTTTACCCACGGTCCCGGTCTGCCCAAAACCGACGGCTCCATGCGCGGTAACCCGACCGTTAGCGGCGGTTATGTGTACTCCGGCGGTGGCGGCGGTAACGTTATGTCGTTCTACTGCCTGGACGTTAATGCTTCAATTGTTGCCGGCATTGGCGTCGAGAGATGGTGGCGTGGCCTTAATTCGCATGGCGGCGGTGCCGGTGACATGCTCTGCGGCGACCAGCGCTTCGGCGTCAGCGTCGTGTTGAATGCCCCACCAGTTGAGCCATATGACGGAGAAATCGTCGTCTTCGGTGATCAGGGCGGCTGTTTGTGGGCGCTGAATACCGCTGACGGCACCAACTATGGCGGCTGGGGAACCAACCCGGTCACCTTCCCCGATGGCGGCCCCATCTTCCACAGCCCCGCGTACGACGGCGGTGAGAACCTGTATGTGGCCACCGTTGGCGGCTCGATTTACGAGGTCGACGCGGCAACCGGGAACATCAACTGGGCCTATGACGACCCGGATGGTGACGCGTTCTACTCCGGCTGCTCGTACGAGGACGGCTTTGTCTATGCCGCTACGTTCGGCGGCCAAGATGCCGGGGGGGCAATTGTAGGCAACCCAAAGCGGTTCAAACTCGACGCCAGCGATGGCTCTGAGGTCTGGGTATACGAGCAGGGCAGTGTCCTGTATGCTTCGCCGACCATCGGCCACAAGAAAGTGTACTTCGGCCTGTCCAACCCAAGTGTCGGTATCTTGATGGTCAATAAGGAAACCGGTGTGGCGGAGTACAACTTCAACATCAACGGCGTGGGCATGGTGCCCAACCCGGTGACCCTGACTGCCGACTGCTACCTGTTTGCGGGTGACGCCGCGGGTAAGTGGTCCCTGTTGAACGCCCAGACGATGACCAGGGAGTGGAGCCGTCAATTCGACGACTACGTCTATGGCACGGCCCTGGCCTATGATGAGGACTCGTTGAGAAACGTGGCGGTGATGAGCATCTGGTCGGATATCTGCACCGGGTATTCGTATGGTGCGGTTTTCTGCTGGAATCTTGACGCCGAGCCGCGTCCGATGATGGAACAGTTGGTCTATGAAGTGACCGTCCCTGTTCCGCTCGGCTCGGGTATGATCAATGACGAAGTCGCCGCTGATGTGTTCGAGAACCTCGCCGGCTGCGCGGATCTCACCATCACCGGGACGGCAGTTGGTGATTATCCTCCGTCGATGGCCGCACCCATGACACCCAAGGTGACCAAGGTCTCCCGGGTTCATGCCCAGGCGGCCGAGGAAACTGCCACGAGGATGATCTCTACCGACTACCTGTCGTTCTTCGACAGCGAGGGTAACCTAACCAAGCGCGGCCTGATGGCCGACAAATCCT
>Ga0209991_10001160_pt1 | contig 11928 bp, 14 predicted proteins | sample ChitaG_FD_183167 | JGI IMG/M metagenome (GOLD analysis project Ga0209991, IMG submission 183167) | Deep subsurface microbial communities from South Pacific Ocean to uncover new lineages of life (NeLLi) - Chile_00310 metaG (SPAdes)... | ecosystem: Environmental > Aquatic > Marine > Oceanic >...
CTAATCCATGAGCCACCAACCTGCTTGAAGAACCCTCGTTCACCTGAAAAAGAGAGACAACCCCAACCTTTTCATCCACATAATCGTGAACAAGATAGAACGCTCTCTTGAAATTCGTTCTATCAAAGAAATGGTACATAGCCACCATAGGATCTGCCGTTATTCCCAACAAGAGACTCTCCAACTTCTTGGAATCTCTCACTCTTCTAATCTTACTAATCAACTTTTGAAAAAGAAAGGCACCGTAGGATTCTCTGCTTGTTACCACCTTGAAGTCATGCTCAAAGCTGAGCTTCCCGATATATCCAATGCCCTCCCATGTTTGCGTTGGAAAGTAGCCCCTCGCAACTTCAACAATCTTGATCATATCTTTGTCGTTTTCCTGTTCTCCGCTAATCGTTAGAACACTTATAGATTGCATAATTAAGACTTACGAAAGACGAAATATAGCGGTGATTACGGATCTACAAATATTCCAGAAACGGAAATATTTCAGACACCGATGCATGCATGGATCAGTTTTGCAGGTTCTTACAATCAACATCGTGCGGGCACATCATTGGAATTGGTACTAATGATTTAAGAAAGAAATTCCTATAACACGCATGCATGAAAGAGGTTTGCTTCATGACTGGCCAATGCACGTTTTGTAGACTAGCGAAAAAGGAAGCTCCTGCGAGTTACATTTACGAAGACAAAGAAGTAGCCGCTTTTCTGGACATGAAACCGATAAACGAAGGCCACACACTCGTAATACCTAAGAACCACTACGAGAATATTTATGAAATTCCAGAAGAAGAAGTTGCACACTTATTCAGGATTGTGAAGAAAGTAACATACGCAGTCAAGAAGGGAGTAAATGCTGAAGGAATCAGCATTATCCAAAACAACGAAAGAGCTGCAGGTCAAGTTGTATTTCATCTTCATGTCCACATCATCCCAAGATTTTGGAAACCAAAATCATGCCGACCCCGTGAAATATGCGAATCGAGTGAATTAGATACTGTAGCAGCTAAAATAAGACAATTCGTTTGAATTTGCACGCGTGCATGACCAAAAAAAGAAAGATGATGAAAATGCCTTAACGGCAATCCTTAATCCCCTTCACTTCGTGTTCTTTCTATATGTTGATTTCTGAACTGTTTCATGTTCATTGTTTGGATGCATGTTCCGTTTGTGACGTATTCTCCTGTCCTTTGTCTGCTTTGGTTTTGTGTTTGTGTGCAATTGCAGATGCAATCACGATGCTGGGTCCTAAGTCTCTTTTGTTCTTGCATCTGAAGCCTGTCACAGTCGCAGTCTTGAGTTTGCAATCTCTCTTGAGTCTGTGTTTGAAGCACATCGCTGTTTCCGTTCATGTAAGCCTGTATAGGTGCAGCGAATAGAGCGATGGCAACGATACCTATTACTAATCCTATTCCCGCCACCATTTTACCATTCATACTTTACCACCTCCATTCTTTTACTCACAAGAAAATCATGGTCACCGTCTGGTTTAGATGTTCGTTGTAACAAAGTGTTTCAAATTTTGAAACAGCTTATAAGGAGTGACTAGTCCTTAGATTTTGTGAGTGAAACATGCGTTCCAAAGCTTTGATTTTCTTTCTAGCAATCTCGTTCATTCTCACCGTTCTCGGCTTTTTCCTTTTTACATTTGAAGGTGGTTTTGGTGGAAGAGGGCATAGAATGGGCGACCAGATCCCACAGTCTTTCTTACTTCTCTTGTTTATCGGACCTCTTGTTGCCTTATTGAGTGTACTAGGGTATACTCTAACTTTTCCAGAACTCGGAGAAGGCAAACCTAAGGTAGAACCTTCTTCGGTGCCAAAGGTTGAGAAAGGAGAATCTGCTCTTAGTGCAGTTTTGCGAGTTCTAAATGAAGATGAGAGAAAGGTGATTGAGATTTTGGTTGCTGAGGGTGGAACGATGTTGCAGAAAGATATTCGCTGGAAGACTGGTCTATCACGAGTGAAGACCCACAGAATACTTTTCAGGTTAGCCAAGAGAGGAATCGTCTCAGCTGAGAAACATTATAACACAAATAAAATAACATTAGCAGACTGGCTTAAGAACAAGAAAGGGCTGAAAAATGACTGAAAACCTATCAAAAGAAAGCTATCGTTTGGAAGGAATAGCCTTCGGGCTTGCAGATGGCTTGATAATGTGTCTAGGTCTTATAATAGGGGTTGCTGAAGTTACCTCTGACACTCGGTTTGTGATAATTATGGGAATAATCGGTGGCTTTGCCAACGCATTTGGAAACTCCATCGGATTCTTCATGTCCCAATCAGCAGAAAGAGCATTACAAATTCATGAAACGACGGACCACGGAGTAACAACGAGAATACATTCTAAAAAGGAGATATTCACAAACACCTTCTTCGCATTCGCATCAACCATCGCCGCTGTGCTAGTTCTACTATTCCCATTCATAGTTCTCCAGATGAACCACGCCGTAATACTTACATTCGCAATCGGAACTATAATGGCATTCATTCTGGGAAGCTACGTAGGCAAAACAAGCCATGAAAACCCTTACAAAGAAGGACTAAAATACGCTCTACTCGCCATACTAGGAGCAATAATATCTCATTTCATAGCAGACCGCATCCAACTCCTAATCTAGAAAACAATGTTAGAACAACATTTCCTTATTTCAGCAGCCCCAATTTCCCTATTCCCTCAATGATTTCCAAATCGGCAACTGCGTAGAAAACCCATTTTCCTTCTTTCCTTCTCTTAATAATGCCTTCTTTTTCCAGTATCCCTAGGTGGTGAGAGGCTGTTGGCTGTGTCAAATTTAGAGCAACCATTATTTCACACACGCACATCTCACGTAGCATCAGGAGCCTTAAAATTCTGACCCTGTTTTCATCTGCTAAAGCTTTAAAAAATCTGCTTTGCTTTTTAGCTGATTCCTTACTTGCCATCCTATTGGCGAGGTCTCTTAGTTCTTTAGCATACTTGGATGCGTCTTCAGTTGGGCAGACGCATGACCTAACTAATCTTGCTAATCGTTTATCCGCATCAGCTTTAGACATGTTTATTCTCACCAGTAATTTGTATCGAAATATCTAAATATGTATTTGGGAGACAATAAAACATTATATTTAAATACATCAATATGTAACTCCCCCCTGAAGGGGTCTCAGAAAATGCCCAACTCCCAAGAAAAGAAGGTTTCCCTCGGGATTTTCGAGAAATATCTTACGCTGTGGATTGCTGTTTGTATCCCAGTAGGATTGTTGCTGGGAAGGTTTGTTCCTTCATTTGGTCAATTTTTGGATTCATTAAAAGCTGGTAACTTGTCTATCCCTATCGGCGTTTGCTTGTTTTTCATGATGTATCCCACAGTGGTAGGAATAAGATTCCGTGATATTGTCAAGTCCACGAAAAACCCTAAACCTTTACTGCTCACCATAATTGCCAACTGGTTAATTGCTCCGCCACTAATGACACTTTATGCAAATTTGATATTAACCGACCCATTGCAGAAAGCTGGAGTTATTCTACTTGGACTGTCACCGTGCACAGCTATGGTAATGTGGTGGATAATGTTAGCTAAAGGAGACTTGGCACAGGGACTCATAAACACTACCATAAACGCTCTTTTGATGATAGCTCTGTATGCCCCACTAGCAGCCTTCTACATGGGAATAAGCAACATACCCATTCCATGGGACCTAATCGTCTACAGCGTAATCTTCTTTATAGCCCTACCCGTCTTCTTGGGAGCACTATCCAGACGGGTTATTATGAACAAAAAAGGCGAAGAATGGTTTAATGGAATATATCTTGGGTTGGTGCGTAAAATATCCATAATCGCGTTACTGCTCACACTAATCGTCATGTTCTCTCTTGAAGGAGAAGTTATCCTAAACAATCCAGCACTTGTCGCTCTGCTAGCAGCCCCAAACTTGCTTCACTACGTTACAATGATTGCCCTAACATACTCCATAGCTTGGCTATCCAACTGGAACTATCAAACTTCAATCGTAACCACACTCATAGGCTCAAGCAGCCACTTTGAAGTTGCAATAGCAGTTGCAACAACAATTTTCGGCATAGGCTCTGGAGCCGCCCTAGCCACAGTCATCGGCCCGTTGATGGAAGTTCCTCTCATGCTCTCTCTCACCAAACTTGGCTTATGGACCAGCAAATACTTTCCAAGAAAAATGCATGCAGCAAAGTAAAACTATAACCAATAAATAGGAGTCTGCTGAAATCATGCATACATAAACTGAAAGGCGCGCGTATGTGCAATGAGTTCTGCAAAAACTGACACCATTGAAGTCAGCGGATTGACCAAGGTTTTCAACGGCAGGGTTAGGGCAGTAGATGAAATAAGTTTTATTGTGAAGGAAGGCGAGATTCTAGGGTTTCTTGGTCCTAATGGGGCTGGCAAAACGACCACGCTAAATATGCTGTCAACACTGTTGAAACCAACCAGCGGCACGGCTACTATAAACGGACATGACATTGTTGAAGAACCAGACGCAGTCCGCCGAAGTATAGGATATGTATTCCAAGATCCAACGCTGGACATAGAATTAACTGGCCGCGAGAACTTAGACTTCCATGGGCGACTATACAACCTAAATCGAAATCTACGAAAGCAACGGATTAAGGAAATGTTGGAGATAGTCCAACTTACTGATCGAGCTGACGACCTCGTTAAGACTTATAGCGGCGGTATGAAAAGGCGACTGGAAATAGCAAGGGGATTACTCCACTACCCCAAAGTTCTCTTTTTGGATGAGCCAACACTGGGTCTCGACCCCCAGACTCGCCGTTCCATTTGGGAACACATCCAACACCTAAATCAAGAGAAGAAAATCACGATCATTCTGACCACGCACTACACGGAAGAAGCAGACTATCTCTGTGGCCGCATTCTCATCATTGACTTTGGCAAAATCGTAGCGCTGGACACACCGGACAAGCTGAAAGCACAGTTAGAAGGAGATGTTGTGAGCCTAACCTTCAAAGCTCCTGAGATGATTTCAAAAGTGCGTCCCCTCTTTGAGAAAAAGAATTGGATACGTCGTATTCATCTTGTGTCCGCTGATGACAACCAAGCCACAGCAAGCAGGATGATGAATATGATGCACGGAATGGCTGCTGGTTCAGGGATGATGGGTAGAATAAGCCATGGAAGCACTGGTCATAGCAGGATGCCCAAACACCTTGAGAAGATGCCGTCACAAGGTACAACTAGCCAAAACAGTTCCAGCAATCAAGCCCTAAGTTCAAAGCGATTAAACTTGTTGGTGGATAATGGTGGACATCGGATCCCTAGCATCGTTAAACTAGTAGATGAAGCTGGAGTAGCTCTAGAATCAGTGGAGCTACACAAGCCAACACTTGATGATGTCTTCATCTCAGTAACGGGACGGAACATCAGAGACCAACAAGGGAGCTTTATGGAAATGGTACGACGTCACCGAATAATGCGGCAAGCTCGAGGGCGACAGGTCCATGGCTAATGCATTCATTCAAGAGGAGACTGAAACATAATGGTTCAACCATTATCTGGTCAAGCAATTTACGTGGTCTTACTCCGAGAACTGAAACGCTACTGGCGAGCGAAGGCGCGTATTATCTCGTCTGTGGCCCAAAGCTTCTTCTTCCTTGCTATATTCGGCGTGGGGCTAGGTGGGTTTATTGGTGGTGTCGGCAAAGTTAGCTACCTCTCTTATTTGGCACCAGGCATTATTTGCATGGGACTCCTCTTTGGCTCAGTGTTCTCCGGGGTTTCAGTTATTTTCGATCGTCAATTCGGCTTCATGAAAGAGATGCTAGTCGCACCTGTCAGCCGAACCAGCATTATCCTAGGCAAAATCCTTGGTGGCGCCGTGACAGCGTCGATTCAGGGCATAATATTAATGGCGGTCGCCGGAATCATGGGTGCTTTTGCACTAACTCCAGCTTTGATCTTTGGAGCACTTGCAGCAATAGGCGTTATGCTACTCATCACGGCTGGCTTTGTGGGTCTGGGCGTGGCGATCGGGTCAACTCTCAACGATTTCCACGCATTCCAGCTACTGTCTACCTTCGTGATATGGCCACTATTCATGTTGTCAGGTGCGTTCTTTCCCATAGATGCTGTGCCTTTACCTCTTCAAGTCGCGATGTTATTTGATCCCATGTTTTATGGAGTCGAACTGTTGCGGTGGTGTCTGCTAGGAGTAGGAACGCCGATGCTTGGCCCATTTGGGTGGCTGATTAGCTTAGGAGTACTGACAGGCTTCAACGCATTGATGATAGGCATCGGTACATACCTCTTCTCTCGCGCCCAAGTCTGAAGGCACCTAGCGCGAGAAGAATCCAGCGTGCACGCATGCTTAGAAAGACTGCTCTTTCATGGTCTTACGCATTCAGCTTTTGGTCTATAGGGTCTTTTTGGCTTAGGTTTGCTATGCTTCGGGCAACGCTTAACACAAACAAACACGCCCTGGCGAACCTCAAAAACACAACCGCAAATATCTGTTAACGTTTTAGTCAACCCCACATCACGTTCTCAAAATAGCATGTACCGAAGTTTATAACCTGCATGCATCTATTGCATTCCATGGATTTTTTTCAATTCGTGTAGATACTGACCCCTGTCCAGTCTATACTTGACACTTAGGATGCCCCCAGAGATTACTGAGGCCAATCCAGTTAACGTAAAAAACAGTCCCAAAAGATGAACTGGAGTAGGTTCAACGCAGTATGGAATTATTAGCAACCAATCTGGGCTTTCTGTTGCCAGAACTGTTTGGAGAGTTCCCACCGAAAACAAGATAACACCTAAAATTACAAGCAAATGTGCTTGTGTTTGGTTGTGTCTGGACTCCTCAGACTTTTCGCGTAAGTAATCTCGGAGGGACAAATCTTTTCCACTTTTCATGATTCTATGGATTTGTAATAAAAATATTGTGTACTAGTGATTCAGATTTGGAATTGCACAGTCTTTCCTTTATCATTTCTCCATTTTTTCTCCATTTTTGGATGCATACTATCCTGTACCCCAAGCTTCAAAAAGAATGTATATTTTCATCTATATATGCAAAAAAGGCATGGATTGTTTATCTACGGGTTAGGGTGTATACTGAGCCTGCGATGATTAGTGTCCCAAAGATGATTGCTATATATAAGCCTACGCATGTATGCTCTATGGAACATTACTACATTAATGTCTTAAACCTCTGCATGAAGATTATTGAATTGGTGCGGAAAGGGAACCTACTGACAGATGATAACCTTCCTCTCACTCTCTCACTTCTGAGCTCCGCACCACTTTAAAATAAGAAGTTCTCCAAAACATGCTTGCGCATGGGTGAGCCGAAAGCTTCATTCTTTGCTTCAACTATTTTGACATGGTGATCAAGTTGGGTATGGGGAAAGGTTCTAAGAAGAAACCAATGACCAAGAAGGAAAGAGCGGAGAAAAGAAAGAAGCGCAAGGAGAAACGCTCCAAGAAGTAGTGACACGATATTTCTTGCATGCATGCACACCAAAAATCTTATGAACACTTGCTGTTGATACAGTTGCCCATTGGAGTGGGAAATTTCTTGGTTTATTGCACTAAATGTGGTACCAAGAACAAGGAAGATGCTAAACACTGCAGTAAGTGCGGGGCAGACCTGGAGGTCTCACGGGAGAAACGCTTGGAAAAACGTGCAGAGGAATGGGGAGAAGAATTTGGGAGACGCGCAGAGGAGTGGGGAGAACAGTTTGGAAAGCGTGTGGAAGAGGAATGTTTTGGACTCCCCCATGGCGGCGCAATCTTTGGGCTATTCATTGGCATAATAATAATACTTGCAGGAACTATTTTTCTCCTACGGGAAATGGGCGTGGTCGTGGAAAGCTTTGACCTTCTTTGGCCATTCTTTGTAATCATCTTTGGAATACTATTCATCGCTGGCGCCATATACGCCTTAACCCGCAGAAGAGCTTAAACGCTTAAAATAATGTTGTTTTGTAAAGAAAAATGTAAAGAAGATGTAAAAAAGCACTATTTCTATTTTTGATAACACGATTTTAAGGAAAATTAGAGGTTTCTCACGTAAAATAAGACGAAAAAGGGCTTTGTTTCAAGCGTGTTACGCCATTTTTATGTAAAGTCTCACTAATGTTGAAAACGTTTTACGTTTTTGGAATATCGATAAAACGCTACTGTCTCACGACTCTAGTGTTACAGTAAAACGTTGTCTCACGACGTTCAATCGATGTCTCAAAGTTATTTTACAGTAAATCATGATCGTTTTATCCATTCTCACGACACAATCATGTTAACACTCATTACAGTAAACCTTCTAAATCAAGTATGCCTTAGAGGGTTCTGTTAACTCTTCAGGACTTTAAGGCTTGCATGCATGCACCAAAGGAATTGATTAGAATACTCAAAAGGGAATTCTCAGTCTACTGATCCAGATTATGAGGATTATGGTTTCTGACTATTATTGCTCTCCAATAATAGACTAATCACTATGTATAGACGAGCAGAGATGTATTAGAAATTTTTTAGGGGAGTAGAAGGGCATTTTAATGCTTTTGTCTTCGTATTAGAAACCTTCTAGCAGTTAGGAAAACTGCGATAACAACTGAAATTAGAACCCATGTTACTTGGATTTCCCATGAAAGCATACAGATCCAGAGAAACCATATGTATCAATAGGATTTAGGTTTTATGTCTCTTTGCGCTCTAACAATGATTCTATTCGTTTTTCATATTTTCTCCGTATCTCTTTTCTTTTGTCTCTAACATACCAAATTATCATTATTGAAGTCAAAACCAGAATTACGCCAAAATGTGTTTCAACTACTTCAGTCAAAGATGCAAAAAGCACTCCAAAGAAATATGTAAGACCTGCTGCCAAAAAGAGATTGTTCTCTTCGATTTCTTCTTTAAAACATAATTTGATTCGTAATTCCTGAAGAGAAGTATCCTTTGAATGTGACCGCTCCACTTTATTCATACTTTGTCGGTCATATTATAATTCTCTTACTCATTTTAATTTAACCGTATATATTCTTTACCGATTTGCCACATTTATGGCAAAAACTATAACTTTTCCGCATTTCTCACATTTTAAAGATTTCAGAGTACATTCTCAGAAAATTACTCAGAGGCTTATCAAAAATTAATGAGTTTTGTGTGTGTATCTAATTTTTTATACATAGTTCATCTAATTTCTTATCCTCAAAAATAGAAGAATCCTTCAGAAATAAGACAATAGATTTCCTCGTGTAATCGATTAGACTATCTAAGTATTTCATAGTATCCCTGTGAAAGCCAGAATGGGAAATGCCCGATCTTATTTTATAAATGTCCCTCATGTCCTTGTACGTTTTTTCTTTATCCATAGATTGATACTTTGACAACACTTTACAAGCTCTCAACGAAAATCTGAAGCTTAATTCGGTTCCACCTTTAGGCACATAGAACATTTCGAGAATGGTTGCCAATTCTAAAAATCTATGATGGCTTTTGATGGACAATCCAGATAAAGCGAACAAAAATTTCTCTATTATTAAATCGTAACGTTCACTCTTAGTACTCTTAATAGTTCCATACAGCGCTTTTACCTTACAGAGATCGCTCTCTTCTAAACGATATACCTTTTTTCCGTAATATGGAATTGGATGTAAAATGTGAATACTACGAGCCTTCGGGTTTACTCCATAAAAGGCACCAGTTTTTCCAGTTCTATACAGTTTTAAAGCTTGCTGAAACCAGTTGACGCACTTTGTATCTTTTGCTTCAAGAATGAATTGAGAAGACATAACAAAAATCCTATGGTTTATCAAAATGGCACCTAAAGGGTCAACAAGGGTGTCGAAACCTTCGCCCGACATCGATTTGATTAACCCACTTTCAGTTCTTTCTTCTACTTTAATATTGAAAAATCTGAGAATCTCCTCATCAGTAATCCTTCTGAGTTTTAACCTATCTTCATCTATGAAGATATCCTCTCTGATATCTGATTTGAAGTGAATTGGAAATAACCAAGTTTCTTCTGGTTCCAACTTGCATACCCATATTCTATTAACTTTTCAAGCACATAAACTGTAACGATAGAGAGAACATAGCTAGGGTAACTACGATGATCTCTCATCATTTCCTTTGTAAATAGTCCAATAATTGTAGCATCCATAATCCATCAGGCAGTGTTACTATTTTTCCTCTAGATTTGAGTTTGTATGGAGGGTCTGACTTCCATTTGTCAATTGCAGGGAACACATCTTCTCGAATGAACTCTTCCATTCTCTTCACATTGAGATTAGTTGCTTCCCGAATTGCCTGAACTTTCTTTTTACTAGAATAGGTTACAACATACATGTATTCGGGCTTTACATTCTCAGAAAACTTGAGCTTCTCTTTGCAATACTCAATGATTCCAGATCGAGAAAACTTGTTTTGAACTTTCTGAATGTCTTCTTTCGTACTTCCCGTTAGATTTCCAACTTCAACATGCTTTACCCTCAACGCATTATTCTCTATTTTCACACCCACTACATCAGCTTCCAACCGTCCTCCTGCTAATGTAACCCCAAAAGGAACTGATTCTTCGACAAAATATCCTTCCAACCTCAACCATTCTGCAACTAACTCCTCACTCCAAGTTTTCACGAATGGCATCTGAAGTCACCTTGCAAGAGAGAGTTATGTAAGGAATTTCCTTAAATCTTTAGTACGAGTTGAAACAATGCACCAGATGGAACATTTCTCCTTAAATTATTAATGCAACTTGAAATGAAAACATATAGTATAGGTTATCGGCTACTAATGTATGGTTGAGGAAGATTCAGTCAAGGGTGAGATCCCTTCCTCCCTTGTCCTCCAATTAAGTTTATTTCTTTCTTTTCTTAACTTGACAGTAAAATCTAGCAGGGCATCTTCTACAAGTTTTCTGACCTGTTCTTAACTGGCACATATTTAGAAACATGGAATCACTACTATATAGGGTAGTAGTCCTTATTGTGGAGCAAAGCTAAAGGAATCTCAAAAATGAAATGTCCTAGTTGTGGTCATTGGAATAGAGTTACAGTAAACAAGATTTTCATTGAAGAAGCTAATCCGATAGAACCTAAAGTCAAAGTTCTAATTCCCATGTATGAACCATTAGAAGTTACTAAATGTAAGAAATGTGGTAAGATAATAGCAGAACCAAAAGAATTGATTAGAATACTCAAAGGGGAATTCTCAGTCTATTGATTCAGATTGCATGCATGCAAGTTTTCTGCAATATCAGAAAGAACAACATTGATAGAAAAGAATTACGTCTAATTATTTGATAGGTAATGAAATGTAGAGACTGTAGATTCTGCAACCACTTTCTATCGGATTGCATAACATCAAAACTTTTCATTTACCCATTTTTTGATATCATCTATTTCTTCGTAATCTAAAGACTCCTTTTCATCTTCACTTATGTCTATATCCATATTTGGATTTTCTAAATCTAGTATTACTTCCCACTTACCATTAGGTCTTTTAATCATAACGAATGGTTTTGACAGTTCTGCAATAACGCCATAGGTCGTATCATCTGTAGACCTCGGGAATTCTTCAAGTTTGTTAATGAATTCCTCTTTGGACAAAATCTCTTCTGACATCATCTCAGCACCTTCATCCCCAACTTCCCTGAAAATTTCTATTCTTCTTTTTGTTTTGTCACTTGGTGGTTCTCTTTTTGAACTCCTCAAATTACATAGAGGTTTCCAGTCTTCTCCTCTAAAAAATCTCTCAATAACACCCTTCACCGCTTCTGTTGTCAAATCATCATCTTGCAGACTATAGGAATAAGTATCTTCTTCAACAATTGGAACATCTATAAACCAACTGTTTTCTTCAAATCTTATAAAATTAATTGTTTCATCCTTCTCATTAAAAAATCCTATAAAATTTCCTTCTACAGTCGGAAACTTATCCACTTCTCT
>Ga0209991_10001161_pt1 | contig 11927 bp, 6 predicted proteins | sample ChitaG_FD_183167 | JGI IMG/M metagenome (GOLD analysis project Ga0209991, IMG submission 183167) | Deep subsurface microbial communities from South Pacific Ocean to uncover new lineages of life (NeLLi) - Chile_00310 metaG (SPAdes)... | ecosystem: Environmental > Aquatic > Marine > Oceanic >...
CAAGTGGCTGGGACGGATGGGGGCTCTGGTTACTTCGGCCCTCCTTCTCATCTCGCCCTCCTTCCTCTATTACTCCCGCTACATCCGCAACGATATCTACATCGCCGTTTGGACCTTGTTCCTCGTCTTCGCCGTTTTCAAATACCTGGAGGAACGCAAAAGCCTTCATCTCTATCTGATGACTGCGATCCTGTCCCTCTCTTTTTGCACCAAGGAGAACACCTTTATTGCTGGCTTTGTCCTCGGTTCCTTCCTGCTGTTGCTCTTCTTGGTTCAATGGCTTGGTGAAAGGCAGCGGGCGATAAAGAGTTTTCCTGCCTTCGACCTGATCCTAGTGATGGGCACCCTGGTCTTGCCTCTCCTCACCCCTTTCCCTGTTAGGCTGCTGGGCTTCGATCCCCTGGACTACAGCCAGGCAGGGATTGTTCGCTCCAGCGTAGTCTTTCTGGCCCTTGTAGCCATCTCCGCCGCTGTTGGCTTCTGGTGGGATTGGAGACGCTGGCTTATCTCTGCTGGGCTTTTCTACGGCGTCTTCATCGTCCTGTACACCACCTTCTTCACCAACGGCCAAGGCTTCGCCACGGGTGTGGTCGGCTCTCTGGGCTATTGGCTGGCCCAACATGGTGTCCAGCGCGGCGGCCAACCTTGGTATTACTACCTTGTCCTCACACCCCTCTATGAGTTCGTGCCACTGCTGTTCAGTTTAATAGGTATGGGATATTACGTTGTTAGAAGAAAGGGAAATGAGGGAAAGGAAATCCCATCAGCGCCCTTTGTTCCCTTTCTGGTTTACTGGTTGATCACGAGCGTGGTTCTCTACAGTTGGGCCGGCGAGAAGATGCCCTGGTTGATCTTGCATCCTGTCCTGCCGATGGTCGTCCTGGCAGGACATTTTGTCGGCGAGGTCTTCGAGCGGATTGATTGGCGGAGGGTCTGGCGGGGCGGTGGGCCGATCCTGGCTCTTCTGTTGCTCCTCACTTTCTTCGCCGGTTCGGCTCTTGTAACGGCGTCTCCTTTCCAGGGGAGGTCGCTTGCTGAACTGAGCCGGACTATGCAGTGGCTAGCAGCTCTGGTGGTGAGCGCTATCCTTAGCGTGGGCCTGGTACGCTATTGGCGAGGCTTAGGGACAAGGCGCAGCTTGGAGGTGGTTTTCGCCACGGCCTTTGTTCTCCTCTCGCTTTTCACCGTTCGCTTCAGTTGGATGGCCAATTACATAAACTACGATACCGCTAAGGAGCTCATTGTCTACGCTCACGGCACTCCCGATGTGAAGTTGGTTATGAAAGAGATCGAGGAGATATCGCGGCGCACGGTGGGCGATAGGCAGATCAAAGTAGCCTACGACAACGAAACCACCTGGCCCTTCGAGTGGTACCTGCAGGATTATCCCAATCGGGCCTTTTATGGCGCTCAGCCTTCGAAGCAGGCTCTGGACGCACCGGTGGTCCTCGTCGGCCCGCCAAATGACTCCGAGGTTAAGCCCTTCCTGGGCGAGAACTACTACTGGTTCAAGCGACGACAGATTTGGTGGCCTATGGAGGAGTACAAGAACTGGACCCCAAGCAAGCTCCTTGCCATATTGCGGGATCCGGCCAAGCGACGTGAGTGGTGGAACATCGTCTTCCATCGCAAGTACCCCCGCTCCACCGACGACTGGTATCACAGGGACGAGTTCTACTTCTGCGTGCGCAAGGACGTGATCAACCAGCTCTGGGACTACGGCGTCGCCCCGGCCCCGATAGAGCTGGTGGAGGATCCCTATGAAAAGGGTAAGCGCGAGGTGACGGCCATGCGGACCTGGGGCACTCAGGGTAGTGGCGAGGGCCAGTTTCGGGATCCGCGAGGTATCGCCGTGGATGAGGCGGGCAACGTCTACGTCGCTGATAGCAGCAACCATCGTATCCAGAAGTTCGACTCAGGTGGCAAGTTCCTTACCCAGTGGGGCAGCCAGGGGAATGGACCGGGTCAGTTCCAGGAGCCTTGGGGCATTGCTGTGGACGCTGAAGGTCACGTCTACGTGGCCGACACCTGGAACCATCGCATCCAGAAATTCGATGCCGAGGGGAATTTCCTGCTGAAGTGGGGCCGCCACAAAGCTACCGGGGGCGCTGCGGTGGGCGATGGGGGCTTCTTCTGGGGACCGCGCGACATAGCTATTGACGCGGCGGGCAAGGTCTACGTGAGCGACACGGGGAATAAAAGGGTACAGGTGTCTAGTCGCGATGGCGAGTTCCTCGATCAATGGGGCGGTCTCGGGGTGGAGGACGGCCAGATGGATGAGCCGGTGGGCATCGCTATTGACGAGGAGGGCTACATCTACGTGGCTGATACCTGGAACCAGCGGGTGCAGGAGTTCGACCAAGATTTCAACTTCGTCACCCAGTGGCGGATCTCTGGATGGTATGGCCAGTCGGTGGTTAACAAGCCCTACCTGGCCGCCGCTGGGGGTCGCGTCTACGTCACCGATCCCGAGGGCTATCGAGTGATCGTCTTCGACAAGGGCGGCGAATTCATAGCCACCTTCGGCGAGTATGGCTTCGACAGCAGCTCCTTCAGCCTGCCGACGGCCATCGCCGTTGATAGGCAGGGAAACATCTATGTAACCGATTCGGCTAACCACCGAGTGATGAAGTTTGCGCCGGTGAAATGAAACGGCGGATTTGAAGATGAAAAGCGTTGTAACCATCATTATAGCGTTGCTCTTCTGTTTCTGGGCGCAGGGATTCTTCGCTGAGGGAAAGCCCGTCAGCGATGCCGTTATTCTCTACGCCATCGGCGTCGCCTTCTTCCTGGCTGCCTCTCGCCGACCAGAGGAAAAGCCGGAGCCGGTTAAGCCTCTCTCTGCAAGGCTCTCCAGGGTCAACGTGGCCCTCGTTGCCGTCGGCTTTCTCTTAGTCTGCCTTTCCCTCGCCCGTTTCGCCCGCAATGTAAACACCAACGAGGGACTGGTCCTCTGGATAGCAGGGCTGACCCTCTTCTTTTTCGGTTTCGCTAGAGCCTCGCTTAGGCCCCATTTCAAGATCGGTTTGAAGGAAGTGGTGGCCCTGGGTCTTATCCTGGCGCTAGCTGCCTTCATGAGGCTTTACCAGATCAACTCCATACCCAGTGGGCTTTACCTTGACGAAGGGGACCTTGGCTTAACCGGCCTCCGATTGATAGAGAGAGGCGTCTACACGCCCTTCACCCAGGCGGCTACCGGCCACCCCACCTTATTCCTCTACGTGTTAGGCTTGGCGTCCAAGTTGTGGGGCACAAGCGCCTTGACCCTCCGCATGGTCACCATCGTCGTTGGCCTGGCGACCATTCCTACCTTCTATCTTTTAGCCCGCCAGCTATTCGGCCTGGAGGCTTCTTTGATGGCGACGACGCTGCTGGCTGTTTCCCGTTGGCACGTCATCTTCAGCCGCATTACCTTCGAGGGCATTTTGGTTCCCCTTTTCGCTGTCCTCACTTTCTATTTCCTCATTAAGGGATTGCGTTCCGGATGGCCGCTCGGTTTCGCTCTAGCCGGCCTGGCCCTGGGGATCGGTCTGAACACGTACATTAGTTTCAGGGTCATCCCCTTTGTGATCATCATCTTCGTGCTGCATAGGCTCGTGTTGCAAAGAGGCAGAGCGGACTACCGCGGCTTGCTCATCTTCTTCGTGGCTACCCTGCTGGTGGTCGGGCCTTTGGGGGTGTATTTCCTGAAGAATCCCAAAGACTTCATGTTCAGGACACAGCAGGCCTCGGTAACGCTGGATATAGAACGAGAGGGAAGCTACGACCCCTTGCTGAACAACGTAAAGAAAAGCCTGTTGATGTTCAACTACCAGGGCGACCCCAGGCCCAGGCATAACCTGCCTAAGGCGCCGATGCTGGACTCCTGGACCGCGATCTTCTTTGTTCTGGGTTTGGGCTATAGCGTCTATCGCTGGAGGGAATCGAAAACCGTCTTGCTTATAGCTTGGCTATTTTTCGGCTTCTTGCCAGGCATCTTATCGTTGGCCGACTCGAATCCCCACTCCCTGCGCGCCATCGCTAACATCCCTGCTGTCTATCTTCTAGCCTGTGCCTTCTGGGACCGAACCTGGGGAGTCCTTACAACAACCTTTAGACGCGTGGGGCGTCGGGGTATAGTAGGCATATCCTTGCTGATCCTAATCGCTGTCGCTTATGCCAACTATGACACTTACTTCAACAAACAGGCTAACAATCAATCGGTCTACTATGACTTTGACCCTGCCCAGACCCGGGTCGGCGAGTACATAAAGGCCATGGGCAATGACCATTTGCTCTACGTCTCACCGGCCCTGACCAATTACTCTTCGGTCAAGTTCATCCCCTACGGCGTTCCCCATCAAGATCTCGATTTGAACAGGCACATCCCCATCAGGGATCGGGTGGACAGGGATGTGGTTTACGTCCTGGAGCTGGTTCATGCCTCGCTCATCCCTCGCCTGAGGGAACTCTATCCCCAGGGCATCTTCAGTAAAGTCAAGGACCGCTATGGCAAGACCATACACTACACTTACCTGGTGCCTAAGGAAGAGGTCACTGCCATCCAGGGGCTTTGGGGCAGATACTACGAGGGGACGGAGGCGACCGGCCAGCCAGCCCTGGAGCGCGGGGATGCTACCATCTCCTTTCAATGGACGCCCTGTCCTGTGGATCCCCCCTTCAGAGCCGAATGGGAGGGTTCACTGTACGTGCCTCGCTACGGCGCCTACGCCTTCATCTTGGATTCGAGCGGCTCGGCCCAATTATCCATTGACGATAAACTGCTGGTGGAGAGCAAAGGCGGTTTGGCCCAGGCGACCAAACTCCTGCCTGCGGGCTTCCACTCCATCGCCGTGAGCTGTGTAGAGGAGGGGGAAGGAGGCAAGCTGAAGCTGAGTTGGATCACCCCCGGAGGCCAAGAGGAGGTCATTCCACAGAATGCCCTCTACACCCAGCGAGTTTCGCGCTTCGGTCTCCTGGGCAGGTACTACCCAGGGGCCGAGAACTGGGCCGGCCAGCCAGCCGTTGTCCAGATAGATCCCTTCATCGCCCCCAATGATGTACTGCACGCCCCCTTCAGCATCGAGTGGGAAGGCAAGCTCTACGCGCCCACCACTGGCCGCTACCTCTTCGCCACCAACTCCGACGATGGCTCCTTCCTCTACATCAATGGCCAATTGGTGGTGGACAACGGCGGACATCACGGAGACCGCTATATTGAGGGTTGGATTGAGCTTCAGCAGGGGTTTCAGGACATCCAGATTCGCTACTTTCAGGACGATGGGGGGCGTAAGATGGAGCTTTGGTGGATGCGGCCTGGTGGCCCCAAAGAGCAGGTACCGGCTGAGCAACTGATCCCGCCGGATGCGCCCCTGGTGAAGCCGCCGCCTATACCCAGCCCCGTCCCGAGGGCGACGCCCCTCCCCGTCCCGGTGGCTATGGGCGAGGTGCATTTTGTGACCCAGTGGGGAGGTCGAGGTAGTGAGAAGGGTCTTTTCACCGAGCCCCGAGGCGTGGCCGTTGACCAACGAGGCTACGTCTACGTGACCGACACAGGTAACAAGCGCGTTCAGAAGTTCGACGCCCAAGGCGGTTTCGTCTCCGTCTGGCTCGGCGGTGAGGGAGGCTTTGCCGATCCCTTCGACTTGGTCGTCAATAGCCGTGGTGACGTCTACGTCCTCGATACCGGGAGGCAAGCCGTCCTGCGCTTCTCGAGCGAGGGGGAGTTCCTGGGCCAGATCGGCGCTGATCTGGGTCTCTACGCACCGCGGGGCTTGGGCATAGACGCTGGCGACAACCTCTACGTGGCCGACACAGGCGGTTCCCGCATACTCAAGCTCTCTACTTCTGGTCAACTCGTGGCCCAGTACGGCATGCCGGGCGAGGGCCCCGGCCAGTTGAACCAGCCCACGGACGTTGCCGTGGATGGGGATGGTCGCCTCTACGTGGTTGATACACTCAACCGACGGGTGCAGGTGTTGGATCTCACTGGTAACTACTTAGCCGAGTGGCCCATCGCTGGCGCCAACACCACCGACAGCCCCCACATTGCCCTAGGCCTCTCGACCGAGGTTTACCTGAGCGAACCGGAGGGCGATCGCGTCCTGCTTTACGACGGGCAGGGCCAACTCCTCGGCCAGTTCGGCGGCAAAGGGGTCGGGTCTGGCCAGTTCGACAAGCCCATCGGCGTGACCGTGGACAACAAGGGGCATGTGTACATGGTGGATACCTATAACCACCGCATCCAAGTCTTCAAGATGGGGAAATGATGCGAACTGGGAGTTCGTCTTGACAAATCTCATCCTGATCGCCTTGGCTCCTGCCTTGGCAGCCATCGCCCAAGCGGCCCTCTTTGTCAAGCGCATCTCTTTCAATCTGCTCACCGGCATCGTTGTTGATGCAGAAGGTAACATCTATGTCACCGACTACTTCAATAACCGCGAGATGCAATTTCCATCGAGCACATAAGGTTCTATGGAGGGAAGAAGAAAGATCATCAACCTAATTATGGCCTTGGGGGCGGTAGCCCTGGGATTTGTAGCCCAAGGCTATTTCTCCAGACATCGTGTCGGCGACGCCTTGATCATTTACAGCTTAGCTGCGTTTCTCTTTATCCTTGCCACACGCCTAGTGCCGGAAAGCATGGCGATCCCAAGCCGAAAATCAAAAGCGATTAGCAAAAGTAAAGGGATGTTGGGCTTGTCCCTGGTCGTTTTGGCTGTGGTGGCCAGCCTATCCTCCTTACATTACTTTGGGACAAAGGAGAGTTTAGATTACGCTTGGCTTCTGCATGTGGCTAGTATTGTTTTGCTCTTAGCAGCTTTGTATATTATGATGGAAGGCGAGACCTGGAAGTTAGGTCTCACACGCTGGCGGATTGTCCTCAAAGCCCGTGGAGTGGAGATAATCTTGTTGGGACTGATCCTGCTTCTAGCCGCCTTCTTACGAATCCACAATATCGGATCGCTTCCCTATGGCCTGTGGTTCGACGAGGCCGAGTATGGGCTGACCGCCCTAAGGGTGCTGGAGGACAGAGCCTATCGTCCGGTCTACGATCCCACTACCCACCATCCAACCATGTTCTCCTTTTTGATCGCTGCCTCCTTCAAGCTTGCCGGTGTAGGGGTCAACAGTCTCCGGCTAGTCAACGTCTTCATCGGCCTCTCGACTATCTTGGTCTTCTACCTCCTACTCAGATTGCAATTCGACAGCGGTATAGCCTTAGCAGGGACATTCCTCTTAGCTGTCTCCCGCTGGCACATAAACTTCAGCCGGATAGCTCTCATCGGCATCACCGCCCCGCTTTTCGAAGTCCTAGTTCTTTACTTCTTGTTTAAGGCTATTCGATCCGGGAGGCCTTTCCATTACGCGGTGAGCGGGGTTTCTATGGGCTTCGGCCTATGCTCTTTCACCGCCTATCGCCTTTTCCCTCTGGTAGTCGGCATCTTTCTATTGCATAGGGCTTTGACCTTCAGAGGATTTCTCAAATCGGATTGGCATAAACTAGCGATCTTCCTCGTAGCAACAATGCTAGTCATAGCCCCAGTGATTCAGTATATCTTGCAATATCCCAAATTGTTCTGGCGTCGCACCACACAAACCTCTATATTCAGGGATAAGGCATGGGATGAGGCCATCAAGGATGTCAAAGAAAGCGTAAAAAAACACGTACTCATGTTCAATTACAAGGGCGACGCTAATGGTCGCCACAATCTTCCTGGGGAACCTATGTTGGATTTCTATTCCTCCATCCTGGCCCTGCTTGGCTTCGCCTATGCCCTTTGCCGCTGGCGCAAGCCGGGTTGGTTCTTACCCACTTATTGGCTCTTGATCATGCTCTCAGCCGGCATTTTCTCCCTTGCCTTCGAAGCCCCCCAGTCCTATCGAGCCATAGGTAGTCTCCCGGCAATCTACCTCCTGGTCTGTATGGCTCTTGATGGGATCTGGCGAGAGTACCGGCGAGCAACAGAGGGGAGAAGTGGGAAGTACTTCGTCCTTCTCCTTACCCTTCTCTTAGCCGTCATCGGCTACAAAAACTATCACACCTATTTCGTTCGTCAGGCTCACAACTCCGCCGTGTGGAACTCCTTCTCCACCATAGATACGGCCGTGGCCTACTACGTCAATCAATTGGGTAGGGAGAGGTATCGCTTGTATTTGCAGAACCAAGGCACCCCGGCCTTCAGATTTCTGGTGAGGGGCCCCGATCAGAGGCTGGACGAGCGCTTCTTCAAGGCTATTGATCACCTGCCTATCAGAGAGAGGAGCGACAAGGACGTGGTCTACATCCTGGAGCCCTGGCGTGTCTCCTTCCCTCGTGAGTCCTTCCTCCACTATTACCCCCGGGGCGTCTATCAGGAGATCGAGGATCCCTTTGGTAGAACCATATTCTTCTCCTTCAGTGTGAAGAAGGATGACGTGAGCGCCATCCAGGGAGTGGTGGGCCGGTACCATGTGGGGGGAGATTCGACCGGTGAGCCGCAACTCACTCGCCGGGATGCCACCATCGCCTTCGACTGGGGCAGGGAGAACCCTCTGGGCCAGGGACCCTTCAGCGTCGCCTGGGAGGGGACGATCTTCATCCCCCAGTCGGGCACCTATGCCCTTGGCACCAGGTCAGCGGGCAGGTCGCAGGTTCGCATTGATGAGGAGCTGATCGTCGACAATCCGGGCCAGCGAGGCGGCGAGGCAAGGCTCGTGGAGGGCAGCTTAACTGCTGCCAAGGGGTGGCATTCCCTCGAGATCAACTGCCTCGATTGCGCCGGTGGGCCCATGGAACTCTACTGGAGGGCACCTGGGAAGGAGCCTGAGATCGTGCCTCAGGAGGCCCTCTGTACCGTGCCTTCAGCGAGCAACGGACTATTGGGCAGCTATTATTCGGGGACAGATTGGACTGGGCTACCCGCTTTCGAGGAGGTGGATCCCATCATCTCCTTTCGCTGGCACGACGATCCATTGCCGGTGCCCTGGTGCGCCCAGTGGGAGGGCAAGATTCGCCTTCAAGAGGGGGGCGAGTATCGGTTTCGGATGCAATCTAACGACTATGCGGCTCTGTACATCAATGGCGAACGGGTCGTCGAGTATCCCTCCACCCAGTCCAGCTCCATCCGGCTCGAAGCCGGTGAGCATGAGATCCTGGTCAAGTACAGGAACACCAAATCCTACTCTGAGATGCGACTTTTGTGGATGCCGCCAGGCAGCTCATCGCCAGAGACCATCCCTACGAAGGCGCTTTTCCCTTCGTTTGAATGAGCTCTGCATTCCTTGTGAAAGATGACATAATTGGTTGATTAGCGGCAACAATCGGGTGCAGGTGTTGGAGCCGGCAGCTCGATAGCTGGTTCGAAAGCAGAGTGGCTTTCTGGGCGGATTTGTCAGAGCCTACGCCTGGCGGGAGGGCCTGTCGCTCAGTGGGCTGGCGCGCCGGCCATCTGCCGTCAGTCAGGGTGGAAGCGACGAAGGGCGCTCGGTTTGAAGAATCTGGCGAGTGTGGTATAATTAGATTGATTTTAGGTCCTGCCGGTGGCGGGGCTTTACTTTGAGGAGGGCAGTTGAAGCTTCAGGAGCATCAGTCTAAGCGCATCTTCGCCCAGTACGGTGTGCCTGTCCCTGAGGGTGGAGTAGCTACCACTCGCCAAGAGGCACGAGAGATCGCTGAGCGACTGGGCAAGCCGGTGGCCGTAAAGGCCCAGGTCCTGGTAGGTGGCCGGGGAAAGGCGGGTGGCATCAAGCTAGCTGAGACACCTGAGGCAGCGGAGGCCATCGCTGCTCAAATCCTTGACATGGACATAAGCGGGTTGCCCGTTAGAAGTGTCCTCGTCGAGGAGGCCGCCGACATTGCCAGCGAGATCTACGTGGGGATGGTCATTGACCGCGCTGCGAAGACGATGGTGATGATGGCTTCATCCGAGGGGGGTGTGGAGATCGAGGAGGTGGCCCGCAGGACTCCAGAGAAGATCATCAAGCTCACCACTGATCCCTTCCTGGGCTTGCAGGATTACCAGGTCCGGGAAATGGCCTACGGCATCGATCTGGGCAGCGACCTGATACGAGGCTTTCTGGCGGTGGCCAGAGGGCTATATACTGCTTTTACGAAATGTGATGCCTCTCTGGCTGAGATCAATCCTCTGGTCGTCACTGGTGACGGGACGTTGCTGGCAGTAGATGCCAAGATGCTTTTGGACGATAATGCCCTCTTTCGTCACCCAGAGCTCGCCGAGATGCGCGAGCTGGAAGAGGAGACGCCGGCGGAGCGCGAGGCGCGTGGCTACGGTATCAGCTACGTCCAGCTCGACGGGACAACCGGCTGCATGGTCAACGGGGCTGGGCTGGCTATGGCCACCATGGACCTCACCAAGCTCTACGGCGGCGCGCCAGCTAACTTCCTGGACATTGGAGGCGGGGCCAAAGCTGACAGAGTGGCTGCCGCCTTGCGCCTCATCCTTTCGGACGAAAACGTCAAAGCCGTGCTCTTCAACATCTTCGGGGGCATTACCCGTTGCGATGAGGTAGCCAGGGGCATCCTGACCGCGCTGCAAGAGGTCGAGACCGATGTGCCCATGGTTGTCCGCCTGGTTGGCACAAACGAGCAGGAGGGCCGGGAAATCTTAGCTGAAGCCAGGATGATCACCGCTGTTACTTTGGAGGAGGCAGCCCAAAAAGCGGTAGCTGCTGCGTCCACGTATGGAGAGCGGACATACGGACCAGGGCAGGATGAGCGATAGGGAGTGCATCTTCTGCGCTATCATTGAGGGCCACGCTCCCGCCGAGGTGGTCTTCGAGGATGGGGACACGCTGGCCTTCATGGACATCAACCCGGCCAATCCCGGCCATACCTTGGTGATCCCCAAGAGACACATCCAGGACATCTATGGGATGGATGAGGACACAGCGGCAGCGGTTATGGGGACGGTCGTACGGGTGGCAGGGGCGATCAAGAGGGCACTGCAGCCCGAGGGTATGAACTTGGTCCAGAGCAACGAGCGTGCAGGGGGCCAGGATGTCTTCCACTTCCACATGCACATCATCCCTCGGTGGTATGGCGACGGGCTCCGCCTGGCCCGGCCACCGGAGGTGAGAAGAACCATGCCCATCAAGGAGGCGGCGGGCAGGATCCGCCGCGAGGTGGCGAAGGTTCGAACCATCGCAGCAGCTTATACTGATATATGTTGTGGCAAAAAGTGATAGTGGCTGCAGCATCTAATAGCAGGTATATCTTCTGCACCTGAAAATGGTGGATTACGACGAGCAAATGCTGGTCGCTGGCGGGTTGATGGCCGACTTCTTCGGCATGAGGCCCGTGGCCGAGAGGATCAGCGAGATCTTCACCCAGGGTCGGCGCGCTGAGGTGACGTCGCCTCTGGGGACGAGGGTCGTCATGGACATAACCGGGCGCTCCGGCTTCCCCCAACTGGGGACGAGGCGCGAGCCGGGCACAACCTACTCCCCGCCAGACATCGAGACGGCGGTGGGGCCTTTGGAGGGCACAGCCGAGGGCATCATCATCGTTGACGGCAGCATCCCCCACCCTGACATCGGTGTGATCGAGGAGCCCATCGAGCTCAGCGTGAGCAAGGGCCGCATCGTGGAGATAGAGGGGGGCAAGCAGGCCCAAGCCCTCCGGAAGCTCCTCGATGGAGCAGGTGAGGACAGCGTCTACGTGGTGGCCGAGCTGGGCATCGGCCTGAACCCTCAGGCGAGGCTCTGCGGGAGGATGCTGGAGGACGAAGGGGTATACGGTTCGGTCCACTTCGGCTTCGGTGACAATCGTTCGCTGGGAGGTGTCACGAAGGCGCCGATGCACCTCGACGCCGTCATACTGAAGCCCACAGTGACCGTGGACGGCGTAACTATCTTGCGGGAGGGAGAGTTTATCAAGGAGGCATTGCGATGAAGGTATGGCTACAGGAGATGAGGTGGGAGGAGGTTCGAGACCATTTGCAGAAAGA